>ENA-UONZ01002396-UONZ01002396.1-human-gut-metagenome-genome-assembly--contig:-C93old-NODE-2396-length-14819-cov-174.688431_pt1 | contig 14819 bp, 12 predicted proteins | sample MGYA00242468_ERZ724015 | MGnify/ENA metagenome assembly ERZ724015
ATGCCCTTATCGTATCCTTCCAAAATCAACTTTCGAGCTTCGTTGTGCAGCATAGTTCTCACCTTCTTTGACTCTGTTATATCACTTTTTCTCAAAAGTTAAAGTGCTGTGCTGTATTATTGAAAATTGCTATAATTATATATTATAGAGTTTCTTCGGTTCTTTCTTTTCAAAGAAGGAACAAAAACTCCCGTAAAACACTCACGCACCCGGCAGCAGGGCAACGGCATCGCGCAGGATGGTGAGAGGGTCCTCGCCGCGCAGGACATGCAGGCTGATGTAGGGGCGGCCTACGGCGTTGTAGATCACGCGGTGCGGCATGGCATCCATCATGGCCCCCATCTGCGCCGGGGTCACAACATCGGTGTACAAAATCAGATTGTCGTTGCGCTGCACGATCTCCACAATGCCTGCGCGGGCGGCTGTCACGCGCACCAGGCTGATGTCCACCAACCCCTGCACACTGCGCGGCGGGTCGCCGTAACGGTCAATCAACTCATCCAGTACATCCGTGGCATCGTCACGGGTGGTGATGGCCGCAATCTTCTTGTAGGCTTCGATCCGCCCGGCGGCATCGGGAATGTAGCTTTCCGGCAGATAGGCATCCACCGTAATGTCAACAAGGCAATCACTCTTGTCCGGCGCAGCAGGCTCGCCGCGGGCGGCTGCAATGGCCTGGTTCAGCATTTTTACATACAGCTCGTAACCAACCGCTTCCATGTGGCCGTGCTGGCTGTGGCCCAGCAGGTTGCCCGCGCCGCGGATCTGTAAATCGCGCATCGCAATGCGGAACCCGGAACCAAAAGAGGTAAACTCCCGGATGGCTGAAAGCCGCTTGGAGGCAATTTCCGTCAACACTTTGTCGCGCTGGAAGGTGAAATAGGCATACGCCTTGCGGTTGGAGCGCCCCACACGGCCGCGAATCTGGTACAGCTGTGAAAGCCCCATGCGGTCTGCATTCTCAATAATCAGGGTGTTGCAGTTGCGCACATCCACGCCGGTTTCAATCAGGGTGGTGCAGACCAGCACGTCGATCTCGTTGTCCAACAGCTGCTGCCAAACCGAGGAAATCTGCTCCTCCGTCATTTTGCCGTGGGCGATGCCGACCCGCGCACCCGGCACCAGCTTTTGTACCTTGGCGGCGCACTGCTCAATGGTTTCGACCCGATTGTACAGGTAATACACCTGCCCGCCGCGGGCCAGCTCACGCCGGATGGCTTCGGCAATAATGGCATCGTCATATTCCAGCACATAGGTCTCAATGGGCTGGCGCTCAAAGGGCGGCTGTTCAATGGTGCTCATGTCCCGGATGCCGGACAGTGCCATGTTCAGCGTGCGAGGGATCGGCGTGGCCGAAAGGGTCAGCATGTCCACCCCGATAAAGTTCTCTTTCAGCTTTTCCTTGTGTTTTACGCCAAAGCGCTGCTCCTCGTCAATGATGACAAGGCCCAGGTCTTTGAACTTTACATCGTCCGAAAGCAGGCGGTGGGTGCCCACCACAATGTCCACTGTGCCGTCTTTCAGGCCGCGGATGGTCTCTTTCTGCTCTTTGGCGCTGCGGTAACGGCTGAGCAGCCCGATGCGGATGGGAAAGGCCTCCATGCGGGCGATGGCCGTGTTGAAATGCTGCCACGCCAGAATGGTGGTGGGGGCCAGGATGGCGCACTGCTTGCCGCCCATCACGCATTTGAACGCGGCGCGCAGGGCAACCTCAGTCTTGCCCACGCCGACATCGCCGCACAGCAGGCGGTCCATCGGCCAGGGCTGCTCCATATCATGTTTGATCTCCGCCGCGCTGGAAAGCTGGTCCGGCGTTTCATCATAGGCAAAGCGCTGCTCAAAATCTCCCTGCCAGGTATCATCTGGTGGGAAGGCATGACCGTGCGCCCTTTTGCGGCGGGCGTACAGCTCAATCAGTTCCTTGGCCATCTGCTCGGTAGCGGCGCGCACCTTCTTGCGGGTCTTGGTCCACTCGGCCCCGCCCAGGCGGCTGAGCTTGACATTCTCCGAATCCCCCGGCGCGGTGTAGCGGGAAAGCAGGTCCAGCTGGGTGACGGGAACATACAGCACATCTTTTTTATCGTACTCAATGCGCAGGTAGTCTTTGGTAACGCCCTGAACCGCCATTCGCTGGATGCCCGCATACCGGCCAATACCGTGGTTCTGGTGCACCACCAGATCGCCCGGCGTGATCTCGGTCAGGCTGTTCAGGGCATCCTTGGCTTTTTTGCGCTTTTTCTTCTGGGAGCTGGTCTCGCCAAAGGCACGGCCTGTCAGCAAAGCATACTTGGCAAACGGAAATTCGCACCCAGCGGAAAGGTGCCCCGCCAGAACCTGCACCAGCCCGGCAGCGGGGGCTGCTGCAGCATCGGTGGTAACCAGAATGCTTTTATCGCGCAGGTCGCGTGCCAGACCGGCTGCGGCACGGTCGGTGCCGGCCAGCAGGGTAACGGTATAACCGGCATCGCACAGCGGTTTCAAATCCTCCAGCAGCCCGGCGACTTCGCCATTCCAGGCAGGCAGGGCGTGAGCCGGGGCGTTGATGATATCTTTCAGCGGCTGATCCGGCATGCTGCGGGCAAAGTTCTCGGCACAGATGGTGCGGTAGTGTCCGGTTTTGGACCACAGGTAGCTTGGGTCCGCGTACAGGTTATCCAGCCCGGCGCAGAGGACGCCGTCCAGGATCAGGGATTTCAGTTCCTCACCCCGGCGGTAGGCGGTCGCGCGGTCGGCTTCCCGGATGGAAGCAGGCTCTTCGGCCACAAGGATCGGGTCGTCAAAATAATCCAGCACGGTGGCGGGATGGGGGTAGCGCACGGCCAGGTATTTGTCCATGTTGACCGGCACGGCACCGCCATCCAGCAGGTCCAGATCGGCGGCCATACAGTCTGCCATGGCGGTTTTCTTTTTGCCGCGCTGCTTGGCCAAAAAGGCCCGAAGCTGCTCGGCGGCATCGGCAGGCTTGCCGAACAGAACTTCCCGCGCGGGGCTCAGGTAAAACTTATCAATGGCATCCTCGCGGCGCTGGGTGGTCAGGTCAAAGGTGTGCAGGGTATCGATCTCATCACCCCAAAATTCCATACGAACCGGCATTTTCTGGTCGGGAGCAAAAATATCCACAATATCGCCGCGCACAGAGAACTGGCCGGGGCCATCCACCTGGGCCCGGCGGGTGTAGCCGGCACCAAACAAAGCGGCCAGCAGGTCATCCCGCAGCAGAGTATCCCCCGCATGGAGGGTGCGGGTGTTGGCGCAGAAATCCTCTTTTGGGGTGGTAAACTGGGTCAGGGCTTCCGCGGGCACAGCCACGGCGCGCAGCCGCCCGCCTACCAGTTCGCCCAGCACAGCCAGGCGGCGGTACTCGTATTCGCGGGCGGTGCCTTCAATGGGGCGCAACACATAGTCCCGCGCCGGGAACACGGCGGCGGGAATGCCCAGCGTGTTCAGGTCAGCAGCAAAGCGGGTGGCTTCGGCCTCGCCGGGGGTCACGATGCATAGCGGCTTATCCAACTGGCGGCACAGCGCGGCATACACCTGTGCGCGGCCGGATGCGGGCAGCCCAAACAGGGCGCATGCACCTTTGCCGGAAAGCGCGTGGCTCAGTTTTTTGTATTCGGTTGTGGTGGTAAACAATGCGTCAAACATGGTGCCTCCTGCGCTTGCGCATGATAGGGCGGGTGATGTATAATTTTGAGGATGCGAGTAATACGAGAGTTTTTGCCCCTTCTTTGAAAAGAAGGAATCGAAAAAGTTCGGCAGAATAAAGAAATCAAATAATGCTGCAATAAGGAGCAGAATATAGAAAGATGACAAAACATAAAAATGTAGCGCTGGATGAGCTGCGTATTCTGGCGGCGCTGATGGTGCTGGGCGTGCATACCGGGCAGAAAGTTGGCCTGGGGGATGCCGCCGCGGTTGGCGCGCAGGGGGTGCAACTGTTTTTTGTGCTCAGCGGGTACCTGGCCGCGGCCAGCCTGAGCCGCCACCCGGAGCCGCTGCCGTATTACCAGCGCCGCATCCGGCGGATCCTGCCGCTGTACTGGCTGGTGCTGGTGCTGCGCTGGCTGTTCGATGCGGTACGCTATCTGGCGGCGGGCGCCAGTGCAGCCCAGCTGTTTGGCCCCGGCGGGCCATGCGGGCCGGGTTACCTGCGGTACTTTGTATTTTTGCAGATGTGGCTGCCCAGTGATAACTGGATGCTGTGGAACAACCGCAACGTGCTGTGGACGATGAGCGCCTTTGCGTTCTTTTATCTGCTGGCCCCGTGGCTGTACCGGCTGTGCAAACGCTTTTGGGGTGCGCTGGCGTTGCTGGTGGTCTGCCTTGCGGTGAAGGGCAGGATCGGCGGCTTAATTGAAAGCAGTCTGGCGGCTTTCCCGGCAGAAGCCAACATCAGCGAGTTCAGCGCAAAAACGCCGGTCATGACGCTGTACTGCTTTATCTTTGGCATGGCGGCGTTTGCGGCAGTGAGGGAGAACAAGCAATTTTTATACGGGGCATTCTGCATTCTGCTGGCGGTGCTCACCAACTTCCAGCGGGCGGGGTTCGAGTGCGTGTTTACGGTGCTTGTTCTATTGGCCGTGCAGAACCCGCAGGGCGTTGGCCTGGCGAAAAATCAGAAGTTCGCCCAGGCCGTGGAATTTGTGGGGGCGGGCAGCTTTTGGCTGTACCTGGCCCACCCGCTGGTGCTGGAGCTGCTGCCCAACACCGCGATGGGCGGCGCAGCCGCGTGGCTGTGCTTCGCCGGGGTATATGCCGTCTGCCTGATGGTGTGCTATGCGCTGTATACGCTTTTTGTGCGCCGGTATGAGCAGCGCTTTGCGTAACCATTGTACTATATTTGCAGCAAAACGGCAAAGTGAATTTTGAGAGAAGCGTTGCATGGAACGACAAATGGCGGGCGGCCCATCTGGGCCGCCCGCTTTGGCATTTGTATGATTGGAAAAGCTGTGCTCTTATCTTGTAGAGAACGTGAGGACGAACATTGTTCGCCCGCGGACGTTGGCCGTATGCAGGGGGGAATATGTGGCAAGACCCGTCATACGGGACGATGACGAGCATCGTCCCCTACAAATCATTTGCAGCGTTTATCACCATCAGCAAAGTTTTCCACAGTGCGCACACCCCTGCAGGTGTTCCATTAAACCACATCCCGTGTAATGATGGATTACAAATTTGAAGTGAGAACACTTCCTTTGCGGGCATCTTACACAGAAAACAGGAATGGGCGCACACTGTGCGCCCCTACGGAACGCCTATCCGCGCTCAGTGGTTGAATTTATTCTGCGCTTCGCCCAGCTTGCCGGCCATCAACAGGCGGCAGGCGGCTTCCACGTCGGTGTGGCGGCCGGTCACAAGCTTGGCGTCATCGGGCGGAAACTTGCCCAGCACCCAGTCAGCCAGATCATAATCCGGGCGCGGCTTGGCGCCAACGCCAATGCGGATGCGGTAAAAATCCTCGCCGCCGGTGGAAGCGATAATGCTCTTTAGCCCGTTGTGCCCGCCAGCAGAACCGGAGGGCCGGATGCGGATGTGCCCCGGCTCCTGTGCAATGTCATCGCACAACACAATAATGTGGTTGCGCGGGATCTTGTAAAATGCCGCGGCGGGGGCGATGCTCTGGCCGCTCAGGTTCATGTAGGTCAGCGGCTTTAGCAGCATCACTTTGCGGCCGTCCACCTGGGCAATGCCGTAAAGGCCCTGCCATTTGCTTTTGTTGATCTCGCACCCCCAGGCTTCGGCCAACGCATCCAGCGCGGCAAAACCGGTGTTGTGGCGGGTGCCGTCATATTTCGGCTCCGGGTTGCCCAGACCGGCAATCAGCCAGTCTGCCCCGGAACCACCTCCAAATAGTCCCATAGTAAAAATCCTTATAGTAATTTTGTGATTTTAGTGTGCGCCAGGGGCAAAGCGTTCCACTGTGTCCCGGATAGTATCCAGGAAGGATTCTGCACCTAAGGTGTTGACCTTGAAAAACACAGCCTGGCTGCCGCCGGATGTGATGGCGGAAAGCCGGATCTGCCCGTCAGCTTCCAGCAGGGTCAGGCTCATGGTAACACGGCCATTGCCAATGGCACTGTAGCGTTCGTATACCCGCACGGCACAGCGGCCGGTGCTGAAGTTGAAATTACTGGAACCTTCCAGCGTGGCCGAAACACTTTGTTTTACAACAGCGTCCAGCTCGGTCAGGATGGTGGTAAAATCCCCGGTCAGGGCGCGTTCCAAAATGGCCATGGCAGCAATCCTCCTTGCAGCAGGTCAGGGGGCATCAATCGTTTTTCTTTTCGGCTTCCAGCTTCTGTTTTTTGGCAACGTATTTTTCCAGCTTCTTGGCGCCCCAGGCGGCAACTTCGGTCTGCTTGGCGCGCTCAATGCCCAGGGCACCGTCCGGCACATCGTGGCCGATGGTGGAACCGGCAGCGGTAAAGGCGCGGCTGCCCACCTTGACCGGCGCCACCAGGTTGGTGTTGCAGCCGATGAACGCATAATCGCCGATGGTGGTGCGGTACTTGCCCTCGCCGTCATAGTTGCAGGTTACGGTGCCGCAGCCAAAGTTGCAGTACTTGCCCACATCGGCATCGCCAATGTAAGTCAGGTGGCTGACAGTGTTGCCCTCGGCAAAGTTGGCGCTCTTGGTTTCCACATAAGCGCCCAGGTGCACGCCCTCATCCGTCACGGTGCCGGTGCGCACATGGGTAAAGGGGCCAATCTTGTTGTTGGGGCCCAGATGGCTGTCATAACACTGGCTGGCGTTCACGGTGGAACCGGCCTCAACAATGGTGTTCTCCAATAAGGTATTGGGGCCGATGACGCAGTTTGCCCCGATGACGGTTTTGCCGCGCAGGATGCAGCCCGGCAGGATCACTGCGCCGGGTGCAATCTCAACTTCGGGGTCAATAAAAACCTGGTCGCTGATGAACTCCACACCGTTCTGCAGGTGCTTTTCAAAAGTTTCTTCAAAGGCCGCTTTGGCGGCAAGGTATTTGGCTTTCGCTTCGGACATAAAATACCCCTTTCTGTTTTGGGCCAAAAGAGGATACGGCCCTACAAAAAAGCCCCGGAACAGGACTGAAGCCTACCGGGGCGGGATGAATTGAAAAAAGTGTTGCAGGATGTAATAAAATAATGTTTCCCAACTTCTCGCCCATTATAATTTACCGCATTTTTGGTCAAATTGCAAGAGCCTGACCCCAAAACTTTGTGAGATTTTCAGCGAAAATATTCGCCATTTATTTAACAATGTACTGGAAATTCCGGGCTGAGTCTGTTATAATGGACTTTGCAAGAAAGAAGATTCTTATTTTGCGGGTGTGCGCGGCACACCGGGAAGAAACCGTAATTTTGTTGGAGGTAACCTATGAGCAAGAAGTTTTTGTATTTGTTCAAAGAGGGCCATGACGCATTTGGCGGCGACCAGACGACCATGAAGAACATTCTGGGCGGCAAGGGCGCTGGTCTGGCAGAAATGACCCATGCCGGCATGCCGGTCCCTCAGGGCTTCACCATCACCACCGAAGCCTGCACCCAGTACTATGCTGACAACCGTGAGATCAACGATGAGATCAAGGCTGACATCTTCAAGTACATGGGAATCCTGGAAGAGCAGACTGGCAAGAAGTTCGGCGATATCGAGAACCCGCTGCTGGTTTCCGTTCGTTCCGGTGCACGTCAGTCTATGCCCGGCATGATGGATACCATCCTGAACCTGGGCCTGAACGACCAGGCTGTTGAAGGTCTGGCAAAGAAGACTTCTAACCCCCGTTTTGCATATGACTGCTACCGCCGCTTCATCCAGATGTACTCTGACGTCGTCATGGAGCTGGGCAAGAGCTTCTTTGAAGAGCGTATCGACGCTATGAAGGAGCGCAAGGGCGTTAAGCAGGATATCGAGCTGGACGCTGAGGACCTGAAGGAACTCGTCAAGGAGTTCAAGGCCATCTACCTGGAGAAGCAGGGCGAAGAGTTCCCGCAGGATCCGAAAGAACAGCTGATCGGCGCTGTCAAGGCCGTCTTCCGTTCTTGGGATAACCCGCGCGCCAACGTTTACCGCAAGATGAACGAAATCCCCTACGAGTGGGGCACTGCTGTCAACGTTCAGCAGATGGCTTTCGGTAACTCCGGCATGCGTTCCGGCACCGGTGTTGCTTTCACCCGTAACCCCGCTACCGGCGAAAAGAAGCTGATGGGCGAGTACCTGATCAATGCTCAGGGCGAAGATGTCGTTGCCGGCATCCGTACTCCTTCCCCGATCAGCAAGCTGCACGAGGAAATGCCTGAGGTTTACGATCAGTTCGTTGAGATCGCAACCCGCCTGGAAAACTACTACAAGGATATGCAGGACATGGAGTTCACCATCGAAGATGGCAAGCTCTTTATGCTGCAGACCCGTAACGGCAAGCGCACCGCACAGGCTGCTCTGCAGATCGCCTGCGACCTCGTTGATGAGGGCGTTATCGATCAGCGCACCGCTGTACTGCGCGTTGAGCCCAAGCAGCTGGATACCCTGCTGCACCCGCAGTTTGACGCTGCTGCCCTGAAGGCTGCTGAAGCAATCGGCAAGGGCCTGGCCGCTTCTCCGGGATCTGCCTGCGGTCGCGTTGTCTTCAGCGCTGAAGATGCTGAAGAGAAGGTCAAGGACGAAGCTTGGAAGAAGGTCGTTCTGGTCCGTCTGGAAACCAGCCCCGAAGATATCGTCGGCATGCAGGTTTCTCAGGGCATCCTGACCGTCCGCGGCGGCATGACCAGCCACGCAGCTGTTGTTGCACGTGGCATGGGTACCTGCTGTGTTTCCGGCTGCGGCAATGATAACGATGTTGCTATCGATTACGATGCAAAGGTTATCACCATTAACGGCCACACCTTCCATGAGGGTGACTGGATGAGCATTGATGGCTCTACCGGCAACATCTACGAAGGCCAGATCGCTACCGTCGCTTCCACCGAGAACGCTAACTTCAAGCGCTTTATGAGCTGGGCTGACGAAGCACGCCAGATGAAGGTTATGACCAACGCCGATAACCCGCGCGATGCACAGAACGCTGTCGATATGGGCGCTGAAGGCATTGGCCTGTGCCGTACCGAGCATATGTTCTTCGCTGAGGATCGTATTGCTGCTGTGCGTGAGATGATCTGCGCACGTACCGTTGAAGAGCGCAAGGTTGCCTTGGCTAAGGTTGAGCCGTTCCAGGAAGCTGACTTTACTGCTATGTACCGCATCATGGGCGATCGTCCGATGACCATCCGTTATCTGGACCCGCCTCTGCATGAGTTCCTGCCCACCAAGGCTGAGGATATCGAAGCCCTGGCAAAGGATATGGGCATGACCACCGAAGAGCTGAACAACGTTGTTGTCAGCCTGCATGAGTTCAACCCCATGATGGGCCATCGCGGCTGCCGTCTGGCCGTTACCTATCCGGAAATTGCCGAGATGCAGACCAATGCTGTGATCAAGGCTGCCATCAAGGTTTCTGCTGAGACCGGCAAGATGATCACCCCGCACATCATGGTGCCCCTGGTTGGCGAAGTGAAGGAGCTGAAGTACGTCAAGGACGTCATCGTCAAGACTGCTGACAAGCTGATCGCTGACGCTGGCGTTGACATGAAGTACGAAGTTGGCACCATGATCGAGATCCCGCGTGCCGCCCTGACCGCAGGTGAGATCGCTAAGGAAGCTGACTTCTTCAGCTTCGGTACCAACGACCTGACCCAGATGACCTTCGGCTTCAGCCGTGACGATGCTGCTAAGTTCCTGACCGCTTACTATGATACCAAGATCTACGAGAGCGATCCGTTCCAGCATCTGGACCAGATCGGCGTTGGCAAGCTGGTTAAGATGGCTGCCCATGACGGCCGCGCAACCAACCCCAACTTGGGTCTGGGCATCTGCGGCGAGCACGGCGGCGACCCCTCCAGCGTTGAGTTCTGCCACAACGTTGGCCTGGATTACGTTTCCTGCTCTCCGTACCGCGTTCCCATCGCACGTCTGGCCGCTGCTCAGGCTGCTATCAAGAATCCGAGAGCATAAGGCTTTTATAGCGAGCTATCGTTAAAAAACGAGCATAAAATAAGGCTCACCGTCAATTTTGGCGGTGGGCCTTATTTGTTTGCTCATGTATGAGATGAATTGAGTTTAACACGGAGCTGCTTTCCAGAACCATCACAGATACACCTCCACGGTCAGGTCGGTTCACGCTGCACGACGGAACTGGTGGGGCAGCTTGTTGGCTTCACGGTAACGCTTGGCGGTTTCAAAGTCGATGGTGAAGGTGAGGATCGCTGGAATATACAAAAACGGTGAGCTGGACTATGAGGCAACTCACAAGAAATTCTTGTTGGTTCGTTCCGAAGGGACAAGACAGGTAAAAATAAATTAAGGTATCCCGACTTTATGACTTTTTGAATGCTATCTGAAAAAAAAGAAAAACCGCTGCGCAGCCGACAGCGGTTCATCGTCATATTCTGTTTTCAGAACAGCCAAGCAAATATTGACGATGCAGCGACAATCAATGCACTTCCTGCCAAGGATAACAGCATCGGTACTGCAAATGGGCACAGTAACAGTGCCACAATCGCCGAAGCCGCTGCCTGTGCATAGCTACCATCTAGCAGCGCAAGGAAAGCCGCAAAGCCGCCCAGCCCGGCAAGCAGTAATAGTAAATCTAAGGCAGCACCGCACAATTCCCGCCTAACGGCTTAAGCACCGCTCCGGCAGCTGCGGCACGGCATCTGCGTTGCCAAAATGCTCGATAATGTCGGGTTGCGGTACCCGCATCGTGCTTCGGGGGCAAAAGCCCCTCGCACTCTGCGACCGCTGCCCCTGCTTCGGTTCGCTGTTTCCGCCACTGGCGGCGCTCACCTTTGCAGCATCCAGTATTATCTGCGCTTTTGGCTTAGCAGCTGCCGCACCTCGCTCGCCGTATCGGCACTTAGAATTATGCGGTATTGCCTTAAATCATCACATCGCCCACCAGCATAGAGCCGGAAGGTTCGATGGCGTAAACGGTGTACTTGCGCGGTTCTGCGCGGGTACCCGGCGACGGGGGAACGGTCAGCCGGATGCAGCCCTGTTCCGGGGTGACATAGTGGAACTGACGGTGCGCAGTGGTGGCATGGGGGTGCTCATCCAATGTGGACCACGCCAGAATGCCGCCATGTACCGGTGCTGCCTGGGAGGCAGTCTCCTGCGGAACGGGGATTTCGGCCGGGGAATCTGGAGTATCCGGTGCATCGGTGGGGGCGGCATCTTCTGCCGGAGCTTCTTCCGGCGCGGCGGGTGCAGCTGGGGCAGGCAGTGCAGCGCAGAAATCATCCGGCAGAACGTGCTGGGTGCTGCCGATGTACATGGCAAACAGATCCGGTGCAACCTTGGGCACCCGGCGCAACCAGGCGGAGGTGCGGGCTGGGCAGCCGGGCAGGGCACCGTCCGGGTCACGCTTGCGCATGCACAGGGCGGTGTTGTTCCAGGCAACCAAAAAGTCATCCAGCAAAAGCTCGGTTTCGGTGTCAAAATCTTCCGCTGCGGCATAGGGATCCACCAACAGGGCGGCAGGCTGTGCCCCCTGGCGAAAGCCCCTTAGTGCCGCATAGCGCAGCGGCGGCATTCCAGCGGCCTGCTGTGCGGGGGTGGATTCCAGCCCCACGATCACGCCGTACCCAGCGCGTACCTCACTGCGCAGCAAGGCAAGGTCGCCCCAGCAGGCCCAGCAGGGGAACCCCCAGCACCCGGCGGCGGCGGCGGCAAAGCTTAAATTACGCTCAGCGTCAGTACTGCGGCAGTCTCGCATGGCAAGGGCAAATTCTTCGGGCAGGATATCTGCGCCCCAGCGGTTGGTCAGGCTGGCCAGGCAGATGGCAAGGTCCATAACGGGCTGCAGCGCCGGGGCGCGCCGCGCAACGGCATAGGGCATCAGGTGCAGGCGTGCGTTGATGGGCCGCCCGCCCGCAGGGATCACATCTACCGCTCGCACGCTGACCCCCACCAGGCTGACGGAAGGGGTGGTGTGTTCGTCTTTGGTATACAGGTAGATGCGCAGCTGGGCCTGGGTGGCGGTTTTGCTGTCCAGCACAAGGCTGTCCGGCAGCAGGTTTACAGCGCCTTTGGTCACGGGGGCTGCGCCTTCGCGCTCCAGATAGGGGCTCCAGCGGCCAAAGCTGGACCAGCTGGTCCAGTTGCCGTCCACCATCACGCGGGCCTGGGCTTCCACGGCAGTTCCCGGCGGGGTGCCGGCGTTCCAGCTCACGCGCAGGGCATCAAAGGTGGGCAGCGGTACGGCGGGGCTGGTGTAGCACCCATAGGGCACATGCCCGCCGGAGACAAGGTCCAACACAATGCGCCCGTGGGCAACGGTAACGTTATCCAGCTCGCCCCGCATAAACGCTTCGGTTTCATGCAGGATAAAAGTGTTCTTACTTTCCATAGGTTTGCCGCCTTATCTGGTTGGTATCAAACGGAAGTGTGCCCGTGCTGCTCCATCAGGTCGTTGATCTCATCCTCGCGCCGGGCGGTGATGGTCTTTTCCAGGTGGAACGCTTTATCCAGTGCCGGATAGATGATCTGCAAAGCGAGGGTGCAGGGCAGCCAGAAACCCAGAATCAACACCACCGGGATGGTGTAGGGCATCCAGGCAAGCATCACGCCCCAATAGATGCAGAGCACTGCCCCGGCTGCCAGGGTGCGCGGCAAAAATCCGATCATGAACAGCGCGGCGTTTTTCAGCCGCTCCGCCTGGGACACGCTGACCAGAACCACCTGCGCAAACAGATACAGGCAGAACACCAGCAAAAAGAAGATGCCAAGCACCATGCAGATCCATACCGAGATAGGCACGTTTTCCAGATCAGGCAGGGCGTACAGCAAAAAGGCCCACAGCCCAAGGCAAAACCCCGCCCCGGCACCGGGCAGCAGACTTTCGCGCCAGTTCTGCTTCCAGGCCATGCGGTAGGTGTGCCACCAGTAGCCGGGTTCATCGCGCAGAGCGCGCAGGATGGTATCCAGCATGCCGCAAAAAACAGGTGCGGCAATCAGCCCGCCTACAGCGCCGGACAGCAGGCACAGCGGCAGGCTGGCGGCCATAGTGCTGAACAAAACAGCGGCATAGCCGGGGGCGAAGCCCAGCACGCACAAAATACTGGCTTTATAAAACGGCCACAAATCGCGCCCCAGCAGCTCAAAAAAGCGGGCCGCGCCAACTTTGCGTTCGCGGGTTTCGGTCGCCTCCACAGCATCGGGCTGCACGGGGGTATTTTTGTCTTCCATTGCCATATTCAAAAATGACCTTTCTGTGTTTTTAATTGGGAGTAAGCGGACTGGGCGGCAGTGCGCTGCCGCAGCTTTTGCAGCCCTGCTTACAATATTACAAGTTTATCATAGCGTTTTTTAGCGGGTTATGCAAGGCAGCGGGCACGGGATGGTCAAAATAATTTTACAATTCCAACATAAATTTATGGTATAATACTACTTACGTTAAAAAAGATTAGGAGAGTTTTTAAGATGGCATGGGTCACAAAAGACAGCGTTGAACAGTATGAAACGCCCGAATCGAAAAAAGAATATACCAAACAGGAAAAAGCTGCCAACTGGTGGCATTACCACAAGCTGTACGTTGGCATTGCGGTCATCGCCGTGGTGCTGGTGGTGTGGATGGTGCACGATGTTGTTACCCGGGTGCGGCCGGACTACCGCGTTGGCTATGTGGGCAGCAGCAACTTGCCGACAGATACGGTAACGGCCCTGGAAAACACGCTGGCCGCCTACTGTGATGACCACAATGGCGACGGCAAGGTGGTAGTGGAGCTGGTGCAGTATGACCTGGATTTTGATTCCGAGAGCGAAAACACCGATGCATACATCCAGATGGCTGATGTGACCCGGCTTTCGGCGGATTTATCCAGTGAGGATGGGCCTTACATCTTTATCATGCAGGATACCGATTACGCGCAGCAGTTTGCGGAAACCATCGGCGTTTTGCAGTACCTGGACGGCACCATGCCCGACACGGAGAATGTGGATGAAAATGATAATGTGATCGTGGACTGGACCAAGATGGTTTACCGCTGGACGGACTGCCCGGCTCTGACCGGTCTGGATTTGGGTACCTACACCGGCCTGACGATGGTGGATGACCTCCAGGGCGAAAACCAGGACATCATGAAAAACACCTATATAGGCCGCCGCGCGTATTATACCGACAAAACCGCGCTGGAAAGCGAAACCTATGATGCCCTGTGGAACATCTTGACCGCGGGTGCCGTTTCCACCGTGGGGCAGCAGTGATGCGCTACCGCCCGGTAAAAAAGCCGGCCCCCATGCCGGAAAACCCCTACCACCGCATCTTTACCCCCATGCCAAGCTTTGAGGATCTGGTGCGGAAGGCGAGGGAAGAAGAGAAAATGAAGAAAAAATTAGAAATTAGGAATGAGCAATGAGCAATGAGCAATTACGCACGGGCCGAAATGCCCGCTGTGTACAGCTATACCGAATTTACTAATTACAAATTTCTAAGGCAACACCGCACAATTCCCGCCTGACGGCTTAAGCACCGCTCCGGCGGCTGCGGCACGGCATCTGCGTTGCCAAAATGCTCGATAATGTCGGGTTGCGGTACCCGCATCGTGCTTCGGGGGCAAAAGCCCCTCGCACTCTGCGACCGCTGCCCCTGCTTCGGTTCGCTGTTTCCGCCACTGGCGGCGCTCACCTTTGCAGCATCCAGTATTATCTGCGCTTTTGGCTTGGCATCTGCCGCATCTCGCTCGCCGTATCGGCACTTAGAATTATGCGGTATTGCCCTAATTGCTAATTTGTAGCAGGGCTTCGGCCCTGC
>ENA-UONZ01002400-UONZ01002400.1-human-gut-metagenome-genome-assembly--contig:-C93old-NODE-2400-length-14792-cov-4.561173_pt1 | contig 14792 bp, 10 predicted proteins | sample MGYA00242468_ERZ724015 | MGnify/ENA metagenome assembly ERZ724015
TTTTTCCGATACGGTTTTTCGGACAGCGATTCCGGCGGCGCGGCAGCCGTTTTCCCTTTTATTGAAAGCCGCTGGTGAAATTGTTTCTGCAAGATGTACCGCTGTGCTGTGCAAAAGCGTCTTGACTTTCCGCTTGGCATGGTGTATACTTTTTAGCAACGGACAAAGGCGTCCGGCGCTTCTCGAGGAAAACAGCCCTTGGGAGGTGCCGGGCGTCTTTTTTTGCTTTTGCAGGAAAGAAAAGCGCTGGCGTCATGCAGCCCTATTCCAGGGCGGAAACTGCTCCAGCGCAAAAGGGGGACACATCATGCAAACACAGGCAAGGTTTGCCCTGGGCCAGCGGTACATCGCCGCCGGGGCCGGAGAGGGCTTTTATTCCGTGGACCAGGTGCCGGGCAACGCCCTGGGCGCCTACCTGGACGGCGCCACGGTGGAGGTGTTCTGCAACGCCCAGGACGCCACCGGCGACACCATGAACGGCGGGGAAATCATCGTCCACGGCTCCAGCGGGGACGCCACAGGCTACGCCATGCGGGGCGGCTCCATCTACATTGAAAAGGACGCGGGCTACCGCTGCGGCATCCACATGAAGGAGTACCAGCAGAAGGTGCCTGCCATAGTCATCGGCGGCCGGTGCGGCAGCTTTTTGGGGGAGTACCAGGCGGGCGGCACCATTGTGGTGCTGGGCATCGGCTGGGAGGACCGCTGCCCCGTGGGGAACTTCTGCGGCACGGGGATGCACGGGGGGCGCATCTACCTGCGCACCACCCACCTGCCCCCCGACCTGCCGGCCCAGGTGGTGGTCTCCCAGGCCACGGAGGAGGACATCTCCCACCTGCGGCCCCTGGTGGAGGAATACTGCCGCCGCTTCCAGGTGGAGAAGGAGCCGCTGCTCGCCTCCCACTACTATGTGCTGCGGCCCAACACGAAAAATCCCTACAAGCAGCTCTATGTCAACAACTGATGGGCAAAGAAAAGCGCCTGGCGGTCCAAACTGAACCGCCGGGCGCTTGTTTTTTAGAAGACCCAGGCGTTGCCGCTTTCCTCGTCATCGTCCTCCGGGGCGGGGGCAGGCGGGGTGAAGGGCGGCTGGTATTGGAGCACCAAGGGCAGCAGCTCCTGGTGGAGGTTCACCTTGGCGGCGCAGGTGGGGCCGAACTCCATGGTGACAAGCTTCCCCTCGGAGCAGGGCTCCCACTGGGGCAGGCCCGGGCAGTTGGGGTTGCCGGTGCGGGCGAAGTTCACAAAGGCGCCGGACATCACCTGGTCCAGCATGTCGCCGGCCTCCTGGTGGCAGACGGGCACCATCTCCCCGTTGTGGAAGAAGTAGGGGATGTCCGAGCAGTGCCAGGCAGCCTTTCCGCCGTCCACGTCGAACACCAGGTTGAACAGGTAGTTGTACACCGGCGCGCTGGCCTCCTTGGCCATTTTCTCCACGTACTCCACCGTGGGGGGCAGGAAAGCCGTGTCGTAGTGCAGGGCGTAAGCCTCGTTCATGCCGGGGAAGGCCTTGCGGAAAGCTGCCAGGATTTTCTCCCCGCCCTCGGCGCCAAAGCGGGCTTTCACCAGCTCCTCCCGCTCTGCGGTGGACAGGGCACTGTAGTCCGGGCCGCTTTGGAAGGAGCTGAACTCGGAGAACACGCTGCCCACCATGGTGGGCACCTTCAAAGAGGCGGCGCTGAAATCCCCCGCCAAGGGGTCGCAGGTGTAGTAGCTGTTGGGCTGGGGCGCCCAGTTGATGCGGTCGCCCTGGGCCTCCCGGGCCTTCACGGCCTTGTTTACCGCCCAGATGAACTGGGGCGTGGGCACCTTCTCCAGCTGTTCCACCTGGGTTTCGGGGATGTTCAAGTTGCTCAGGATTTCCAGCACCAGGGCCTTGGCGTCATAGGGGGCGTGGAACAGGGGCCCGCCCAGCACGCCGGACATGACGATCATCTTGTGGAACAGGCCCTCAGCCTCGGGGATTTGCCCCAGCACGGTGACTTTCCCGCCGCCGCCGGACTGGCCGAAGATGGTCACGTTGTCCGGGTCGCCGCCAAAGCAGGCGATGTTGTCCCGCACCCAGCGCAGGGCCTCCACCAGGTCGGCCATGCCCACGTTTACGGAGTTCCAATACTTCTCCCCAAAGGCGGACAGGTCCAGGTAGCCAAAGGCGTTTAAGCGGTGGTTCACGGTGACAACCACCACGTCGTCGTCCTTGGCCAGGTTGAAGCCGTCGTAGCAGATTTGCTCCATGCCGGAGCCAGAGGCATAGCCGCCCCCGTGAATCCAGAACAGCACAGGCCGCTTGGCGCTGGGCTCGCAGCTTTTGGTCCACAGGTTCAGGTACTGGCAGTGCTCGGAGGAGGGCCAGAACCGGTGGGGGATAAGGACCTCGCCGGTGGGCATGGGCTCGCTGAGCACCGGGCAGTTCATGCCGTAGCTGCCGGCGTCCTTTACGCCCTCCCAGGCGGGGACGGGCTCGGGCATCTGGAAGCGCTTTGCCTTGGCGTAGCGGATGCCGTAGAAGTGGTCCACGCCGTCAAAGCGGAAGCCCCGCAGCTTGCCCTTGGGGGTGGAGACGATGGGGATGTCTTTGCTCATGACAAATTCTTTCATGGAATCTTTCCTCCCGGTACACAAGTTCTATTTCTGTCTATTGTACAGTATCCCGCGGGATTTCTCAAGGGGATTTCGGTAAAATCCCCAGAAAAAGAATATGCCAGCAAACCCACTGGGGCCTGCTGGCATATTGTATGATTTGCTTATCGAGCAGAGAGGGTGTAGGTGTGGCCCGCCTCCACAGGGAAGGAGAAGCCATACTGGGTGGCCTGGGTGGGGATGGCCTTGCCGTTTTCCTCTACAGCCAAGGTGTTTCCGTAGATTTCCACCGTGCCGTCCTGGGAGGAGGACAAGCTGGCCGTGGTGAGGGCGCCGTTGTCCCAATCCATGTCCACGGTGTAGCCGCCACGGGCCCGCAAGCCCTTGACGCTGCCCTGCTTCCACGCGGCGGGCAGGGCGGGCAGCAGCTGCAAAATGCCTGTGTGGCTCTGGATGAGCACTTCGGCGATGCCGGCGGTGCCGCCCAGGTTGCCGTCAATCTGGAACACCATGCCGGAGTTGAGGAAGCTCCTGGTGGCGGAGTGAGCCAGCATCTGGCGGATGAAGTGGCCTGCCTTTTCGCTGCCCATCAGCCGGGCGTACTGGCAGATGTACCAGGCGGCGGGCCAGCCGTTCTCGCCGGCGCCGTTGTCCACCCGCAGGTCCAAAGAGCGCTCTACAGCCTTGCACAGCTGGGGGGTGTCCTTCCAGTTGATCTCATCGCCGGGATAGGCGCCCCACAGATGGGAGATGTGCCCCATGCCAGGGGTGAGCTCGGGGACTTCCTCCCGCCACTCCAGCAGCTGGCCCTTGGAGCCCACCTTGTTTTCCGGCAGCTTGGCGGAGACAGCCTGGAACTCCTGGGTCAGGGGGTCATCCAAGCCCAGGATGCGGGCGCTGTCGATGCAGGCGGCAAACAGGGCGCGGATGATTTGGTTGTCCATGGTGGGGCCTGCGCACACAGGAGTGTCAAAGCCATCGGAGCAGATGTAGCGGTTCTCCGGGGAGACGGAGGGGCAGGTGACCAGCTTGCCTGTGCCGTCGTCAATGAGGAAGTCCACAAAGAACAGGGCGAACTCCCGCAGGACGGGATAGTATTTCTTCAGGAACTCCTTGTCCAAGGTGAACAGGTAGTGCTCCCAGATGTGCAGGGCCATCCAGGCGCCGCCGGTCTGCCACACGGAAGCGGCCATGTAAGCGTCCTGGGGGGCGCAGTCGCCGTAGAAGTCTGTGTTGTGGTGGCACACCGAGCCCCGGCACCCGTACATAATCCGGGCGGTTTCCTTGCCGCGCTCGCACATCAGGGCGATGAGGTCAAACAGGGGCTGGTGCTCCTGGGAGAGGTTCGCCACCTCGGCGGGCCAGTAGTTCATCTGAATGTTGATATTGATGGTGTATTTGCTATCCCAGAAGGGCATGTACTCCTGGTTCCAAATGCCCTGGAGGTTCAAAGGGGAGGAGCCCACCCGGCTGCCAGACAAAATCAAGTAGCGGCCAAAGGTGAAGTACAGCGCCGCCAGGTCCGGGTCCTGCCCGCCCTTTTGGAAGGCTTCCAGGCGCTTGTCCAAGGAGAGGTCCGGGCCCTGGCCCAGGTCCAAAGTGCAGGCGCGCATCTTGGGCTCAAAGTCGGCAATGTGCTCTTGCAGCAGGGCGTCAAAGCCCTTGCGCTGGGCGTCGTCCACCAAGGTGAGGGCAGCCCCCTTGGGGTCTTTCTCCCGGTTGGAGGTGGCAGCCGCCAGGTAGATGCACACCTCGCTGGCGCCCTGGGCGCGCAGCATGGTGTAGGGGTCCAGCAGCTCCCCGTCGCAGGCCACACGGGCCGCGCTGGCGTAGCGGATGCCCGCCGTTTCCCCGCCGATGAGGATGGTGTTGCCGCCCACGGTGTGGTTTTCCTGCAGGAGCACAGCGGCCCAGCCGCCGCCCCGCTTCACGACGCCGGGCTGCCGGTCGTCCAAGGATTTCTGGTCAGAGTACTTCTGCCGGTCCATCTGAATGTCCAGGTTGATGGCCCCGGGCTTGTCGGACCGCAGCCGCAGGCACAGCACCTGGGCCGGGTAGCTGATGAACATCTCCCGGGTGTAGGTGACGCCGTCCTGGCTGTGGGTGAGGGTGTACACGCCCTTCATCAGGTCCAGGGAGCCCTTGTAGCTGTCAATATCCAAGCTATGGGGTGTCCAGCTGGAAGTAAAGGGTGTGTGCTGGTTCAGCGCCAGGTCCAGCTCGCCCAGGCACTCGTTGCGGGGCATGGAATAGGGCGCAGCGAACATGTACTGGGAAATTAAATCTTCCGCTTCCTGCATCTTCCCCTCCAGCACTTTCTTCTGGATGGTGGGCAGCATCCCCAGGCTGGCGCGGTTGTTGCGCTCCATGGGGCCGCTGCTCCACAGGCTGTCCTCGTTGAGCTGGATGCGCTCGATCCCTGTGTGGCCATAGACCATGGCGCCCAGGCGGCCGTTGCCCAGGGGGAGGGCGTCGTCCCACACCAGCGCGGGGGAATCATACTCCATTTTCCATTCTTGTTTCGGCATAGCGGTTTACAACTCCTCTTTTGTGGATTTACCGGTGAAAGGAGCAAATAAAGCGAATCCTTTCACCTGCAAAAAAGCCCCGCCGTCCCGGTGCGAAGATATAGGAATTTTCAGCCGGTAGGCAGGGGTTTCCAACTGGCTACAGTGTAGCATATTTCTTCAAAAAACTCAATCGTTTTGCCAAACTTTCACAAGAAAAATTCCGGCCTGTCCCACTGTCCCCGCCCGCCGGAAAATGGACGTTGCCTCCGGGGGCAAGGTGGGGTATAATAGAGCGGAAAAATAGAAACGGTTTGGCGGCAGGCCGCGGCTTTCCCAGCCAGCCGGAGAGGAGTTTTTTCATGAAACAGCAAGCCTTTAACCCTTACCTTCCCTCTTGGGAGTACATCCCGGACGGGGAGCCCTACGTCTTTGACGGCCGGGTGTATATCTACGGCTCTCACGACCGTTTTAACGGCCACGCCTACTGCCTGAACGACTACGTCACCTGGTCCGCCCCGGTGGACGACCTGGGCAACTGGCGCTACGAGGGCGTCATCTACGAAAAGACCCAGGACCCCTTCAACGCCGACGGCAGCATGTGCCTCTACGCCCCGGACGTCACCCAGGGCCCCGACGGCCGGTACTACCTCTACTATGTGCTGGACAAAAAGAGCGTGGTCTCCGTGGCGGTATGCGATTCCCCCGCGGGGAAGTTCCAGTTCTACGGCTACGTCCACTACGCCGACGGCACTCTGCTGGGCGAGCGGGAAGGGGACGAGCCCCAGTTTGACCCCGGCGTCCTCACCGAGGGGGAGAACACCTACCTGTACACCGGCTTCTGCTTTGCCGGCGACAAGAGCCGCCACGGCCCCATGTGCACGGTGCTGGGCCCGGATATGCTCACCATCCGGCAGGAGCCCGTGTTCATCGCTCCCAGCCAGCCCTACAGCCAGGGCAGCGGCTTTGAGGGCCACGAGTTCTTCGAGGCGCCCTCCATCCGCAAGGCGGGGGACACCTACTACTTCATCTATTCCTCTGTGGTGTTCCACGAGCTGTGCTACGCCACCAGCAAGTCCCCCACCCAGGGCTTCCAGTACGGCGGCGTCATCATCTCCAACAACGATTTGGGCATCGGCACCTACAAGCCCGCGGACAAGCCCATGTACTACGGCGGCAACAACCACGGCAGCATGGTGCAGATTGGGGAGAAGTGGTACATCTTCTACCACCGCCAGACCAACGGCACCAGCTTCAGCCGCCAGGCCATGGCCCAGGAGATTCAAATCCTCCCCGACGGCTCCATCCCCCAGGTGGAGATGACTTCCTGCGGCCTCAACGGCGGCCCCCTGGTGGGCAAGGGCACCTATCCCGCCCACATCGCCTGCAACCTGTTCTGCGATTGGGAGTCCACCTACTCCGGCGGCATTGCCGGCAACGAGTATTGGGTGGACGTCCACTGCCCCCGGGTCACCCAGGACGGCCGGGACGGCGACCAGGAGCCCGGCTACATCCTGAACATGATTCACTCCGCCACCGCTGGCTACAAGTATTTCCACTGCCAGGGAGTCACCAAAGTGACTTTGCGGGTGCGGGGCTACTGCAGCGGCACCTTCCAGATTAAAACCAGCTGGGATGGCCCGGTGCTGGGGGAAATCCCCGTGCGCTTTACCAACGTGTGGAAGGACTACTCCACCCAGGTGGAGCTTCCCGACGGGGTAAACGCCCTGTACTTCACCTATGTGGGCCCGGGCAGCGCCGCGCTGCTGTCCTTCACCTTGGAGTGAGGCCCTGCCGAAAAAACAAAGAGGCTGCCCCGTGCTGTGGCAGCCTCTTTTTCTATGGTTTCCCCAAGCTTGTTGTTATTCTTTCACAACGCCCTTTTTCAAGATGACGTTGGCGTACAGGGCGCGCTCGCCGGTGACAACCGCCGCGTATGTTTGGGCGCCCCGCTTGTAAAAGGTGTACTTGTCAATGGCCTCTTCCCGCAGGCCCTGCTCCTCGTGCTTGGCGCCGATGGCCCGGTAGGTGTCCCAAATCTCCGGGACATAGGGGTCGTTGGGCAGCACCGCCATAAAGGTGGTGGGGTGCTCCACGTAGCTGTCCAGGGGCATTAGCGAGAGGATGGCCTCCATCAGCTCCGGGATGCCGTGGCCGTCGCAGCGGATGACGCGCTCCGGCTGGCCCAGGCGGGGGTAGTTGGCGTCGGCCAGGAGCAGCTCGTCCCCGTGGCCCATCTCCATTAAGATTTTCAAAAGCTCCGGCGGCAGAATGGCCGGGATTCCTTTCAGCATAGGTATTCCTCCTTGTGTGTTCAGCCGGGGTACTGGAAGTTCAGCCCGGCGCCTGCCTCCAGCTGGGGCAGTAGGTTCTGGGTGATGTCCTCATACCCCGCCAGGTAGCCCTGGGAGGTGAAGACAATGGGCACCATCTGGTCCTCCTCCGGCACCTGGTACGCCTCGAAAAAGGCCTGGAGGATTTCGTTGTTGCTGCCCGAACGTGTGTTGATGCGCACCACTTGCAGGGGATAGTTCTTGCCGTCCACCTCCACCTGCTCCGGCAGGGAGTCCATGAATTCCTCCTCTGTCTGGATGCACTCCTCGCAGGTCAGCCGGTAGAAGTAGACCGCCGTGGCGCTACCCTTTTCCAGGGGATAGTCCTCCAGCTGCTGGGCCACAGTGCGCTCCTCCAGGGGGTCGTACACGCCGCGGCCGTTTTCGAACAAGTCCTCCCCGGCGGTGAGGAACGCCTCCCGCAGCGACTCCTGGATGGAGTCGGTCCCCAGGTAGGCCTTGCCGTTGATGGTGAGGATGGGGTAGGTGAGGGAGCTGATCAGCTCCTCGGGATAGCCCAGGCCCTCCAGCACGGTGTACATCTTGTCCGAGGCGGAAGCCTGGAACACGTTGTAGGCCTGCAAATCGTAGGGGTACTTGTCCTTTACGTCCTCCAGCTGGGTGTTGAACATGTCGTAAAAATCGTTGATTTGGTCGTGGCAGGCACCGCAGGGCTCGTTGTAGAAGAAGTTGATTTCAATGCTTTCCGGCAGGGGCTCTTCCTCTTGGGCTTGGGAGCAGCCCGCCAAGGCCGGGAGGAGCAGCACCGCCGCCAGCAGCAGGGAACGAATCTTGCGCATGGCGGCCTCAGAATTCAGAGCCGGCCACGGTGAGGGGCTGGCCCTGGGCCAAGGTGACAGCCTTTTCCTTGCCCGCGTAGCGCAGGGTGAAGGCTTCCTGGCCGGCGGCGGTCCTGGTCAGGACGGCCTGCTCCAGCTTGCCGTCCCGGAAGTCCAGGTCCACGGTGACGCCGCCCCGGGCCCGCAGGCCCCGGATGGTGCCGGTGCCCAGGGCCTTGGGCACGGCGGGCAGCAGGTCGATGTTCCCGTCCCAGCTTTGGAGGAACAGCTCGGCAATGCCCGCGCAGGCACCGTAGTTGGAGTCGATCTGGAAGGGCGGGTGGCCGCCGAACATGTTGGGGTACGAGCCGCCCCCGGAGAGGGAGTACTGGGGCAGGCTGCCGTCAATGGGCCGCAGCTGCTTTTTCAGCACCTGGTAGGCGTGCTCCCCGTCGTGGAGGTGGGCCCACAGGCTGATGCGCCAGGCCAGGGCCCAGCCGGTGCTCTCGTCGCCCCGCAGCTCCAAGGTGCGGCGGCAGGCGTTGGCCAGTTCGGGGGTGCCGTCGGTGGAAATCAAGTGGGCGGGATACAGGGCGTACAGGTGGGAGGTGTGGCGGTGCTCGGGCTCGGCCTCCTCCAGCTCCTCGTTCCACTCCAGCAGCTCGCCCCGGGAGCCAATCTTAAACTGGGGCAGGCGCTCCAAAGCGGCGTGGACTTCCTTGGCCAGGTCGGGGTCGGTGTCCAGAATCTGGCAGCAGGCGGCCAGGTTTTCCAGGGTCTCCCGGACGATGGCCATGGTCATGGTGGTGGTCTCCGCCACGGAGCAGCGCTTGCCGTTGTAGATGAACACGTTCTCCGGGGAGGTGGAGGGGGAGAAAATCAGCTTGCCCTCGGCGTTCTCAATGAGCACGTCCAGGAAGAAGCGGCCGGCGTCCCGGATGATGGGGTAACCCGTCTCCCGCAGGAAGTCCTTGTCCTGGGTGAACAGGTAGTGCTCAAAGGCGTGGGAGCACAGCCACCCGGCGGACAGGGGCCAGTAGGCGTAGCTGCCCGTGCCCCGGCCGTGGTTGCCCACGGGGTTGGAAAGGCCCCAGATGTCCGTGTTGTGGTGGGCCACAAAGCCCCGGGCGCCGTAGTGGGTCAAGGCGGTGTGGGCGCCGGTGACGCGCAGGGTGTCGTGGAGGAACTGGAGCAGCGGCTGGTGGAGCTCGGAAAGGTTGGCGGTCTCCACAGGCCAGTAGTTCATCTCCGTGTTGATGTTGATGGTGAAGTTGGAGCTCCACGCGGCGCGCAGGTGCTTGTTCCAAATGCCCTGGAGGTTGGTGGGCTGGGTGCCGGGCCGGGAGCCGGAGATAATCAAATAGCGGCCGTACTGGTACAGCAAGGCGTAGCGCTGGGGGTCCACGTCCTCGTTCCAGCGGGCCAGGCGCTCCACGGTGGGCACCTCGTCCTCGTCGGGGCCAAGGTTCATAGACACCCTGTCGAAGTAGGACTTGTAGTCCTCCATGTGGCGCTGGCGCAGGGCTTCAAAGCTTTGGGCAGCGGCGGCGTTTAGGTCTTTCAGGCACAGCTCCTTGTAGGGCTTGCCGTCCAGGTAGGGCTGGCGGAAGGGTCCGTTAAAGCTGGTCTGGGCCGCCACCAGCAAGGTGACGCTGTCCGCGCCGGTGATTTCCAAAGCGTCCTCCCAGGGGTGGATGGTGCCGCCCTGGGCCTGGGCCTCCAGGATGGCGCAGAAGCGCATGCCCTTCTTCTGGGGGTCCTCCTCGTAGGCGATGGGGTTGGGCGTCTCCCCCAGGTAGGAGGGGTCCACCTGGGAGGGTGCCACGCCGTCCAGCACCAGGCGGCCGTCCTCAATGGTGCAGGAGGAGCGCAGGCGGCAGTCGAACCACGCCTTCAAGGTGATGGAGCCGGGCTTGTCCGCCTGGATGCGCAGCACAATGGCCTGGTCCGGGGCGGAGACAAAGGCCTCCCGGGTGTAGGTGGTGTCGCCGATGGTGTAGGTCAGCCGGGAGATGGCGTCCTCCAGCGAGAGGCTGCGGCGGTAGTTCTCCACATCGCCCTGGGGGTGCTGCAGCTCCAGCTTCAAGTCTGCCAAGGGCAGGTAGCTCTGGGTGTAGTCGCTGAGGAACATGTCCTCCAGCAGCTCCTGGGCCTCGGAGTACTTCTTCTCCCGGGCCAGCTGCTGGGCCTGCTTGTAATACTCCACCGCCCCGGGGATGTCCGCGCACTTGGGATAGCCGGACCACAGGGAGTCCTCGTTGAGGGACAGCGTCTCGTGGTCCACGCCGGACCACACCATGGCGCCCAGCCGGCCGTTGCCCAGGGGGAGGGCTTCCTCCCAGTAGGTGGCGGGCTTTTGATACCACAATTGCAGCATGATAGAACAACTCCTTAAAAAAGAAATCTACTGTATAGCATACAAGAATGGGCCGGCCTTCGCAAGGCCGGCCCACTTTTTTACCCCAAATTTTTAAAATTGTATGGTTGCCAAATTATTCGGCAGCGGACTCCACAGCGGAAGATTCCACGGCGGAGGACTCAACAGTGGAGGATTCCTCAGCCACAGAGGACTCGCTGGTCTCGGCGGTGGAGGAGGTGTCATCAGAAGAACCGGTGTCAACTTCGCCCAAGCCCTCGTTGCTGACGATACGGCCAGCTTCCTTGTAGAGCTCCAGGTAGCGGTCGATCTGGTAGCCGTCCAGCTCGGACAGGTAGGTCTCCCAATCGGCGTCGTTGTTGGGGTCGCGGTCGCCCATGATGAACTGCACGGTGGCGCTGCGGATGTAGCTGTTCAGGTTGGTCTGGATGTCGGCGTACTCGTTGGCGTTCTCAGGGTCGATGAACACGGAGTACTGCAGGTTCCAATCGGGGATGTAGTTTAGCAGGTCCATGGTATCCAGGGCGATACGCTGCTCGTAGTTCTCGGGCTGATAGAGAGCGTCACCCTCAACATAGGGCAGGCTGGCGGCACGGAACTCGGCCAGGTCGGCCTGGGGGCCAGGAGCGAAGCCGTTTGCGGTGACCAGTGCGTCAGATTCATCAGAGCTCAGCTGGTTGATTACATAGGTAGCGGGGCCGCCGAACACATTCTTGGCGCCTTCCTCCGCATAATCCCAGCCAGTGCCCTCGGGACCATGGAAGCGGTACATGTTCCAATAATCATCGTAGAAATAGTGGTCAATCATGCGGAACACAGCTTCGGGGTTCTCGCAGGCGACAGTCATCACAGCGTGGAAGCCTTGAATTTGGCCTTCGCCGGAGTTCTGGCTCTGCTGCCGAACACCATCGGGGCCTTCCAGAACGGGGACGATCTGGTAGTTTTTAGCCTCATCCACGTTGGCGTTGTCATAGCCCATGCCAATATGGTCGCAGCAGTACATACCCACGATATAGGGCTCCAAGCGGACAGTCTGGGCAAACTGGTCGCTGTCGTTGGTGAAGGAGGTGGGGTCAATCAGGCCGTTGGCGTACAAATCGTTCAGGTAAATCAGGCCATCCCGGTAAGCGTCTGTGGTGACAGAGATATCAATGTTCTCGCCATCGGGGGTGTACAGCCAGAAGTCGGGCTTTACCGTGACAAAGGAATTGCCGATGATGCCGTATTCCAGCATCAGGTTGAAATCGGTGCCGCCCAGCAGGCCGATCTCATCGGCCTGGCCGTTGCCATTGGGGTCCCGGGTGACGAAAGCGGTCAGGACGTCCTTCAGCTCATCGGTGGTGGTGGGCATCTCCAGGTTCAAAGCATCCAGCCAATCCTGGCGGATATAGAACTTGGGATAAGCCAGGCAGTGGTAGCACTCGGAGAAACGGGGGAAACCGTAGATGTGGCCATCAGTAGCGGTGATGGCATCAGCAAAGTCGGGATGCTCCTCCAAGATGCGGCCCATGTTCTCGCTGTAGGGTTCAATGTACTGGTCGATGGGAGCTAGTATCTGCTCCTGCACACCATACTGCATGATGTCAGTGAAGGTCATGATGGAAGTCCAATCCAACATGAACACGTCCGGGAAATTGCCAGATGCCAGGCGCAGGTTCCTCTGGGTGACGGAGTCGGCGCCAGAAACAGCGGTAATCTCCATCTGGATGCCGGACTCTTCCGCCACAGTGTTGACAAAGCCGTTGTTGGTCCAGTCGATATCGGTGCCGCCCTCAATCCAGGTGTCCACAGTGATGGGCTCGTTGACGATGGGAAGGCCCTCGGCGTTGAAGTTTTCCGGGGTTTCGGCTGTGGTGCCGGAGGCCTCGGCGCCGGATTCGGTGCTGCCGCTGGTGGAGCTGGTGCCGCCGCCGTTACAGGCGGCCAGGCTCATGCTCATGCACAGGGCAAGAAACACGGCTAAGATTTTTCTTTTCATGATTTTACCTCCAATGCATTGGATTTATTTGGAACACGCCCGCCCCGTGGGGATGCGGTGCAGCGTGTCGGCCAACAAAAGAACGGGAAGCATTATCCCTTTACAGCGCCCACCATAATGCCTTTGATAAAGTATTTCTGCACGGCGGGGTAGAGGAGCATCAGCGGCACAGTGCCCACCACCATACTGGAGTACTGCAGCAGGTACTGGGTCTTCTGGCGCTCCAGCTGCTGGGTTACGTCCATGGTGCCGGCAGACTGGTCGTTGAGCAGGATGTCGCGGAGAATCAGCTGCAGGGGGAACTTGGTGTTGGTGCTCAGGTAGATCATCTCGTTAAAGTAGGAATTCCAGTGACCCACAGCGTACAGCAGCACGTTTACCGCCAGGATGGGCACCGACAGGGGGATCACCATCCTAATGAGGAATTGGAAGTCGTTGCAGCCGTCGATGCTGGCGCTTTCCAAAATCTCCTGGGGGATAGAGGTCTGGAAGTAGGTGCGGGTGATGATCAGGTTCCACACGGAGATGGCCGTGGGCAGCAGGATGGCCCACATGGTGTCCAGCATGCCCAGGTCGCGCACCAGCAGGTAGGTGGGGATCATGCCGCCGTTAAACAGCATGGTAAACGCGAAGAGCATCATAATGGGGTTGCGAGCCGCCAGGTCTTTCCGGGAAAGGGGATAGGCCGCCAGCACCGTAAGCACCAGGTTGATCACCGTGCCCACCACTGTGTACACAATGGAGTTCCAGAAGCTCAGGGGCAGCAGGTCGTGGTCAAAGACCATTTTGTAGCCGCGCAGGGTAAAGTCCACCGGCCACAGGAATACCTTGGCCGAGAGCAGTGCGTCTGGGGAAGAAAAGGAAGCTGCCACAACGAAGATAAGGGGGATTAGGATCGCAATCAAGGCAATGGCGCAGAAAGCGTAGACAATTGTCATGAACAGGTGATCCGTTGGCCTGGTGTACTGTTTGATTTTTGCTTTTTCTTTAGCCATGATGGTCCCTCCTTACCACAAGCTGGTTTCGCCGACTTTCTTGGCAAAGACATTTGCCAAGGCAATCAGGACCAGGTTGACGACTGAGTTGAATAACCCCACGGCCGCGGCGTATGAGTATTGGAACCCTGCGATACCTCGTTTATAGACGAAGGTGGAAATGACCTCGGAAACTTCCGTGTTTACAGGGTTCTGCATCAGGAAGACCTTTTCATAGCCCAGGCTCATCACACTGCCTACAGCCAGAATCAGCTGGATGACGATGGTGGGCAAAATGGCGGGCAAATCCACATGCCACACGCGGGCAAAGCGGCCGGCGCCATCCATCAAGGAAGCCTCCACTTGGGCGGAGTCCACATTGGCCAGGGCGGCTATGTAGATGACAGCGCTGTAGCCCATGCCCTGCCACACGCCAGACCATACATACATGGTGCGGAACAGGTCTGGGTTGCCCATAAAGTCAGTCTGGGGGCCGCCGAACAGGGCGATAATGTTGTTGATCAGGCCTGTGCGGGGGGAGAAGATGTTCTTCATGGTGCCCACCAGCACAACGGTGGAGATGAAGTAGGGCAGGTAAGTGACCATCTGCACCACTTTCTTATAGGCCTTGCTCTTCAGCTCGTTGACCGCCAGCGCCAAAATGATGGGCATGGGAAAGGTGATGACCAGGTTGTATAGGCTGAGGATTAAGGTGTTGCGAAGCAGCTTGAAGAAGTCGGGGGTGTTGAAGAAATTGATAAAGTGTTTAAACCCAACCCAATCACTGCCCCAGATACCGCCTCGGATGGAGTAATCCTTAAAGGCAATGATAACGCCGCCCATGGGAACGTAGCAGAAGATGATAAGATAGGCCAAAGGCAGCACCAGCATCAGGTACAGCTGCCACCGGCGTTTCAGTTCATCCACAAGGAACGCCCCTGGGCTTAACGCCCGTTTTTTCACTTTTGTTGACGATTTCATTCATTCATCCCTCCAGTGGTTAGTATAGGGGGAGGCCCCCTTTTGCTGGCGTTTTTCTTGATAGGCTGAAAAAGGGTTTCCCGCCCGTGGGGATCGGGCGCCGCGGGGGAGAGGGAGCAGTACCTCGAAACCGTTCCCGGCGTTGCAAGGGAAGCTTGCGCCGCGGTAGAAAGAGAGCCTTTTGAAAAAAGCGCCAAAAACAAAACGTTGTGTTTACCTAAAAATAGCACACCGAGTAACTTTTGTCAATATTTCATAACGTTTTTTTTTTTTTTTGTTTCTT
>ENA-UONZ01002401-UONZ01002401.1-human-gut-metagenome-genome-assembly--contig:-C93old-NODE-2401-length-14792-cov-4.438420_pt1 | contig 14792 bp, 13 predicted proteins | sample MGYA00242468_ERZ724015 | MGnify/ENA metagenome assembly ERZ724015
CCCCGCCGCCCGGATTCCACCCGTTTCCGCCGCCGTCCGCATTTCCGCTTTCCGCGCCGCCGTTCTGCTGTGCCTGCGCGCCGCTGCCGCCGTCCGGCTGCCAGCGGCTGCACCCTGCGGTCAATCCCAGGCTGAGGGCCAGGGCCAGACAGAGGCTGCGGCTCCTGGATTTCCTTCTATTCTGTTTCTGTCTCAATGGTCCGGTTCTCCTGATTCCGTCTGGGAGGCCTGGGGCCCATAAACTGGTAAAAATAGGTCTTAAGCATCCCGTTATAAATCTTGCGGTTTTTGTCCGCCTTCCGCCCGATGTATTTCTCCGCATCCTCGTAGGACGTGATCAGATACATGGACCAGGCGTCCAGCGCGCGGTAACGCTCCCCGATCTCCCGGTACAGCGCCGGAAGGCTGGCTTTGTCCTCAAGGCGCTCGCCGTAGGGGGGATTGGAAATCACAAACCCGTACTTTTTGGGGTGGCTCAGCGCGCTCACCGGCCGCTCCTGGAAATGGATCATGTGGTCCACGCCAGCCTGGGCCGCGTTGGCCCTGGCCGCCTTCACGATATCGCCATCGATGTCATAACCCTGGATATCCACCTTCACGTCCTGCTCCACCAGGTCGTTCGCCTCGTCCATGACCTCATACCAGAATTTGCGCGGCACCAGGCCCTTCCAGTCCTCCGCCAAAAAGGAGCGGTTCATGCCGGGGGCCATGTTGGCCGCCATCATAGCCGCCTCGATGGGGAAGGTTCCGCTGCCGCAGAAAGGATCCACCAGAATCCGGTCCCGGTTCCAGGGTGTCAGAAGGATCAGCGCAGCGGCCAGGGTCTCCGTGATGGGGGCCTTGGCCGTCAGGGTGCGGTAGCCCCGCTTATGCAGGGAGTCGCCGCTGGTGTCGATTCCGACGGTCACCACGTCCTTGTACAGAAAAACGCGCAACGGAAAGCTGGCCCCGTCCTCCGGGAACCAGGTCACGTTGTAATGGCCCTTCATCCGCTCCACCATGGCCTTTTTCATGATGGACTGGATGTCCGACGGGCTGAACAGCTTGCTCTTGATGGAGGACGCCTTGGCCACCCAGAATTTTCCATCCTGGGGTATATACTCCTCCCACGGAATCTCCCGGGTCCCCTGGAACAGCTCCTCAAAGGTTCTGGCCTCAAAGGAGCCCACCTTTAAGAGCACCCGTTCCGCCGTGCGCAAAAACACGTTGGCCCGGCAGACGGCCTCCTCGTCGCCGATAAAGGTCACTCTTCCGTCCTCCACCAGGGAAATCTCATAGCCCAGGTCCAGTATCTCTTTCTTCAACACAGCCTCCAGGCCGAAATGGCAGGGGGCGATCAGTTCAAATGTACGTTTCAATCTTCGTTCCTCACTCTTTCTCTACAGGCTGATCTGCCTGACAATTTCCCCGTCCAGGGTCAGAATCGTAAACACTCCGTCCTCCAGCAGCGCGTAGGTGGCCGGATTCCCGCCCTTGGGAATGGACACGGAGCCGGGGTTGAGTATCTTTATACGCCTCCCATCCTCTGCGGTGATCTCCTTGGCCTCCAGCAGGTGGGTGTGGCCGTGAATCAGCGCGTCCCCGTCCGTTAAGGGCGGCAGATGGTTCTCGTTGTATACATGGCCGTGGGTGGCGTACATGCGCGTTTGTCCCACCATCAGGAGGCAGTAGTCCGCCAGAATCGGGAACTCCAGCACCATCTGGTCCACCTCGGTGTCGCAGTTTCCGCGCACTGCCAGAAGTTCATCTTTAAGGGGATTTAACATGGCGATGACCTCCTTGGGCGCATACTCCTTTGGGAGGTCGTTCCTCGGGCCGTGGTACAGAATGTCGCCCAGCAGCACCAGGCGCTCCGCCCCCGAATTTTTATAGAGTTCCAGCATCCGCCTGCAGTAGAAGGCGGAGCCGTGTATATCGGATGCAAACATGAGTTTCATGCGGTTTCTCCTCTTTTCCCGTATTTTTCACCTCTCTATTCTATAGCCCCTGGGGCCCTTCTGTCAATGAATTTTCCCCGGTAATAGAGCATTCCTCCGGCCAGATCCACACAGCGGTAACCCATTCTCCCCAGATCCCGGCAGGCCAGCATGCTCTTGGCTCCCCGGTCGCAGTAAAATACCAGGGTGTAATCCTTCGGCAGCTCGTCAAGGCGCTGTTCCAGCTCCTCGTAGGGAATGTTTATGCTGCCCCAGATCCGTTCCCGGTTGTACTGATGCGGCTCTCTCAAATCCACCAGCAAAAAAGCGCCTCCCTGTTCCAGCCACTGATCCAGTTCTCTGTATGATATCATTGGAAATTCCATAATATTCCATCCTTTCCGGCCCGGACATCCGAGACAGGCCATGTACTACTATCATTATATGAGACCTGTCCCTGAAGCGTGAGAGCCCGGCCGGACCCGGAAAGAGGCCGTGGGCGCAACTGAAAAAACCCGGCCTGTGACGTTCATCACAAACCGGGTTCTGCTCATCGTGTTCTCGATTGAAAACCGCCGGAATAATCCGCTATAATTAGCGCTCGTTGTTCTGAGAGCTGTTGCGGCTACTGTTCTGAGAGCTGTTCTGAGAACTGTTGCGGCTGCTGTTCTGAGAAGAGTTCTGAGAGCTGTTCTGAGAATTGTTGCGGCTGCTGTTCTGAGAGGAGTTCTGAGAACTGTTCTGGCTGTTGTTCTGAGAGCTGTTCTGAGAATTGTTACGGCTGCTGTTCTGGGAGCTGTTCTGGCTGCTGTAATTCTCAGCGTCATTGTTGAAGTTATTTCTGTTGTTCATTTTTTTACCTCCTAAAAAGCTTTTTTGGTTACACGGTTAGTATGTCTAACTTTCAGCTCTCTATTCGGCATTTTTTAAAATTTTTTTAACAGTATGTTTTCCCTTCCATCAGAAGGTGCGCGGTTCTGAAACCGGAGGTTTTGACGATGCGGACCGAGCCGTTTTCAGGTTCAAATTCCACTCCCGCTTCCAGAATCCCGCCGGGATGGCCGATGCGCAGACGTTCCGGGTCCGCATCCGCTCTCAGGGCGCGGTTGACCACGGTTCCCGGGATCACAGCCGCAGCCGCGGTACACATGGCTCCGGTCATGGCGTAGGTGGGATGGGTTTTCTGCATGGACATCATCCGGGCCGTCAGATCGATCTGATCCTGGCTGATGGCCGTGCCGGAGGTCGCTTCATAATCCTTGGGTTCCGCCACAATGGTCATTTTGGGCACCGCCGGGCTTTCCCAGGCGGAGCGCTCGATACTGGAAACAAATCCCAGTTTTAAAGCCGCAGCCCCTCTGACCGTCTCCAGAAGCCGGAGCATTTCCGGGTCGCCGTCGATCTGCGCCGGAAGCTCGGTCCCCGACAGTCCCACGGCCTTTGCGGGCACAAATACCAGCGGGTTGGCGGCGTCCACGATGGAGACCTCAACCTGGCCGAAGCCGGGGATATCCAACACATCCGAGGCATTTCCCGTGGGCAGCAGCTTTCCGGTCACGGAGCCCATGGGATCGAGAAAGCTCAGCTTGATGGGAGCCGCTGTGCCCGGCACGCCTGCAATGGCAAAGTCGCCGTCGTATTGTACTCTGCCGTTCTCCACCTGGACCTGGGCCTCGATCACCTTATCGGTGTTGGTATTGTAGATCCGAACGGTGGTCACCGGCTCTTTGGGATTGACCAATCCCTTCTCCAGGGCGAATGGGCCGACGCCGGAGGAAATGTTGCCGCAGTTGCCCTTGTAGCTGACCAGGGGCTTATCCACGGCGACCTGGGCAAAGGTGTAGTCCACGTCCACCCCGGGCCGCTCGGACCTGGAAACGATTGCCACCTTGCTGGTCACCGAGGCGGCCCCTCCCAGGCCGTCGATCTGCTTGGGGTCCGGGCTTCCCATGATCCGCATGAGCAGCGCGTCCCGCTGCTGCCCATCCTCCGGCAGATCCTTCTTTAAAAAATACAGTCCTTTACTGGTTCCTCCCCGCATCACGGTGCAGGGAATCGGGTTTGTTCTGTCCATTTTTGTTTTCTCCTTTATTTACTAATTCCGTATACGCCCACGGCCGACAGAATAATGTTGGCGATTACGCAGGCAATGGCAATCATAAACAGCCGTCCGAACAGCTTCTGCTGCTCCTGCTCCTTATTCTCCGAATTGGAGGCCGCCATGTAAGCAGCCAGGATCAGGCCGCCTCCGGTGGATGCGGGGCTGAACGCGGAGGACAGGGATGAGGAAATCATTACGCTGGTCAGGCTGATAAATCCGGCGCTTCCCGTTCCCAGGGAATCCACGATGGTTCCAATGGTAGGGACCATGGTGGGGATTACCACGCCGGTGGTGCTGCTGAAGAACGACAGGATCGAGGAAATGAACGCGATGATCGGAGCAGCCGTCGCAGGGGTCATGATCGCCAGCAGCGCTTCGGAGATCAGGTCGATGCCGCCCATTTCAATTACCACATTCATCAGAACGCCCACGCCGCAGATCAGAAGCAGGGTTCCCCAGGGAATCTTGGCCAGGGCCTGCTTCTCTTTGGCAACGCCCAGAAGAATCAGCACGGCCGCTACAAAGAAGGAGGTGAGGCCCACGTCCAGGCGGCGGAACATGACGAGGTATACCATGACGCACATGCCGATAATGGTAATCCACTGATCCCGGGTGACCGGCTTTTTCTCGCTGATCGCGCCGCCCACAGCTACGGCGCCGGGTTTGATGCGGTAAATCTTATAATGAATGGAAAATCCGATCATCATGATCACGGCCCACAACATGACGTTGAGCATAACCGGCATAATGATATCGGTATATCCGGCCGTCTCCGACAGGGACATGGTCAGGACGCCCGCAGGCGCAAGGGGCGTGATGGTGAAGCCGTTGGCCGCAACCTTGGCCGCCAGGGCGAACAGCAGGGGATTCTCCCCCATTTCCACTGCGATGGTGACCGCCACAACCGTCATCAGCGCTCCTACCGGAATATTTCCGGGGCCGATGGCCGACAGAAGGCCGGTCACCAGGAAGAGAATCACCGGCACCAGATAGGTGCGGTTTCCAGCCAGTCCCACCGCCCGCTTGGCGATCAGTTCCAGCGTGCCGTTGCTCTGGGCGATGCCGAACAGGAACGTAACGCCGACCAGCGTGATAAAGAGTTTCGCGTCAAAACCTCCCAGAATCTGGGAATTGGACATCCCGCCGATCTTTCCAATAATCAGGGAAAAACCCACCGCCAGGATACCGATATTGCACTTGCGCCAGAACCCCAGCGCCACGACCGCAAACAAAAATACTACCGACAACACTTCATAATTCATACCTTACCTCCTCAAATGTTTCTTTCTTCTCACACTGGCTGCTGCCGGGTTCATTTTACTGAGCTCGATTTACCGGATTTATGTCGCCAGTTCCAGAGGCTGTCTCGATGTATTTTATTTAATTTATCATTGTAAGGAATCGATCCGTTTTGTATGGGCTCATTATATCCCCTTCGACTTTATAAGTCTAATTCATATTTTTCATAAAAATTATGGTATTTTACCATAGTTTGTGGTATGATAATTTTGTCGACCCGGTCTGATATTGAGGGCCGCCAACACTGTACCGTAAGAATAAGACATCTCTGTGAGGGGGAATTGGAAATGGATTTTAAAGACCTTACCTATATTATCGCAGTTGCAAAATACCAGAATATCACCAAGGCGGCGGACTCTCTCTACATCACCCAGCCGACCCTGACCAAGTTCATCCAGCACCTGGAGGCGGACATGGGCCAGAAGCTGTTTAAGAAGCTGGGCAACAAGTTCACTCTGACCTACGCCGGACAGCGCTACGTTGCCAAGGCCACGGAGATTCTCAATATCAAGAAGGAACTGGACCAGGAGATGAACGACATCGTGCGCTCCAACGTGGGCGTATTGAAGGTGGCCTTCCCGGTCATGCGGGGCACCTATATGCTGCCCTGCACCCTTCCCATCTTCAACAGCTTATACCCCAACGTGCATTTGGATATTATGGAAGAGAACTCCGGCGTCCTGGAATCCATGATCCTCAGTGGGGAAACGGACCTGGCGTTTTTCAACCTGCCGGTGAAAAGCCCGGACATCGAATGGCAGATTATCAGCCACGAGGAGATCGTCCTGATCATGCCCGAGGACCATCCCCTGGCCGAACTGGGCGAGGAGCGGGAGAACTGCCGCTATCCCTGGTTCGACCTGCGCCTGGCGGCCGACGAGCCATTTATCGTGCAGCTGCCCGAGCAGCGCACCCGCCAGATCGTGAACCGTCTCTTTAAAGAGTACAAGATCCAGCCCCACATCAAATTGCAGACCCGCAACATCAGCGCGGGCGCGGAGCTGGTCAGCAAGCGCTACGGCCTGTCCTTTGTCTGCGAGACCCATTTGAAACATATCCGGCTGACCCAGCCGGTCCGCTGCTTCTCCGTGGGAAGCCCCAACACCACAGTGGACTTTGTGGCCGCCTACCGAAAAGGCAGCTATCTGCCGTATCACGCCCAGGAGTATATTAAGATCGTGAAGGATTTTACATAAATTACAGATATCCCCCTCTGAAGCACCAAATGACAGAGGGGGATGTTTTTTGTCAGATCACGCCGCAAAACTATGGCTAAAATTCATATTTTTTATAGTAAATATGAATTTGCTTTCCAAACATACGCGTGCTATATTGAAATAGTAAACGAAGTGTCGCGGCTCTTTACAATGAACATAATATGATAACAGTTTGGAGGGGAATGATTTGGCCACGAAAGACAATTTTTTTCAGACATCTGACGGTTTATGGCTTTACTATGAAATGCACGGCAGCGGAAAGCCGATTCTGCTTCTGCCCGGTTTTGGGGAATCCTTAAAAATGTGGCGCCACAGCGTCCCGGTTCTCTCCGAAGGACACCAGGTCATCTGCCTGGACCTGCGGGGCCACGGGCGCTCCATGAAGGTTCCCGGCGGGAACCGCCAGGTCCGCATGGCCCAGGACGTGCGGGAACTGATCGATCATCTGGGACTTCAGGACGTACTCTTAGTGGGCCACTCCCTGGGCGGGGCCGTGGCGGCCACCTACGCCAACACCCAGGAGGAACACGCGCTCCGGGGCCTGATCCTTGTGGACGCTTCCCTGTTCGCCTTCAGCGACGCGGACTGGAACAGCCATAAGGCCAGCCACTACAATATCGACGGCTGGTACGAGCGCATGATGCCCTATATCAACGATCCCGTTTCCTATGCAGCCAAAGCCCGGGCCTCCTCCCCGCTGGAGCCGGAGGACGCGGACAACATGCAGGAGAGCATGCTCCAGATTCCGCCGTGGGTGGGTGTGGAATACCACATGGACACCTATTTCACGGACAATATGACGCCCCTGGAAAACCGGACCATCCCGGTGGCGGCGTTTGTCTCCCACTCAGCCTACCACGACGCCTGGGAGTCCGGCCACGAGGCGGTGCGCCGCATGACCCGCTCCCCGCTGGCCCTCTGCTATGAATTCACGGAGTGCAACCACCACCTGTTCCCGCTTTTGGAAGCGGACAAATTCAACCGCTGCATTCTGGATTTTGACGCGAAAATCGATTCCCTGTCCCATAAGGACGATATTTAAATAATCGGCTGCCGGCCTGTTACATTCAGCTAAAGAAAGAGCCGCGCTTTGGCGCGGTCTCTTTACAATCGGGAGGTATATATCATTATGAATAGTTTAGCTTTGCTGTCACTGCTGTTTCTCGTCGCCGTGCTGGTTCTGGGCTTCTGGAAAAAGGTCAACATGGGCTTTCTGGCCATGGGCATGGCGCTCATCATCGCCAGAATTGGCGGAATACCGGATAAGACCGTAATCTCCAACTTCAGCACCAGCCTGTTTATCTCGCTGGTGGGCCCCGCATTTTTGTTCAGTATGGCGGTGAACAACGGAACCATGGACCTTTTGGCCAAAAAAATGCTCCGCATGGTGGGCAAAAATACCTGGTGTATCCCGCTGCTCCTCTCCGCCATGACGTTTCTCCTGGCGGCCGCGGGCTGTGGAAATATCCCCACCTTCTCCATTATCCTTCCCCTTGGCATCGCCCTGGCCGTGGAGCTGGGCATCGACGTAATCGCCATGGGTCTGATCATCACCATGGCCTGCAACTTAGGCTGTATGTCCCCCATCGCCAACGGAGGCATCATCGCTGCGGGACTGATCGCAGAAACGCCCTACGCAGGGCAGTTCTCCTGGTCCTTATTCGCAGAGTGCGCGCTGGTATGGCTGGTCCTCACCCTGGGCTTTTTCTTCCTGTACAAGCTTTACAAGCCGGGAACGGAACAGCTGGCCATGCTGGACGACGTCCGCCCCTTTGACCGGAACCAGAAAATGACCCTTCTGGCCTGCTTGGCCGTGGTGGTCGTGGTATTCGCCTTCGGCGTCAACATTGGCCTTGCGGCCCCCCTGGCCGCTATCATCCTGTGCATCTTCGGCGTGGCGAGCGACAAGGCAGCCATCAAGATCATGCCCTGGGGCACCTTCATCCTGGTCTGCGGCGTGAACATGCTGATGGCGGTGGTCAAAGCCCTGGGCGGCATCGACCTCCTGGTGGAGGGCCTCACCTCCATCATGAGCGGTTCCACCGTCAAACCCATCATCGCCCTGGCGTCCGGCGTTATGAGCTGGTTCAGCTCCACCACGGGCGTGGTGATGCCCGCGCTGATCCCCACCATCACCGGCATCCTGGAGCAGTTCCCCGGCGCTGGGTACGCACCGTTAATCACCAGCATCACCATCACCTCCTTCCTGGCCGCATTCAGCCCCGCCTCCACCGGCGGCGCAGGCATCATGGCCCAGTACGCCATCTTCACCAAGGACAAGGGCGACCAGGATACCAACAAGCTGTTCGTTCGGTTATTTTTGACCTCCATCGTCAGCGTGCTGGTGAGCGTAGTGTTTGCCTTTGTTGGGGTTTACAGTATTTTCCAGTTTTAACATTCGTGGTTCACGCAGACAAAATTATCGTATACAAAATTGTCGCATACAAAATTCCCGCGTTGTGGTGCATTCGCGCCGCAGTGCGGGAATTTCTTTTGTTTTTGCGGACAATCTACAGTATAATCAAAATCAGACGTCCATTTTCGGACGATGGGAATCTGACAACCATGGCGGGGGCCTTCGCCGCATTGTTCCACGCGGGGACTCCCGGCCAAATGCATTTTAAAAGGGGAACTATATGCCGGAATTGCTGAAAAACAAATATAATGAGGAATCCATCCGTGAGCTGGCCTCCCGGATTCAGGCCGTCTATCATCCCTTTCAGGCGGATGATTTTGTGCGCGGCGTGATGGACGGGACCTGGGAATCGCTGGAATTGAAGGCCCGTATGCGGCAGATCGCCGTGAATCTTGGGAACTATCTGCCCGCCGATTACGGACAGGCCCTGAGCGTGCTGGATCAGGTGGCCGCGGGATACCCGGAGGGGTTTAACGACTTTACGCTCATGTGCTTCCCGGATTTTGTGGAAGTCTACGGGCAGGACGAGCGCCACTGGGATTTGTCCATGGCGGCGCTGGAGCGCTATACCGTTTTCTCCTCCTCGGAATTTGCCGTGAGACCCTTTATCATCAGCCACGAGGCGCGCATGATGGAGCAGATGTCCGCCTGGACCAGACACGCCAACGAACATGTCCGGCGGCTTGCCAGCGAGGGCTGCCGCCCCCGGCTTCCCTGGGGACAGGCGCTGCCCCGCTTCCAAAAAGATCCCTCCCCGGTGCTGGCGATCCTGGAACAGCTGAAAGTCGATCCGTCGCTCTACGTCCGCAAAAGCGTGGCCAACAACTTAAACGACATTTCCAAAAACCATCCCGAATTGGTCGCCCGGATCGCCAGGAACTGGTACGGCAGGGATGAGCGCACGGACTGGATTGTAAAACACGGCTGCCGCACCCTGCTCAAAAAAGGCAATCGGGAGGTGATGGACCTCTTCGGTTTTGCGGACCCCGGCAGCGTGAAGGTTTACGGCTTTGCGCTGGGCGCTGCTTCTGTTGCCATCGGGCAGGAGCTGGCCTTCTCCTTCACGGTTGAGACGGAGGCGTCTGCGAAGGTGCGGCTGGAATACGGGGTCGATTATCAAAAGGCGAACGGCAGGCGGAACCGGAAGATTTTCCAGATTTCCGAGCTTTCTTTAAAGGAACGTACCAAAAAAGCTTACACGAAAATCCATTCCTTTGCGGACGTCAGTACGAGAAAGCATTATCCGGGCATGCACTCGGTTACGCTGATTGTGAACGGGACGGAGCGGGGGACGCGGGATTTTGAGGTATTGGCTCCGTTATAATATCAGAAAAAGGACCTCCAAACGCCGAAGCGAATCGAGATCCTTTGGTTATCCGTCTGTTTTTGATCCAAAGCCTACACAATCATGCGCTTCGCCCGCTCCTCATCGGCTCCCTCCTCCTGGGCGGGATACCACATGGGGCTGGGGAAACGCAGGAAGCACTCCTCGCCCTCGGAAAAGAGGTTGCGGTGGGGCGTCTGAACCCGCAGGACGTCGTCGCCCACCTGGACCAGGTACTCCACAAAATCGGTGCGGAACACCCGCTTGATGATTTTGGTGCAAAATCCCTCACTGCGGTTGATGTCGATGGTGTTGGGCGCGTAGCCATGAGCATTTCCCCGTCCTTTGTGCCCGCGGGGGCCTCCCACACCACCCGGGAGCTGTCGCCCTGGCAGTAAGCTTTTCCGCCCTTTATCTTCACGTGGGTGAAATTGGACTGGCCCAGGAAGCTGTGCACAAACCGGTTCTTTGGGTTGTTGTAGAGCTCCAGGGGCGTGCCGGTCTGCTGGATATTTCCCATGTCCATCACCAGCATCCGGTCTGAGAGCGCCATCGCCTCGGACTGGTCGTGGGTCACGAAAATGATGGTGAAGCCGAATTCCTTCTGCAGCTTTTTGATCTCAAAGCGCATGGTCTCCCGCAGCTGCGGGTCTAAGTTGGACAATGGCTCGTCCAACAGCATGACCTTTGGGTTCACCACGATGGCCCGGGCCAGGGCGATGCGCTGCTGCTGGCCGCCGGAGAGGTCGGATGGGAACACCTTTTCCATGCCATCCAGGCTGCAGTGCTTCAGGGCCAGGGCGACCCGCTCTCTTATCTCGGCCTCAGGCCGCTTCTGCACCTTCAGCGGAAAGGCCACGTTGTCGAAAATGTTCATGTGGGGCCAGACCGCGAAAGCCTGGAACACCATCCCCAGCCCCCGGTCCTCCGGCGGGACGTAGATATTTTTGTCCTTGACGGACACCGCCTTTCCGCCCAGATAGATGGAGCCGGAGGAGAGGTCCTCGAAGCCGGCGATCATGCGCAGCGTGGTGGTCTTGCCGCAGCCGGAGGGGCCCAGGAAGGAAAAGCACTCGCCCTCCTTTACCTTCAGATTAAAGCGGTCCACAGCCGTGACGGTGCCCAGCGCCTTGGTGGTAAACGTCTTGGTGACATTTTCCAGTACGATTTGATCCATGGCTTCAGCTCCCCTTTCTGTCCTTTGTGAAATGTTTGACGACGTTGTTACAGATAATAATCAGCAAAATGGTGATCACGGACAGGGCAGCCGCAGGGGCGATCTGGCCGTTGATCCGCAGCTGGTAGATGGCCACGCCCAGGGTCCGGCTGTTGGGTCCGTAGAGCAGCACGGAGGTGGTCAGCTCGCGCATTGCGGGCAGGAATACCAAGAAGAAACCGGATACCATGGCGGGCTTGATAAGCGGCAGAGTGATGTCGCGCAGGGACTCCAGATGGGTCGCGCCGCAGGCCCGGGAAGCCTCCTCCAAAGAGATATGTACCTGCTGAAGGGCGGCGGAGCTGGATTTTAGCGTGTAGGTCAGATACCGCGCCACGTAGGCCACCAGGATGATCCAGATGGTGTTGTACAGGGTGATTCCCATAAATACGCCGCTCCAGGCCAGGATACAGCCGATGGCCAGCACCGTTCCGGGCAGGGAGTAGGGCAGCACGGCCAAAAGCTCCAGGATGCCCTTGCCCTTCGGGCGCACCTTGTAAATGACATAGGCCAGCATGGTACCCAGAAACAGGCAGATAATACCCGCGGAGAATCCCAAAAACAGGCTGTTGCCCACGGAATCCGTGACCATCTTGTTGCCCACCAGGATGCGGTGGTAATTGGCCAGGGTAAAGTTTTCAAAGACAAAGTTCAGGCCGTAGGCCTTGATGAAGCTCACCAACACGATCATGGCCAGGGGAGCCAGCACCACCAGGGTCAAAAACAGCAGGGAAAATACCAACAGCGGGTATTTTGCGGTGCGCAGCTTGATGAGGGCCGGGCGCATGCTCTTGCCCTTGATGATATCGTACCGCCCCACGGAGAGCAGCTTGCGCTGTACCAGAAGGGCAATGGACACCACGGCAACCAGGACGATGGACAGGGCCGTGGCCTGCCGGATACCCTCGAAGCTTCCGCCCGCCCGGTTCATTTTCTCCACAATCATGGTGGGCAGCGTGAAAATGTTCTGGGAGAAGCCCAGCATGGCGGGGATGCCGTAGTTGGACAGGGAGGTAATGAGAACCAGCAGTACGCCCGAGGAAATGGCCGGTATGGTCAGAGGCAGGGTGATCTTGCGGATCACGTAGAGCTGCTTTGCGCCCGCGATGCGCGCGCTCTCCTCCAGGGTGGGGTCCATGCGCTCCAGGGCGCTGACCACCTGCATGTAGACGAAGGGGAAGTAGTAAACCACCTCGATCACGATGATTCCCAGCACGCTGTTAATGTTAAAAGGCGCTTTGCTCAGGTTGAACACAGACATCAGCCAGCGGTTCACATAACCGCCGCGGCCGGAGAACATCATGTCCCAGGCCATGGCCGCCAGAAACGGCGGGATCATGAAGGGGATGGAGAAGAGAAACTTCATCACGCCCTTAAGCGGAATGTCGCTGCGGCCCAAAAGCCAGGCGAAAAACACGCCCACCGCCGTGGCCAGCAGGGTAGAAAATACCGCGATCACCAGGGTATTGCGCATTGCGGCCAGATTTTCCTTCTGCATGAGGACGTTGAAAAACATCTGAAAATCGATCTTGGTCCCGTCCCAGAAGGCGTAATAGATAATCATAAATACCGGCAGAATCACCACCGTCACCAGAATCAGATAGCACAGCAGGGTCATGAACCGGTCCAGGCTCATCAGCCTGCCGCCTTCCAGCCGCTCCAAATCGCTGTTTGTCTTGCGCTTGAACATGCTCATACACGCTCCTCCTCTGCGTCGTAATACTTCTCATTCAGGAAACGCAGGCCCACTTCCTGGCCCTCCGCGTACTCCCTGCCGTCCAGGCTGTCCAGGGTGCTTCTCTGCACCCGCAGCTCCTGATCTCCCACCCGCACAAAGTAGTTGAACAGGCTGCCCAGGAACACGGACTGCTCGATGGTGCCGCGCACGGGGCTTTCGTCGTCGAAAATGATGTCCATGGGGCGGATGCCCATGACATTTTTCACCCCCGGAAGAATGCCCTTGGGACGGGCGGCGCTGTAGGGGATTCCCTCCCCGATGTCCAGACACCAGGAGCCGGATTTCTCAACCACCGGGATGAAGTTGGACACGCCGATAAAGCTGAACACGAAGCGGTTGGCCGGATTCTTGATCATATCCTCGTCGGTGCCGATCTGGCAAATACTGCCGTCCTTCTGCATGATCACGATGCGGTCGCAGAGCTGCATAGCCGCTTCCTGGTCGTGGGTGATGTAGATAATGGTAGTGTTGAGCCGGGACTGCATGAGGCGGATTTCCACCAGCATCTCCTCTCTCAGCTTGGCGTCCAGGTTGGTGATGGGCTCGTCCATGACGATGATGTCGTCCGAGGAGGTCAGGGCCCGGGCGATGGCCACGCGCTGCTGCTGGCCGCCGGAGAGCTGGGAGGGCATGTAGTTCTCATACCCGGTCATGTGGGACTGCTCCAGGGCGTAGCTGACCCGCTTTGCGATCTCTGCCTTGGGCACTTTCCGTTTTTTTAACGGATAGGCCACGTTGTCGTAAACGCTCATGTGGGGCCAAACTGCGTAGTCCTGGAAAACGATGCCGATCTTGCGGTTTTCCGGCGGGACGTTCACGCGCTCCTTCTTGCTGAACACCGTTCTGCCGTTGACCGTAATCTCCCCCATCTCAGGGTTTAAAAATCCGCAGAGCGCCCGGATGGCGGTGGTTTTCCCGCAGCCCGACGGGCCCACGATTCCCACGATCTCCCCCGGCTCCACAGTCAGGGAAAAATCCTTCAAAACCGTGTGGCTGCCGTAGGAAACGCGGATATGTTCCATACTCACTTTAGACAATGTACGATTCCCCTTTCAGTCAATTTAGGAAAGACGCCCGGTCGGCAGAAATCAATCTCCAGAATGCCACCCGGTCCGGCGTCCTCCTTTTTGAATGCGATGACCCACGGGTTCTGCCTGCGGGTCATCGTCTGTGATGGCTTAGTTCTTGAAGATGGCGTCAAAACGATCCAGAAGCTCGTTGCTCACCGCGGCCAGGTCCACCCAGTCGATGGGCAGGGCCAGGCTTGCGATCTCGGATGCCTTCATCATACCCTCGGGAAGGGCGACGCCGTCCACGATGGGGGTGATGTTGTACTGGGTCAGGATGGCCTGTCCGCCCTCGGGGTCCAGGATAAAGTCATAGAGCAGCTGGGCCAGTTCCTCGTGAGGTGCGCCCTTGGGGATTCCGATGGGGCAGGGAACGGCCACAATGTCCTTGGTGTCGTGCCAACCCAGGGGAGAGCCCTCGGCCATCAGGTTTTTGGTGTTGTAGTCTACGCCGAAGCCCAGCTTGTAAGCGCCGGAGGCGATGCCGAAGTTGGTGGA
>ENA-UONZ01002403-UONZ01002403.1-human-gut-metagenome-genome-assembly--contig:-C93old-NODE-2403-length-14789-cov-4.594340_pt1 | contig 14789 bp, 6 predicted proteins | sample MGYA00242468_ERZ724015 | MGnify/ENA metagenome assembly ERZ724015
ATTGTGCGGCTGGCCGACCTGCTGGGTCATAGCAGTATCAACACCACCCGGATCTACACCATTGAAACCGGAAGCCAGCATATCAGCCGATTGGAACGGGTACAGAAGCAGCTGATCACATAATAAAGAATATGTAATCGGGGTCTTTTTCTAACAGATCACATAATAAAGAATATGTAATCAAGGGCCTCTTTTGACCGGTATTTATTTACCAAACTATAGCATAAATCGGACAGTTAATCAATACATAACGAAGCGGATAAACAAAAAATCTATCAAAATGTCAAAATGGGCGCTAAAATTAAGCCGGAAATTTACATGAATTTCTTCCGGCTTAATTTTAGCGCCCATTTTTATCCGCATTAAGAAGATTTTGTAAAAAGCATGGGACTTTTTATAAACTTTTGGTCACATATTCTTTATTATGTGATCTGTCAACCGATAATGGTTGGGGCTTCTGAAAATTTAGGAGGGAGACACATGAGGCAGTATCCGCAGCTATGGAAGCGATGCCTGGCGATGCTTCTTACGGTGGCGCTGATGCTCACCACCACCAATTTCGTTTGGGCGCTGGAAGCGGACGGAACGCAGGAGGACAGCAGGGCGTCGGTCACCGACGCGGGGCTGGTTGCCTTGAACTACGACATTCTGACCGCAGAGGAAAAAGCGGTTCTGAACAGCGGTTCCTTGGTGGGAAACCGCCATTCGTTTGCTGTTCCAGGAAATCAGGATGGTTTGGTGACGGTAAATGCAGAGGAAAAATCCATTATCGCCGCATCCTACCAGGACAACGGTTACATATGGAATCCGGTAAGCGCCGCCATACTTTATAACGGCGGGCAGGAAGAGGTTGCGCTGAACGAAGGAAAAGGTAGCTTTACCTATACCGGCAACGCCTACCAAGACAGTCACAGCTATGCCCTGTATATCCAGGTGGATGCTGATCTGCAGCGGCTGCTGCTCAACGCTCCGGCTGATCTGGCGCAGGGGCTGCAGAACCTGCAGGCGCTGAACGATTGCTATACCACGCTGTATATGCTGGGGGAGAACAGTGAAAGCCTCTACAGCCTGACGGATTCTTCCCTGAACGATTACAACATTATGCTGGCGAATGAAACCACCAAGGCGGCGATCCGTCGGCTGTACGGACAATGCCAGAGCAACGCCCTCGGGGTTTTGGACCTAGTCGCCCTCCTAGACGGCTATACTGCGGCGGACAACGCCCTGGTTTACCTTCTCGCCAGCGGCGGAGGTATCAAGGAAAAGGCGGCGGAGACCTACGAGGATGTCCGGGCTATCAGTGAGGATAAGGGCCTTCCTACCTTGATTCAAGCGATTCAGAAGCAGAATCCCAGCTTTGCCAACAAGCTGAATGTAGCGATGCTGGCCCTTAAGGAGCTCCTGGCGTCGATGCAGCCCGTGGTGGCAGACGATTGGGCGGCCTTGGAGCGGGAACTGCTGAAAAGCGATGTGACCGCCGCGGAATACGAGGCGATGAACACGCTGGCTGCCGCAGCAGTGGATCACAGCAGCCGCCATGAGGATGCAGTGTTGAAGACTTCTCTTCTGGCAGCGACCGCCACGGTTTTCTATGATATGAACCAGTATAACGTCAATGTCACCGTGCATGCGGATGTAATACCGTCCTACACGGTGGATTCCGCTGTTTCCACCGCGCTGACGGAATACACTGTCAGTCTGGTGCTCAGGCAGGGCGCTGCTGCCGAAGAGGTTTTGGCAGCCATTGCGGAAAGCGGCGTGGAGAGCCAGGCGTTGGCCGCATGGGACGATTTTTACAGCGTGGACGAAGAGCACTATACGCGCACCGCGACTCCGCTGGAGGGCGGGTTGGAGAAGGATTTGGAGTATGAGATCCTTTACACCCCCAAGATGGTTGCCCTGACCTATGGATACGATGGCGGCGCGCCGGTTTCCGTTCCCTATGGCTATAATCTGACCCTGCCTGTGTGCGAGGATATTGATCAGTCCTATGATTACAACGTGGGCGGCGTCCTTTATGATCAGGGCAGCGTTTACCGTGTCACCGGTGACACCCATATTACCCGCAGCACCGGAAAGACCAAGACGGAGTATCGGCTCTCCGAACTGGCCGCGTCTACCTATGCAGATAAGCTGGGCAGAGAAGCGGCTGCCATCCTCAACAGCGTGGCGCTGAAAAGCCACACTATAAAGCTGCGGGTTCCAGGCAATGAAGACGGGCTGCTGCAGCTGCAGGAGCTGGGGGAGAACCGCTTCGCCCTGACGGCGCAGAGCTATGCTTCCAGCATCCCAGGGCTGAGCTGGGCGCCTGTAAACGGCAGGGCAGTTGCCAACGACGGCACGGCGGCTGAATTCGCCATTCAGAACGGAGAGGCGATCTTCCAGGCTAACGCATTCGACCGGGTAGAGGTTCGTTATGAACTGGCCCTGGACACAGTGGACAGCGGCGACGTGCTGGAGATTCTCAATCTGCCCCATCAGCTGGCCCAGGAGGCAGCACAGCAGCAGGCGGCTCTGGCGCTTTTGATGAAGCTGTATGATAAGCTGGGAATGCTGAATCAGGAAAAGCTCAACCAAATCGATGTGGCGGTTAAGGGCAGCGACCTCAGCCAGGAATCTAAAAATTCCATCCAGATAATTCTGAACAGCTGCGTGGATAAAGCGACGGCTTCCCTTTATTTGTACAATTATTTGACTCAGTATAAGGCTGATGGCCTTACCTACTGCTATCAAAACGAGAACTATCGGAAAATCCAGTCTCAGATTGATCTGCTCAACGCCCATCTCAACACGGTATACAACGATGAGGAATTTAAGCCGCTGCTGGAGTATGTCGGTTATGCCGAATACTATGATCAAATCGAGGACATCATCGAGGGGTTGCAGGATATTCAGCTGACCGGCCCCAACGCTTCTATCGACGTCAGCAGTCCTTCTCTGGGCGCTTTGACGGCGGCGGTGGAAGCAGCCATTGGCAAGACCCAGGTGTATACGGCTGCGGATCTCGACAAGGTGCTTACCCTGAGCACGAAACTCACCCAGGGGGCGCCCGATAAAGCGGTTGTTACCCTGCATGTGCAGATGATGAACAGCGCGGGCAGCATCATCGCAGCTGAAAGCAGCAGCCTTGGATTCCCCAAGGGGGTGGAACTGACGGAGGAGGATGTCGCTGCCCTGCGGTCCCTGCTGGCTTCCTTGGAGAATGCCGTGGATTTGGATCGGACGCATTACCGTCTGACCAGCGGCGAACTTCCTGCGATGGGGACGACGCTGAAGGAAGGCCTTTCCCTGACCTTTGTCTGGGCTCCCCAACAGTATACCGTGCATTTCCAGACGGAGGAGGGGGAAGAAGTTCCCGCATCCCAGAGCTTCTTTTTTGACGCCGCTTCCATCACCCTGCCTGCCTGCACCCTCTCGGGGAAACAGTACCGCTATACCATTGGCGGCAGCATGATGATTGTTGGCGCCGACGCGGTGCGCTACACCTTTACCCCGACGCAGATCGACAGCCTTTTCCAGAACGGCAGCCTCACCATTGGACGGGAAACGGTGGATCTCTATCGTCAGGATATTCTCAAGCTGGTGGAGGATCTGAACAAAGCGCTGGCAGAGCAGAACATGACCTTTTCCAAGGATGGGAAAACCTGCCTGATCGCGTCCTTTATCCCGGTGGAAGATGCGCTGGGAAATCTGTCGGTGGTGCTGCGGGTTTCTCCCCAGAACAAACGGCCCGATACGGCGGCCTTGCTGCAGTCGGTGGCGCTGGCGGTTTTCGGCAGCAATCTGAAAAGCATCGATGCGGACGGGTATACCCTGATCGACGACGGCATCATTCATCTGCAGGCGCTGGCGGATGCGCTGCTGAACAGCGGTCTGAGCTTGGATACCATACACAGCGTCATCGACGCCAAGGGCGATATAGCGGAACTGACCCTGCCGGGGGAAAACACCGTCATCGGCGCGGTGGAGAATGCTATACCGGTCCAGGGCGGCGCATACATCAACGACACCGACCTTCTGGGCGGTAAGCTGCTGGAGATGGCGCTGCGTTTCCGCACCGGCGCAAATGATTTTGCCGGCCGGAGCGTGTCCTTTTATGTAACGGTGGAGGATTTTGATCTTCGGGCCGCAGCGCTCCAAAGCCTGCGCCGGAATATTGAAAGAATACAGCCCTATGTTCGTCTGGCGCTGCAGGACGGTCGTCTGGACCTGGAGCTGACCCTGCCGGAAAAGGTCTATAAGGCTTATCTTTCCGGGCTGCTGGTGCTGGGACAGGCGGATATCGCGGATATCGGCAACATGGATCTGGAAGAGATGATCGACTACATCATCACCCAGATAAGACCCATTCTGGCGGACGACAGCGTCACCATGGAAACCTTTGAAAATACACTGAAGCAGCTGGGCAAGGAGATGGATCTTTCCGCCTATGCTTCGCTGTACAAGCCGCTGCGTACCCTGCTGAACAATCTGCTGGAGAACGCCGCTCTGACGGACAGCGCTGCCGAGGGCAGTGTGCTGACCGGCAGGATCCACTACGATCTGCAGGCGCTGCTGGAATCCTTGAATCTGGGCGAAAAGGTGAACGGTTCTATCGCGGAGAGCGAGGAGGGCCTTTACGCCGGCGTCCGTTTCCGTTTAGTCAATATGGATACCGCGTATCAGGCGATGATCCTGGATAAAAACGCCGCCGGCACCGGTAAACTCAGCTATGTCAAGGATGCGGCTTCCGCGCTGGCCTCCGCTCCTGACGGCGCCGTTGTCATCCTGCTGGAGAATATTGCCGGGGATGTGAACATCGGCCATGCCGTCACGCTGAATCTCAATGGAAAAACCATCACCGGCAACGTGACGACCGCGGCCGCGGTCACCATTGTGGACAGCACACTGGATACCCTGGCCTGCGGCGGTGTGAACGGTTCCTTGAAGGGCGACTTTGTGATTGCCGCCGGCCGGTACAACGACAAGATCGGCGGTATGCTGAAGAATGGGTACGTTCAGGACGGATTCGGCTATGTCAAAAACAGCCTGTATACCATTTCTGTTGATGACCAGGGAGATATTCAGGTAAATCTCGCCGCTGGGTTCCTGAACACCGACGATATCCCCAGCTTGAAAACCATGGCGGCCGATCTGCTTTTTGACTTGGTGTTTCATTATTACACCTGCGCCTCTTTGTCCATTGACAGCAGCGAGCTTTACACCATCGATATCGAAAATGTTCTTTCCCTGCTGAACGGCGGAATAGCCGGGGCGGTGGATCGGGTTCTGGATGGTGTGAACTGTCAGGGCGCTACGGCGATTATCAATACCCTGCTGGCCGACTTCACCGATTTTGCGGCGCTGAAAGCGGCCATCGAAGCGGGAGAGCCCTTAGCCAGCTATGAGCTGACGACGCGTCCTTGGATGGTGGAAGCCGCCGTGGCCGGTGAAGGCGCGGAAAATTATCTCACGGCCAATGTTCGTCCGGGCGATACGGTTGTTGCCCAGACGCTACGCATCGTGGTAACCGGTACCGATGCAGAAAAGGCAGATGCCGCCAAGCTCAGCGGCGGCCTGGACGACATCGTTGACATTCAGGCGCTTTATGCTCAGCTCAACAGCCTGAGTTATGCCAATGGCTCCTTGACCGTTGATGGAAAGATTACCGCCAATGTGATCCTGGATCTTAACGGAAAAGCGGATGCTCCCACCGCGGATTACGCGGTTGTGCTGGGTGTGGTGCTGGCTCACGGCATCGGCAGCCAGGGCAATGCGGCGCTGGTAAACAGTCTTAAGGCCTATGTGGCCACCGGCGACGTACGGGGACTGAAAACAGCCATTGAAGAGGTCACCACCAAGCAGCTGATTGATTCCCTGAAAGCGGCGAGCGGTGTACCCTTCTCCGAGATGCTCAGTCAGCTGGAGCTGTCCGCCAATGATTTGTCCGGCGCGGCGACGCTGGAAAAAACTTATCATGGTTTGCTGAAGATTCTGTACGCTGCCACCGGCAGGCTGTCGGTAACCGGCAGCGGCACCAAACTGGGAGCCGCCGCCGTGGAAGGAGAATTCGGCACCTATCGCTTCCAGCGGGAGAATAGCCGTCTCTCCCTTAACCTCACCATTCAGCTCTTCGACCGCGAGGTGGTGGAAGCCAAAATCGTGGTAATCGCCGCCGACGGCAGCACCGTTCTTTACCGCGGCAGTGATCTGACCGCTGCATTTGCCGCAGCGGCGGACGGCAGCACCATTCGGGTGAATGAGAAGGTCGTTCTTCTTGATAACGTCAAAGTCAGCGGCTCCATCACATTGATAGGCGGCGGCAATATCGACTGCGGCGACAGCACCATTTCTCTGTCTGCAGGAGCCAGCGTGACGGCGGACTATCCGCTGGGCATCGCCGCCTTTGTCTCCGGCGCTGCTTATTATACGGTTGAGGAAACCGCGGAGGGGACCGGCTACCGATATGCTCTTACAGCGCTGCTGCCCACCATCGACCCGATTCCCCAGATACAAATGGCGGAGCTGATTCGGGGCGGTAAGACGGATGCGGAGAAGAAGCTGCTTTATCTGGACGTATCGCCCGATGGCATTACCGAAGAGGATTTCAAGGAGCTGATCAGCTTCACGGCCCGAAATGCCGCCTCGATTACATACGGCTTTGAGGGCAGCGTAATGACCGACGGCCGGAAACTGGTGGTTACCGGCGAAACCGTGAAAATAACCGCTGAGAATCCGGCGGCGGCCGATGCCGTTCAGATGGCGTACACGATTATCATTATGGGAGATACCAACAGCAACGGCCGGAATGATTCCGGCGACGCGGTGCTGATGAGCAAGCATTACAGCTCCAAAAATGAGCAGCTGACAGGTTATGCCCTGCTGGCGGCGGATATGAACCAAAACGGTAAGGTGGATTCTGGCGACGCGGTCAAAAACGCTACCAAGTACCAATATCTGTGGAAAGAAGAGAAATACGAGTCCGCGTTGAAATCGGATGAAGGGTGAGGTATGGAGCGATGAAAATTTCTAAAAAGCTATTGGCAATGGTGATGGTCCTGCTGCTGGCGATGTGTACCCTTCCTGTTGTTTCGGCGGCGGGCAGCACCAATGTCGAACCGGGGAAGACGGTTTCCATCCAATTCGATTTCTCTAAGATTTACGGTGTCGACGGTGAATTCCAGTTCAGCAACCGCAGTCTTTTCAGCAGCGTGTCTTATGACACCAGCAAAAGCGGAATGGGCGGCAGCATCGACAACGACAAGTGCTTCCTGTACGGCGCCAGCGAGGTTACCGGGTACATAAGCGTGAACCTGACGGTGACGCCGGGAGCCGCGGTGGGCGACAGCTGCACCATAACCTTTACCTATGAAACCAGTGATGAAAAGGGGAACATGTCGGAGTGGAAAACAGCCACCGCCACCGTCAAGGTGGTGAAGGCGGCGGAACCGACGACGCCTCCTACGAAACCTACGACGCCGCCCACCAAGCCTACCACCCCCGTGGATCCGACGAAACCCACGACACCGTCTACAAAACCTACCACACCCCCTACCAAACCCACTACCTCCCCGACGAAGCCCAACACAGGTTCGGTGGATTACACGGAACTGCTGCGGCAGATTGAAATCGGCGAAGGACTGAAAAAAGAGGATTACACCAGCGCCAGCTGGGAGGTTTTCCAAAAGGCGCTGGAAAATGCCAAGAGCCTGACCAAGAGCCGGGATCAGGCCGCGGTGGATAACGCCGCGGAGGTTCTGGCCCAGGCGATCAGCGCCTTGGTGAAGATGGATTACTCCAAGCTGCAGGCTGCAATCGACAGCGCCAAAAAGCTGACGGAGGACGAAGAACTGTATCGGCTATGGAATGCGCTGCTGGAGGCGCTGGATAAAGGCGCGGGGCTGCTTGACAGCGGCGACCAGAGCGCGGTGGATGCTGCGGCGGCGGAGATCAACGAGCTGATCGCGGCGATTCAGGCCCGGCTGGAAGAGCTGCGGTCCAAGGAAGTGATCAAAGAGGTTCCGGTGGAGCCGGACGGCCCCTTCTGCAACATCTTCAGCCATAGAGTATGGCCCATTCTCTTTACTATCAGCGCCATTCTGAACGCGCTGTTCATCGCTCTGGTGGTGGTGTATTTCATCCGCCGCCGGAAGAATCAAAAGGACGATACCCCTTTGGTGGATTATCAAATCGGAGATGACGAGCCTTAACCAGCAGCCGCGCACTCCAACAGCCGGAGAATTTTTCCGCGCTGTTGGGGTGCTGTGGGCTGGAATGCCGATGGGGAGGGAGCATCCGTGTGAGCGGACAGGAATGGAAGAGAAAAGACTATAAAACCTGGGATGAAGCCTTCAAAGGACTCAGTCCGGCTGTTCGCCAACAGTCGGTGCGGGTGGCGGCGTATACCCAGGTGCTGTTTGTGCAGGCCTGCGCCGATTCCTTCGGAACACAAACGCCGGACGGCGCGGAGCGGATGAAGGGTCAATATGCCGATCTGGCATACAAATGCGGCCTGTACCACCAGCTGGGCAAGGCGCTGGTACCGCCGGAATATCAGCTGTGGCAGCGGGATTTTACCGATGAAGAGCAGGCCGTATATCGAAAATACACCACCGACGGCAGGCTGCTGGTGGCTTCTCTGCAGGAAAAAAGCGTCCGGGCCAAGGAAAAGCGGCGAGGCGAGGGGGTGGAGACGCCCACTAAAAACATCCCCTGGCTGATGCTGCGGGAAAGCTGCCAGCAGCATATGGAGCGCTGGGACGGCAGCGGTTATCCCCAGGGCCTTATGGGCGGCGCCATCAGTCCGGTGGCGCAGATCGTGGGGTTAGCCAAGGAGCTGGACCGGCTTGCCGCCGAAACCAAGTCCGAAACTCCCTTTGACGAGGCCTGCGGCACCCTGATATCCCAAGCGGGTACCGCCTGGGCGCCGGAGCTGATAGAGGTGCTGAAGGCCGCCAAGAGTAAGTGCCGGGGAGTATACAACAAATTCATCTACTATACCATGACCCTGCCCAAGACCGTCTCCCTGGTGGATAAGAGAAAGGGCAGGCCCATGGGGCTTTCTTTCCGGCCCATGGTGAGCGATGCCCAGGGTAGCGTAGCCGCTTATGAAGCGTCACCCTGGTTCGGCGGTATTGCCGGACGGCCGGGGGAGACAGAATCGGCGGCGGAGGTGGAAGCCCTGCTGCACCGTACCGGGCTGGCGGGGGAGGTATCCTTTTATTTCCTTTATGAAGCGGCGGACGCGGTTCTGCGTATGCAGAACTGCAAGCTGGAGTTGTCCTGCGTGCTGCGGATGCTGCCGGATTTTTACACCCAGGGCAGCCAGCTGCAACGGTTGAATCAGTTGTTCAAGGATCAGCCCATCGACCGTTCCCGGCTGCTGCTCACCATCCCGGCCCAGCTGGTGGCGGAGGGAAGTAAAACCCTGCGGGAAGGGATCGAGCGTTACCTGAAAAACGGAATCGTGCTGCTCCTGGACGACTACCGCCCTGAGCAGCTGCCGCCGGAGCAGGCGAAGGCTATGGGATTCACTTATCTGCGGCTGCCGCCGGAGCTGAACGGGAAACAGGAGACGGCGAACCTTATGCTGAACCTGCAGAAGCAGGGCTTCACCCTGATCGGCGGCGGTGCGGATAGCCACGAGATACTGGATTGGCTCTCCGCCTGCGGCGCGGCCTTTATGAGCGGGACACTCACCGGCGTGCCGGTGAGTGAGGACGAGTTGATCCGGGATTCCCTGGCGAGAGAGCGACAGCTATGAAAAAGCGGAAAGATAAAATCTCCGGCGGAGAAAGCCGGTGGCCCGGACCCTTTAAAAAGCGCCGGGGCGGCGTGGTATTAACCAAAGAAGAGGTTAAAGAAATCAAGGCCGGCCGGAAAAAGCTGCGCAGGGAGATGAAGGCGGCAGGCATCCGCAGCCGCAAGGAATTTGAACTGACTGCCTCCGGGGTGGGGCTCTATTTTGATAAAAACCGGCGCTTCGGCCTGCTGCTGTGGCTTTTTCACGGCCGGGCGCTGTGGGCGCTGCTGGGTGCACTATCCGCCCTGTTGCTGGTGACGTTTCTTTTTTCCACCGTGACCCAGATGAAGGGCCATTTCACTATCAACATGGGGGACGGCATGTTTCGGGAAGGCTTTTCCCTCAGCGAGACGGAGGATTTTGCCAACCCCACCGCCCAGCTTTACGCCGATCCCGCGCTGGATGTCCCCTGCATATCCATTGTGAGTATTCCGGAGGATGTGGACGAACACGATGGCCAGCACAACGGCAAGGACTATTTTGCTTACACCTTTTATCTGCGCAATGAAGGGGATCAGCCGGTGGACTATGCCTGGCGGCTGGCGATCAATTCCGAGAGTCGGCGGCTTTCCAGCGCCTGCTGGGTGATGCTGTTCGAGGATGGGGAGATGACCTTTTACGCGCAGTCCCGGAAGGACGGACAGCGGGAGGCTTTGCCGTCGACAGGAGACAACAGCCGCGGTTATCGGGGCGCTCCCATGAGGCAGTTCGCCCGCTACCCCGAAGAGCAGTATCAGGTGATCCGGGAAACCGAGGCTTTTACCTACTATCGTCTCCTCCCCATTCCCTTTCAGTCTGCTGATGTGGTGGTTTCCGGCCTGCGGAAGGATTCCGCGCCGATGGAGGTACACAAGTACACGGTGGTCATCTGGCTGGAGGGGGACGATCCCGACTGCACCGACGAGCTGATCGGCGGTCATCTGGGACTGGAGATGGATTTTCAGCTGGTAGAGGATCAGGAAGACGAATGGGGCGCGGTTTTTGTTCAGGGACAGCCCCGAAGAGATTGGTGGGCCTTGTTCCGGTGATACCCGGGGAAGAGAACAGAACTTGAAAGAGACAACTGGTGTGTGACTTTCCGCGGCGCTTACGCACTCCGATTCATGCGGCCGGAAAGACTACATAGCTCCGGCGGGAGCTTAAACCGCAAAAAAGAGAGAAAGGATGTTCTACACTATGGCAAAAGCAAAAACAAAGATGCCGCTGGCAGGTCACAAAAAGAAGCTGACGGCAGCGGTGGCCATGCTGCTGGTGTCGGCCATCATGGTGGTTTCCTCCACCTATGCGTGGTTTACCCTGTCCACGGCGCCGGAAGTCACCGGCATCACCACCACGGTAGGAGCCAACGGCAACCTGGAGATCGCGCTGTCTCCGGAAAACGGCGACGCCGCCAGCATCACCTCCAAAGTGGGGGATTCCATGGATGCAGCGGGTCAGGTGCTCAAAAGCGCCAACGTTTCCTGGGGCAACCTGGTGGATCTGAACGATCCCGCCTACGGCCTGGGGCAGATCAAGCTGATGCCCGGCCGGCTGAATATCACCGACGGCAAATTGAATGTCAACAGCCCGCTGCTGACCGCGGTCTATGGTTCCGACGGACGAGTCAGTGAACTGGCAGCCAATACGCTGACCGGTATTTACAATGCGGCGGACGGGGTTTTCCCCAGAAATGACGCCGCTTTTGGCGTCCGCGCGGTGGGCAGTGCTTCGGCTATGACTCCCCGCCAGCTGGCTTACCGCAATGCCAGAAGCAACGTATCCTCTTATACCCGGACCGCCCAGTCCATGGCTTCCCAGTCCCTGGTGGCCAACGGTGGCGATTTGGCGGATATCATTGTCAAGCACGCGGCTGTTTCCGGAGAGGACACCCAGACGTACGACAAGAAGTATCTGGATACGATGAGCAGCATTATCACGGCGCTGGATGGATCGCTGGATAAGGTCAACGCGGCCATGGTATCCGCCCTGATCGGTTACGCGGCCAGCGCTGCGGGATCGGACGAGGCGTTTACCGCGGTGCAGGGGATGAGCCCGGAAGAGACGGAGATCACGGCGGTTATCGCCGCCTTGCAGGGCGCCGGTATGGAAACGGATTCCCTGCCTTTTGCCGACGCGATTGCGAAGTACAAGGCCACTCGTACAGCGGTGGAGAACGCCCAAACGGCTTTGACTCCGTTGAAGGACAATGAAAGCCTCACCTGGACCGAGATCAAGGGGGTTCTGGAATATCTGGTGAATCCGGATAAGCTCACGATCAACGACTACACGACCAGCGAGTTCCGGGAACATCTCGGCGATATCGTCAGCAGCGTGATGCAGAAGGGGCTGACGGTTTCCATGCCCACCGGCGGCGGCGTTTACGCCGACCTGGCGGATCTGTGCGGCGACTATCAGGCCACCGTTACCATCGCGGAAATCACTTATAATCCAGGTGGTGATCCAGATGATGGGCTTATAGTGAACAACGTACCGGCTACCATGACCACCGCCACCACCCAGGATCCGCCCTATCTGCCGGCGGCGCTGGCCGCGCTTAGCAAGGCGGGCGCTCCGGATGCGGGCGACAACGCGGACGCCAACATCACCGATTACTACGGCTACGCTCTGGACCTCTATTTCCGCACCAACGCCCCCAGCTCCAACCTGATGCTGCAGACCGAAGAAGCCCAGCGGGTGTACGCGGACAGCAACAATGAGGCCACCCAGGGCGGCGGCAGTACCATGACCTTCGCTACCTCAGAAGGCTTCGGCGTGGACGCGGTGAAAGCGCTGATGGCGAACATCGCCGTGGTATTCACCGACCGGGAAGGCAACGTATATGCCTACGCCAAGCTGGACATGGCCGAGGCTGAGGAGACCAAGATCGAAGGCAGCACCTTTGTCAACGTCACCGCGCCCATTTATCTGTATGAGGCGACGGCCGAGAACGATGCGGTAAACGGCGGCAGCACGCTGACATGGGGCGAGAAAAAGGCGGAGCAGTCGATCACCGCTTTGGTGCAGAACGAAGCCACCGCTGTGACGGCCTGGGTTTATCTGGACGGCGACAAGGTGGATAACTCCATGGTCGCCAACGCGGAGCAGTCCATGACCGGCACCATGAATCTCCAGTTCTCCAGTGACGCCGATCTGGTGCCCATGGTGAACACCCCCCTGAAGGAAGGCAACAACTAAAGCGGAATCCCTTCTGCTTGAACAAGAAAGATCCTTCGGCAAAGGCTTTCACTCCGGTCCCCTTCGGTCCGGAGTGAGGCCTGACGCCGCGGACAGATGGAGAAGCCGAGTGGGAGTGCGCGGCTGTCTCTGCCCGCGGCGTCAGGCCTTCTTCCAGGAGGAGAGCGTCTGTCATCATCCGTTTTCAAAGCAGAGAAAGGGGCGAATCTTCAGCTTGCAAAAAAAAGGGCGGATCAAAAAACGCCATATTGCAGGAAGCTTTTACCTGCTCCTGATTCTGCTGATCCTACTTACCACCGCTACCTATACCTGGTTTTCCCTGAGCAAGACCCCACGGGTCAGCGATCTATATCTCACGGTCAACGCCGGGGCCGGCCTGGAACTGGCGCTGGATCTTCAAAGCGAGGATTGGGGCCAGCAGATCAATTTTGCGGATACGCTGGCCGACGTCACTCCCCTCAAGCCGGTGACCTGGTCCCAGCGCGATCAGCGCTTTTACGCGGCGGTCTTCGGTGCGGATGGCCGGATTGCCGGCATCCAGCAGCCCCTCAGCGACGAGCACAACGCCAACCGCAGCGATGGCAGCGGCTACTATGTGAAAGGCACCTTTTACGCCCGCACGGGGGAGCCGGTCACCGTTTCCCTGTCTCCGGCGGTGGAAATCGACCAGGGAACGCAGGGGGCGGGAACCTATCTCATCGGCACGCCGGTATGGAATGAGCAGACCATTCTTCATGATAACGGCGGCGGGGGAGCGGAATACGCCGTGCGCATCGGCCTTCGGCTGACCAAATGGGGAGCGGACGGCGTCCGGCTGGAGGAGGATCCAATCTTCTATATTTACGAGCCCAATGCCGACCGGCACATCGACGGCAGCACCGGTTACCGGGACACCCCCAGCATCGACGGCACGGACAGCTTAGTGCCGCAGGAGCGGCTGATCCGCCAAAGCGTTTCCACCTGGAGCGAGGCGGATCCGGTACAGAAAAACGTGGTTATCCGAGAGCTGGGAGAGTTTACCACTCCGACGCAGCTGTTTGAATTGACGGCGCAGGAACGGATGCAAATCGACCTCTATGTCTGGCTGGAGGGCCAAGACGCGGACTGCATCAACCGCATCGGCCAGGCGGCGCAGATTATGGCGAACATCCAGTTTTCCGCCGAGGGTAAAAATTCCTCCGGTCTGTATCCCATTGCATTATGGGCGGCTGCCCGTATATCATGCCAGATTTGACGAAAGGAGAAGATATTGAAAAGGAAGAAGGGGAGTCCGGAAGCCGAGGAAAAGATAGTGTCCGAGGTGCAGGAGGAGATAAAGGAAAGCACCGCCCACAAGATTGTGCGGATTGTGATCAACGTGGTGCTGGTACTGGCTATTGTTTTGGCGGCGTTCAGCACGTATATTTCCTTCGTTTCCACATCCGGCAACGGGGTTTTCAGCGTGTTCGGCGTGCGGATCTTTTCAGTGCAGACGGGATCCATGTCTCCCACCCTGAACGCTGGGGATCTGATCATCGATTCCGCTGTGAAGGATACCAGCGCCCTGAAGGTAGGGGATATCATCACCTACTGGACGGTGATTAACGGCGAGCGGGTGCTGAACACCCACCGGATCACCGCCATTTACGACGGCGGCGGACACCGCATTTTCGCCACCAAGGGTGACAACAACACCATCGAGGATTCACTGACGGTGCACGAGTCGGAGGTGGTGGGCAAGTATTCCACGAAGATCGGCGGCTTGGGCAAGGTTTTGGATTATCTCCAGACCAGCACGGGTTTTCTGATTGTGGTGGTCGTGCCTGTGTTCGTGTTCTTTCTGTATCACCTGGTA
>ENA-UONZ01002410-UONZ01002410.1-human-gut-metagenome-genome-assembly--contig:-C93old-NODE-2410-length-14747-cov-38.870610_pt1 | contig 14747 bp, 11 predicted proteins | sample MGYA00242468_ERZ724015 | MGnify/ENA metagenome assembly ERZ724015
TTGTTGGCGCGGCGGTCGTTGCGGACCCCGCGCTTTGCGTTGCTGTCTTGCATCAATGTTTCCTCTTTTTTCGGTTTTGCAGGCACCGCATTCTTTGCGGCCTTCGGCTCCTGCTTCGGCGCGGGCACAGCTGCCTTTGCAGCTTTTGCGGGCGCAGTTTCGGCCTGTTTTTCTGCTTCGGGGCGGGGCTTTTTGCCGCGCACGGGCAGCACGGGGCGCACCGGGGCGGGCACGCCGTCCCACGGGTGGCCGGATACCACCGGGATCTTGCGGCGGTTCAGCTTTTCAATGCCTGCCAGATACTCCTGCTCCTCCGGGGCGCAGAAGCTGACGGCGGTGCCGTCCGCACCGGCGCGGGCGGTGCGCCCGATGCGGTGCACATAGGTCTCCGGCACCTCGGGCAGATCGTAGTTGAACACATGGGAAAGCTCGCTGATATCAATGCCGCGGGCAGCGATATCGGTGGCCACCAGCACCCGGGTCTTGCCGGACTTGAAATCCTCCAGCGCGGTGACGCGGGCAGTCTGGCTCTTGTTGCCGTGGATGGCGGCGGCGGGGATGCCCTGCTTTGTCAGGTCTTTTGCGATCTTATCCGCGCCGTGTTTGGTGCGGCTGAACACCAGTGCGTTGACCACCGGCGGCTGCAAATTTTTGATGAGCCACGGCAGCAAGAGCTTTTTGTTGCCCTTTTCCACATAGTACAGGCTCTGCTGGATGCGGTCCACGGTGCTGGACACCGGGTCCACCTTGACAAAGGCGGGGTCGTGCAGGATGCCGGCAGCCAGCTGCTCGATCTCGGCGGGCATGGTGGCACTGAACATCAGGTTCTGGCGCTGGGCGGGCAGCTTTGCAATGACCTTTTTCACGTCATGGACAAAGCCCATGTCCAGCATCCGGTCGGCCTCGTCCAGCACAAAAATTTCCAGTGCGGACAGGTCGATAAAGCCCTGCCCGATCAAATCGTTCAGCCGTCCCGGGCAGGCGATGAGGATGTCCACGCCCTTTTTCAGCGCTTCCACCTGCGGAGCCTGCCCCACGCCGCCAAAGATGACGGTGCTGCGCAATTTCAGGTACTTGCCGTAGGCTTCAAAGCTTTCGCCGATCTGCAAGGCCAGCTCCCGGGTGGGGGTCAGGATCAGCGCACGGACAGCGCCCTTGCGGCGGGGCGCATTGGCGGTGAGCCGGTCCAGCATGGGCAGCGCAAAAGCCGCCGTCTTGCCGGTGCCGGTCTGGGCGCAGCCCATCAGATCCCGGCCTGCCAGCACCGGCGGGATGGCCGCTGCCTGAATGGGCGAGGGGGTCTCGTAGCCCGCTTCCTGCACAGCGCGCAGCAGCGGGGCGGACAGATTCAGTTCTTTAAATGTCATGGTTCTCCTATTATTCTGTGATCTTCCGGCACTCGATGTAGTAGCGCTTTTCCTCCGCGTGTCCCATGCTGAAGGTCTTGCGGGGCAGCACGCCGCCCATCACGACGCCGCGGAACAGGTCGCTCTTGGCGAAAGGCGGCATCAAAAACGCCACTGCGCCCTGCTTGCACAGCGCACGCACAGCCGGTTCGTCATGCACATAGTCCACCTTTGCTTCCGGGTGGCGCTCGATATAATCCGAAATAAAATCGTCGATGGTGCCCACGGTCAGCGGCTCGGTGGGGTCCTCAAAGCTGAGCACATTGGCCATGTGGGGGCCTGCCAGCGTAAAAGGCTGCTTTTTGCTGCCGCCAAAGCAGCAGCCGGCCATGTTGGCATCGCTCCATGTAATCAGGCTCAGCAGCACGGTGGCGCAGTCCACGTTGAACAGTACCCGGTGGATGGGCTCGATCTCAATGGCCGGGGAGTGCACGTTGCACACCTCTGCCAAGCACCAGCGGGCGGGGTGGTTCTCTGCCTGCTCCGGGGTCAGGGTCTTTTTCAGCTCCTCCCAGCAGGCTTTTGCGGTAGCCAGCGAGTGGTTGCCGTCGCCCACGGCCAGCGTCAGCGGGTCGCGGCGGGTGGCATCGGGGTACTTCTTGTCAAATTCTTCCTGACTGCCCAGCACGGTCAGAGCATTTTCGATCTGTGCAATGAGGGCGGGGTCCTCCACCGCCCAGCCTGCCACATGGCCGCCGCCCAGCATCAGCTCGCCCTCGTACACCTTGGGCAGGCTGTCCTTGTGGGCGGCAATGGGCTCGATGAGAGTGCAGTCCGGGTCGTCCGCCAGCATCATGATATGGGGCGTTTCCAGCGCAGCGCCGGTGCGCACCTTCATGCGGGGCGGGATGCGGCTTTCCACTGTGCACTCGCTGGGGCGCACGGCACATTTTTCGCCCCGGCGGTAGCTGTAAGCCTCCAGGTCCACACGCCCTACAAGACCCTGCCGCACCCGGCCGCTCTGCTCGGTGCGCTCTACATAGATAAAGCCATCCACCGCCCGGGTGAGCACATTTTTGGCGTAATCCTGCATGGTGGCGTGGATCTTTTCCACCCGCGCGTCGGCGTCTCCGTCCTCCAGATACACCTCCGGCAGGATCAGGTTCAGGGTGCTGGGCGCACCCGCAGCGGTCTTTTCTGCCCGCTGCCAGTAGCTGCGGTCACTGGTGAACTGGTCACAGGCGATGCAGCCCCACTGTTCCAGCGGCACCTGCTCCGAAGGCAGCAGGATGTGTGCGGGTGCAAAACAGGTAGTCGGTTTCATAGTCGTTTCCTCCCCTCTCTAAAAGCCGCTTCTCAGCGGAATGCTGCGGCGTCGTGCACCACAAGGTGCTGCACACCGGCATCGGCAGCGGCCTGCTCCAGCGCAGCGCGGCTGTCCGCATCCAGTGCGGTGCTGCTGGTGACCAGCAGATTTTCCATGCCAAGGGACGTGCCGGTGGTGCCAAGGGCATCGGTGGCAGCGGTGCACAGCGCGTCAGGGTAGCTGACCCACAGGGTCACGCTGCCTGCAAAGCGGGTCTGCCATGCGGCGATATCAGCGGTCAGCTGGGCGGCGCGTCCCTCCCGGCTCTTGCCGCCGGAAGCGCCGAAGTCCTGCTTGCGAGTGATGATGTTGGGGAACTGCACCCCGGTAAGCACCACCTGCTCGTAGCCCATGCTCCGCACCTCTTCAATGAGGTCGCCGACAAACTGCACCGCGCTTGCGGCAAAGGGGTTCATCCATGCCTTGCCGCCCTTGGCTGCGCTGACGTTGTCCAGCCAGAGGCTGTTGCCATCGTAGTGCACGCCCATGCTGCGGTCGGTGTACACCGACACCGGGTCGGTAAAGGCGGCAAGCTGTGCCGCCGGGATGATGCCCTCTTCCCGCAGGATGGCGGCGATATTGGCCGCATCCACCGGGTTTTCGGTGATGCTCTGGGCAGCAGCTGCCACGCCGGAAGCATAATACACCGTGCCAGCGGCGTCCTTCAGAGTGACAAGGGCGTAGTCTGCGCCCTGCTGCTTCAGCTGTCGGGCGGCGGTGCGGATGGCGGCTTCATCGGTCAGGGTGGTCACGTCCAGCTCTGCCCAGCTGCCGCCGGTAATGGCCTTGCCGTCCAGCGGCTTTTCCTCCTCCGGCTCCGGTTCAGACGACGCTGCCTGCGAGGCGGCAGCGCTGCTTGCCGCCGCAGAGGAGGCTGCTGCCTCGGCGCGGGAAGCGCTTTCGGCCTCGAGGTCCCGGTCCTTGACCACGGTATACCATGTGTGGGTGGCCCAATCCAGCACATGGGGTGCGGCAAACCATGCTGCTGCCAGCACTGCCACTACCAGCACCACGATGCCGATGCCGCGCTTAACGCGCATTTCCCGGCTGTAAAAGCTGCGGTGATAATGCTTGACCTTCTGACGTTTATTCTTAGCCATGGTATCTTTTCCTCCCTGTCTGCATTACAGGATGACGGAATGTCCGGTAAAGCCATAGATCGCCAGCGCCAGCACGCCGATATACACCAGCGTGATGGGCAGGCCGCGGAATGCCTTGGGGATGGCTTTGCTGCGCAGGCGGTGGCGCGCCTCGGTGACCAGCAGCACCGCCAGCACATAGCCAAGGCCGCTGCCAAGGCCAAAGCCAAGGCTTTCGCCAAGGGTAAAGGTCTGGGTGCGCTCCACCAGCACCGTGCCCAGCACGCCGCTGTTCAGCGCGGCCAGCGGCACGATGCGCAGCAGCTGGGCGCGGCGGGGCAGGCTGCGCAGCAGCCACAGCACCAGATGCTCCGCCAGACACACCACGGCAATGCTGGCAATATACACCAGCGGGCGCAGCTGGGCGCGGTTATCCAGCGGGGCAATGAACCGCCCGGCAAGAAAAGCCACCGGCGCCACCAGCACCTGCGTGATGCACAGCATCATGCCGAACAAGGCGCTGCTGGTGCGGTCGTCCCCCACCAGCTGCACCATGCGGGACACGCCCAGTGCACGGGTAAAGACAGCGTTCTGTGCAAAAATGGCCAGCAGTGCATAGCTGAAAAACACTGCCGAGCTGCTTACAACTTCCTTCACGGTTCGCGGTTTCCCTCCTTCTGGTAGTGCACGGTCAGGGTATCCCGTGCTTCCTTTTTCAGATATTCCTTGCGCTTTGCAGCCGCAGCGCGCCAGATGGCGCACAGGATGCCCAGCACGATAAAGCCGCCCGCCGGCATCTTAGCCAGCGGCAGCAGCGCCCAGCGTCCCACCGGGGCGCCGAACACGGTGCCAAGGCTGAGCCACTCGCGCACCACGCCCACCACGAGCAGCAGCAGCGCGTAGCCCACGGTGATGCGCACGCCCTTGGAAACGGCCTTGTGCACCGTCTCCTGCACGCGGCCGAAGCGGTAGGTCAGAAGCGGCTCCACCACCAGCATGGGCAGGTAGATGCCAAGGTTCAAAAGACCAGTGCCGAACACGAAGTTCAAAATGGGATACGCCGCCAGATACACCACAGCGGCGCTGGCTGCATACAGAATGGCACGCGGCAGCAGCTTTTTTTGCAGCTGCGCGGGCGAAGGCTCCTCATCCCGCAGGGGCACAAGGCGGCTGAGCAGGCAGGCCAGCACGCGGGAGGGCACCAGCAGCAGCGCCACCGCCGCCGCCAGCGTCAGACTGTTCTGGCCGGTGGTGGCCACGACCACCAGCGGTGCCAGACCCATGCCCTGCATGACCACCGGGTTATTCAGGAACACGCGGTCATGATGGGCAAACTTTTCGGGGTCCTTTAAAATCAGTTCCGCAGTACGCTTTTTCATTCCGCAGCCTCCTTTCGTTCGGACGGCAGACGGTGCAGCAGACGGTACAGCCGCTCCTCGGTGCGGTCAATGAGCGCGGACACGCTGTTGACGGCCAGCAGTGCAAAGCAGACGCCGGTCTCGTACACGCCGAAATAGCGGAAGCCCATGGTGGCGATGCCCACCAGTGCGCCGTACAGGATGCGCCCAAGCCGGTGATGGGCACAGGTGTATGGCTCGTTGAGCAGGAACACCGCGCAGAACAGCATTGCACCGGTGTGCAGCTCGTCCCGGATGCCCTGCAAGCGGGGCATCAGGCTGCTGAAGAGGGTGCTGTCTGCCAGACCTACCTGCCGCGGGAAGAAGAAAGCGATGAGCCCGCAGGTGATGAGAAAGCTCGCTGATGCGCCGATGTGCACGTCCTTCTGGGTCCACAGCACAAGGCCGCAGGCCAGAATGACCAGCGCTGCGCCGGTGCCCATGGGGGCGGCAAACTCGCCCAGCGCGATGGCGAGGGCGTTCAGGTTCAGGATACCGCCGCTGCGCAGGGTATCCTCGATGGTGCTGCTCACCGGCACGGCAGAGGCGTTCCACAGGGGCAGCGGCGTATAGGGCTGCGGGTAGCGCACCACCTGCTCCGGCCACGATACCGCCGCCACGGCGTAGCCCACGGCAGCGGGGTTGAAGGGGTAGCTGCCGTAGCCGCCAAAGACCTCCTTGCCGATGAGCACGCCCGCCAGCACCGCCACCACCAGCACATAGATGTCCACGGTGGCGGGCATGAGCAGGGCGATGATCAGGCTGAAGCTCTCGTTGGAGAAATCTCTGTTTGTGTACACCCGATGGCGCAGCAGCGCCACCAGACGGTCGCACAGGTTGCCGGTAAGCAGGGCGATGCCGCACAGCAGCAGCGGACGCGCCCCATAGAAATAGCAGGCCATGCACAGCAGCGGCACACACAGCCAGAAAACGTGCTTATAGTACCGGCCGGTCTTTTGCAGCTGCCGCTCCTGCTCTTGGATCAAAGCTTCATCCATATACGGGCCTCCTTACAGGCTGGCCAGTGCGCCCACAGCCGCAGCAGGGTCGGCGGCGCCGAACACGGCACTGCCTGCCACCAGCACGTCGGCACCGGCTTCTACGCACAGGGGTGCGGTGGCGGCATCCACGCCGCCGTCCACCTCCAGCAGGTAGGAAAGGCCGCGTGCTTCCCGCTCTGCCTTGAGCCAGCGGAGCTTGTCCAGCGCCGAGGGCATGAACTTCTGCCCGCCGAAGCCGGGCTCCACGCTCATCACCAGCACCAGATCCAGCTGCTCCAGCCACGGTGCCAGCGCCTGGGCCGGGGTACCGGGCTTGATGGTCAGACCCACCTTGCAGCCCAGCGCACGCACGGCGTCAATGGTGGCCTGAATATCATCTTCGCACTCCAGATGGAAGTTATACAGGGTCGCACCGGCCTTGATGAAGGGCTCGGCGTATTGCAGCGGGTGGCTGATCATCAGGTGCACGTCATAAAAGGCATCCGGCAGCGCCTTGTGCAGGCTTTTGAGCACCGGCACGCCAAAGCTGATGTTGGGCACAAAATGCCCGTCCATCACGTCGTAGTGCAGCATCTGCGCGCCGGCGTCCAGCACCATGCGGCAGTCTGCACCCAGCTTGCCAAAATCAGCAGAAAGAATCGAAGGACTTACGATGGCCATAATATTTCATTACGCTCCGTTATTTTTAGCATTTTTTATCCCATGCGTTGCGCGTTTTGCAGGGTTCTGCCGGGCAAAAAATACGCGGGCATGGTTATCTTTTAGTTTACATGAAAACGGCCAAAAAATCAAACCCGCAGCCGTTTTTTTCACCGAAAAGTCGTAAATAGCGCAAAAAGTCCATAAGGCAAAACTCCCTCAGTCAAAGCCTATCGGCTTTGCCAGCTCCCTCGGGGAGGGAGCCTCTGGCGCACCCGGAAGCTTTGCGCTTTAGCCGGAAACTTTACCGCCATGCCAAAGGCCCCCTCTCCGAGGACGACTTCCCCCGCGCCGGGGGAAGATGTCGCGCAGCGACAAAAAGGGGAATCTGGCATCGAGCGCAGCGAAATGATTGGGGGAGTTTCTTCGGCGACAACGCCAAAGCAGCCAGACCGCCCGGGCGGGGCAGTCTGGCTGCGGGGTCTTATTCTACCGGCTTCATGCTGGCGGGGTCCTCCACCGCGCCGGGCTGACCGGCGGCGTCCGGCAGGCGCTTCATGCCGCCGGGATTGGGGGAACAGGTGGGCAGGGTGAACACAAAGCGGCACCACTCGCCCTGCTGGCTCTCCACGCGGATCTGCCCGCCGGACAGGTTGACCAGCACCTTGCAGATATTCAGCCCAAGGCCGGAGCCACGGGCGTGCAGGCCGCGGGAGCGATCCTCCTTGTAGAACCGCTCGAACACATAGGGCAGCGCCTCCGGGCTGATGCCCTGCCCGGAGTTCCAGATGGAGATCTCGGCCTCGGGGCCCAGCTTTTCCACGCTGAAGCGGATGGTGCCGCCCGCCGGGGTGAACTTGATGGCGTTGTCCAGCAGGTTATACGCCACCTGATGGATCAGGTCAGGGTCGGCGTAGACCAACACCTTTTCGTCCATGGTCAGGCCTTCCAGCTCGATCATGCCGTCATTGATGCGCTGCTCTGCCGCCAGCGCCACGCCGGTCAGGGTCTCCCAGATGTTGAACATCCGTGCGTTCACCTGATACTCTCCGCTTTCCAGCTTGGAGAGATCCAGCATATTCTGGATGAGCCGCGCAAGGCGTCCAGTCTCCTCGCTGACCAGCTGCAGATAGTGGTTCTGCAGCTCGGGCGGGATGGTGCCGTCCAGAATGCCGTCCACAAAGCCCTTGATGGTGGTCATGGGGGTGCGCAGCTCGTGGGCGATATTGCCCATGAACTGCCCCCGGGAGTTATCGTTGGACTGGATATTCTCCGCCATCTGGTTAAAGGTGCGGGCAAGGTCTGCCACCTCGCCATCGCCCTCCACGCCCTCCACGCGGACGGAGAGATCGCCGCCGCCAAAGCGCTGGGCGGCATCGGTGACCTTTTGCAGCGGGTCGGTGAGCTGACGCATCAACAGGCGGGTCAGCACGCTGGCGCACAGCAGCATCACGCAGGCGGACAGGAGAAAGTTGGACCAGAACTGCTGTTTAAAGTCGGTGAGCTGCGCGCCGGAGGAGCACAAAAACAGCCAGCCGCTGAACAGGCTCTGGTCGTCGATGGTCTCCACCGCCGCGATATAGCTTTTTTCGGTCAGTGCGCCGCCCAAATCGCCGAAAGCGTGGTAGTGCCGGGCGTCCGGGTCAGCCACTGCGTTGGCGCGCTGGCAGATATCCAGCGGCACGGTGGTGGTGGTAAGCTTGTCCGGGTCGGAGGCAATAAGCACATTGCCCTGTCGGTCGGTGAAAAACAGATACGCCTCGGCGCTCTCGCCGATGATCTCCAGTTTGGTGTTCAAAGCGTCCAGCTCTGCACCCTGCGGCATGGTCTCGCTGTTTACCAGATACTCCGCGGTGCGCTTGGCAACGTTTACCACCTGATCCAGCGTTTCGTAGCGATCCTTCGCAAAATAATTCTTGAACAGCACCCACTCCGAGCAGCCCATCAGCACGATGCCCAGCACCATCAGGGTGGACACCATGGAGAAAAAGGCTGTGGAGATACTTTTACGCATTACTGACGCACCTCGAACTTGTAGCCCACGCCCCAGACGGTTTTCAGCTCCCACTTATCGGAAGCACCGGCCAGCTTTTCGCGCAGGCGCTTGACGTGGACGTCAATGGTGCGGCTGTCGCCGTAATACTCAAAGCCCCACACCTCGTCCAGCAGCTGGTCGCGGGTGTACACGCGGTTGGGGTGGGAGGCCAGACAGTTCAGCAGTTCCAGCTCCTTGGGGGGAGCTTCCACCACCTTGCCCTTGACCCGCAGCTCGTAGCTGTTCATATCCAGCCGGAGGTTGTCGAACTCAATGACGCCCTCGGTGCTCTCGGCGGCAGCGGAGGTAGTCTGGCAGCGGCGCAGCACCGCCTTGATGCGGGCCACCACTTCCTTGGCGTCAAAGGGCTTTACCATGTAATCGTCCGCGCCGAGCTCCAGCCCCAGCACCTTGTCAAAGGTCTCGCCTTTGGCGGTAAGCATCATTACCGGGGTGTTGCCCGCCTTGCGGATGCGGCGGCAGACCTCAAGGCCGTCCATGCGGGGCATCATCACGTCCAGCAGCACCATATCAGGCTTGACCGCGTTGAACTTTTCCAGCCCTTCTTCGCCATCGTTGGCCACGGTGACCTGATAGCCCTCCTTGGTCAGGTACAGCCGCAGCAGCTCGCAAATGTTGGCGTCGTCATCCACCACAAGGATCTTTTCGTTTGCCATAAGTTTTCCTCCCCTTTTATGCAGGTTTTTGCTGTATCTTCAGCCCTTCCGGGCGTTTTGACAGGCTCTTTCCTTTCTATTATACGGGACAGTTATGACAAAATAAAGAAGGAAGTGTAGTTTTTTTCACATTTCTGCCCGCGCAGCCGCGCTATCGGCAAGAAACGTCCGCAACGGAACCTCCGAAATTTGATTTCTTGCCGATAAAATGGTATAATCGTTTTACTGGGAGGTGTTTTCATGAAGTACCATTCTGTCGCTGATACGGCAAAATTATGGAGTGTTTCAGAGCGAACTGTCCGCAACTACTGTGCTACCGGCAAGATCCCGGGCGCAGTGCTTACCGGCAAGACTTGGAACATTCCGCAGGATGCAAAGCGCCCGGCGCGCACCAACAAAAAGCCGAAAGCACCCAGAACCCTGCTGGATATTTTGCAGAACGAGATGACCGGGCAGGTCAAGGGCGGCATCTACCACAAAATCCAGATCGACCTGACCTATAACTCCAACCATATTGAGGGCAGCCGCCTGACCCATGACCAGACACGGTATATCTACGAGACCAACACCATTGGCATGGAGAATGGTATTGTCAATGTGGATGATGTGGTCGAAACAGCCAATCACTTCAAGTGCATTGACCTTGTCATCCGGGAGGCAAAGAAACCCATCAGCGAAGCGCTTATTAAAAAGCTGCACCTTACCCTGAAAAGCGGCACCAGCGATTCCCGCAAAGACTGGTTTGCGGTCGGTGAATATAAAAAACTTCCGAACGAAGTCGGCGGCAGAAGCACCACCGCACCGGAACTGGTTGCCCCACAGATGAAAGAGCTCTTATCTGCGTACAATCAAAATTCTGCCAAGTCGCTGGAAGACCTGCTGGAATTTCACTATGCCTTTGAATCCATCCATCCGTTTCAGGATGGAAATGGCCGTGTCGGGCGGCTTCTGCTCTTCAAGGAGTGCCTGCGGAACAACATCGTGCCGTTTATTATCACGGATGACCTCAAACTGTTCTACTATCGGGGTCTGCACGAGTGGAAAACCGAACGCGGGTATCTGCTGGACACCTGCCTGACCGCGCAGGATCAGTTCAAAGCCGTCCTGGATTATTTCAGGATTCCTTATTCAAGATAGCCCTGCCCCCTTGCGCTGGCGGGGTTCATCGCGTATAATGATAGATGTATCGTTATGCCAAAAAACGTGTAAGGAGCGTATTTTATATGAAGTTAGGTATCGTCGGCCTGCCCAACGTGGGCAAGTCCACTCTGTTCAACGCCATCACCTCCACCAAGAATGCGGAGGCTGCAAACTATCCCTTCTGCACCATCGAGCCGAACTCCGGCATCGTGGCAGTGCCGGACAAGCGGCTGGACAAGCTGGCCGAGATCTGGCAGACCAACAAAAAGACCCCCGCCATCGTGGAGTTCGTGGACATTGCAGGTCTGGTGAAGGGTGCAAGTCAGGGCGCCGGCCTTGGCAACAAGTTCCTTGGCCATATCCGCGAGTGCGACGCCATTGTGCACGTTGTGCGCTGCTTTGACGATGACAACATCATCCATGTGGTGGAGGACGTGACCAAGGCCGAGGCCGTGGACCCCATTGCCGACATTGACGCCATCGACTACGAGCTGATCCTCTCCGACCTTGAGGTGGTGCAGAACCGCGCTGGCCGCATGGCAAAGGCTGCCAAGAGCGGCAACAACAAGGGCGCTGCCGCCGAGGCCGCTTGGCTGCAGCAGCTGGCCGACCATCTGAGCACCGGCAAGCCCGCCCGCAGCTTCGATTTTGACCCCGCCGACACCGAGCAGCAGGCCGTGCTGCACGAGATGGGTCTGCTGAGCGCAAAGCCGGTGCTGTACGCCTGCAACGTGGGCGAGGATGACCTGATGGAGGGCATCGAGAACAACAAGTACGTTCCGCTGGTGGCTGCCCGCGCCAAGGAAGAGGGCGCCCGCTACATTCCCATCTGCGCCAAGACCGAGGAGGACATTGCGGATTACAGCCCCGAGGAAAAGAAGGCATTTCTGGCTGAGATGGGCATCGAGGCCAGCGGTCTGGACAACCTGATCACCGCCAGCTACGACCTGCTGGGTCTGATTTCCTTCCTGACCGACGGCAAGAAGGAGTGCCGCGCATGGACCATCCGCAAGGGCACCAAGGCTCCGCAGGCTGCCGGTAAGATCCACAGCGACTTCGAGCGCGGCTTCATCCGCGCCAGCGTCATCGGCTACGATGATCTGGAAGCCAACAACTTCGACTACGCCGCCGTCAAGGCCAAGGGTCTGCAGCGCACCGAGGGCAAGGAGTATGTTGTGCACGATGGCGACGTCATCGAGTTCCTGTTTAATGTTTAAAGTCCTTCCCGTGAAAAGTGGAACCCGAAATGCCCGCGTTTGCGCAGCAATGAAAGCCCCAGTGGGGCTTTTAAGTGGCAGAGCGGTCTGCGTAAGCAGATGGAGGGGTTTTACCCCGACAAGCTCCGCAGGCGGTTCGGGTTCCTGAATTAAAAAGAATCATTCCTCTGAATATGGCCAAAGCGCACGCGGCGGCCATTTTTGATCGTAAAAGGAGCTTACCATGATCTTGGGTATTATGGGCGCTATGCCCGATGAAGTAGACCAGCTGTGTGCAAAGCTGGAAAATGTCACCGTTGAGCCCTACGGCGGCGTGGAGTACCACAAGGGTACGCTGGCCGGCAAGCAGGTGGTGGTGTGCTGCGCCGGTATGGGCAAGGCCAACGCCGCCGCTACCACGCAGGTGCTCATTACCAAGTTCGGCGCGGAGAAGATCATCTTCTCCGGCATTGCAGGCAATATGACCAGCAAGATCGGCATCGGGGATGTGGTCATCGGCAAGACGGTGCTGTACCACGACGCCCAGCTGGATATGATCTGCCAGAACCCGCCGTTCCTGAAGGAATACACCGGCGACCCGGAACTGATCGCCGCTGCCGAAGCCGCCTGCGCCGAAGCCGGGGTAAAGGCACTGGTGGGCAAGATCGCCACCGGCGATTTGTTCGTGGGCGACAGCGAGACGAAGGCCGCCATTGAGGCCAAGTGTGCCCCGGACTGCGTGGAGATGGAGGGCGCGGCGGTAAGCCAGATCGCTGCCAAGAACGGCGTGCCCTGCGTCATCCTGCGCGCCATGAGCGACAACGCCGACGAGGACGGCCACGAAGTTCTGGTGGTGAAGAAGTTCTCCATCGGGGAGTATGTCGCCACCGCCACTAAGATCGTGGCAGCAATGGTGGAAAAGCTGTAAAAATCATAGAAACAACAACAGCCAGACCGGCAGTGCCGGTCTGGCTGTTTTGCATTCATGTCAGTTTTTGGTCAGGTCTTTGGTATACAGTGCGCGGGTGGCGTTGAGCACGGCGATGACCATCACGCCCACGTCCGCAAAGATAGCTGCCCACATTCCGGCAATGCCCAGTGCGCCCAGCAGCAGGCACAGTGCCTTGATGCCCAGCGCGAACACGATGTTCTGGTGCACGATGCGCAGGGTGCGGCGGGCGATGCGCATGGCCAGCGCGATCTTGGCGGGGTCGTCATCCATCAGCACCACGTCTGCGGCCTCGATGGCGGCATCCGAGCCCAGCGCACCCATGGCGATGCCCACGTCTGCGCGGGACAGCACCGGTGCGTCGTTGATGCCGTCACCCACAAAGGCAAGGTTTTCTTTAGGCTGCTTTGCGGCAAGCAGCTTTTCGATCTGGTCCACCTTGTCGCCGGGCAAAAGACCGGCGTGGTACTCGTCCAGACCCAGCTGCTGCGCCACCGCCTGTGCCACCGGCTGTGCATCGCCGGTCAGCATGACCGTCTTGCGCACGCCGGAAGCCTTCAAAGCGCGGATGGCATCGGCGCTGTGGGGCTTTACCACGTCCGAAATCAGCAGATAGCCCGCATAGCTGCCCTCCACGGCAACGTGCACGATGGTGCCCACGCCGTCCACGGCGGGGACGGTCAGCCCCAGCTTTTTCATCAGGCGGGCGTTGCCGGCAGCAACGGCCTTGCCGTCCACCTTCGCGGTCACGCCATGACCGCCCAGCTCCTGCACGTCCGTGACCCGGGCGGCATCGATGGGCTTGCCGTAGGCAGCTTTGATGCTCAGGGAGATGGGGTGCTTCGACCAGCTTTCCGCCAGCGCAGCGGCTTCCACCAGTGCGGTGTCGGTCACGCCCTCGGCGGGATGGATGCCGGTGACCTTAAAGGTGCCCTGCGTCAGGGTGCCGGTCTTATCGAATACCACAACGCCGGTGTTTGCCAGCTCTTCCAGATAGGTAGAGCCTTTGATGAGGATGCCGCAGGAGGAAGCACCGCCGATGCCGCCGAAAAAGCTCAGCGGGATGGAGATGACCAGCGCGCACGGGCAGCTGATGACAAGGAAGGTCAAAGCGCGGTAGACCCAATCGCCAAAGCGGGCGGGCTGTCCCATAAGCAGCAGCACCACCGGCGGCAGAAGGGCCAGCGCCAGTGCGCCGTAACAGACAGCGGGGGTGTACACCCGGGCAAAGCGTGTGATAAAGTTTTCTGCCCGGGCCTTTTTCATGCTGGAATTTTCCACAAGGTCGAGAATTTTAGAGACGGTGGATTCGCCAAATTCCTTGGTGGTGCGCACCTTCAGCAGGCCGGTCATGTTCACGCAGCCGCTGATGACCTCGTCCCCGGCGTTCACGTCCCGGGGCAGGCTTTCGCCGGTCAGGGCGGCGGTGTTCAGGGCAGAAGCGCCCTCCACGATGACGCCATCGATAGGCACCCGCTCGCCGGGCTGCACCACGATGACGGTGCCCACCTCGACCTCATCCGGGTCTACCTGCTCCAGCTTGCCGTCCTCGCCCTCGATGTTGGCGTAGTCCGGGCGAATGTCCATCAGGCTGGCAATGCTCTGGCGGCTCTTGCCCACGGCGACGCTCTGGAACAACTCACCGATCTGGTAGAAGATGATAACGGCGCAGCCCTCCACATAATCGCCCAGCGCAAACGCGCCCACGGTGGCCACTGCCATCAGAAAGCACTCGTCAAAGGGCTGACGGTTTTTGATGCCCTTCAGCGCCTTGCGCAGCACGTCCCAGCCCACCACAAGGTAGGGGATGCAGTAGAGCGCCAGCTCTACCGGCATGGGCAAGGCGGGCAAAAGCTTGAGCACGATCACCAGCGCCACGGCGATCAGAATGCGCTCAAGGGTCTTTTTTTGTTTCTTGTTCA
>ENA-UONZ01002422-UONZ01002422.1-human-gut-metagenome-genome-assembly--contig:-C93old-NODE-2422-length-14673-cov-23.263990_pt1 | contig 14673 bp, 16 predicted proteins | sample MGYA00242468_ERZ724015 | MGnify/ENA metagenome assembly ERZ724015
CGGACAGCCCGCGGGCTGTCCGGCTCTGCATTTTTATAAAGAAAATATTAGATCCGCAGCTGCTTTTTTGCCATTTGCAGCGCACGGCAGATATAGTACCATGAAACCGACTGAAAATCAACATTTTTTCTGCATAGCTTCAAAGTATGCGGCGGCGACGCCTACCTGATTGGCCTCACTGCTGAAGGCGCAGGGCACGATCTGGCAGCGGGGTAAGCCCTCCATGTAGGCCTGTCCCGCCCGGGAGGCGTACAGTCCATCGTAGGCGCTGCGCAGGCTTTCCAGCAGCAGGGGCTGCTTGCTGATGCCGCCGCCGATGGCCACCTTTTCCACATCCAGCAGAACGGTCAGGTTGTAGATCTGCACCGCCACCGCGTGGCAGAACCGCCGCAGCACCTCTAAGGCCTCCGGCTCCCCGGCGTTGGCGGCGGCAAAAAAGCTGCGTCCGTCCAGCGGGGCGTCCTCCGGCAGTGCCTTGCGGGCGCGGTACCATTTAAGCAGATTGCTGGTGCTGCACTGGCAGGCCATGTTCTGGTCCGGGGCGTCCCACGCCTCGGCGTTGGTATTGACAAAGCTGTACTCTCCGGCGGTAAAGTGCACCCCGCGCACCAGCTGTCCGTTGGCGATGATGCCGCCGCCCACGCCGGTGCCGATGATGAACACCGCAGCGTTGCAGCAGCCTTTCAGCGCGCCGTTTGCCAGCTCTGCCATGGCGGCGGCCTTGCCGTCGTTTTCCAGGATGACGGGACAGCTGCACTTTTCCGCCAGCAGCTGCCCCACCGGGGTAGCGGTGTTGTACAGCAGCGCCCCGCCGTTGGACACATAGCCGGTGTGGTTATCCACAAAGCCCGGCAGCGCCATGGCAATGCCGGTCACTTCATCTTTGTGGGGCGCATACAGCCGGTAGACTGCATCCAGAAACTGCGCCTGCGTATCTTGCGGCGTGGGCACCGCGCCGCTGTTCGTGCGGTGCATCTGCTCATCCATGACCGAGTATTTGATCTCGGTTCCGCCTACATCAAAAACCATGATCTTCATTTTGTAGCCCTCCCGTAAACGGTCGTTTTCTGTCCCTATTATGGCAAATCAGCGCGGGAAAGTAAAGACCCGGCAGTAAAAATGAAAACTGTAAAAATCGCCCCGCCTTGCAGTTGCAATCCACCCCGCCCTGTGATATCCTGAAAAGAGAGTATCTGTTATATAAAGGAAGAAACTGCCATGGATTGCAAACTGCGTGCCAAAAACTGCGGCGGCTGCCCTCTGCTGGGGCTGGACTATGCCGCGCAGCTGAAACAGAAGGAAGAAAAAGTGCGTGCTCTTGTGGGCAAATACGGCCCGGTGCACCCCATCCGGGGCATGGAGCAGCCCTACCACTACCGCAATAAGGTAATCTCCACCTTTGCCCCCGGCTGGGGTGGAAAACTGACCTCCGGCATCTACGCGGCAAACAGCCATAAGGTACTGCCGGTGGAAAGCTGCCTGCTGCAGGACGAGGTGCTGGACAAGACCATGCAGGCGGTACGGACTGCCGCCAACGCCTGCCGCTACCAGCCCTACGATGAGGACAAGGGCACCGGGCTTGTGCGCCACTGCCTGCTGCGGCGGGGCGTAGCCACCGGGCAGGTGATGGTGGTGCTGGTAACGGCGCAGCCGGTGCTGCCGGGCGCAAAGAACTTTGTAAAGGCGCTGCTGGCAGAGGCGGCGCAGCGCGGCGTGACTGTGACTACCGTGGTGCAGAACGTGAACAGCCGCAAGACCAGCGTGGTGCTGGGCGAAGCGGAAAAGGTGCTGTACGGCAAGGGGTTCATTCTGGACACCCTCTGCGGCAAGACCTACGCCATCAGCCCGCGCAGCTTTTATCAAATCAACCACGCCCAGACCGAAGTGCTGTACGGCCTTGCGGTGGAAGCTGCAAAGCTGACCGGCAAGGAGGTGGTGCTGGACGCCTACTGCGGCATCGGCACCATCGGCCTGACCGCCGCCGACCATGCAAAGCAGGTGGTGGGCGTGGAGCTGAACCGGGACGCCGTGCAGGATGCCATTGGCAACGCAAGACACAACGGCGTAAAGAACGCTCGCTTCTTTGCCGCCGACGCCACCCGCTGGATCCGCGAAGCGGCCGCAGCAGGGGAGAAGGCAGACGTGATCTTTATGGACCCCCCGCGCGAGGGCTCCACCCCGGAATTTCTTGCCAGCGTGGCCCGCATGGCACCGAAGCGGGTGGTCTATGTCAGCTGCAACCCCGTCACCCTCGCCCGCGACCTTGCCACCCTGACAAAGCTGGGCTATAAGGCCGAGGGCTTTACCCCGGTGGATATGTTTCCGCATACAGAGCATATCGAAGTTGTCTGCGCCTTATCAAAGGCATCAGCGCGCAGAGTGAGATAATTTGCAATGGATAGATATTTTTTTATTTTAACGACCATTGATCTTTTCGTGCTTGGCTTTATGTGCTTTCTTACAAAGCTGAGCGAATCTTTGAATAAAAAGCAGAAGCGCGGGTTCTTTCTGGCTTTTGCGCTGATCGCGGCGATCTCGGTGCTGGAAGTCATCACTATCGTGGTGGACGGCACACCGCCGGGCTACCGCTGGCTGAATATTTTGTCCAACTATCTGGGCTTCGGGCTGACACCGGCGGTGGCGCTGTGCCTTGTGTATGTGCTGGACAAAAAACCATCATCCGGCGCGGGTTCAAGGCGGCAGTGTGCTGCGAGGGCGGGTATCTGCTTTTTCTGGCGGCAACGCTGCCCTATGGGCCGGTGTTCTCGGTGAGTGCGGAAAACCTCTACGCCCGGGGTGGGTACTTCTTCATTTATGTCATCATGTATTATGCCTCCATGCTGTACCTTATGGTGGCTACGGTGCGCACGGCGGCGGTCTTTCAGAACCGCAGCCGCACGCTGATCTACCCGCTGACCCTGTTTCTGGGCGCGGAGACCGTGATCCAGATCGCGCTGCCGGAGCTGCACGTCACATGGCTGTGCGTCACGTTGCTGTCGGTGCTGTATTATATCTATTGCAGCGAGATGTGGAACAAGCTGGACGCGCTGACCGGACTTTTGAACCAGAACAGCTACCTGAACCGCACCGCCGAGATGCGCCGCAGCGGCGGGGTGCTGGTGGTGTTCGATGTGGATGACTTCAAGCAGATCAACGACCGCTACGGCCATTTACAGGGGGACGTCTGCCTTGCCGAGATCGCGGACTGCATCAAAAAAGCCTACGCCCGCTGCGGCTACTGTTACCGTATCGGCGGCGATGAATTTTGCGTGCTGCTGAAAGACGAGGCAAGCGAAGCCCGCTGCGCAGCAACGCTGCAATCTCTGCTGGAAGAACGGCGCAAGACGCTTACCATTTTGCCGACGGTCTCCCTTGGCTCTGCCGCCTTTTCCAGGGAGGACGTGGTCGCAGTGAAGGACCGCGCCGACCGCGCGCTCTACTGCGCTAAAAAGGAACAGAAGGCCCGCGCAGCAGCGGCAAAGCCCGCAGACAGCGGGGAGAAGGATTGAACAGATCATACAGCGGGGAAACCCCGCCCGTACAACAGAAAAACGGAGGAACACCGATGAACACAGATTGGAACAGCCCGCAGGGCGATTTTGACACCGCTGAAAAGCAGGGGGAGCTGCTGATGCTGCTCAGCCGGCAGAAGGTCACCGTGCACACATGGGACGACCCGGACTTTGACTACATGGAAGAGCAGGATCTGGCGCTGGTGGTGCAAAGCCCCTCCGGCACGGAGGATCTGCTGATTGAACTGTGCGGAGAGTTCTCGGTGTTTTTTGAAAAGTGGCACGGCGAGTACGCCGCCACCGCCGAGGGCTACGCGCAGCTGCAGCAGGACATCACCGCCATTCTGGACGGCAAAGCGGGCGCGTTGAGCCTGTACACGGAAAACGGCTGGCAGGGCACGGTGCTGTGCACCGAGCTGCCCGGCGCAGAGGACGCCGGAGCCGCTGCGGCGCTCAAGCGCTGCTGGCAGACGGCAAAGCCGGACGCCGCCCTGCCTGCGGACAGCCGGCTGGAGCTGGTGTGCTGGGACCCGGCACAGAACCGGAAAGTACAGCTCCCGGCAGAATAATAGAGCAAAAAGGTCGCTGCACAAAATGCGTGCAGCGACCTTTTCTTATACAATTTGTTGCTTCTTTTTGCGATTCGCCATATAGTTTGCAAATGCGGAGGCCGCAGTGCCCAGCGCGATGCCCAGCACTGCGCCGCCGAGGACATCGGTGGGGAAGTGCACATAGAGGTACAGCCGGGTAAAGGCGATAAAGGCTGCCAGCACCAGCGCGGGCGCGCCCAGCTTCCGGTTTTGCAGCCAAAGCGCGTAGGCAGCTGCCACCCCGGAAGCGGTGTGCCCGGAGGGGAAGGAATGCCCATGCGGACGCGCCACCAGCATGGTGATGGAGGTGTTGAGATCGCAGGGGCGGGGGCGGGCGAACAGCGGCTTGAGGAAGAAGTGCCCCGCCGCCATGTACAGCACCAGCGCCACTGCCATGGCAAAGCCCGCTTTGCGGGTGCGCCGGAAGAGCAGAAGCAGCAGGGTGAACGCGATCCAGATCTCGCCGTGAGCACCGGCGTAATCAAAAAAGATGGAGATCGTGTTCATTACCGGGTTGCGGAACTGGTACAGCCAGTCCAGAAAAGCAAACTCAAAGGGCATGGGTTCCTCCTTTTGGGTGGTGAAAGAGCAGACTTTTTATACAATATAGCATATAAATATTAAAAAATACAAAATGTGCTGTAAATTACTCTTGGAGCGGGGGAAATTCCGTTTCCATCTGCGCCAAGGTGGGGTAGCTGTCGATGGCGCCGTGGCGCTGCACGCTGATAGCACAGAAGCGGTTGGAAAAGGTCAGATACTCGGTCAGGCGCTTGCGGGAAAGTTTTGGCAGCTCGGCGGCGGTCACGCCGTCCCGCTGCAGCTGCCACAGAAACGAGCCGATAAAGCCGTCCCCCGCGCCGGTGGTGTCTACCGCCGTCACTTTGGGGCTGCGGGCGCGGGCACTGGCGGTGCGGGTGTAGGCGCGGGCACCCTTGCTGCCGCAGGTGTACAGCACCAGCTGCACATCTCCGGTAAAGAGCGCGGGCAGCGCGGCTTCAATATCCTCGGTGCCGGTAAGAAAGGGTAACTCCTCGTCCGAAAGCTTCAGGATATGGGTCAGGGGGAGAAACTGCCACACGGTCTGGCGCAGCTGCTCCCGATCCGGCCAGAGGGGGAAGTGGAGGTTGGGGTCAAAGCTGAGGATGGCTCCCGCCTCCCGTGCGGCAGTGATGGCAGCCAGATGGGCGTAGCGCATGGGACTGTCCACCAGTGAGACGCTGCAAAAATGCAGGGCAAATGCCTGCGAGAACCAGCCCGGGTCGATCTGCTCCGGGGTATACAGCAGGTCTGCGGAGGGTTTGCGGCAGAAGCTGAAAGTGCGCTCGCCGTTTTCCGCTAAGCTGACGAAGGCCAGCGCGGTGCTGGCTTTGTCGGTAAATTCCAGATGGGAAAGTTCTACGCCGCATCCGGCCAGCGCCCGGGCGATCTTGTGGCCAAAGGGGTCGTCGCCCAGCTGACTCAGCAGCGCACTGCGCCCGCCCAGCCGGGCAACGGCGGCGCAGACATTGGCCGGAGCGCCACCCACCCGGGGGCTGAAGGCGGGTACTTCGTCAAAGCTGCACCCCACCCGGGAGGGGATCATATCGATCAGCGCTTCGCCGATGGAAAATAAGATCCTGTCGGACATAGGGCTTCTTCCTTTCTGCATACAGGTGTGCCGCACGGTGCGGCAGTGTTCAGTATACACCCGCAGGGCGCTGCGCGCAACTGCTTCTTTTATACGGTAATGGACGGGTTTTGCGGTTGACTTGCAGCGGCAGATATGCTATAATTTCCAGACGTATACAAAAACAGGGAAAAAGGGAAAAGTATATGGATCTGACAAAACAGTTCTTTAAATATGTCTCGCAGAATATTTTCGGCTTACTGGGTACTTCGTGCTATATTCTGGCCGACACCTATTTTATTGCACAGGCCGCCGGTACAGACGGCGTTACTCTGCTCAATCTCTGCCTGCCCATTTATAACTTTATTTTTGCCATTGGCTCCATGATCGCGCTGGGCTCGGCTACCCGCTACGCCATTGCCAAGGCGCAGAACGATGCCCGGGGACAGCGGTATTTCTCCAACGCTATCCTGTGCGCCGTACTGGCGTCTATCCCGTGGATGCTGGCGGGTGTATTTGCGCCCGGGGCGCTGCTGCGGCTCATGGGCGGTGATGCGGGCATCGTGGCGCTGGGCATCCCCTACGCCCGCATCTTTTTGCTGTTCACCCCGTTTTTTATGTGCAACTACATCGTTTCGGCCTTTGTCCGCAACGACGGCGACCCCTCCCTTGCCATGGTGGCGACCTTGAGCGGCAGTTTGTTCAACGTGGTGTTCGACTATATCTTCATGTTCCCCATGGGTCTGGGGCTGGCCGGTGCGGCGCTGGCAACGGCGGTTTCGCCCATCATCAGCATCGCCATTTGCAGCCGCCACTTCTTTAAAAGGGAGAACACCCTGCAATTCGTGCGGCAGATGCCCTCGGCAAGACTGCTGGGGCAGAGCTGTCAGCTGGGCGTCTCCGGCTTTGTGGGCGAGCTTTCCTCCGGCGTGACCACCACGGTGTTCAACTTTCTGCTGCTGGGTCTGGCGGGCAACGTGGGCGTAGCAGCCTACGGCGTGGTGGCAAACTTTGCGCTGGTGGCTACCGCTATCTTCAACGGCGTAGCGCAGGGTGCACAGCCGCTGGTAAGCCGCTGCTATGGTCAGAACGACCACGCCGGGGCGCGGAAGCTGCTGCTGCTGGGCAGTGGCACGGTGCTGGTGCTGGCTGCGGTGCTGTACGCCGCAGTGTTCGGCCTGACCGATACCTTTGTAAGCTGGTTCAACAGCGAAAACTCGTTGCAGATGGCGCAGTACGCCCACACCGGGATGCGGATGTACTTTGTGGGCTACTTCTTTGCGGGCTTCAACATCATGGCGGCGGGCTATCTGAGCGCCGTGAACCGCCCGGCGGAGGCTTCCGTTACCTCCATCTGCCGGGGTATGGTAGCCATCGTGGTCTGCTCGCTGGTGCTCAGCGCGGTGTTCGGGATGTCGGGTGTATGGGCGGCCTTCCCGGCCTCGGAACTGCTCACCGCGTTGCTGACCCTGTTTCTGCTGCGCAGAAAAAAGGCCGAGACGGCTTAAATATACATCTCCTGTTCCCGCATGGTCTCCTCGGGCGTAAGCCCGGCCTGTGCGGCGCGACCGGTCAGTGCCCGCCATTGTGCAGGGGACTGGCCGGTTTCTTTTTTGAATACCCGGCACAGGTAGTTCGCCCCGGAAAAGCCGCACAGGCTGGCCACTACGTCCAATGTGTACTCCCGGTGCAGCAGCAGCCGCTGCGCGGCCTCGATGCGCACGGTGGTCAGGTACTTGCCCGGCGGCACGCCTACGGCGGCGGTAAAGGTGCGCACCAGATGGCTTTTGGAGACGCCCAGCCGCTCGCTGAGCTCCTCCACACCGTACAGCCCGGCATAGTTGGCGCGGATATCCTCTATGGCGGCCTGCACCAGCGGCGGCAGGGCGGGTGCGGCGCTGTCGGCATCCGCCAGCTCGCACAGCAGGGCAAAGACCAGCTGGCTGCGGGCACGGCTGTGGGTGGGCTTTTCCTCGGCAAGGCGCCCCATCAGCTCGGCGGCGGCAGGACAGGTCTCGCCTTTGGCAAGGTAGGGCAGCTCCCGCAGGCCGTTCAAAAACTGCGTGCTGGCTTGCCCGGTCAGCTGGACGCACAGCAGATGGCAGCTGTCCTCCGGGGTCAGGGTGAGCGGGGCGCGGCTCAGGATCAGGTGCCCCGCCGCAGCGGACTGCGGCGGCAGCACCAGCACAGCGCCGGCGGGTGCGGCAGACGCCCCGGGCAGGGAGGCGGTGCATCTGCCGCTGGAAACAAGGCAGACCCACAGCCCCTCGCCGGTCAGAGTGCGGGGCGCGGAAAGCTGTACATCCAGCAGCGCAGCCGGTGCGGCGATGGTGTTCCAGTCAAACAGCAATATCTGACACCTCTAATCAATAAAATGCTATTTTATATCACAAAATTATCTGCTATTATAGTACCAACGAAACAACACGCCGTCAAGGGCGTGAAACACCAAATATTTACGGAGGATAACGATTATGGCTTCCATTAGCTGCCAGCACATCTACAAGATCTATCCGGGCGCAACTGCCCCGTCTGTTACCGACTTCAACCTGGAGATCCAGGATAAGGAGTTCATCATCTTCGTCGGCCCCTCTGGCTGCGGCAAGTCCACCACCCTGCGTATGATCGCCGGTCTGGAGGAGATCTCCAAGGGCGAGATGTACATCGGCGGCCGTCTGATCAACGACGTTCCCCCGAAGGATCGTGATATCGCCATGGTGTTCCAGAGCTACGCTCTGTACCCCCACATGACCGTTTACAAGAACATCGCTTTCGGTCTGGAGCTGCGCAAGACCCCGAAGGACGAGATCGACAAGCGCGTGCACGAGGCTGCTAAGATCCTGGAGATCGAGCACCTGCTGGACCGCAAGCCCAAGGCTCTGTCCGGTGGTCAGCGTCAGCGTGTTGCTCTGGGCCGTGCAATGGTTCGTAACCCGGCAGTCTTCCTGCTGGACGAGCCTCTGTCCAACCTGGATGCTAAGCTGCGTACCTCCATGCGCACCGAGATCATCAAGCTGCACAAGAAGCTGGCTACCACCTTCATCTACGTTACCCACGACCAGACCGAGGCTATGACCATGGGCGACCGTATCGTGGTTATGAAGGACGGCATCATCCAGCAGGTCGATACCCCGCAGAACCTGTACGATATGCCCTGCAATATGTTCGTTGCAGGCTTCATCGGCAGCCCCCAGATGAACTTCCTGGACGGCACCCTGATCAAGAAGGGCGACCTGTACGGTATTGACCTGGGCGGCGACGTGATCCCCCTGCCCAAGGAGAAGACCGCCGACGGCAAGCTGGATTCCTACGTTGGCAAGAAGATCAAGATGGGCATCCGTCCCGAGGATATCGATGATGAGCCCGAGTTTATGGCAAAGCACACCGACTGCCAGCTGGATGCTCAGGTCGATGTTTCCGAAATGATGGGCGCTGAGATCTACCTGTACTTGGAGTACAAGGGCAACAAGATGACCGCTCGTGTTGCTCCCACCTCCAAGGCTCGCAACGGAGACACCGTCCGCGTTGCATTCGATCCCCATAAGGTGCACCTGTTCGACATCGAGACCGAGCAGACCATCCTGAACTAAGACTTAGCAAAGATCATTTTTGATCCTCCTATCATACGAAAGACCGCCGAAGGAAAACCTTCGGCGGTTTTTCGTTTTGGAAAACCCTCTCAGTCATCGCTGCGCGATGCCAGCTCCCCCGAAAGGGGGAGCTTTTAGCATGGCGGGAAGGTTTCTTATTGCACTTAGTACTTTAACAACAAGGGCAACGGCGTGCGCCCTCTCCGTCACCTGCGGTGACACCTCTCCCAAAGGGAGAGGCAAGAGCACTGCGGGAAACTTTCTCATTGTTCTTTAAACCTTCAGCAATGAGCCTTAGACCTTGGCTCCCCCTTCGGGGGAGCTGGCACGCCGTAAGGCGTGACTGAGAGGGTTGCCCCTCCCGTGAAAATGGGGTTCAGAAACGCCCACAGGCGTTTCTGAACCCCGAAATAAAAATATTTTTTCCGCTGATTATGCCCAAAGCAACGCGGCGGGCATTCCCAATCATTTTATCTGTGTACCCTGCCGCACCAGCTCGATGAATACGTTCATCTGGGGGGTCACCCATTTATCCCGGTGATAGAACAGCTGCCGGTGCATCATGACGGTGCAGTCCGGCACGTTCAGCCGGGCCAGACGCCCCTCGGCCAGTGCGCTGCGCACGATGTACTCCGGCAAAAAGGAAAGCCCCATGCCCTGTTCTACCATCTGGCACAGCAGCGCGGCGCTGCCCAGCTCCAGATAGGGATGGATGGCAAGGCCGTGCGCCGCCATGCACTGGTCCAGCGCGTCCCGGTAGCTCATGCCCCGCTCGGTGAGCAGAAACTCCTGCCGGGGTAGAATGTCCAGCGGGAGGGCGCTTTCCTGCGCCAGCGGATGCTGCGGCGGTGCAATGAAACACACCGGCTCCGGTACGTCCGCCGCCAGCACCAGCGTGGGCTGCAAAAGAGGCTGGTCCAGCGTGTAGACAAGGTCTACCTGATTGGTGCTCAGCAGTTGCAGCATCTCGTCCGTGGAGGCTGTGTGCAGCACCAGCTCTACCTGCGGGCAGCGGGCGTGGTAGCGCTGCAATAGTCCCGGCAAAAAGGTGCTGCACACGGAATCTGCCAGCGCGATGCGCAAGCTGCCCCGCACCTGCTGGGCGGGCTGCAAGGCAGCCTGCGCCTGCTGGGCGGTTTCCAGCAGAGTGCGGGCGTAGCCTAAAAAGGTCTGCCCGGCATCGGTCAGGCGCACCGTCTTGCCCACGCGGTCAAACAGCGGGGTGCCCAGTTCGGCTTCCAATTGTGCGATTTGGGAGGACACCGCCGACTGCGAGTAGCCCAGCTGCCGCGCAGTGCGGGAAAAGCTGTGCAGCTCGGCGATGTGCAAAAAGGTATTGACAGTCCGCAGTTCCATGAACGGCTCCTTTTATAACAGGGTAATGTCCCGCACGGTGAGCTGAGCACCGTCCACGGTAAAATGCACCTCCAGCCCGGCAAATTCCATGCCGTACACCCGCTGCGGGTCGTGCTGGTAGGAGGGGCGGGGGTCGCTGGCAAGCACGCCCTGCAAAGCGGCGCGGTCTGCCTCCGGTACGGTCTGCCACAGCGCTTCCGGGCAGGAGACTTCCAGATGGTGGGTACGGGTCTGCCCGGTAAAGCCCTCGGCGGCGTCCGGGTGGCAGTCCGCATAGGGGATGTAGGGCTTGATATCGTAGATGGGGGTGCCGTCCATCAGGTCGGCACCACGCACGATGAGCACCGGTCCCACATCCGGGCGCTGCTCAATGGCTTCCAGCTTAACGCTGGAAAGTCCCAACGGGTTCGGCCGGAAGGGCGACCGGGTGGCGAAAACGCCCACACGGGTGTTGCCGCCAAGGCGCGGCGGGCGCACGGTGGGAGACCAACTTTCTCGCACTGCACCGGAAAACTGCCACACCAGCCAGATGTGGCTGAAACCCTCCAACCCGCGCAGGGCGTCGGGATTGCGGTATTCCGGGGTAAAGATGATCTCGCCCCGCAGCTCCTCTACCAGCCCGCTCTGGCGCGGGATGCCGAACTTGGTGGGAAAGGCGGTATGGATATGGGCAATGACCTTCAGGGTCATGGCTTCGGGTGCCTGCTGCATGATGAACTCCTTGCTCAATAGATCTTTTCAATGGGGCAGTCGGCGGGGATGCCGTACCGGCTGCGGAAGGCCTGCAATTCCTGCGGGCTGCGGATTAGCTGCACCTCGGTAAAATGGCCGGTGTGCAGATCCTGAAACCCGGCCACCTGCTCCCCGGTGCAGATGCTGCACCGCAGCACTGGCTTCTGGGCGGCGGGGTCGTAAGCGGGGGACGTTTTCTTTTTGCCGAACACAGGCTGCTCCTTTCTCTCCTTATCTTATAGACCGCGGCAAAGCCCCACGGCTTTGCCCTCAATGTGCAGCTCCGAAAGCTGCTCGCCGACGTAGAACATGGGCGGGCAGACGGCGGCGTTATCCGCCAGCAGCATCACGGCATCGCCCTGCCGGTGGAAGTGCTTGAGGGTAGCTTCCTCGCCCACCCGCACAGCGGCGATCTCGCCCTGCTCCACCTCGGGCTGGCAACGAATGCAAACGATGTCTCCGTTGCATATTGTGGGCGACATGCTGTCGCCGTGGCAGGTCAGGGCAAAATCTGCGTGCCACGCGGCGGGCACCCCGATATAGCATTCAATGTTCTGCTCGGCGGTGATGGGGGTGCCGCAGGCAATGGAGCCGATCAGCGGCACCTGCACCATGGCAGGCAGCGGCTCAAAGCCAAGGGGGCAGGCGCAGGGCGCGTCCAGCCCCAGCAGGGCGGCGGGGGTGGTCTCCAGCGCCTGCGCCAGCTCCTCCACCTTGGACTGGGGCAGATCGTTGATGCCTTTTTCCAGCTTGGTGATGGAGGAACGGGAGCGGTAGCCCATGCGCCGGGCAAGCTCCTGCTGCGAAAGGCCCAGCTGCTCCCGGCGCAGCCGGACACGGGTAGATAGATCGGACATGACAGTTCTCCTGAAAACTATGGGTTGTGGTATGAAATACGGCTTTCTGCTCTGAGTATAGCAGAAAATTTCTTAAAAATCAACAATTGTGGTGCGTTTTGGAAACTATAGGTTGACAGATAATCAACAACGGCGTATAATACAACCAATGATTGTCGTAAACGCGGCGAACTACAAAAAAGGAGAGAAGCCATGGCAAACACAAACCTAATCTACACTTACATCCAAGACAGCGGCTACAAGCTGCAATATGTGGCCAGTGTGCTGCACATCAGCAGCAACACCCTGCGGCACAAGCTGCTGGGTGAGACTCAGTTCAAACTGGACGAAGCCGAGCGGCTTTCCACCATGCTTGGCCTGACGATGGCCGAGCGGGACGCCTGCTTTTTCGATGCCGAGAACCGGTTTTCGCGCAGTGCAACGCTGGAACTGCCCAAAAGGGGGAAGCGCCAGTGACACCAGAACAGCGAGACCTGACCCGGAACGCCCTGCGCAAGTATGGCGAGCGTCACTGGGCACGCACGCCGGAAAACCGCCGCTGGCAAAGCGCCATTGATGAGGGCATCGACTACTATCAGGCGCATGACCCCATGCGGGCAGACCTGCTGCGGATGCGCTTTTTTGAGCGGCGCCCGGAGGACGAGATCTTAGAGCAGCTGCACATCGGCCGCACCACCTACCAGAAGGCATTACAGGATCTTTTGAGCACCATCGCTGTCTACGCCGCCCAGCGCGGTGCGTTCTGAGGCATAACCATAAAACCGGGCTGCTGCACGAAACACAGTGCAGCAGCCCGGTTTTGATTATTTCTTCTTGGCGTTCGGGTCCTCGCAATGGCTGTGGCAGGAGGCACAGTTGCCGTTGCAACCCTCACCCTTCCAGCCGCCCTGTCTGGAGATCCAGACCACAGCCAGCGCAAACAGCACAGCCAATATTACCAGCGTGATGATCCCGCGAAGTGTCATATTCATCCCTCGATTTCTCTTGTGCAGCTTTCTGCCCCCAAGTATACACGATTTGCAGGCAAAGAGCAACAGCCTGCCGCACATTTTTTGTGCAGGGCGCAGCCGGTGCGGCTGCCCGGCGGTAATGTTGCACGCCCGGAGCCCGGCAGGGCGTTTTTGCTGGGAAGGAAAGTGTTTCGAAAAAAGTAAAATAATTTTAAATTAGGGCTTGCATTTCGGCAAATGCCGTGCTATAATAATCACGTTCCAGTTCGGAGCGCACAACACAAGCGAATATGGAGGATTAGCTCAGCTGGTTAGAGCACCTGCATCACACGCAGGGGGTCTGGGGTTCGAGTCCCTAATTCTCCACCAAACAGTTCGTACTCGAACCCGATTCTCTATGAGAAAGGGTTCGGGTACGTTTTTTGTTTACAGGAAGTTCTACGGCGGGAGTACGCAGAACGGTAAGCAAGAACGAGGAAAGGCAGGGTATCACCATGGCGGTGGTGTCCTGCCTTTTTCTTCGGCATCCCCATATTGCGCGTTTTAGGTCAATCTCTGCGTACGTCCGTACACAGCCGGTACGCACGTACGCAGGAAAAAGGGCAAGTTCTTACATATAGTGGTATACTTTCGGATGGTGGTATGGTATACTCGGCTCAAATAGATTTGAAGGTAGGTGATTCTTTTGAAAAAGAACTTTCAAATGGTCCTGAACATCGTATTCCTGAACATCGTGAACATCGTATGTAGAAGCCTTATTTACATTCTTACTGCTTATGTTTATATTGGGATGAACATCTCGTTTTCCTATCACTGGACATCCATTCTGTTTATGATGGCCCTCATTTGGTATACAGCTGATTACCAGCGTTCAATAAGTCGATTGATTGGGAACAAAGTCCTCTCCATCCTTTTGTGTGCAGGCTGCCTTGCTATATGTACATTGATTGCGCTTCTTGTTGGATATATTCAAGGGAATGTTGTCCCGTTCTAAATCTTAACCTTACCCCATCGGCAGGGTTTGGGGCAGGCACGCCCCAACAAGAACACTTCAAAAACGCGGAAGCGTTGCAGAAGTGCAGTCCCGGAAGGGCACAACATTTTCAAGAATTGAAAATTTGTGGCCACGGGACGGTTCTTGCTCTCAGCTAATAAGCTCAAATTCGATTTTCCGTAATTGTTTCCAAATTGTTAAAACGCATAAGCGGGCAAAGAACTTTTTTCTTCTGAAGTGGTGGTGTTCACGATGAGCACCACCACTTTTCCGTTTTGTTTTTCTTGCAAACAGGTGTGAAATATGGTATATAGGTTATACGAAACATTGCGTTGATTCAATGATGTGCAAAGAGAGGTGCTACCATGACCGCCGTAATCTACGCCCGCTATTCATCTGACAGCCAGCGCGAAGCGTCCATTGAAGGACAGCTGCGCGACTGCAAGGACTACGCCGAGAAGAACGGCATCACCGTGGTCGGCA
>ENA-UONZ01002433-UONZ01002433.1-human-gut-metagenome-genome-assembly--contig:-C93old-NODE-2433-length-14645-cov-9.403221_pt1 | contig 14645 bp, 10 predicted proteins | sample MGYA00242468_ERZ724015 | MGnify/ENA metagenome assembly ERZ724015
GCAGCTTGCCGATTCGGCCGCAGCCTACAACGCCAATTTTCAAAATGCCCATTGGAATTCTCTCCTTTTATATAAGGTGATTCTATTATAAACCACTTGCGGGTGTGCTTCAAGGGTGCAGCGTATTTTTCAGCGCACCGCCCAATTTTGGGGCTTCTGTTTGGTGAAAAATAGCAAAGCGGAGCGCAAAAAAATCGTGCAAAATATCCGTGCATTGTGCTAAAATAGAAAATGCACAGGAAAATGCAACACATTGCACGTTGGTGTCTAAAATGCGGTGAAACGCTTGTGCGCTTTACTGCACTATGATAAAATATGAACGTATTGTGGCAAAAATGTGTCTTTTAGGGATAAAAGAGGATACATGGATGCCTGAAAAGGAGAATATCTTATGAAGGTAACTGCACAGTGGATCGCAGAGCAGTGCGGCGTATCGCGTGGAACAGTGGACCGAGTTGTAAACGGCCGACCGAATGTAGCGCCGGAAGTGCGGGAGCGCGTGCAGAAAATAATCAGCGAATACGGCTACAAAACGCCGTCGCAGCGGCAGGCCGCCCGTGAGGGACACGGCGCGTTCCGCATCGGCGTAATCCTGCCGAGCTGGGATGCGTTTTTCATCCGCCGGATGCGCGAGGGCATTCGCGTGGCTGTACACAACCGCGGATTAAATGATGTAAATGTGCTGGTGGAGGAGCTGAAAAACCGCTCGCACCGTGCGTATTTCGAGGCCATCGGACGCATGGAGGAGCGCGGCATTGACGGTCTCATTGTCACCGCGCCGGACACGGTAGCGATGAGTGAGGAGATTGACCGGCTGGTCGCAATCGGCATTCCGGTCGTTACCTGCGACTCGGATGTGCGGCAGAGCCGCCGCCTGTATCATATCGGACAGAACATGGTCAAATCCGGCCGGATTGCCGCCGGACTGCTTGCACCGTACGTTGAGGGACAGGATGTGCTCGTCGTTACCGGCAACCGTGAATTCACGGCGCATGGACTGCGTGTGCGCGGCTTCCTTGACCGCCTGCACGAGATTTTTGATGATAATGTAAACGTCAACGTCATCGAGAGTGTCGAGCAGTACGAGCTGACCTACGACGGTGTACTGCAGCAGGTGCGGCAGAACCCGCGTCTGCGCGGTATTTATATGGCAAACGAGTCCGTGCGCGGCTGTATGGACGCGCTCGAGCGCGCAAAGCCCAATCGGCGCATTCACGTTGTCTGTCACGATCTGACGCCGCATGCGCGCCAGTATTTGGAGGACGGACGGCTGGATTTCATCGTCGATCAGGATTTTTCGGCGCAGACGACGCGCGCGATCGAAGTGCTGGCGCATACACTGCGTACCGGAGAGTCGCCGCGGCAGAGCATCGAATACATTCACACCAGCATTATCACAAGGGAATTGTTGTGAGAAAGGAGCCTATATGAAAGCAAACTGGAAGCGCACACTGCTGTCTCTGGTGCTGTGCGCCGGATTTGTATGGCCTGCAGGCGCGGTAAGCACCGGACAACCGGCAGCGTCGCAGACCGGGACGAGCACCGCGCAGAGCAAACCGGCGGCTTATACCGTCAAGAAAATGGGTCTGCTGGGCGTCAAGCGTACGGTGGAGAGTGACAATAACACGGTGAAAATGCTGAACAAAACGGCAGCTTCGCTGGACAGCAGCTCGTATATGTCGGGTTCGGCGTCCGGTGCGACCGGCGAGAGCGAGATAGCAATCTACGCTGCGCTGATTGAGAATATGAAAAAGGCCATGGACGGACTGGATAAGACCAGTGATCTTTATAAGACCTATGCGGCACAGTTAAATGTATTAGAGGATTACCAGACCAGCCTGAACCAGAACGCCGTCAGCGGCATGCAGCAGGCGATGGCCATGCTGTCCCAGCTGGATGACGCGGCGTACACGCTGCGCAAGCAGGCGAAAAACGTCTCCGGTCAGCTGGCGCTCGGTGCACAGACCATGCTGATTACCATTCAAAATCTGGGCTGCACCAAGGAAAACCTGCAGGTAACGCTCACACAGCTGGACCGCAATCTGGCTGTGCTGAAAACTCAGAGAAAACTCGGCATGATTGGGCAGCTGCAGCTTGACACGGTGCAGAATCAGCGCGACAAGCTGGCGCAGTCCATCGACACACTGGAGATCACCCGCGAAAACCTCGGTTCGAGCGTTGCGCTGATGTGCGGTCTGGATGCGAACACCATCGTGATGCCGGCCGACTTTGAAACGCTGTACGAGGGCAATCTGGATAAGATGTCCTATCAGAAGGATTTGGAGCAGGCGCAGAAGAACAGCTTCCTCATCTGGCAGAAGCAGGACGCTGTGCGCAGCGCGTACAACTCGTACGACAAGAACATCAGCGGTACCGCCGAGGCGGTTAAGTCCGCTGAGGACGCACTGGCGGCGGCCAAGGAGTCGGTAGTGGCTGCATTCGACAGCACCTACAAGACTGTCAAGGACTGCCGGACGACTCTGGCAGCCAAGCGAACCGCACAGTCACAGGCGGAGCTTGACCTGAAAACCGCGACCGTGAAGTACAGGAAGGGCATAATCTCCAAGCTGGCGTATCAGCAGGCGCAGGATGCCGTAACGACCGCAAAGCTGAATGTGGAAAGCGCGTATCTGTCGCTGTATACCGCATATAACCAGTACGAATGGGCCAAGGAAGGCGTACTTATCACCACCGCAGCCGCATAACAGAAGGGAGAAAACAATATGAAACGAACTATTGCAGCCGGTCTTTCTGCCGCTCTGCTGTGCGGCATGGTCGTACCGGCGTTTGCCGCCGATACCAAGACCGCGACGAACACCACCGGCACCACCCAGACCCAGCCGACGGCGCCGGTCAAGCTGACGTTTGACAAGCTGGAGGAGACCGTCCGCCAGAACAACGTCACCATCAAGGCGAACAACAACACCGTGCTCAGCGCGGAAAAGACCGATGTAAGTGACCAGTACATCGAAAGCTATTTCCAGCTTTCCGAGCAGATTTCGTCCTACCAGAAGCAGATTAAGGAGCTGCAGAAAACGCTGAACAGTCTGGATGCCAGCAAAAAGGAAAACGCCGGTCTGCGCAAGACGCTTGAGAGCCAGATTTCCATCCTGCAGCGCAATCTGGCAGCCGCTGAGGCTTCGTACAAGAACCTCGACGACGACGAGGACGACGCAGAGGAAGATCAGGAGAAAACGGTTGATCACACCCGCCGTCAGATGCAGAATGCAGCCGATGAGATCTGCCTGAGTGCGGAAAACACCTACATTTCTCTGCGCGGCATGAAGTATACGCTCAACCAGACAAACCGCAGCATTCAGCAGCTTGACCGCAACATTGCGACTGTGCAGAAGCAGGTAAAGCTGGGCATGACCGGTGTAAATACGCTCAAGAGCCTGCAGGCACAGCGTGAGAGCGCCGTTGCCGGCAAGGCATCGCTGACCACACAGGTAGAGGCGCTGACCAACACGCTCGCTATCCAGTGCGGCTATACCACCGGTACACAGATCGAAACGAGCGATCTTCCGGTCGTAACCGCCGAGCAGGTCACCGCCATTGATTATGACAAGGACCTTGCCGAGGCGATCAAGAACAGCTATGCGATCTACTCCAAGGAGTACGCAATGCAGACCGCGTCCGACGATTACGAGAACAACAAGACCAATACGCTGTATGCTTATCAGGCAGCCAAGATCGACCGCGACGCACAGAAGGAGAGCACGACCGCTTCCTTCCGCAAGCTGTATACCGACCTGCAGGAGAAGCAGACCGCACTTGCTGCGGCGGATGCCGATCTTGCACAGGCGAAAAAGACGTTTACGGTAAGCCAGGTGCAGTACACGCGCGGCATGATCTCCAAGATGGCGTACACGGATGCGCTTGATACCTTCACCACCGCACAGGAGACCGAGGTTGCAGCGCGTATTGATCTGCTGACCGCCTACAACACCTATCAGTGGGCAAAACGCGGTGTAATTACGGCAACAACTTGATAAGCTGACCGTTTTTGCGAATATAGCAGATATGTATAATGAATTGGAGGACCCCGATGAGCAATAGCAAACGAATCCTTGCGGCGCTGCTGGCCGGTGCGATGGTACTGTGTGCAGGCTGCGGCAAGGAAGAGGAAACCGAGGAGGAAAGCTCAAACAGCACTGCGGTTGAGGTAACTGATGTTACCTCGGGTGCGATGAGCTCGGAGTATACGCTGAACGGCAAGATTGCCGCCGTCAATGAGGTGCAGGTGTTCCCGCTGCTGGCAGGTCAGGTGCAGACGCTGAACGTCAGCGAAGGCGACACCGTATTCAAGGGTCAGACCCTGTTTACGGTGGATACCTCGACGGTTACCTCGACGATGAGCTCGCTGCAGCAATCCTACAGCGCCACAAAGACCGCGACCGACCGTGCGATTGAATCAGCAAAGGTCGGTGTGGAGCAGGCGGAACTGGCGGTCAGCAACACGGAAGCACTGCTCGAAGCTGGTGCGGCTGCCGAGCAGGATCTGACCAAGGCTAAGCAGGCACTGACGCAGGCGCAGGCAGGTGTCGCGCAGGCTGAGGCCCAGCAGTCCGCGTCTCTGGCGCAGATTCAGGCGTCTATGGACCAGATCAACAAGCAGGCAAGCCTTGGCACGGTAACCGCTCCGTGCTCAGGTACGGTTACGGCTGTAAACGTAGACCGCGGCGGCATGGCATCCTCGGCGCAGCCGAGCGTGGTTATTGCCGAGAACGGTGCGGTTGAGGTGCAGGTTTCTGTCGCTGAGGACGTATTCACCGGCATCAAGGTCGGCGATACCGCAGGCGTCACGGTTTCCGCTGTCTCCAAGGAGTCGATGAACGGTACGGTCAGCACGCTGCCGGCGGCTGCCAATGCACAGACCAATCTGTATGACGTTTCGGTTTCTCTGCCGTCCGGCACCAAGCCGCCGATCGGCGCGTTTGCTACCGTCACCTTCTATACCGACCGCCGCGCAAGCACGATTTCCGTCCCGACCGAGTGCATCCTGACCGGCAACAACAACGAGCAGTATGTGTTCACCGTAAATGCGGACGGCACTGCCGCAACCCGCGTTACCGTCACTACCGGACTGGTTACCAAGGATTCGACCGAGATCGTTTCCGGCCTTAAGGCGGGCGACCGGGTTGTTACCAAGGGTCAGTCCTATCTGTCGGACGGTGCAGCCGTGCATGTCGTCACCTCGGACGCCGCAGACGGCGGGGAGGGCTAAGCGCGCATGAAATTCGCACAAACCTTTATCAAACACCATGTAATGACCATCCTGCTGTACATACTGGTCGTTGTGTTTGGTTTTTACAGCTTCCAGAACCTGCCGCTGGCGCTCATGCCGTCCATGGAGGTTCCGGCAGCGGTTGTTTACGCTACTTACCCGGGTGCCGGTCCGGAGGATATCGAGCAGCAGGTAACCAAAAAACTCGAGGGTGCGGTAGCGGGTCTGTCCGGCCTGGATACGCTCCAGTCCACCTCGTCCGAGAATATGGCTATGCTGGTCATCCGGTTTACGAATGATACCGATATGGATCAGGCAATGACCGACCTGCGCGACAAGGTTGCACAGGTAAAGAGCCAGCTGCCGGATGACGCATCCGACCCGACCGTTATGTCGATTGATATTGACTCCATGCCGGTCGTTTCGGTGGCGCTGCGCGGCAACGATCTGGCCTCTCTGCAGTCCATCGCCGAGGACGAGATTCAGCCGGCGCTCGAGCGTCTGGACGGCGTAGCGTCTGTTGATATTTCGGGCGGCTACGAGCAGGAGATCGCAGTCCACACGGACGCCTCTCGCCTGAAGGGTTATAACCTGACCATTTCGTCCATCGGTCAGCAGCTCGGCGCGGACAACATCGCCATTCCGGGCGGCGATCTGGATAACGGTTCGCAGACGCTGGCTGTCCGCACGGACGGCGAGTATTCGTCCATTGATGATGTTAAGAACGCTCTGATCTCGCTTCCGGCAGGCGGCACGGTCCGTCTGAGCCAGATTGCGGATGTTTCCATGCAGCCGAAGGATCAGGACGCCATCTCCAAGGTTGACGGCGAGGAGTGTATCATCCTGTCGGTCAACAAGCAGTCCGGCTCTAATACGGCGCAGATTGCCGAGCTGGCCAAGGCTGAGTTTGACTCCCTGCTTAAGAGCAACGATTCCCTGCAGTGGAATATCGTTATGGATCAGTCCGACTATATCAACATGACGGTTGATAACGCTATTCAGAACATCTGGATGGGCGTGCTGTTCGCCGCGATCGTGCTGTTCCTTTTCCTGCGCGACTTCGGCGCGACCATGGCTGTTACCATCGCAATGCCGTGCTGTATCCTGTTTACGTTCCTGATTATGAACGTGCTGGGCATTACGCTGAACATGATGTCGCTCGGCGGTATCACGCTCGGCGTAGGTATGATCGTGGATAACTCCATCGTTGTTCTGGAGAACATCTTTACCTATCGAGCGGACGGCTACGACCGTCTGGAGGCCTGCACCAAGGGCACCGGCGAGGTCATCGGTGCAGTTATCGCCTCCACGCTGACCACGGTCGCCGTATTCCTGCCGATCGCACTTTCCGGCGGCATGGCCGGCATGATGTTCAAGGAATTCTGTATCACCATCGTAGCGCTGCTGCTCAGCTCGCTGATCATTTCCATCACGCTCGTGCCGCTGCTGTGCTATTTCCTGCTCGGCGGCACCAAGCAGCAGAGCATCAAGCCGCAGGGCTCGGGCGCAACGCCGATCACCGAAAAGCCGCTGTCGCGTGCATACCGCAGTTCGCTGAATTTCCTGATCACCCACCGCTGGGCAGGCGTCGCGCTGACCGTTGTCATCTGTATTGTCAGCGTGCTCAGCGTCAGCCAGGCGGGCATGGAGCTCATCCCGGAGATGGATGAGGGTGAGGTGAGTGTTACGGTTTCCATGCCGAACGGTTCGACTATGGAGGACACTGCCGCCATCGAGGACCGCATTGCGGCCATCGCAGTTGATACCATCCCGGAGCTGGAGCAGATCTACTACTCGACCGGTTCTTCGACCTCGATCATGTCCTCGTCCTCGGGCGCAAGCGTTACCATTTCGCTGGTAGATCTCGATCAGCGTGACCGCTCGTCAGCGGATATCGCCAAGCAGCTGCGCCATGACCTGCAGGATATTGCAGGCTGTGAACTGACGGTTTCGACCAGTAGCACCATGTCGATGTCCACGGATTCGGACATCAGCGTTGAGCTGACCGGCGATGACTACGACCAGCTGGCTGAGACGGCAGACGATCTGGCAAACCAGATCAGCGCCCTACCGGATGCTATCAACGTGGAGTCCTCGGCAGGCGAGCAGACCCCGCGTGTTGCCGTTAAGATCAACCGCGAGAATGTGTCTCGCTTCGGTCTGAATGCGGCCACCATTGGCGGTCTGGTTCGTGGTGAGCTAACCGGCTCGACCGCAACCACGCTCCGCATGAACGGTGAGGAATACGACGTTACCGTTGCCGGCGACGCGGATGTAGCAACCAGTCTGGACGCACTGCGCTCCATGCAGATTCCGACCATGACCGGCGGCACCGTACCGCTGTCCATGGTAGCGGATGTCTACACCGAGCTCAGCCCGCAGTCCATCGTGCGCAAGAACCAGAAGGAGACCGTAACCATCACCGGTGAAAGCGAATCCGGTGACAGCAATGCCATTAAGGCAGCCGTTGACGACATTGTTGCCAAGTACGAGCTGCCGGACGGCGTAGAGGTCGGCGAAGGCGATACCGCTGCTTCGCAGATCGCGGAGACCACCGGTACGCTGATGCTGGCCCTTGCGGTGGCAATCATGCTGGTATATTTCATTCTGGCAACGCAGTTCAACTCGTTCTCGCTGCCGATTGCGATCATGCTGATCCTGCCGATCGGTCTGCTTGGCTCGATGATCATGCTGTGGCCGACCGGAAATCATGTTTCCATGGTCGCACTGCTCGGTGTCATCATTCTGGCCGGTACAGTCGTCAACTCGTCCATCGTGCTGATCGACTATACCCTGCAGCGCCGTCAGCGCGGTGAGGATAAGAATACGGCTATCCTGAACGCATGTCCGCGCCGTGTCCGTCCGGTGCTGATGACCGCTATGACCACTATCCTCGGCCTTGTGCCGATGGTATGCTCCAGCGGCGAAGGCTCCGAGATGATGAAGCCGATGGGTGTTGTTATGATGACCGGTATGGTTATCTCCACCATCGCAACGCTGTTTATCACCCCGGTTTACTATTCGCTGACCGACAGCGTCGCTTCCCGCCTTTCCGGCCTGTTTAAGAAAATCAAGCTGCCCAAGTTTAACTTCCACAAGAAAAATCCGCAGCAGTAAGCAAAAAGGGAACCGATTTCGGTTCCCTTTTTGAATTGAGAATGGATAATGGAGGATGGAGAATGAATGGCGGATAAAATGGGTACCGCAGTTGTCCAATGTCTGTACAATCTACCCGCAGGGGAGCACAGTGTGTTCCCGCACCCATTTAACGATGACTTGGGCAAACACTGTTCGCCCCTACGGGTATACGAGTGCAAATGAATTTACAAACGACGTATTGATTCAGCCGCCGCGATAATTTTCCATTCTTCATTCTCAATTTTCAATTCCGATATTCCCTTGCATATCGCACAAGTGAAGTCTATAATATTTGTATAAATTGCAGATAGGAGCGAACAATATGGCTTCGGATAAAACAAATGTAATGCGTGTGCTCGAGCAGCACAAGATCGCCTATAAGCCGCACGAATACCCGCACGGCAAGGACGCCGTAGACGGTGTTTCGGTTGCGGAACTGCTCGGTCAGAACCCTGATCAGGTATTCAAGACGCTGGTTGCACGAGGCAAATCGGGCGGCTTTCATGTATTCGTTATTCCGGTCGCAAAGGAGCTTGACCTGAAAAAAGCAGCCAAGGCGGCAGGCGAAAAGTCGGTCGAGATGGTGCATGTCAAGGAACTGTTGAGCCTTACCGGCTATGTACGCGGCGGCTGCTCGCCGGTCGGCATGAAAAAGGCGTTCCCGACCGTGTTTGACGAGAGCGTGAACAATGTCCCGACCGTGATGGTCTCTGCGGGCAAGATTGGCTTCCAGATCGAATGTGCACCGGCGGATCTCATCAAGCTGACACGCGCCGCGACCGCGCATATCACGACGGATTAAGGCAATACTGCATGATTAAACAAGAGCGATTTGTGAGTGGATTTTGTACACTGACGAGGCGCGGTTTTGCGGTAATACTTGATGTATTACCGTAGAATCAGCGGCAGCGCGACCGGAGCCTGCGCAAGGGACCGCTATAAAGTCAGGGCACAAAATTTCCGCAAAGCGCCGCAGTCTTAATTGTGCAGTGCTGCCTTACGCCTGCGGCTTCAGCAGCCCTGCCGCATCCGGAAACAGCGCGAACACGTTCTGCACGCCGCAGCCTGCCAGCTGCGCCAGCTTGGCCGCCAGCGTGGAATCATCGTCGTACAGGACAAAGTGTGCCTGTCCGTCTGCATTCATGTAGGTGAAGTATTTCGCGCACAGCTCGCGCGAAAAGAACGGCTGTGCGCCGGTCTGCGCGAGCAGCGCGGCTCTTGCTGCGGAACTGAGCGAAACGCCGTTCGGCGTGGGTGACGGCAGGGTGAAATCCTGCGAAACCGGCTGCAGAAACGCGGCAATCCGCGCAGCGCTGTAAATGCCCTGCAGGGAGGAAATGTACTCGGTCAGACTGCCGCCCGAAATCGCGGTGGAGACCGTGAGTATCGCGTGCGATAGCGTGCGTCCGCACTCGAGCGGCACATACAGCGGAATATCCGCATCGTACAGTGCTTCGTCGAATGCGGCCAGCAGGCGGCGGTTCAGCGGCGTGTCGTGCTCAAAATCCGCGAATACGCCGGGCGCTTCAGTGCGCCGCGCCTCGAAAACCAGATCGGCAGCAATGCGCTCGGCGCTGCAGAAGTTGATAGCCTGCGGTGGGTCGGTCACGCCGAGCAGGCAGTGCCGCTGCACCACGGACACCTTGAGCCGCTGCAGCGCCCCGGACTGCGAAATGCCAAGACAAAGCTGCAAAACCGGCATGCCGAGCGAAGCGGCTTTCGTCGTGTCGCGTCCGGTGCATACCAGAATAAGGTTTTTCGTATAGACCATCATGGATCGACTCCTTTGCGATAAAATTATCTTTTCTGGACTTTTTGAATAAATTCCATTACACTATATGTAGCATTACGCTAAATTAGAATACGGGTATTAACAGGAGTGTATGAATGAGCAAACTGATTCCCGATTATGTATTTGATTCGATTTACGATATTACGCCGGAGGTGCTGACTGCCCACGGCGTACGCGGCGTGCTGGTCGATCTGGACGGCACAATGGCATCCCACAAGGCTGCTCTGCCGCCCGATACGCTGCACACCTTTGTCGATCGGCTGAAAAACGCCGGTATTGCCGTACTGGTGTTCTCCAACAACCATCCCGAGCGGGTAGGAAAGTTCTGCGAGCCGCTCGGTGTGGGCTATATCAGCCATGCCGGAAAGCCGTTTTCGCGCGGCTTCCGCAAGGCGGCAAACCGGCTTGGCCTGTCCATGCGCGAGATTGCCGTCATCGGCGACCAGATTTTCACCGATGTGTTCGGCGGCAACCGCGCAGGCGCGCTGACCTGCTACGTCGAAACACTCGACCGCCGGTTTTTCTGGATCAATGTGCGCTATCAGCTTGAGCGCGGCTTTATCGCGCGCGGACGGCGCAGAATGGAGGCGAGAGCACATCATGGCTGAGCCAAAATTCGGTCCTGCGGGCAACTCGGAGTCGTTTGCCGCCGCAGGCTTCAAGAAAAGCGAGGATGCGCCTGCATGGCTTGCACAGATGGGACTGACCGCGTTTGAGTATCAGTGCGGACGCGGCGTGCGCTGCGGCGAGGAGACCGCCCTCAAAATCGGTGCGGCAGCCAAGCAGCACGGCATTCAGATGAGCGTTCATGCGCCGTATTTCATCAATCTCTCGTCCGAGGAGAGCGAGCGCATGGAGAAAAACGTCGGTTATGTGCTGGAGACCGCGCGGCTGGCTGTGCCGCTTGGCGCAACACGCATGGTCGTACACTGCGGCGGTCAGGGCAAGCTGACCCGTGACCGCGCCATGCGCAACTCGCACGAAAACGTAAAAAACATCCTGCGTGCGCTGGATGAGGCTCACCTGACCGGCTGCGCGGTCTGCCTGGAAACCATGGGCAAAAAGAGCGTGCTCGGCACTGCCGAGGAGGTCTGCGAACTGGTGGCTGCCGATGACCGCCTGCTGCCGTGCATCGACTTCGGTCATCTCAACTGTCGCACGGGCGGGCACATGAACACCCGTGAGGAAGTGAAAGCGCTGTTCGACCTGATGGAAAATACCATCGGTCACGAGCGTACCGCCAAGCTGCACGCCCACTTCTCTCATATCGAGTATAACGATAAGGGCGAGGTGCGCCATTTGACGTTCGCGGATACGGTATACGGTCCGGATTTCACGCCGGTCGCGGAGGAAACCGCTGTGCGCGGCTACGCACCGACATTCATCTGCGAATCCGCCGGAACGCAGGCGGAGGACGCACTCGCCATGAAGCAGTGCTTTATGGCTCAGGCAGAAAAGTAAAAAGTAGGACATTTGCCCTACGGAGACGCTTTGTAGAACTATGCAAAGGGGTATAAACGTATGAAAAAGGTATTATTGATCCACGGTCCTAACCTGAACCTGACCGGTCAGCGCGAACCGGGCATTTATGGTTCGAACACGCTGGCATCCATCAATGCGGAGGTTGTACAGAAGTGCGAACGTCTGGGGATGGAATGCGCGGTATTTCAGTCCAACTCCGAGGGTGCGCTGATCGACCGCATTCACGCGGCTCGTGAGGACTGCGATGCGATCATCATGAACGCCGGTGCGTACACGCACTACAGCTATGCCATCCGCGATGCGATTGCGGCTGTGCGCCTGCCCTGTGTGGAGGTACATATGTCCAACGTGCACGCGCGCGAGGAATTCCGCCACAAGTCGGTCATCGGACCAGTGTGTGCGGGCGTCATTGCAGGCTTCGGCAAGCACAGCTATCTGCTCGCCGTGGATGCGGTAAAATCCATCATCGGCTAATATTTAAGAGGCGATTACCATGAAAAGAAACGAACTGCGTGCCATGCTGCTCGAGCAGCCGTATGACGCGCTGGTGCTGACCAGCGAGATCAGCCGCCGCTATGCCACGGGCTTTCACTCGACGGCAGGCGCGGTGTACCTGTCGGCTAAACAGGCGGTATTCTTCACGGATTTCCGCTATGTCGAGGCGGCACGCGCGGCCATCAAGGATTTTGAGGTGCGCGAGATCAAGGCGGGGCAGAGCTATTCTGCGCTTATCAATGAGCTGCTTGACGAGGACGGCGCGAAAAAGGTCGCTCTTGAGGACAAAACGCTTACCTATGCGGAGTTCATGTCCTGGGGCACGGCGCTGCACGCGACAGCCGTCCGTCTCGAGGACGGTGTGGAGCAGCTGCGCATGTGCAAGGAAGAGGACGAGGTTGAGAAGATCGTCGCGGCACAGCGAATCGCGGAGCAGGCGCTCGAGGAGGTACTGAACGACATCAAGGTCGGCGTGACCGAGAAGGAGATCGCGGCACGGCTGACCTACCTCATGCTGCACTACGGCGCGGAGAACATGTCGTTTGACCCGATCGTCGTTTCGGGTGCAAACAGCTCCAAGCCGCATGGCGTACCAGGTGAAAAGACCATCCAAGCGGGCGATTTCGTGACGATGGACTTCGGCTGTATTTATGACGGCTACTGCTCGGATATGACGCGCACGGTCGCGGTCGGCCATGTCACCGACGAGATGCAGACCGTGTACGACACGGTGCTGAACGCACAGCTTGCAGGCATTGCTGCCTGCAAGGCCGGTGTGACCGGTCGGGACGTTGACGCGGCAGGCCGTAAGGTTATCGAGGCGGCAGGCTACGGTGATGCCTTCGGCCACGGCTTCGGCCATGGTGTAGGACTGGAGATCCACGAGGCTCCGGTTGCTTCTCCGCGCGGAGAAGCGCCGCTGCCGGCAGGCAGTATCGTTACCGCAGAACCGGGTATTTATCTGCCGGGCAAGTTTGGCGTGCGTATTGAGGATATGCTGTACGTCATTGAGGACGGCTGCATTGATCTGACCGATGCGTCCAAGCAGCTTATTGTTCTGTAAATTGCGAAAAAGGGAGAAAACGTTGTTTTCTCCCTTTTATATTCCGTGAATGTTGGAAATGGGTTGCCGTATCGCTTGACGGCAGCTTGATAAAAAGAATCAATTTAACAATTTATCCATAAGCTATACACAAAAAATCCACACAAGTTCGGCACAATGGTTACACCGATAGGAGGAGATGTTCTCATGCGTATTTTGTTAATCAATGCAGAGCAGGACGAGCGCCTATTCGCCACCTTCAAGCATGAACATATTCTGTATGATCAGCAGCCGGAGAGCGACACGCTTGATATTTCGGAGAATATATATGATGTAATCGTGTACAATGCCACTAAGCTGGATGAGAAGACCGTCGATGCGGTGCGCTCTCTGCGCGAAAGCGGTGATATGACACCGTTGCTCGTCATGGCAGGTCACACGACCGCGCGGGCGCGTATCCGTATTCTGAATGCGGGTGCGGACAATGTACTCATGCGTCCGTGCCAGAGCGATGAGATTCTGGCGCATGTCAATGCACTGGCACGTCGGCCGAGAATGATGCAGAGTGAAATCCTGACCGCCGGCGACCTGACGGTCGACCGCGGCCGCTGTGTGCTGTCGAGCAATGACGGCGAAGTCCGTCTGTCCGGCAAGGAGCTGCAGCTTGTAGAGATGTTCCTGCGGGAACCGGGACAGGTGCTGCCGCGTGAAATGCTGCATGAGAAGGTCTGGGGAGTAGGCAGGGACGCGACCTACAATAACATCGAGGTTTATCTGACACTTGTGCGCCGCAAGCTGCGTGCGGTCGGCTCGAAGGCCGAGCTGATCTCTGAGCGAGGCATCGGCTATTATCTGCAGGAAGCAGAATAAGGGAAAGGACGTACTTTCATAGTACGTCCTTTTATTTTTCCTGCACTGACTATCTGGGGCACACGAGGCACGTTGGTGCTGCGCCTTTCCGGGCGGCAGCCTTTTTTCGCTGCACCGACCCAGCGGGGTGTACGAACCGCGTAAGCGTGTTCGCCCCTAACGGGCGGGGGTGTTCGCTGAACCCCATCGGGGGGAGTTGCGCTCTGCGGAGCGCGGAGATTCGCGGCGCCCGCCGCGGGGGCAAAAAGGAAGGACAACCTGCGGTTTTCCTTCCTCTTTGAACTCCTGCCTTTCCCTTGTTAGATAGTTTGGCGCAGATCAGAGACCGGCGACCGCTCCGAGAAGGGGAACGGCAGCCGGGTTACCGTTACGTTTGTTTCGTGAAATATTCGCAGTTCACAGACAGCGTACTGCTACACAGAACGGAAAGTCTAAGCAGGCGCGACATAACAGTGTCGCGCAATTCGTTAGTCGGAGATTATAGACAGCACCTACGGATTAGGCGTTTGGTACCATTTATCTTCGTAGGCCCTGTCTATTATAACGCGCTAAAGAATTGTGCGGCACTGTCATCCCCCAGGGGACCTTCTCTTGCCCTT
>ENA-UONZ01002434-UONZ01002434.1-human-gut-metagenome-genome-assembly--contig:-C93old-NODE-2434-length-14638-cov-4.553590_pt1 | contig 14638 bp, 8 predicted proteins | sample MGYA00242468_ERZ724015 | MGnify/ENA metagenome assembly ERZ724015
TCGTCCACAATAGTCAGTTCTATCTGCTTTCCGTTGATACCGCCTGCTGCGTTGACCTCGTCAACAGCAATCTGAGCACCACGCTGTACTGCCAGACCGTACAGAGCAGCACCGCCTGTCACAGGGCCGATACCACCAATCTTAAATGTTGTGCCTGCAGCGGCACTTGATTCGCCAGCTGCCTCAGTTGACTTTGCATTATCTGAACTGCCGCAGCCTGTTAATGTTGCCACTACCATAGCAGCAACTAACATGAAACTAACTAACTTTTTCATTTTAAATCCTCCTTCTCTCATGCTTTACGTTCAATTTTATTATTATGACTTTCATTTGTCAACAGTTTCCTGTCATATCTCTTCACTTTGTCATTGTGTTAAAGACAAATAAACATTTGTCTTTATAAGCCGGACACTTGTTTGAATCCCTCGCCCAAAACTTCACTGGTTTCACTGACAATCACAAAAGCATTCGGGTCTTTTTCGTAAATGATCGCCCGGACTCTGGCAAACTGCTGCTTGCGTACTGCACACACCAGCACATCCCTGTCCGTACCGGTATAGGCTCCCTGGCCTTTCAGCAAGGTAACGCCGCGTTCCAGTTCATCCATGATCTGTGCTGCGATTTCATCATTCTTCTCTGAAACTACCATCACCATACTGCCTTTGTCCAGACCATAAATAATACTGTCAATGACCATAGAACAGCAATACAGGGAAATCAGACCATACAGGGCAGATTCCAGATTGCCGAATACAAGGACAGATACACCAATGATAATGCAGTCCACCACCATGATCATTCGGCCGATAGGCACATGAGGATACCACTTCTTCACAAGGAAAGAAATAATATCCGTACCGCCGGTTGTGGAACCCCGCAGGAAAATAATCGCCAGACCGGCACCCATCAGTACACCGCCGAAAACGCCGCCAATCATTCGGTCACCTGCATAAATCGGTGCATATCTGGCCATGACCAAATCCACCATTAAACTGCTGATCACCAGTGATTTCACTGTTTTCCATGTCAGAGATTTGCCAAGGAAAATATAGGACAAAATCAGCAGAGGGATGTTCAGCACAATGGTCATGGTACCGATTGGCAGTCCCCAAAGATAATTTAACAAAATGGCCACACCGGACATCCCGCCCGGAGCCATATTCGCCGGATTAACAAAGCAGACAATACCGGCTGCATACAATACGGAACCAACCAGATCATAGGCCAGATCCATACAAAAACCTTTCACATTCAGTTTTTTATTCACCTTTACGCCTCCGTATCCATGATTCAGGCCTGTCGTCATCCCGCAAAGGCCTGTTTTGTGAACGCAGATAGTAAAGAAGCAGTATGGCCTTTGATACGATGTGATCAGCAACCATACTGCTTCTTAGACTTGTATTATGTTAATGAAAGTTCAAGACCTTCATAACGATTCGTTTTCAGATTAGTTTTCATCTGTTGTATCGTCTTCAGATTCACCGTCGAATGCATCATCTTCTGCTTCTGCAGGTGCAGTTTCAACAGCTGTTTCTTCTGGTTCAGCCATATCTTCATCTGCTTCTTCACCTGAGATGCCGTCGCTGAGATCAAGATATGCATCGTCATCATCGGCCAGTGTCAGTTCTTCATTCTCGTCGATTTCTGAATCCAGTTTGATTGTACGATAACGCTTCATACCTGTACCGGCAGGAATCAGCTTACCGAGAAGAACATTTTCTTTCAGACCGATCAGTGGGTCAACCTTACCCTTAATAGCAGCTTCTGTCAGGACTTTTGTTGTCTCCTGGAAGGAAGCAGCTGACAGGAAGGAGTTTGTAGCCAGAGAAGCCTTTGTGATACCAAGCATAACCTGGACACCTTCAGCCGGTCTCTCACCCAGTTCCTTGAGGTTCTCGTTGATTTCCTCGAAGTCAAGGACGTCAACCAGTGTACCAGGCAGAAATTCTGTATCTCCGCTGTTCTCGATACGAATCTTCTTCAGCATCTGACGAACGATAACCTCAACGTGCTTATCGTTGATTTCAACACCCTGCAGACGATATACACGCTGTACTTCCTGGATCATGTAATCCTGAACCGCACGCACGCCTTTGATTCTCAGAATATCATGTGGGTTGACGCTACCTTCTGTCAGTTCATCACCGGCTTCAAGTACCTGTCCCTCCTGAACCTTGATACGGGAACCGTAAGGAATGAGGTATGCTTTGGAATCACCTGTCTCGTCGTTTGTAATAACGATTTCACGTTTCTTCTTCGTATCGCGGATAGAAACTGTACCGCCGAACTCTGCGATGATGGCAAGACCCTTTGGTTTTCTTGCCTCGAAAAGTTCTTCGACACGAGGAAGACCCTGTGTGATATCATCACCGGCAACACCACCGGTATGGAAAGTACGCATGGTCAGCTGTGTACCAGGTTCACCGATGGACTGAGCGGCGATAATACCGACAGCTTCACCCACCTGAACAACCTGACCAGTTGCCATGTTGGCACCGTAACACTTCGCACAGATACCAAGATGTGAACGACAGGAAAGTGCTGTACGAATCTTCACCTTTGTCACGCCTGCTTCTGCAACCATAGCTGCACGCTTTGGTGTGATCATATGATCTGCTTTTACAAGGACTTCACCTGTTGCAGGATCTACGATATCGGCAGCAGCGTAACGACCAGTCATACGTTCTTCCAGACTTTCGATAACTTCACGGCCATCCATGAATGCATCGATCCACATACCCGGAATGTTCTCTGAATCTTCGCTACAGTCGATTTCACGAATGATCAGATCCTGGGATACATCAACAAGACGACGTGTCAGGTAACCTGAATCGGCTGTACGGAGGGCTGTATCGGACATACCCTTTCTGGCACCATGGGCAGAAATGAAGTACTCCAGTACGTCAAGACCTTCACGGAAGTTGGATTTGATCGGCAACTCGATGATACGGCCTGATGTATCAGCCATCAGACCACGCATGCCGGCCAGCTGTTTGATCTGCTGGTTGGAACCACGGGCACCTGAATCGGCCATCATGTAAATGTTGTTGTATTTGTCAAGACCATCCAACAGAGCCTTTGTCAGCTGGTCATCTGTCTGTTTCCATGTCTCGATAACAGCTTTGTAACGTTCTTCGTCTGTAACAAGACCACGACGGTACTGTGCTGTAATCTTGGAAATTGTTGCTTCAGCACTTGCAAGAAGCTCTTTCTTAGCTTCAGGCACTGTCATATCTGAAATAGATACAGTGATGGCACTGATTGTTGAATATTTATAACCTGTTGCTTTGATGTAGTCCAGAACTTCCGCAGTCTTTGTTGCACCATGTGTATGAATACACTTGTCAATGATCTGCTTCAGCTGTTTCTTCGCTACCAGGAAGTTGATCTCCGGTACAAGGTCATTATCACGGTTCTCTCTGTCTACATAGCCAAGGTCCTGAGGAATACCTTCATTGAAGATGAAACGGCCCAGTGTGGAGGAAACAACTCTTGTTACCTCTTCTCCACCCACGATACCTGTTCTTCTGACCTTAATCGGAGCCTGAAGTGTGATAATGTGGTTCTCATAAGCAAGGAGTGCTTCATTGACATCCTTGAAGAACATACCTTCACCTTTATCCCCCGGCTTCTCAAGTGTCAGATAGTAGATACCAAGAACCATATCCTGTGAAGGAACGGCTACAGGCGCACCATCGGAAGGTTTCAACAAGTTGTTTGGAGAAAGCAGGATGAAACGGCATTCTGCCTGAGCTTCTACAAACAGCGGTACATGGACAGCCATCTGGTCACCATCGAAATCGGCGTTGAAAGCTGTACAAGCCAGCGGATGCAGCTTGATTGCTTTACCTTCTACAAGTACAGGTTCGAAGGCCTGGATACCAAGACGATGCAGTGTAGGTGCACGGTTCAGCATAACCGGATGTTCTTTGATAACATCTTCCAGTACATCCCAAACTTCTGTCTGAAGACGTTCTACCATCTTCTTGGCAGACTTAATGTTGTGTGCAATGCCTCTGGATACGAGTTCTTTCATGACGAAAGGCTTGAATAGCTCGATGGCCATTTCCTTCGGCAGACCGCACTGATACAGTTTCAGTTCAGGACCAACAACGATAACGGAACGACCTGAATAGTCAACACGCTTACCAAGAAGGTTCTGACGGAAACGGCCCTGTTTACCTTTTAACATATCTGAAAGAGATTTCAGCGCTCTGTTGCCAGGACCTGTAACAGGACGACCACGACGACCGTTATCGATCAGGGCATCAACCGCTTCCTGAAGCATACGCTTTTCATTTCTGACGATAATGTCAGGTGTGCCCAGTTCAAGAAGACGTTTCAGTCTGTTATTTCTGTTAATGATTCGTCTGTACAGATCATTTAAATCGGATGTTGCAAAACGTCCGCCGTCTAACTGTACCATTGGACGGATATCCGGAGGAATAACCGGAATAACGGTCATGATCATCCATTCAGGCTTGTTGCCTGAGCTTCTGAAAGCTTCAACAACTTCCAGACGTTTGATGATTCTTGCACGTTTCTGGCCTGAAGATGTCTTCAGGTCTTTCTTGAGCTGAACAGCCTCTGTTTCAAGGTCAATGGCCTGCAGAAGCTCCATAATCGCTTCTGCACCCATACCTACACGGAAACTGTCTTCACCGAAGTTCTTGCACTCTTCCTGGTATTCCTTCTCAGATAATACCTGCTTGTTCTCCAGTGTTGTGCTGCCTTTATCCAGCACAACATAGGATGCAAAGTACAGAACCTTCTCAAGGTTTCTCGGTGTCATATCCAGGATCAGACCCATACGGCTAGGGATACCCTTGAAATACCAGATATGAGAAACCGGAGCTGCAAGCTCAATGTGGCCCATACGTTCACGACGAACGCTGGATTTTGTAACTTCAACGCCGCATCGATCGCAGACTACGCCTTTGTAACGGATCTTCTTGTACTTACCGCAATGGCATTCCCAGTCCTTGCTAGGTCCGAAAATCTTTTCGCAGTACAGACCATCCTTCTCAGGCTTTAATGTTCTATAGTTAATCGTTTCAGGCTTCTTGACTTCACCATGGGACCACTGTCTGATCTTCTCAGGGGAAGCCAGACCAATCTTAATGGCGTCGAAAGTCATTGGCTGATAAGCTTCATTACTAACTGTTTCTGGCATGAATGGCACTCCCTTCTCTATTCGTTGTCAGAATCTTCTCCATAAAACTCTTCTGTATCGTCATCGGCACTGCCCTCATCTTCAACATCTACAAACTCACCATCACTGTTGACAGTCTGCTGTTTGTGGACATAATCGCCAAGGGATTCTTCTGTATCAAATCTGAAACCGCCATCGCCCTGCATGATGCTGTTGAAATCGTCATCACCGTAATCAACCGTTTCACCAAGTTCAACTTCTGTCTGGTCATCACGAAGGACTCTGACATCCAGTGCCAGTGACTGCAGCTCTTTGAGCAATACCTTGAAGGATTCAGGAATACCCGGCTCGGAAATATTCTCGCCCTTGATGATGGCTTCGTATGCTTTCACACGACCTGTCACATCATCGGACTTGAATGTCAGGATTTCCTGAAGTGTATATGCTGCACCGTATGCTTCCAGTGCCCAAACCTCCATTTCACCGAAACGCTGTCCGCCGAACTGAGCTTTACCACCAAGAGGCTGCTGTGTAACAAGGGCATAAGGACCTGTGGAACGTGCATGGATCTTATCATCAACCAGATGATGCAGTTTCAGATAATGCATGAAACCGATTGTAACCGGGCTGTCGAATTCTTCACCCGTACGGCCGTCTCTTAACTGAACCTTACCTGTACGGCTGATCGGAACACCCTTCCACTCTTCTCTGTAAGCCTTGTTCTCATCAAGATAATTGTATACTTTTTCATCCAGGGTATCTTTCCACTTCGCGGAGAATTCTTCCCAGGATGTATTGACATAATCATTGGCCAGTTCCAGTGTATCCATGATGTCATTTTCATCGGCACCATTGAATACAGGTGTCTCAATCTTGAATCCAAGTGCTCTTGCAGCAAGACCAAGATGGATTTCCAGGACCTGTCCGATATTCATACGTGACGGCACGCCCAGAGGGTTCAGCACGATATCAAGTGGACGACCGTTTGGAAGGAATGGCATATCTTCAACAGGCAGAATACGGGAAACGACACCCTTATTACCATGTCGGCCGGCCATCTTATCACCAACGGAAATCTTTCTCTTCTGTGCAATATAAACACGTACACACTGATTAACACCAGGTGACAGTTCATCACCGTTTTCTCTTGTAAATACCTTTGCATCCAGAATGATACCATATTCACCATGCGGTACCTTCAGGGATGTATCTCTGACTTCACGTGCTTTCTCACCAAAGATGGCACGGAGCAGTCTTTCTTCTGCTGTCAGCTCTGTTTCACCCTTTGGTGTAACCTTACCGACAAGGATATCTCCGGCACGAACCTCAGCACCAACACGGATGATACCTCTTTCATCCAGGTTCTTCAGCGCATCATCGCCGACACCCGGTACATCACGTGTGATCTCTTCAGGTCCGAGCTTTGTATCTCTGGCTTCTGCTTCGTATTCGGAAATATGGATAGATGTATAAACATCTTCCTGTACAAGGCGTTCACTTAACAGAACGGCATCCTCGAAGTTGTAGCCTTCCCATGTCATGAAACCAATCAGTGGGTTCTTACCAAGGGCTAATTCACCCTGTGATGTAGAAGGACCATCGGCCAGAACATCGCCTTTTTCTACTCTGTCGCCTCTGAATACAATCGGACGCTGGTTGTAGCATGCACCCTGGTTGGATCCGGAGAACTTGAGCAGCTTGTAAGTGTCTCTTGTACCGTCATCAGCCTTGATAATGACTTCATTAGATGCGGAGCGCTCTACAACACCGCCGCGTTTTGCAACAACGCAGACACCTGAGTCTACGGCTGCTTTGGCTTCCATACCTGTGCCGACTACCGGTGAGTCAGTCAGCATCAAAGGAACGGCCTGACGCTGCATGTTGGAACCCATCAGGGCACGGTTCGCATCATCGTTCTGCAGGAAAGGAATCATAGATGTTGCAACAGAGAATACCATTCTAGGAGATACATCCATCAGATCCACCTGTGAACGCTGGAAAGATGTTGTTTCTTCACGATAACGACCGGAAACTGTCTTATTCACGAAGTAACCGTTCTCATCGATTGGCTCATTGGCCTGTGCAACTCTGAACTTATCTTCTTCATCGGCTGTCAGATAAGCAACCTCATCTGTAACACGCGGATTCTTAGGATCTGTCTTGTCAAGGATTCTGTAAGGTGCCTCGATGAAACCGTACTGATTGATTCTTGCGAAACTTGCAAGGGAGTTGATCAGACCGATGTTAGGACCTTCAGGCGTCTCGACAGGACACATTCTGCCGTAATGTGTATAATGTACGTCTCGAACTTCGAAACCGGCTCTGTCTCGTGAAAGACCGCCAGGACCAAGGGCAGAAAGACGTCTCTTATGTGTTAACTCGGAAAGTGGGTTATTCTGATCCATGAACTGTGACAGCTGGGAGCTTCCGAAGAATTCCTTCACTGCTGCAGTTACAGGCTTGATATTGATCAGAGACTGTGCAGAAACACCTTCCAGATCCTGTGTTGTCATACGTTCACGTACCACACGTTCCATTCTGGAAAGGCCGATTCTGTACTGGTTCTGAAGCAGCTCGCCGACAGCTCTGATACGACGGTTGCCCAAATGGTCAATATCATCTGCATTGCCCACACCATATTCAAGATGCATGTTGTAGTTGATAGAAGCAAAGATATCTTCCTTTGTGATATGCATAGGAACAAGATCTGCTGCGTTCTTCTTAATTGCATCCTTAATATCTTCAATGTCTTCGTTCTCATCAAGGATCTGACGAAGAACCGGATAATAAACATACTTCTCAGTAATGCCCAGTGTTTCTGGATCAACATCCACGAAACTAGTAAGCTCTACCATCATGTTGGAGAGGACCTTCTCAACACGTTCTTCTGTCTGAACATACACAGCAGCAACACCTGCATTCTGGATCTTCTGAGCCAGATCTTCTGTTACCATTGTGTCTGCTTCTGCGATAATCTCGCCTGTTGTCTCATCTACAACATCTTCAGCCAGTGCAAAACCTGTGATACGGTTCTTCAATGCCAGCTTCTTGTTGAACTTATAACGGCCAACCTTAGCCAGATCATATCTTCTAGGATCGAAGAACATCGCATTGATCAGACTCTCAGCACTTTCTACAGCCAGAGGTTCACCCGGACGGATCTTCTTGTATAATTCAAGCAGACCGCTCTGGTAACTGTCTGATACATCTTTGTTGCTGGACAGTGTTGCCATGATCTTTGGTTCCTCACCGAAGAGATCGATGATCTCCTGGTTCGTACCAACACCCAGTGCACGGATCAGCACTGTAACAGGTACCTTACGTGTTCTGTCCACACGTACATAGTAAATATCGTTGGAATCTGTCTCATATTCCAGCCATGCACCACGGTTCGGGATAACAGTTGCGGAGTAAAGCTCCTTACCAAGCTTATCATGACCCACACCATAGTAAATACCAGGGGAACGTACCAGCTGGCTGACGATAACTCGCTCAGCACCATTGATAACGAATGTACCTGTTGCTGTCATCAGCGGCAGATCTCCCATGAAGATCTCATGCTCGCTGAAACTATCTGTTTCTTTATTAATTAAACGAACTTTCACCTTTAAAGGTGCCGCATATGTTGCATCACGCTCTTTACATTCCTCGATGGAATACTTTGCTTCCTCTTCACATAAACTGAAATCTGTGAACTCAAGACTAAGATGACCACTGTAGTCTGTGATTGGAGAAATGTCTTCAAAAACTTCCTTCAGGCCCTTCTTCAGGAACCAATCGTAGGAATTTTTCTGAACTTCAATGAGATTCGGCATCTCAAGAACTTCCTTCTGACGGGAATAGCTCATACGGATGTTTCTACCTGATTTAACCGGTTTAATTCTGCTTTTATTCATTGACGTTTTTCACTCCCTGAATGATAAATCAACAAGTTCTATCTGCTTATCAGGCTAATGCGCCTAATATACCATAATAATGCAGTAATATATACTAACATAATTTTCAAGTTCTGTCAACAAGTTTCTGTTCTGTATATTAATTTTTTACATAAAAAAGAGACTGCCGCACTTTCCTTCCTTCGTACGACAGTCTCCTGTGTGTTATTCATAAGACTGAATTAACTGAATATTCTTAATTTCATAATCATTAAATACAGATGTAGAAAAATCTTCCGGATTCACAGTGCCCTTATACCAGGACTTGCCGTTGAAATAAGCCTGAAGTTCACTGTCGTTGAACTTACGTCCATGACGGGCATAAATCTCATTACGTGCGATCATCAGCTGATAGCTGGAAAGATTCTTCACATCGGAAGCTGACAGGTACTGACTGCTGCTGCCCGGCAAAACATAATCTGACGATGCACTGCTGTTAGAACTGCTGCTGTTGTTCTTACTGCTGTCCTTCTTACTGCTGTCCTTCTTCGTCTCAGTTGTCTGATTCTTCTTGGATTCAGCCGCTTTTGATTCGGCTGCCTTGGACTCTGCAGCCTTAGATTCAGCTGCACGCTTCGACTCAGCCTCTGACTCTGCCTTCGCCTGCTCTGCCGCCTTCTTGTCATCGATGGTCTTCTTCAAGGCTGTAACATCTGTCTTCCAGGAATTCAGTGTTGTCACTGCCTGTGCATAATTCTCTTCTTTGATGTACTTCTCCACTTCAGTACTGTAGGCATCCAGTTTCTTCTGGTCATCAGCACTGACATAATCCTTGTCGAGGCTGACACTGGAAATGTCATTCTTCAGATTCTGGATTACTTTCAGATTGTCTGACTTCAGATTCGTAGCTAAGGCATCCAGCTGTTTCTGGAAATCGCTGACCTTCTCATAATCACAGTCCTTCTGAGCTGCTTCGACATCTTTCTTCAATGTCTCATATGTGGCCTTATAATCATCTGTGATGGAATACGTTGAAAGTGCCTGATCAATACCGGAAGCAAAAGCATCCAGTGACGTCTTGCCGTTGGAAACGGTTGTGTAAGTATTCTCTACTTCACTCCATTTCTTGTCCAGTTCTTCCATCTTCTTGAGGTCTCCGGCATCAATCGCACCCTGGCACTCTTTCATGAAATCTGTAAAATAGGACTGATGGGAACCGAAATCCCTGCCGTCCAGTTTCTCAGACTGGAATGCAGCCACTTTCTGTGAAAAATCAGCCAGTTCCTTCTTATCTGCCTGCATCTTGTAAGCAAAAGCAGCACCGCCTGCCAATGCAATCAGCACAATAATAACAATTGCAACAAGACCCTTTTTGCTCTTTTTCTTCTTTGCAGTCGGAACGATTTCAACGTCATCTTCAAAAGGCTCTCCCAGCCATTCTGCCTCTTTCTTACGTTCCTTCATTTCACGTTTGCGCTGTGCGGCACTCTTCTTCTCGTCCTTCTCACGCTCTTCACGACGTCTTTCTAATTCTTCTTTTTTCTTCTGGCGCTGTTCTTCCAGCTCCTTCTCCTGAGCTTCAATCTCTTCTATTTCCTTCAGATAATCAAAATCATCATCTGCATTCGCATTCGCCTCTGTATTCACATCCATATCAGCATCTTCCGCAGATGTATGCTCATCTAAATCCAAATTGATGGTTTCATCGTTTCTATCTTCTGTATTGCTCATTCATTCCCCTCCATTCTCAACTTGTTACATATATATTACAAATTATAAACCATCCACCCTTTAAAGTCAATTTGAACTGTTCCTCCCCCGCGCGATCTGCAAAATCTTAAGGTTTTCGTTATTATTTTGGAAATTTTGTTCTGAATCTCTCCATTAATTCTCAGTTTTTGTCTTTATCTGCAAATTATAATAGGAAGCAATGGCATCTGCATCAGCCGTTCCCATTGCCTTCAACTGCGCCTCGTCTTTCAAAATAGCATTGTCGTGTGGATTGTCCATATAAGCATGCTCAATGATCATCCCAGGATGTCCTCCCTCCACACTGTAACTGATGAGATAATACCAGTCCTGTACACTGCCGTCATCATAATGTCCTTTTTCCTCTTTTGTCCGGACAAAAACTCCTCTCGGATTTAGATCAAGCTGTGCCAAATTATCCAGCACCATCTGTCCCAGCTTTTTGCCCTCTTCCGTATAGGCACTGTAATTCGACACATAGACTTCTGTCCCATTGACTTCTGCCCCGTATACACCGGTTGTCCCGTTATTATGCAGGCTTACAAAAAGATCTGCACCCAAATCCGTGGCATATCCTGTCCTTTTCTCAATGCAGTACTTTCCCTGATGTTCGGCATCCGGGCAGCTGCCATCCTCCCTTGTCATATAAACATCCACGCCTTGATACTGCTGCAGTCTGTCTCTGCAGGCCAGCGCAATCGTCAAATTCAGATCCTGCTCATTCACCCCCAGATCCGGATGATTTCTCGTGCAATACTCCGAATCATGCCCAGGATCCAACACAATCACAATCGGATCTGTTTCCGTTTCTATTTCAGTTTCTGTCTCAGTTTCTGTCTCAAACCCATTTTCTGTCTCTGCTTCTGCCGACACGATCTCCTCTGATTCAGACACTGTCTCAGAATCACTCGCCGACACCGATTCTGCCGTATTCGCTTTAGCATTCGGATTACCGCATCCCCCAAGCATTAATCCTGCCAGAAGCACCGCAGCTATATAGCATCCAGGCTTTCTCTGCTTCATCTGTGTATAAATCTCCTTTTTAGCGCAATGAATTATTAAAAAAATATGCCCTCTCACGTTTCCCATATGATGACTCACACCGGCAAGTGTGGTTCAGCTTTGCTGGATACACATACAACAAAAGGCACCTCCGAAGAGATGCCTTCCATATCAAATTGAAAAGTACAATTATTTAACTGTAACTTTAGCGCCTTCAGCTTCAAGTTTAGCCTTGATTTCTTCAGCTTCTTCTTTGCTAACAGCTTCTTTAAGTGTCTTAGGAGCGCTGTCAACTGCTTCTTTAGCTTCTTTAAGGCCAAGACCTGTGATTTCACGAACAACTTTGATAACCTTAACTTTGTTAGGGCCAACTTCTGTTAATTCAACGTCGAATTCAGTCTTTTCTTCTGCTGCTTCACCAGCGCCTGCTGCTGCTACAACAACACCTGCTGCTGCGGATACACCAAATTCTTCTTCACATGCTTTTACTAATTCATTTAACTCTAATACTGATAACTCTTTGATCGCTTCGATCATTTCAGCTGTTGTCATTTTAGCCATTTTTGATATCCTCCATTTTTAAATTTACTCTGCCGGACTCTTCTTCTGATCTCCGGTTCAGATTTTGTTCCTTTTTACATTGCGCCGCATATCCGGCACATCTGTATTTTACTCCTCTGCTGCCGCTTCTTCGGCCGGAGCCTCTGTTGCTGCCTCGCCGTCTTTCTCAGCGATCTGTTTAATAACACGAGCAAAGTTTGTAATCGGTGACTGCAAGCTTCCGAGCAATTTGGAGAGAAGTACCTCTCTTGACGGAATCTTAGCCAGTTCATTCAATCCGGCTACATCATATACAGTTCCTTCAATTACACCGGCTTTCATCTCAAGTTTGTCTGCTGTCTTAGCAAACTCTGCAAGAATTCTGGCCGGAGCTGTCGCATCTTCCTTAGATACGCAAAGTGCGCTCGGTCCTTCTAAATACTCATCCAGACCCGCGAACTCTGTTCCTTCAAATGCTCTCTTCATCATTGTGTTCTTACATACTTTGTAAGTAACGCCGGCTTCTCTGAGCTTTTTACGAAGCTCTGTATCCTGTGCTACTGTAAGTCCACGGTAGTCAACGATAACTACAGACTGAGCATCTTTGATGTCTTCTGCGATAGCTGCTACGATCGGTTGTTTTAATTCAACTTTTGCCACGTCCAGGTGCACCTCCTTATAGATTTTAAATGACTGCGTCCTGAGACCTTCAATCATCGGAAGCGCCGAAAGGCACATCCCGGGATTGCAGGCGATTACCAACATCCCGGGCAACCCCGAACTTTGGCTCGTCGCCTATACAAAAAACCTCTGCGACAGAAGACACAGAGGTTTACAAATGTTCTTTTTAAAAAGAATTCGTATCTTCCTCGGCAGGCGTTCTCAACCTTATGCCTAACGGCACCTGCTGTCTTCGGCAGTCAATTACTTTTATAAAATATCACTACTCATCCAAATTGTCAAGCACTTTTTTCACATATTGTTCCGCTTCACCTTCCGATAAAGAAAACTCTTCCTCATTATATTCCGTCAAAATCATATCGATTACCTCCGACCGATTTTTACGAAGTATTTCAGACAAAATTCCCTGACGGATGCAAGTGTCTACCGCCCGCTCTACCGCCTCTTCAAACGGAAGTTCTCCTGACATCTGCTGACGGATCATTGCGACAAACCGGGAATATTCCCGCAGTGTCACACACTTTTCCATAAGTTCTCTGTTGTGACCAAAATTAATATTCAGCACAACCGCTTTACATTCAAGCGCCGGCGGCACTTCTTTTCCCGTCTTAACAAACAAGTCGCTTAGTTTCAGTTCCTGTCGTTCCGGCTCTTGTTTCGTTCCGTTATAAAAAACAATATACTGCGGGAACGGGATATGTAAAGGAACGTTCATATAGAGCTTTTGTTTCACATCTTCGATCCGTTCCCGATAAAGCGACGCAAAGTAAAACAATCCTCTCAGCGGCAGATTTGGACTATATGAACTTTGATGTTCATATAAATTCATCACATCACCGATAATAAAGGACAAGTCATTCTTCATTCCCATGTACACAACATCTTCAATCGTTGTGATCGTCAGTTCATCGGGATTCGTATACGCGCTGTCATTAACCACGTTATACAGCTCCGGAAGTTCCTTTTTATCTCGAAAAATAATACGGAAAACCCTGTCTTTATACTTCCTGTGTATTCTTTTATTTTTCAACCGATTTCCTCCTTCATTGTAGCAAACATAATTATATGAAGCAATCAAAAATACGCGCTTTCCTCAGCGCCTTTATCCCTTTTTCTTTTCTCATGTTTTTTTACAAATTTGATTTTCACTGCAGCGACTGCCGCAAGATTATTAGAATTCAACGAAATAAAACCGGTTCTTTTTCTTCCCACATTCTCAGAAAACTGAATTTGTGATAAAAGAATAACACATCTTCTATTTTTGCACAAATATTTTATCTTTTTTCAATGACAGAATTCCTGTCATTAATTCACCATTACAAAATCTGTATCTGGGAGATGTCTGTATCTTATTTCGATTGTACGAACTACTATTTCGATATCGGAAGATCTGATATGGGATTACTCATACACAAAAGGCGATGCTTTACACGCACCGCCTTTTGTATTTCATACAGCATCTTACGAATCAGATGTTTTTTATTTCACTCTTTTTCTTCTAAAGAATGTTACTACAGCGATTCCACCTGCTGCCAGAAGAACTGTCAGATATCCTGCGATATTTGCGCTGTCTCCTGTGACAACCGCTGTGCTGCCAACGTTTCCGCCGTTTCCGCCCGGTGTCGGATTCGGCTGCGTC
>ENA-UONZ01002444-UONZ01002444.1-human-gut-metagenome-genome-assembly--contig:-C93old-NODE-2444-length-14567-cov-5.075110_pt1 | contig 14567 bp, 11 predicted proteins | sample MGYA00242468_ERZ724015 | MGnify/ENA metagenome assembly ERZ724015
CCAGCGCAACCAGATACATCAATGCATTGCCCACAACCGGGAATACGAAGATACCGCCGTGAGGTGCCATCAGTGTACATCCAAAGAACATTGAAATCGCACCTGCAACAGCTGAACCTGCGATGCAGGCTGGTAAAACATGCAGCGGATCCGCAGCCGCATATGGAATGGCACCTTCTGTAATAAAGGCCAGACCCATGATAAAGTTTGTCGGACCGGACTCTCTTTCTTCTTTTGTAAATTTATCTTTAAACAGGATCGTTGCAAGGGCAATGGCACAAGGTGGTGTCATACCTCCGATCATAACTGCTGCCATGATATCATAATTGCCCGCTGCAATAGCTGCTGTACCGAACACATAAGCCGCCTTATTGAATGGGCCGCCCATATCGATGGCCATCATGCCGCCGAGAACTAATCCTAATACCACTTTACTTGAACTTCCCATACCTGTCAAGGCATTGTTAAGACCTGTATTGATACCACCCATGATCGGTTCTACAATGAACATCATAAAGAGTCCCATTACCAGAATACCCACCACTGGATAAATCAGAACCGGTGCAATCTTCTCAAGTGCTGTCGGCAATTTGTCACATGCTTTTCTCAGTGCAAGTATCAGATAACCGGCAACAAAACCTGCAACCAAAGCTCCCAGGAAACCGGATTTGCCGCTTGCAGCCATCATACCGCCCACAAAACCAAGTGCAAGTGCCGGTCTGTCACCGATGGCCATGGCGATAAATCCTGCCAGTACCGGAAGCATAAAGCCAAATGCAACACCGCCGATCTGTTTGAACATCGCTGCGATTGGTGTAATGGTACCGAAGTTGGCTCTCTGATCCGCCGGCAGTGAATTGATATCAATTGAAAGACCATCGATCAGAAATGCAATGGCGATCAGGATACCGCCGCCGATAACAAATGGCAGCATATGTGAAACACCATTCATCAGCTGTGCATAAATCTGATGGCCGATGCCGCCGCCGGAAGATTTAACCTCTGTCTTAGCACCTTCAGCTGCATGGTAAACAGGTACATTGCCTGACAGAGCCAGATCTACCAGTTCATCCGCCTTGCTGATACCATCGGATACCTGTCGGATAATGACTTTCTTACCGTCAAAACGATCCAGCGGTACCTGAGTATCCGCTGTAACGATAATACAGTCTGCTTCAGCAATTTCCTGATCGGTGATCACGTTCTTTGCACCGCCGGATCCTCTTGTCTCAATTTTGATGAAACAATTCTTTGCCTTTGCAGCCTTCTCAAGGCCTTCTGCCGCCATATACGTATGCGCAATACCTGTCGGGCAGGCTGTTACTGCCAGAAGTTTTGCCTGCGCACCTTCAGCTTCACCGGTATCTGCCAGACGTTCATCAATATCGCTCTTCTCGTCATCAGCCTTATCCACGATTTCAAGAAATTCATCCACAGATTTGGCATTCAGCAGATCTGCTGTAAACTGCTCATCCATCAAAAGAACTGATAATTTACTCAATACGTCCAGATGGATATTATCTTCTGTGTTCGGAGCTGCAATAAGAAAGATCAGATGCACCGGTTCACCATCCAGGGAATCAAAATCCACACCGTCTTTGACAACCATGGCTGCCAGCCCCGGTTTTGTAACAGCATCGCATTTACCATGAGGAATGGCAATACCTTCGCCGATACCGGTTGTACTCTCTTCTTCTCTTGCATAAACTTTCTGTCTGTAAGCTTCAACATCGTTAATTTTGCCGCTTTTGGCCATCAGATCTACGACCTGATCAAGCGCCTCTTTCTTATCTTTCGGCGCACCATTAAGGGAAATACTCTGCTTATCCAATAAGTCTGTAATTCTCATGGTTTTTAATCCTCCACTCTTACCTGTTTATAAATTGCTTCAATTTCGCTCTTTGTAGCCAGATATTCAGAAAATGCACTGGCACTTCCTGATGCAATACCCATACAGAAGGCATGCTCATAATCCTGTTTGTCCATCCATCCGGCCATAAAACCTGCGACCATAGAATCGCCCGCGCCTACTGCGTTCACCAGATGGCCCTTCGGTGCAGGCTTATCAAATACCTGTCCGTCTTCTGCGATCAGAACGGCACCTTCGCCGGCCATGGAGATCAGCACATTGCGTGCCCCCATTTTCTGAAGCTTTTTGCCGTAAGGAACAACTTCTTCTCTTGTCTTTAACTCTACACCGAAAATATCACCCAACTCATGATTATTCGGCTTGATCAAAAATGGATGGTACTCCAAAACATTCAGCAATAAATCTTTTGTTGCATCCACAACGATCATCACGCCTTTACCTTCCAGTCTTGCCATAATACGGCGATACATATCATCCGGCATAGATGATGGGATACTGCCTGCCAGGAAAAGAACATCGCCTTCACCAAGTGCATCCAGCTGAACCATCAGCTGTTCAACTTTGTCAGCACTGATTGCCGGTCCACTGCCGTTGATCTCTGTGCCATCAATGGATTTCAACTTCAGATTAATTCTTGAAATACCTTCATCAATACGAATGAAATCAGATTTCACACCCATTTCCTGCAGCTCACGGACAATCTCATCACCTGTGAAACCGGCCATAAAACCAAGTGCTGTGCTTTCTATACCAAGATTCATTAATAATGTTGAAACATTAATGCCTTTTCCTCCAGGAAGGATTAATTCTGAACTTGTTCGATTGGTAAGTCAAATTCAATCAAACTACTTCACAAAAATAATGACCGATTTTGGTTGAATATGCACAAAAGAGGTGTCGGTTGTGACCGAATCAGTCACAGCCGACACCTCTTGTATAATGAAAAGTGATTGGGCATAAGATGTTTTAACAAAGGTTTTGGATAACAAGTGCAATTCCTGACAATATCAGCACGATAATGACCAGCCTCTTGATGACCATTTCGTTCAAATGTCCGCAGCACTTCATGCCAAAAACCAGCGCCAGCACCATAAACGGCATCATACATACCGCCTGACGAAAGATCTGCCAGTTCAATATGCCGATGCATGGATAGACAATCAGTCTGAATGTACATTCAATCCAGAATACAAAACAAAGATTGCCTTTGAATGCATGGCTGTCCTCAGTCACACGATCCATGTACGCCGCCAGCAGTGCACCGACACCATAAAGTCCGCAGCACAGACCTGAAAGCACACCAATCAGTCCAAGTATGATTTTTGACTGTTTCTGCTTCTTTCCGGCTTTCTCCCGCATCAGCATCTCAATGCCCATGGCGATAATGAAAAAACCGAAAATCACTTTGATGGTTCGCGTGTCCACATTCTTCAGCATAAAAATGCCGGGAATGTTGCCGAAAATGATCAGAGCTGCCACCGGCAGGCTGATTCGCCAGTTAATTTGCCTGCGCTCTTTCCAGGCAATGATCACGTTGGCTGGGTAGCCAATAATCAGATCCATCGGCGTAATTTGAATGTTATTGAACGAAAAACTCAATATCGTGGTAAATACAAGGGTATTGGCAAATCCACAGACACCCTTAATAAAACTAGCAGCAAGTGTCGCAACAATCAGCCAGACCATGTTGTAGAATTCCTTCTTTACCTTCTATTATTGACGCAATTACATCTTCTTATAGCGTTCAGCCATTTCATCAAGACTTGTCTGCTCAACAAGCGGTGCCTTACCGAATGAACCAAACTGTACAATCAGTGTACCAATAGCTTCTTTAACACCTTTTTCGATGACAGCAACCAGAGCAGCAACATCTTCATCAGGAACATTGCCGTACATAACGGTATCCATGATCGGAGGCAGGAATGCACGAGGGTCAAACTGATCTTTCTTCTCTTCAAGCAGTTTATAGACGCCGCCGATGGATGGGCTGTTACGTTTCTCCGGATAGTTATGGAAGAATTCTTTCATGTTTCTTGTAACAGCCAGACGGATATCTGTATCAACATTGATCTTGCCGATACCGCAAGGAATAGCTGCTTTCAGTTCATCTACAGAAATACCATGGGCATTCTGAATATTGCCGCCCAGGGCATTAATCTCATCAACAATGTATTTTGGAACAGTTGAAGAACCATGAGAAACTAAAACGCCAAAGATACCTTCATGCATCAGGCACTCTTTGATGGCAATAACGATTTCTTTTCTCAGTTTAACATTTTTACCTTTAGACGCACCGTGCATTGTACCATAAGAAATAGCCAGCGCATCTACGCCTGTCTTCTTAAAGAATTCAACAGCTTTTAATGGGTTTGTGTAAGTTGATGTTTCAGAAAATACGTGATCTTCCACACCGGCTAATACACCCAGCTCACCTTCAACAGAAACACCTCTTTCATGGGCATATTTAACAACTTCTCTTGTCAGCTCTACATTTTCATCAAACGGCAGTGAAGAACCATCGATCATAACAGATGTATAACCGCCTTCGATGGCTGCTTTACAGGAATCAAAGTTCTTGCCGTGATCCAGATGCAGAACAACAGGAATAGGTGAATCCTCAGCATATTTCTTGACGGCATTGGCAATATTTTTGGCACCGATCTTCTTGTCTTCCAGAGTTGCATTCTGGAAATCTGTACGGCCGCCCATGAATCCGTTGGCCAGATCTGCACCCTGCAAGATTGCTGCAGAACGGAACATTTCATGCACTTCAATGGCCGCTTTTGCCTGAGCAACAGCGTTGACATTGAAAGCACCCTGCGCATAGTGATATTTATCAACAGTTTCAAGTAAAGGTCTTAATGGAATTAATGGCATTTTTAAAACTCCTCTCTATTTTCTAAATAATTCGACGTCCTTTGACGAATGTTTCTTTTATCTGGAATTCGCTGTCCATGATCAACACATCGGCATCTTTGCCTTCGCCGATGAAGCCAATGCTATTCTGCAGTCCTAACATGGTGGCCGGGTTCTCTGTCAGCAGTGGTAGAATCTTCTCAGGGCTTTCGCCGGTGAATTTCATCAGATTTCTGAATGCCTGTCCCGTTGTCAGGGTACTGCCGGCTCTTGTACCGTCTTTGAGTTTGGCATCACCTTCTTCAACAATGACATCGTTGACTCCCAGTTTGTAGTTGCCGTCCGGCAGTCCTGCGGCCATAATGGAGTCTGTGATGGCAATGACTCTGTCATACCCCTTCATTTTCAAAAGGAAACGGACAGAACCCGGATGAAGATGTCGGCCATCGCAAATAGCTTCGCAGTATACATCCGATTCAAGAACCGCACCCATGATGGCCGGCTCATGCTGATGGAACAGGCGCATCGCATTAAATGTATGGGTTGCGGCTGCTGCACCGGCATCGATACATTTCCAGGATGTGGCATAATCCGCACCGGAATGACCGATAGCCACTTTGATGCCCATCTCAGTGATATCTTTGACATGCTCCGGAATACCTGCAACTTCCGGTGATACAGTTATGTAATGAATAAAACCGCCTGCTGTCTCCTGATAGTGCTTTAACAGCGGCATATCCGCTGTACGAAGCAGATATTCGGGCATCGCCCCTTTGTACTCCGATGCCAGGAACGGTCCCTCCAGATGGATTCCCATCAGATCCGCACAATTGCCGTGCGGCTGTCCTGCTGCTGTATTGGTTTCATAATGCTTCACAGCTTCTTTAATGCACCAGTCTGTCTGCTCTTCGGTATCCGTCAAGATAGAGCAATGCCAGGATGTGGTGCCTTCCTTTGCAAAGAAATGGCCGATTTTCTCGTAATCTTCCTGTGTGGCTGCATTGACATCCACACCAAAACCACCATGTGTATGCACATCGATAAATCCCGGTGTGACATAACAGCCTTCCGCATCATATACTGCTGTATCCGCGTCTTCCGGTTCAAGAAAATCTCCGATCACAGCAATCTTTCTATCATCCAACAATAAATCTTTCTTCTCAAAATGGCGGTTCATATAAACCTGTCCATTTTTAATTAATGTTTTCATTTTGTTATCGCCTCTGTCTGTTTTAACACTGCTGTAAATGCAGGGAATCATACTTCCATTTGCTGAACGCCCCGCCTATGATAAACATATTAATCTGTAAGGCTTGCTACAAATTCAGTAATCTTCAGATTAATATCCGAATGATTCTGTAATAAGCTGACTGGGAATTCAGATGTCTGTTCACCATAAACAGCACGTCTTACAACGGCACGATGCCAGTTTCTGAAGCAGCCCAGACGGATCTTACGTGCATGGGAAATTTCATTGATACCGATTGTGATGCAGTAATGCGGCATATCCTCAAGGGCACCGTTAAAATCACCAATCGCATTGGCTGTTCTTGTCTCAGGCGTGATCTTTAAGACACGTGTCTGCTGTGCCAGAAATTCTTCATTGCTGAGACTTCCGTCTGCTTCATTGAAAGCAACATGGCCATTGATACCGATACCGCCGAAGCAGATGTCCACACCGCCAAGCTGCCCGATCACTTCCGGAATGTGACCCGGATTCTTTGGATCAGGGAAGATTCTCTGTACTTCCGGCATCACCAGTTCAGGATTGATTTTGTCATAAACAGTACGTTTCATAAAGCCTCTGAAACTTAACGGATGATCGATGCTCACCCATTCTTTGTTATCATCCAGATATTCATCCATATTGATGAACCAGACATTTTTCAGGCTGATTTTCTCGCTGTTGACTCTGTCAACAAAATAAGGATACTGTCCTACAGGGCCTACAGGACAGATAAATACAGTCTTCTCACCTTTTGCATTATGCTCAACGATCGTATCTGCCATCTCATCTGCCATGGATTTAAAAACTTCTGCATTGTCTTTCATAATAATCAGAGGGAACTTTGGTCCTTTGGACAGGATCTCCTCTGCATTATACTGGTAATATTCATGTTTCATGTTATGCTACCACCTTTTATTGTAAAAAAAAACATTTTGTACTATACTACTATATAGACACTTTGTCAACGGAATAACAGATGACCCTTTCGTTAACCGGTCATCTTATCTATCAGTGAGGTTCATCTATGACGCTTAAAGAAATCGCAAAGGAAGCGGGAGTTTCTGTATCCACAGTCTCCCGTGTCATCAATCAGGAAAATACAAAAGCAGCCAGTCCCAAAGTGCAGGCCCGTATATGGGAGATTATCCGTCGTACCGGCTATTCACCGAATAAAACAGCCCGCAATCTCAAGCTCGGACAGTCTGCCGAGCTTCGCGATCCGGATCCCAAGTCCATTGCCTGTGTTTATGCCAGAACCCATACGGATATGTCAGATCCTTTCTTCTCGCAAATCGTAAAGGCTCTGGAACTGGAAGCCATCAAAAGTCGCTATTTCATTCGCTACTCTTTTACTTCCCAGGATCTTGGCCGACCTGAAACTGCTGCTCAGCTTACCCAGTTTCCCGCTGACGGTATTGTTGTTCTCGGCCGTTACGACCAGCGGATTGCTTCTCTGGTCAGCAATCTCAGCAAGAATGTTGTCTACACCGGCCTAATCCCAATGGATTTCCAATTCGATCAGGTTGTCTGTGACGGCAGTGAAATTGTCTATACGGCGATTTCCTATCTGAAATCCCTGGGTCATTCTGTTATCGGCTATATCGGTGAGCAGGATAAGGAGCCCCGCTTCAGCGGCTACAAGGAAGCCCTGTCCAAACTTGATCTGCCATTTGCCCAGCGCAACACCGCCAATGTCCATCAGACATCCGAGGGCGGCTACGAAGGCATGAAAATGCTGGCCAGAACATGTGATGACCTTTCCGCCATCCTCTGTGCCAATGACCGTACAGCCATCGGTGTTCTTCATGCTCTAAAAAAGCTGAACTTCCGTGTACCTGAAGATATTTCTGTTATCAGTATCGATGATATCGATATCGCACAATATATGTCTCCGATGCTCACTACCGTTCATATTCCGACAGATGAACTGGGCAAAATGGCTTTCAAGGTGCTCCTTGACCGTGTAAGCGGCGGCCACCGGATGCCGCTTAAAACCTTTCTGCCTTATTATATTGCCAAACGTGACAGCTGCTGTCCCCTCAACCGTGACCGCAGACTTTTCTCAACCTTACGTCAGCAGGCTTCTCATTAAGAGAGGCCTGTTCTTTTTAACGCCCAAATACCTCTACTTGCCAAGGGCTTTGAACATGCGCTGTTTGTAGGCTTCCACACCTTCCTGGTCAAACGGATTCACGCCCAGAATTCCCGATGATACATAGCATGTATACATAAAGAAATAAAAGATCTCTCCGAAACTGTACGGTGTTAATTTCTCAACCTCAAGCACCATACATGGCATCTTTTCACTGTGGGCACGAAGTGTGGCTCCATAAGCGGCTTCATTGATCTCTCTGAAGTCTTTGCCATTCAAATAATCAAAATCATCCTTCACACGACCATCCGGATGGACGATCATGGACGCCTGCGGATCTTTCACATGTAAAAATGTCTCAAAGATCACAGGGCTGCCATCCTGAAGGAACTGTCCGACAGAGTGCAGTTCCTCTGAGTATTCACCACTGATCGGATAAAGTCCCTGATCTTCTTTGCCTTCACTCTCTGCAAATAACTGGATCCACCATTTATAGAACCAGTGAAGCTGTGGTTCAAAGGATGCCAGCATTTCCATTCTGTATCCTTCGTTATAATAGAGATTTCTTGCCACCGCATAGCGATAAGCAGACTGTGTGATGTCTCTGCAGCCTTTTAACTCAGCTGCCATATCGGCTGCCCCCTTAACAAGGGCACGGATATCAATGCCGGCCACGGCCATAGGCAAAAGTCCCACGGCCGTTACCGCTGTATATCTGCCGCCCACTGTCTGCGGAAATTCTACAAAGCTGTATCCGTGCTCTTTGCAGATAGTTTCCAACAGACTATTGCGGGAGCCTGTTGCAATGATACGCTCATTGGCCTTATCCCCATATGTTTCATAAAGATATTCTCTCAGTACCCTGAATGCCGATCCCGGCTCCAGTGTCTGAAAGTTCTTGGCGATACAGTCAATATAAACGGACTTGCCACGAATCTTGTTCATGACCTGTTCAAAAGCCCATGGTGACAGTGAATTGCCGGCATAGACGATCTCCGGCCCATCACATTCCGGAAAAGCTTCAATCACTGAGCGGGCTGCATTGTTGGAACCGCCCACACCAATGAGAACAAAAACATCTGCATCCCGGCGCACCCTTGCTGCCAGTTCTTCAATGGCACTTAATTCTGCCTCATTGGCCCATGTATCGATATCAAACCATCCGAGAGAATCTCCGTATTTTTCAAAATCGGCTTCACTGCCGATGCCCTCAAGCACCGGCAGATTGTCCTTCAGCATCTGATGATATTTTTCACAGCGTTCCGGCTGATGATCAAACATCTGAAATTGGATCATATTGTTCAAACGCCTCCGTATTAGTGACGATGCCCATATTCATCCATGCAGTCCTCTTCAGGATTCTTCATGCACAAATGCACAGCTGCTCTCTTGTATGTCAGAGGCAGCGCCAGAATGTTTGGATTCTGACCAACAAATTTCTTCTTGGCATCTTCAAGGGCTTCTTCAAATGTCGCTCTTGTCTTTAAGCCCATGCCTCTTGCATAGCCAGGTTCCTGAGCACCGACAATGTAAATGGCACTTGTATTCATTTCAGCAATATGACCGCAGGACATCATGGAGAAACCATGGAATGGATGGAACGCATTGCAGAAACGATATTTGCGGATATATTCTTCATTTGTTGCAAAATATTCACCGTAACGATCGATATCCGGCAGTGTATTCATATGATCATGCTGGAACAGCTCATACTGTTCTCTCAGATATGGCCATAATTCATCATGGAAATAGCCGTTGCATGCAGATGAACAGATGATGACGCAATTATCGCTCATGATTCTCTTGAAACGAAGTACCTGTGCACTTAAAGCCTGCATCATCATGATCGGGTTTGTGCCCATGCCGTCGCCATAGTGGAATTTCTGAGGCATACCAAATACAAGTACATCGTATTTCTTCTCTGCCCAGTGGACATAAGTTCTCTTATCTGCCAGTTTCCAGCTGATCGGCATCATTTCCTTAGCGTAACCGGAATAAATCGCAATCTGTCTTGAATAAGTATCCAAAACGGCATCACAGCAGAAGAACGGATGCCCCATCTTCTCTTCCATATGCATACTGATCTCATCGAATTTATGTCTCATTAAGCTGCCGCCGTTAACAGGTGTAAAGTCGTCTCTGTGCATAACAGACGGCACATGATGGCTGGCGATACATCTCCAGTTTGTGATACCTGTTGCACTGTGCTTGTAACCGCCTGAATAACCGCCGTAAGGGTTGCCCTGTACGTGACCGATGAGGATCGGCAGATCTGAATCATAAACATATTTGTTCATATAAACAGGATCACCGCGCTTTGTTGTACCAAGATAGATCATATGCTCCTGATCTTCGCTGTCGTGGCTGATGATCTGACCTGAATGCCAGAATTCATTGAACAGTTCATCACCGAAAATTGCCTTGGCATCGGATGCTTTACTTCTCGGATGAAGTCCATTGGAAATGATAAACAGGATATCTTTCTTTTCTACGCCTGCTGCATAAAGTTCTTTTAAAATATATTTAATGCTTAATTTTCTATGGCTTGTTGGCTGCTCGCCGCCTTTAACACGGTCCGGAACAATGATCGTAACTGTTGTACCTTTGTGTGCAAGCTCTGTTAATGTCGGCATGCCGATCGGATGTGCCAGGCTCTCAAGATATGCAGCCTCTAACTGGTCCTCCGGAATACATGCAGGATCCTTCACTGTTTCACCAGAAATAAATACATCTGTATTATCCGGCAGTTCTGCCTGCATTGTGCCTAATCCATATTCAAAATCAAGTTTCATGTTATTTCCTCCCGATTATAATATTATCTGAGTTATAAGTCGTCTGTTTCCAGAAAATTGGAAACCCGGCGGATAGGCCGCCACCCGGTACACCGAAATTTGACATTTTTCGGCATACAAAAGGTGCCTCATGGTAATGAGCCACAAGGCACCTGCTTTTATCTGCCATTTTACTGTTAAAGATGGCAGATACTGCCCTGCAGTAAAGAATTAAAAATTCAGATTACTTACCTGCCTCTTCCATAACGTCGAATAATACATAGTCTTCTACAGGCACTTCAGATTCAACATCACCATTGTCGATGAAGTTCTTCTGCTGTACTTCATAGTAACCTTTGATTGTACCATCGCCTACATATTTAAGAAGTGTTGCGCTGTCAAGCCAAGCACCGTCGCCTGTCTGAGCAAGTGCGCTTTCTTTGTCTGTACCGCATTCCTGAGCAACATAACCTGCAACTTCATCATAGTTGTCTGGGTTTGAAGCGAAATCCATTGCTTTGTAAAGAGCCTTTGTAAATTTCACAAGAACGTCTTTGTTTGTTTCTGCGTAGCTTGGCATGCAGATCCAGCTTGCACAGTCAGCTGCGATATCAGAGAATGTTGTATTTGTACAGAATGTCTGAACATCATCGCCAAGTTCGTTTGCAATTGTTGTTGAGCTTGGAGACCAAGGAGCACAAGCGTCGATAGAACCGGAAACGATTGCACTTACCATGTTGCTGACTTCCATATCATATGCTTCAATATCATCCATTGTCAGGCCAACGGAATTAAGAGCTCTCTTTAAGATTGTTTCTGAAGATGTACCGGATGCATAAGCAACTTTCTTACCCTTCAGATCTTCAAGGGAGTTTACACCATGAGATTTAAGACCCATTACACAGTCTGCGTTGCCGAGCTGTGAGAAGCAGAAGATATCTGCCTGACCTTTGATACACAGTTTGTGTGCGCCAGGTCCGATGTAAGCGACATCAATTGAACCGGATTCCATAGAAGCGATTTCTGTAGGACCGTCCTGGAACATGTAAAGCTGAACATCAAGACCTTCATCCTTGAAGTATCCTTTGTTGATTGCTGTTGCTACCTGCCACAGTGATGCGTAGTTTGCCATGTAAGCAACGTTCACATGTGTCAGATCACCTGAAGCTGCATCTGATGCTTCTGTTTCCCCTGTTGTTTCAGATGCTGCAGCAGTTTCTGATGCTGCCTCTGTTGATGCAGGTGCCTGTGTTTCTTTTGCAGATGAGCTTCCGCATCCTGCTAAAGCACCCATTACCATTGCTGCTGTTACAACAACTGCCATGATTCTTTTTTTCATTTCCCAATCTCTCCTTTTCCTAAAAAAAGTGTGTCGGTGACCGGTTCATTACGCCGTTCACCTGTATCATTATAATCTCACATTCCGCGCAGAGCAGTCATTTCCTGAAGATGACGCTTCTGTGCGGTCTGTAAGATAATAATTCACTTATTATTTCTGAACTTCCAGATATTCCTGATATACCTGACTCCAAATGTAATTCTTCAATTCAACGAATCTCGGACTCATCTTTGTTGCCTGATCTCTCGGATGAGGAATATCAATATCGATGATCTCTTTGATACGTCCAGGACGTGCACTCATGATGACAACTCTTGATGCCAGTACGATGGCTTCTTCAATATCATGGGTAACAAAGAAACATGTCTTGTTCTCTTCCTGCCATGTCTTTAACAACTCTGTCTGAAGCTGTGTTCTTGTCTGGGCATCCAGAGCACCAAAAGGCTCATCCATAAGAAGAACAGAAGGATTAACGGCATAAGCTCTTGCAATGGCCACACGCTGTTTCATACCACCGGATAATTCCTTCGGATAAGAATCTATAAACTTCTCAAGACCTACCATCTTGATATACTTCTCAGCGATAGCATCCATTTCTTTCTGGGACTTGCCCTGAAGTTTCAGACCAAACTGAACATTTTTCTTAACTGTCAGCCAAGGGAACAGTGCATACTGCTGGAAGACAACGCCTCGATCCACGCCTGTACCTTCAACTTTGTGTCCATCTACGATAACTTCACCGGATGTCGGTTCCAGAAGACCTGCGATAATATTCAAAAGTGTGGACTTACCGCAGCCGGAAGGTCCGATAACGCAGATAAACTCATTCTCCATGATGTCAAGATTGGCACCATTTAAAGCGATCATTTCACCATTTCGTGTGTCGTATTTCTTTACGACATTACGAATACTGACTTTTATATTTCCCTCTTTTCCTGCCATCCTGTTAACTTCCTTTCAAAATATTTAAGAATCTTCTCTGCCAGCATACCGATGATACCGATGATAATAATGTAGAGAAGCATTGGTGTTGTTTCATAAGAGTTAGATAATGCTTTGATACGCATACCAAGACCGGCAACTGCACCTGTTGATTCGGCAGCGATCAGTGTTGTCAGGGCTGTTGAAATACCAAGACGGATAGCTGTGATAATAAATGGTGTTGTTGCTGGGAAAATAACCTTAACGAAAAGGTCTGAATCCTTTGCACCAAGTACTCTTGCAGCTTTGATCAATGTCTCATCCACGTTGATAACACCCTGGAAAATTGTGACTGTCATTGTAAGGAATGTAGCCAGCCAGATAACGATGACCTGAGGTGTACGACCGACACCAACACCGATAACAACCAGTGGTACGTAAGCCAGTGGTGGAATGTTTCTGATGAACTGGATCCATGGCTCAATGATGAATCTTACAGGTCTGTACCATGCCATCAGGAACGCAACCGGAACGGCTGTAACGAAACCGATCAGGAAACCAAGTAATACGGAAATCAAACTGCTTCCGATATCCTTGAACAGTAAACCTCTTGAAACCATCGTCTGGATGGAACCAATAACTTTAATCGCATTCGGAAAACATCTGGATGTACTTGGGATGATTGATAAAACTGTCCATAATATCAATGCTACTACTAATGAAATCAGCAGCCAGACACCCTTTGGAATCTTTCCGACAAAATCAGCGCCTTTGCTCTTCTTGCCCATTCTAAAAAACCTCCATTTTAAATTCTGTCTGTAAACGATATGTACTGTGAATTAATATCCGAGATAAGTCTTAATGATCTCCAGATATTCATCCGGATAAAAACCAATCTCTCCTGAAAATCTTGTTAACGCGATCAAACCACCGTCAATCTCTTTGACGGATGCAAGCATCTTCGCATTGTCTGTCTTTAAGCCGCCGCCATAGACAACATCCATGCCATCTGTCACTTCCTTGACATAAGAAGCAATCTTCCGGATATAATCTGCATCCGGCGGAATCTTGCCAGGTCCAATGGCCCATACAGGCTCATAGGCAATGGTGACTTTACTCTTGTCTACGCCTTCAAGACCTACTGTCAACTGTTCCTTCAGAACTTCCTGCCATCTTGGTTGTTCATCGGCATTCTCCCCGATACAGTAAAGTACATCCAAACCAGCTGCAATAGCTGCCTTAATCTCTTTGTTCAGGATCCGGTTGACAGCTGCTGCATCTGTACCCTTGCCTTCAGCAATGATACTCAGCTTATCACGGCGCTCTTCACAGTGACCGATCAGTACAGCATCACACCCGATGGCTTTCATGGCATTACCTGTACGATTTGAAGTAAATGCACCGAAGTTGCCGCCAACGGCTGTATCCTGTCCCAGAACACTCTGTGGTCCGATCTTCAATGCACTGTCTGCTTTTCTTGCTGAAACAGC
>ENA-UONZ01002461-UONZ01002461.1-human-gut-metagenome-genome-assembly--contig:-C93old-NODE-2461-length-14442-cov-16.169528_pt1 | contig 14442 bp, 18 predicted proteins | sample MGYA00242468_ERZ724015 | MGnify/ENA metagenome assembly ERZ724015
TTTTGTCATTGCTATATGCAATCCTGCTTATTGTCTTCATCTGAAATCCACCACCTGTCCGTCCTCAATCACCAGAATACGGTCAGCGACCTGTGCAATTTCGTCATCATGGGTAATCATTACAATTGTCTGTCCATATTTTTTTGCTGTCATCTTAAGCAGAGCGATTACCTCATCACTGGTCTTAGAATCAAGATTTCCTGTCGGCTCATCTGCAAATATAATTTCCGGACGATTCACCAGTGCTCTTGCAATTGCTACTCTCTGCTGCTGTCCTCCGGATAACTGATTTGGCAGATTATAAATCCGGTTTTCAATCCCCAGAGTTGCAATAATATCATTTACATACGCTTCATCCACTTTTCTTCCATCCAGCCCCAGTGGCAGTACAATATTTTCCCAGACATTAACAGATGAAACCAGATTAAATGCCTGAAAAACAAATCCGATTTTTCTTCTGCGGAAAACAGCAAGGGCATCTTCCTTCATCCTGTATAAATCTTTCCCTGCCAAAGTAACACTGCCTTTTGTCGGGGTATCAAGCCCTCCAAGCATATGAAGTAATGTACTTTTACCGGAACCTGACTTTCCAACAATTGCGACAAATTCTCCCTGCTCAATCTGAATGTCCACCTGATTGACCGCTTTGACCTGATTCTCACCTGCGCCATAAAACTTACAAAGCTGCTTGGTTTCTAATATCACACTCATGTGTTGCCTCCTTTTCAATTCTGTAAAGCGTACCTTTTCAGCACGCTTTCTTTGCCTGTTTATATATTTGGTCATTTTTCAACCTACATCCAAATTGTATCAGGACAATCTTTCATTTCACTTTCAAAAAACGAGCAGAAATCTTACAGAATTGTAAGATTTCTGCTCACTTAAAATTTAACCAACATATGGTAATTGAATCACAAACGTGCTTCCTTTTTTCTTTTTGCCGGAGGTTACCGTAATCGTACCTGCGTGTTTTTCGATAATTTCTCTCGATAGAAAAAGTCCGATTCCTGTACCACTCTTTTCCATGACCTCCTTGGAACTTCCTCTGTAAAATCGTTGAAAAATTTTGTGATACTCATTCTGCGGAATACCAATTCCCTGATCCTCAATTTCCATTCTTACAAGATCGTTTCTTTTTTGTAACCGGATAAATATTTTTGAACCACACGGACTGTACTTGATTGCATTATCCAGAACGTTGATCACAGCTTCACCAAGCCACCTTTTATCCTGCATAATCGTGCATGTTTCCAGCTCTTTTTCATAGTCAAAAACGAATTCAATTTCTTTCTCATCCGCTTTAGGATAAGTGCGGTTCACAGCAGATATGACAGTATCCATAAGCGGAAGTTTTTTCTTATTAATCTGAATCAGTCCAGTTTCCATCTTGGATATTTCAAGAAGCGACTGCAATAATGTCTCCAGTCCATCCAGAGCACTCCGACAACGGATACGAAACTCCTCCTGTTCTGTGGCACTTAAGTCATTCTGCATCAGCACACTAAAACATGTATCCAAAGCTGCAACCGGTGTCTTTAACTGGTGAGAAATATCAGAAACCATTTCTTTCGTGTTCTCCTTTTCTGCCCTTGCTTCTTCCTTTATCAACTGAATATGATGTCCGATTGCTTCAAGCTGGTCATTCAATTTTTCCAGTTCTGCATGATTTTCCGTTTTCAGTAAATCATCAAATTTATTTTCACGGAATCTGATCAGAATTTCTTCCAACTGGTCTAAAATTTTCTGATGACACGCATCTTCTTTTTTCTTCCAATAAAGTAAAAAAGTCAAAAGAAGCACGCATATCACAGTGCTTACAGCACCGGTCACCATAACCTGATGCCGGAATTGCATATAAAATGCATTCCCTTTATTTCCCCAGTATCCATATTGCTCCAATAATCGCCTTCCCTGTTCGTTGGTTTCAATATCCTTATCCTTAAGCAATTCCGAAACAGCATCCAGCCCGGAAAATTCTTCCTTTGCAGCAATCTCTGTCATAAGATTCATTTTATATTTATAATCTTCATAAAACACATACGTGGTAAAGCAATTTAATATTGCAAACAATAATATGACAGGTAATACCAAGGAGAGCACTACTGTAATCTTCTTGCGATATCTCTTTGTCACTGCCTTACCTCCTGATTCCATATATACCCAAGACCTCTGATATTCTTTATATAGACCGGTGCAGCCGGATTGTCTTCGATTTTCTCACGGAGTCTTCTGATATTGACAGCGATTGTATTTTCATCCACAAAATCCCCTTCCAGATCAAACACATTTTCCAATATTTGTGTTTTTGAAAGAATCTGTTTCGGATTCTGAAGAAAAAAAGTCAGCATTTTCAACTCCGTTTTTGTCAGACTGATTTCACGACTCTTTATCAGGACTTTCATTTCTCCTGCGATAAATACGATATCTCCCGAAATCATCTTTCCGGCTTCCGTTTTCTCCTGTCTGCGGCGGAAATGTGCTTCTATTTTCAAAAGAAGTACCGAAAGACTAAACGGCTTTGTAATATAATCATCTGCCCCTGCTTCATATCCCATAACCTGATCCATCTCCTGATCCAGCGCTGTAAGGCAAATAATGTATGTATTATAATTGCTTCTCATCCACCTTACAAATTCCAGTCCATTCCCATCCGGAAGATTCACATCACAAATGGTAACATCCACATGATTATCACTTGCAATTCTTTTCGCTTTTTTCACTGATTCTGCTGAAAAAACCTCATATCCGGATTTTTTCAGTGAAAATGTAATTCCACGATTTAAATTTTCATCATCTTCAACCACGAGTATACCTGGCATAGCATCTGCACCTCTCTTTGTTAACTATTTCTCCTCTTTGTTAAGACCTAGTTCATTACCTCTGTCAATTCCGATTTTTTCTTCACTTTATTTTACCATAGTGTTTTCTAAAGTGCTATTCCAATATATACAAAAGTGTAAATGAACGATCTTATCGCCCTTTCATACTTACGCATATACCATATTTTTCAATACAATTTCTTCTGCACTAAATTTTATGATGTGGGTGTCAAAAGTCCACAACTATGATGCCTACGGATTGTTCCGTGCGTTGCACTCCCACAATCCTTTCTACGCTCCGCTTCAAAATTTAATGCTTCTTTCTTAGTGCGAAATCCCCTTTTTACTTTTTGCTTTTTGGCTCCTGTCCAGTCCTCATAATAAAATAAAACATACCAGGTTCCTCTTTCTTCATCTTTGTATGCTACCATACTTTCTCGCCCCCTTTACATTGCAATCTGGGAATATCCATAAAATTTCTTTTCCCAGAAGGCCCTCGGTATCTTGCCTGCAACGGTCACATATCCCTGATCTGCAAGCTCTTTGTTCCGTTTACGAAGCAGTTTGTAAGCATATCCAAGTGAAATTCCCATGTTCTCTGCAACTTCTTCCGCTGTAATCATATAGTTCTGTCTCTGCATACTATTTCCTCATACTACTCTCTGAGAGCATCCATAAAATTTTGTTTCCCAGCAGGGACGTGGAATCCGAAATCCAAAACCGGATCAGTTAGAAAAGATAGCAACTGCACTGGGATTAAATGTTAATGTTTTTCTGGATTTTAATATTAAAACAGTCGGAGATGTACTCTCCCTGTTGTTTTCTATTGATAATTCAGTGAACCTCTCACTTGCAGAAACACCTGATCAGAAGGTTTCACTGACGTTTGATAATCCTACAATGCAGGACTTTTTCAGGAAATGGTGTTAATTTAAAAATGTCTATGAAAAGGAAAAAGCTGAAATATTAGCTATTGAAGATGGAGATAAAAGACAGGAAGAAATGGATAAGCTGAACGCTACCAAGGAAGAATGGAAACTGCGTGCTATGGGAACTACGATAGGTTGTCATACTATTGTTAAAAAGGGCACTGAGGGGAATTGCTTATCATTCCATGCTACCATTACACCATATCGCCGCAAATATCCAGACCTACTAATAAGATTTCTTTTTTCATAATATCAATTCCTTTCCTGACTGTTATAATCAAAACATGGGTGCTATCATAACGGTAGGCGGTTAGTCCTTCAACAGAGGGTTGCAGAGTGCCAGTGGCACTTGTTTTGCAACGACCGAAGTGAAACGGAGACCTGTGACCCTCTGATTACATAGAAACTCGAAAGAGAATCCACTGGAAAGGAGGGCTAAGCCATGAGTATTGTTGATTTTATAGCAGTAGTGAGCTTCGGCTTAACCTGCTTTGGTCTTGGATATACCTTTGGCAAGGATAATAATAAACCACAAAAATAGCCGCCCTGGTCTGGTAAACTAAGCGGCAATTTTTGTCAAAACATATATCGGACTAACCGTCTATCGGTAGTACTCTTTTTCTATAATCATATTAGCACGCATGTGCAGAAATGTCAAAAAATTTTTATTCTACTTTTTGAAGTTTTGACATATCCAATCCATGCCGGATCATCATCAGAATATCCCATTTTTAATTCTATGTACATTAAATTGTTAATCATTCTTATTCTCTCCTGATTCCAAATTTTGCAACATCTCAACAAACTGGAAGCTGTAAACCTGATTGTTCCTAAATTAACTGTGGCATACCATTGATAAACATATGCCATGCCTGTCATTTTTCGCACTAAGTTTCCATCCGTGCATTTCAACGATTTCTTTTGAGAGGGCAAGCCCTATTCCGCTGTTTCCGTTTTGTCCCGTATAAAAACGTTCAAACATATGGGAAAAATCCTCTGTGCTAAGTTCTCCTCCATCGTTCCAGATGGAAAGGACTTGATTTTTCCACGATATTTCGATTTGACTACACGCATATTTTACGGAATTAGTTATCAGGTTAGCAACAGCGTGTTCCAGCTTCTCCGGGTCTCCGTTGACATATCCTTCGTCCAGTTCTAACGATACTGAAAGGTTTCGCCTGTTCACAATTCCTTCAAGCGGCATCAAAATGTCTTGAACCAGTGATGCCATTTCTATTGGTTCACACTTTAATGGTTCCGTACCGCTTTCCATTTTTGATAAATACAGGATATCCTCAATAAGTTTACTCATACGCTCCGTCTGAGACACTATCATTCTGCCCGCTTGAGAATAATCGGTAATGACTCCCATTTCAATCTCCTCCGCATATCCGCAAATTGCCATAAGCGGGGTTTTTAATTCGTGAGATGTATTTTCAAAAAAGGTCTTCTGAGCTTTGTCATTTTGTTCAAGTTTTTTCCCGAGAAAATATCCAATGGCAGCACCGAGAGCGGCAATGACAAAAGCATCCAGCAAAACACCAAAACTGATTTCTTTTACGAGTTCTGGTTCGCCGGTAACATCCACATAAGCAAGTAATCTCTCATTGCCGTCTTCGTAATACTCTGTTCTGGCTTTCATATAATAAGTTGCTTCGTTAATTTTTGCCCTTTGCATTTCATCAGACGGGTGTGTTTCATACCAGTCAATAAGTTTCTTCTCTTTGGGTGTCAGAATCTGATATATGTCATCCCTGTTTTCTGAATCTGCCCCCATATATACAAGTGAGGCATAATATAAAGAGCCCGTATCATTTTCAGATTCGTAATTCAAATATTCGTCTGAATCCAAAGTAAAAACGTTTTTAATTGCATTCTCAGCTCTCAGCTCTATTTTTTTATTAAAAACTATGTTCAGAATCAGCAGGCTCAAAAGCATGGCTGCCATAACGGCGGAACCTGTAAGTGTGGCAATTTTATAACGTGTCTTATTCATTACAATCCTCCAGTTTATAGCCATAGCCCCAGACAGCACTAATGCGAACTTTGCTGCCTGCGGTCTTCATTTTCTGCCTGACTCTTCTTACTGTCTCATCGACAACTCTGGTTTCTATCTCCGTAGAATCTATTCCCCATACTTTGTCGAGAATTTCATTCCGGGGGATTGCCGTTCCACCATGTTCCATAAGACATCCCAGAAGCGAAAATTCTGTCATAGTCAGACCAATATCATGCTCTTTCACAATGGCATTATGCTTCTCCCATGAAAAACACACATCACCAAAGGAAATATCTGCCTTTACCGGTATATTCATTTCAACTCTTCGGAACAACGCATTTACCCGGACAACAAGAAGTGACGGCGAAAATGGCTTAATCAGATAGTCATCCCCTCCATACATAAATCCCTTCATATGGTCAGACTCTGAATCCTTTGCCGTCAAAATAATAATAGGAACTGATGATATTGTCCTTAGCTTTTTACATATGGAAAGACCGTCTGAACCCGGCATCATAATATCAAGAATAACAAGATCACAGGGCTTCTCCTGAAAAGCAGAAAAGAGTGTATCACCATTCTTGTATGCTATTACCTCATATCCGGCATTGGATAAAAATTCTGTGAGTATTTCTCGTATATCCTGTTCATCATCTGCCAAATAAATTTTTTTTGCCATATCTTTAATCCCACATGAGGGGAGTCCCTCAGAAATTCTGTGAGATTCCCCATATTATATCTTTCAAAATCAGTATATCTGTATTTTAGTTCCACTCTGCTTTCGCTTCAAGAGCGATTGCCTGTGCCTCCAAAGCATCAATCTCATCTGAATACTTCGCATAGCGAGAAGCAAATTCCTCTTCAGAGAGGTTATCAGAGCCGTTATAAATATTGTCATAGATTGCATTAATTTTATCGTAAATACTGTTAAGCTGATTGACTTCATCTTCGCTCAAATTTCCATAGTATCCCGCTTTCTTTTCAAGCGTTTCAATCTGTGCGTTCAGTGATGTAATCTCGTCATCATACTTTGCATAGCGGGCTTCGATCTCATCGTCTGAAAGATCATCGTCCGTCCACACTTCCGCATCAATTTCTTCGATTCTTTCATATGCTTTCTGAAGCTGTTCTGCTTCCTCTGCGGTGAGCTTGCCTGTATCGTACAGAGCATTACACTCATCCTCGGAATATTCATATTCCTCGTTGTCGATCCACCCGGCTTTTTTATCAAGCTCCTCAAGGCGATCCATGAGGGTATCGGTTTCATCCTGATACTGATCGTATCTGGCATAGATATCTTCATCAGAAAGACCATCTGCATCTTTCATTACCTCTTTGTCGATAGCGTCAAGTCGGTCATAAATGGAGTTAAACTCTTCAATCTCCTTCTGAGTGAGAGAACCATAATCTACATTTGTTTGTGTTACCTCTGATGTAGTCACTGTCTCCTCCAGTGTCTCCTTCTGGGCAGCCATGGCAGGAATACCTGCGGATGTAGTCATTGCTGCTGCAAGTGCTATTACCATTCCTCTTTTGAATAATCTGTTCATCATTTTAGTTCCTCCTGATTTTTTATTTACCGGTTGTTCGGTATGGCTAAAGTATAGCTCAGGCAAATGTAAAAATATCCTTAGAACAGTCATGAAAATGTCAAGAAAGTGTAACAGTACAAGATTTCCTATAAACCATATTTACTCTCGCCTCTTAAGGGTTACAGTCTTTTTTCAAATACCAACAATTTTTCTAAATCTGCAATTCCGATTTACCTTCACCTTATTTTACCATAGTGCTTTCTAAAGTGCTATTCTAATATATACAAAAGTGTAAAAGAACGATCTCACACATATACCGTGTTTTTCAATATAATCTCTTCTGCACTAACTTTTATATTATTCATTAACCTAACCCACTTCATCTGATCCTGTACCTTTAATTCTTCAGTTACACCCTTTTTTTCTGCCATCTGTTTCATAAGCATTTCCACCTGTTCTCTGGCTTCCTGATCTGTCTGGTTCAGATGTTCATTCAGTTTTCCAGTCAATAACAGATACTGATACCTTGCTGATCTGTGTTCTTTTAAGAACTGCTTTCGTAACATTCCATATTTTCCATATGTCGGTTCTGCTTCGTTCAAAACCAGATCCGGCAAATAGTAATCTCCATGCAACGTATAACTCATTCCGTTTTTCTCATCATAAATCTGTTTTTTCATAACATTAAATCTCCAATCCTCTATATTTTGTTTTGTTCTCTTTATGCTGTTGATTTTCCATCTGCCTCTTTTGAGTAGCCTATTCCAGCTGTTTCAGAACGCTTCCCTTTGGCATTTGTTCCATTCGACGCTGCTCTTCCAATTCCTTTTGTTCTTTAATATCCTGCTGCACTACATCCTCTACAACTTCTGTTCCCAGAATACGCACCACTCTGTCATATCTGTCCGAAGTCTCCTGTAAACGTTGATTATCATTTAATAATTTTCCATTTTCCTTACGCACATCGTCTAACTGTTTCTGGATATTATCACATTCCTCAACAGATTTTTGATATTTATTTTTCCAGCTTTCTACTATTTTGTTAAGTTCTACAACCTTTCCAGCTAATGCAGCAATCTGATTCTTCATCTTGATAAACAATGGCTTGATTTTATTCTCCCTGTAAGGTACTGCACGTTCAAATGTTCCTGCCTCCGGTAAAAACGTCTTAATCATTCCATATTCTTTTATTTCCTTACTGACATTATCCATAATTGGTTGTAGCATTTTGTCAAAAGTAACGCAAAAGCACTTTCGACAGCCGTTCCGTCCATCAAAAGTACCCTTGCACCCTCCGGGGGTATAAGACGTCCAGGGGACGTCTGTTCTGCACCGACCGAAGCGGAACGAAGACCTATCCAGTCAAATTATTCCGGTATTCTTGCCTGTACATATTCCAGATCTCCGCAGTATGGTGTTCCCACCAGATACCATTCTCTTGCCGGATTCATCTCCATTCTTGTCCGTACCCACTTATCATCAACCAGCACCTCAAAACCTTCTCCACAATGAAATCCCGTATCAATCCATAAGTCTGATGCCAACAATCCATATCTTTCATTACTGCTGTTATATCCTAATCTTCCCTGTTTCATTGTATCTTTCTCCCTTCTTCACAACTATCAAATTTACAGTAATCTCACATTCCATCCACAGTTTTCCGTCTGCACCTTACCACCTTTCTCCTTGTTTACTTCTCACAGGTGCGTGACACGCTCCTGTAAAAAAATAGTCAATAAGAACTGTTACCATCGAAAGCTCTCTTGCATTCCTTTTCTGTCCAGATACTCCTGCCGGAACTTTTCCCGTTCTTCTTCTGTTGGTGCAGTTTTGGATTTACTGTATACCTCACGATTTACCATTGCATCCAGCTTTTTCTCCAGACCTTTTCTTATATCATCTTCTTCCTGTTTCTGATCCAGTAAATGATATTTTAAAAGTTTTCCAAACAACTCCTCTGGAATCATAACGTTTTTCATTCTCTCACCTTCTTACTTTTCAGATAAGGACGCAACACTGCAATGTCTTTACAGATTGCAACCTTACATTTTAATTCCGCATTTTCTATAAACTCTGCAATGTTGCACCCTTAATTTATTCCGGCTTAACTTTATCTAAATCCCAATACCATGAATTACCGATTCGTCTTGCCTTAATTCCAAGTTCCTTTTTTGCATTTTCCAGTGTTCTTTTAGAAATATTCAAATCTTCCGCCATATCAAAAATTTCGCTACTTTGTACGGAATTTGATGTTTCTGCCAGTTCTCTCAACATCTTCTTGGCTTGTTCCAGCTTATTTATCTTGGGTGCAATTCCTCCAAGCACTTCATCTGCTGTGATTTCATAGTCACCTACCCACTCAAATCCTGTTTCTGTCAGACGAAATGCTTTGGAATGTCCAAATGCTGCCAGATTATTTTTAATTTGAACCACTGCTCTTAAATCCGGTTCTCCCTCTATTCTTCCTACCAGCAATACGCTTCTGGCTACTGCAAAAAAGTCATCGAACCCATTCCTCTATATGCAGCTTTGTTTCCACCAGCTTTATTCATGTGTCCAATCAATAAGATTGCACATTTGTATTTTTCTGCCAGTAAGCTCAATCTTTTTGTCATATCCCTTGCTTCATTTGCCCGGTTCATATCCATTGTTCCTCCAAGGTATGCCTGAATCGAATCTAAAATAAGCACTCTCGCACCAGTCCGTTTGATAGCAGTTTCCAGTCTCTCATCTATCATGGAAAGTGATTTTTCTGTTTCATCTATAACCATGATTCTTTCACAGACCGCTTCTGCCAGCTCCAGTCTGGGTTTTACCGTATCTGCCAGTCCATCTTCCGCTGTCTGATAAATAATATTTACGGGTTCTGTTACTTTCATATCGTTATCCAGACTTTCTCCTTTAGACAATCTTGCTGCAATATTTAATACCAGCGTAGTTTTTCCATCACCGGGATCTCCCTGAATAATCGTTAATTTTCCATTCAGAAATGCCGCATGACTGTGCCGTTACGGTATAATAACGACAAACGGAAAAAGCCTTTATTTTCAAGGGGTTTGAGCGTTTGCCGTCATTTATTCAATTCCTTTTCCAAGTTGAAATATGACGAGAAAATTATCAAATAAAGGAGGCTGTTTCATTAACGACAAAATTTAATAGTGCCAGCGGTCCGGTGTATTGCTGGCCGCTGATTGCCGTGGGCGTTTCATCTTTTGGGGTGGACTTAGAACTTAAATAAGTATTTTGATAAATGATTAGATGACTTGGACTCATCAAATGAAATAGAAACTCTTAACATTATAGGCTTTAAACTTCCTAATGTATTTTTCTCTCGGCTACTGTTCCATTTTTGGCATTCTTTATATTTTGGAACATTTTTATTGATTTTGCATTGTATTTATAGTATAATTTATCTGTACCAAAATAGCATTTATGAGGTGAAATGATGAACAGTGATGAATTAGTACCAAAACTAGTACGGGCATGTTTAGATAATGACCGGAGATTGGTTGAAGAAATTTCTACTATGTTGGTTAAGTTATATAAAAAAAAGCAACCTAATATTGCTCAGGAAATTTCTCAATCTTTAACTTACTCCAGGAATGGAGCTTCTGCCATAAGATCTGCCGATGTACAACCACTTCCAATCGATAGAGAAACTCGTTTTACTCTTTGCAAAGCAGAAGAACCTTTAGAAATCGACCCTCCCATATTATCATCAGAGACCATGGAGGAACTAAACAATTTCATACTCGAAAGGACAGAAATCGAGAAACTACTTATTGAGGATATTACTCCACCAAATAGTTTACTTTTTATTGGTGAACCAGGCGTAGGAAAGACCTATTCTGCAAAATGGCTTTCTTACAAATTAAATCTACCTTTAGTAACAATGGACTTAGCCACTTCTATTTCAAGTTATCTTGGTCGTTCAGGTCAAAATATTAAGAATATTTTTGATTATGCAAAATCGTTTCCATCAATTTTACTTTTAGATGAGATTGATGCAATTGCCAAACGTAGAGATGATGCTTCAGATTTAGGAGAATTAAAACGATTAGTCAATGTCTTGCTAAAAGAATTAGAAACGTGGCCAAGTCAAAGCATTATTATTGCAGCAACCAACCATCCTGATTTATTAGACAAAGCCATATGGAGACGTTTTGATCGAACAATCACATTCATAACTCCAGAAACAAGTGAACGCAAATTATTATTACAAAGATACTTAGGCAAGTATTATGATATGCTATCGCCAAAAGCGCTTTCTTTTGCAATACAACAAACGGCTCATATCAGTGCTGCCGATATTTGCAAACTATGTACACATGTCAAAAGAAAGATTGTTTTAGCTGGGAATAATTCCGATTTAATTGTTTTTGAAGAATTTTGCTTAAATTCCTGCGATAGTAAAACACAGAAAATAGAACTTTGCAACTCGCTCCGAGAGGCAGACCCGTCTTTGAGCATACGTGATATATCAAAAATAACAAAAATCCCAGCAACATCTGTAAGTCGTTATTTACAGAACGGAGGTATATTAAATGAGTAACAAACATCCTATTTTAGGACGCGGAGAATTATATGTAAAAGATATTGAAAAACGTTACTATGGAGGACCTCAAAAACTCCCCCATACTTATCACGAAAATAAAATAGCTTTAATCAAGGACATTGCTTCTATTCAAGAAGAAGTCCAAAGAAATGACGAAATTTTTTTACAAGAAAAAGTTGTCTGCATTCGTATGGAACCAAAATTTGAAGCTAAATCTTATTCACCTGATATGATTTTATCGGTGGATGGTATTACTCCTATTGGCGGTCGTAAATATATAATTTCAAAGTCTGAAGAAGGTCTGGTTAAATCGAAATTATATTTTGCAAAAACCAGTGATCGCGGACTAGAAAACCTAAAATACATATTGGAGTCTGGACAAAAAGACAACACTGTTACCTGGCAAAATCAAATTTCAACTATTCGGACAATTGATTTACTTGATTCTACAGAAAAAATTTCAGGCTTTTCAAGTACATGGGATAGCGGATTAGTTGAAATTGTTTTACACCCATTTATATGGAATGACACTTTTGCAATGCAACAATTCTTAACCCTTTTAGATTTAGAAACAGATAAATATAAAATATCCGGTTATGAAAATGGCCCTTTGTTCTGTGCTGCCGTATGTAATCATGAAACATTAGAACGATTGGTAAAATTTAATCCCTTAAGAACAGTTCATCCTTTAGGAGAACTTAATATACCCAATATGCGTGGTAACTCTTTTTTTGACGCACCAGTTCCACCATTATATAAAGGGACTCCTCAAATGCGAATAGGCGTTTTTGATGGTGGTGCTGATTCAACATTACCTCATTTAAAAAATTTTGTCACCGCACATGAACTGACACCTATCTCTGGACATCCAGCACTCATTGCACACGGAACTGCTGTTTGTGGTGCTGTTTTATACGGACTGTTGAATTATAAACCATCAACCGAACAGCTTGAAACACCGATTGTTTCTGTTGACTCATATAGAGTATTACCCCAACAGCAAACGGGAAATCCTATAGAAGATAGCGGTCTATATCCTGCAATCGACCAAATAGAAGAAATCGTGCATAACTATACAGAAACTGTATTATATAATTTATCTTTTGGTCCTCGTGGTGCAATTGTAGATGATGACATTAGTCGTTTTACCTATGCATTGGATAGACTTTCCATGCTTCCTCATCATCCACTATTTTGTGTTGCTGTCGGAAATGACGGAGATTTGCCTTATCCTTTTAATAGGATACAAGCTCCTTCAGACTTGGTTAATGGTTTAGGGATTGGTGCTTATACATTTGACAAAAATGGAGAAAAGATAAGAGCTAGTTATAGTTGCATTGGCCCTGGACGTGAGGGGTGCAAAGTAAAGCCTGATGTTCTGGAATTTGGAGGAGCACCAGAAAATCCAGCTGTTTTAATAAGCACTATACCAAATAAAACAACTGTAGAATGTGGAACCAGTTTTGCCTCACCTATTGTTACTGGTAAACTAGGAAAAATGATGGCATTATCCTCTGAAATCTCTCAGCACATGGCTAAAACATTGCTTATTCACACGGCAGAAGATTCAGATGAATATAGCATCGAAGAAATAGGATTCGGATTCTGTATTGATGATGTTACAAATATCCTAAATTGTGAAGACAATAAAGTTGTTGTTTTATATGAAGGAAATATTGCTCCTAAACAAAATATAGAACTCCCTGTTCTTCTCCCTGATATAAATGGGCTTAAATGCAATGCCAATATAACATGGACGCTTTCAACTTTATCTGAATTAAACCCAAATGATGTTGATTCTTATACCTGTAATTGTGTAGAAGATTATTTTTACCCGCATGATAAACATTACAATTATTTCAAAAACACAATACATGGTAGAAAGCAAAAAGCAGCCTTTGTGGGAACAGACGCAGAAAAAGAACTATACGATTTAGGATATAGTCGTTCTGATCTACCAATCTCTAAACCGCCAAAGCAATTTTTGAGTGAAGATGAATTACGGTCACAGCATTTAAAATGGGATACTGTGACCAAAAAAACTATTACTATGAGAGCGTCTTCTTTGAGCAATCCTTTCTTCATACTTCATGGAATGAATAGAGATATTGCTGGGACTACACCCATGAAATATTTTGCTGCCATCACAGTTGAGATTCCAAAATATCCTGGAGTTTTATATGACGATATTTTAGCTCAATATCGAAATCTTGTACCAATCAATATAAAAGTAGAGAATCAGATTTTTGTCGAATTATAAACTATATAGAAAAGCGCTATAGGCACAACCTATGGCGTTTTTTTAACATTTAATCTTTATGCTACCTAGATAGTAAAAAAGAAATAACATAAACGCTCCATAGCATGTACCTATCCATTAAAATGAATACATGACTTTAAATGAAATCTACCCGCTTACGCTAAGCTGACGACAAAACCACATTCAATAGATATTTGAGTATAATTTAAACTATAAGTACAAGAAAAGCGGTTAAAACACCATAAAAGATTAGTGAAATCAAGAGCAAAAAGGTGAAAAAACAGTAAAAAAACGGTAGTGTAAAATAGTTTGTGTTTCTGGTAAAAAATGGCTCCTTTTTGGTAAGAA
>ENA-UONZ01002465-UONZ01002465.1-human-gut-metagenome-genome-assembly--contig:-C93old-NODE-2465-length-14421-cov-4.795350_pt1 | contig 14421 bp, 9 predicted proteins | sample MGYA00242468_ERZ724015 | MGnify/ENA metagenome assembly ERZ724015
CCTTGATGCTGCGGGCGGCCAAAAGCGCCCGGTCGCACATCTGCTCAAAGGGAATGGTCCGGTCCACAACCGCGAACACGCCCCATTTCAAGGACACGCTCCTGGTGTTTGACATGGCGCTGATCTCGATCTCCGCATTCCGGAACATCTCGTTGGAGTATTCCCAGCCGTGCTCCAGCAGGCATACGAACTGGTCCGCGTTGAACCGGCCGCAGAGGCCGCGCCCGTTCACCAACCGGGTGTAGAGCCGGGCGATGCCGCACAGCAGCCGGTCCCCGGCCGGAATCCCGAACACGTCGTTGATCAGCTTGAAATTCTCGATGTCGGAACAGATCACATCATAGCGTTTTTGGGGATTCTGTGCCAGCAGGTCCTTGGCCTTCCGGTAGAAAAACTCCTTGCTGTAAAGCCCGGTCAGGCGGTCGTACTGGAACTGGTTGACCATGGCAGCCGTCTCCCGCAGGTTGATGATGCTGGCCACGCGGTGCAGGATCACCTGGGGCTTGTAGGGTTTTGCCACAAAATCGGTGGCCCCGTGAGCCAGGGCCGCCACCTCGTCGGTCTCGCCGTCATTCTGCGTGGTGACGATCACCGGTATGGTCGCGTAGTCAGGCGTGGACTTCATGATGGACAGAAAGGTGTAGCCGTCCATCACGGGCATCACCAGATCCAGCAGAATGAGGGATATCTCATCCTTATACTGTTCCAGCAGGGAGAGCGCCTCCTCCCCGTTTTCCGCCTCCAGCACCTGATATTGATCGGCCAGTATCGTGTTCAGCATAGTCCGGTTGATCTCGTTGTCCTCAACCACCAATATTGTTTTATAGATCATTGTTTTATCCCCTTGTCCTGAACTGCCGCGCCAGCGTCCTCTGTCCCCGCGTTCGGTGAATCCGGTCACTCCAGAAATATTTCATATATTTTTTGTGTAAACAGTTTCTTAACTCTGTCCATATATATACCATTTTATTCTAGCATAGAAGGGTTGAATGTGCAATGCTTTTAGCCGGCCCGATTGCAGCGCAAACCCATGGTTTATATAGGTTTTTAAGGTTCCCCCTTCCCAAAGGGTCCGCGCCCCGGGGCCGTCCGGGAAGGCTTCCCGGGATGCAGAATAAGGGAAACGGCTGCCGGACCATTTCCCTCATTTTACCGCGCTTATGCTTTTTTGCAGGATTTTACCGGGCGCCTCAGCCCAGGCAGCGCTTCAGTTCCTCCACCAGGAGACGGATATCCAGGGGCTTGACCAGGTATCCCGTCATCCCCGCTGCAAACGCTTTCTTCTTGTCCTCCTCAAAGGCGTTGGCGGTCATGGCCAAAATCGGAACCGACGCGCCGTCCCCGCGGTCCATGGCGCGAATCCGCATGCACGCCTCCAGACCGTCCATGACCGGCATGCGGATATCCATCAGAACCGCGTCGTAGGTCCCCGATTCCCGGGCCGCGAAGAAGTCCAGGGCCTCCCGGCCGTTTACAGCGGTGTCCACAGCCGCCCCGTTCATTTCCAGAAGCGTCACCGCAATCTCCCGGTTCAGCTCGTTGTCCTCGGCCAGCAGGAAGCGTTTCCCCGCAAGGCCCGGATCGCATTGCCCGGACGGCTCCGGATTCCGCTTATCCAGCTTGGAGAACGTGTCGTAGATCGCGGACCGGAGCAGGGGCTTGGCGATAAAATAGTTGATGCCCGCAGCCCGGGCCTCCGCCTCGATTCCGCTCCAGTCGTAGGCCGTGATCATGATGATCATGGTATCCCCGCCCACCAGGTTTCGGATCCGCCTGGCCGTCTCGATCCCGTCGATCCCAGGCATTTTCCAGTCGATCATGGCGATGTCGAACATCCGGTCCTGGCGGAGGCTTATCTGTACCTCCTCCACAGCCCGGTAGCCGGAATCCGCCCACACGGTTCTGGCCCCAATGTCCTCCAGGATCACCGCCGTCTGCCGGCCCACCGCCGGATCGTCGTCCACCACCAGCACCTCAAAGCCTTTCAGGAGATTCTGTCGTTTCCGCTCCCACTCCCGCTCCTGGTTGTCGGATACCAGCCGGAAGGGAATGGTGACGGTGAAGGTGCTGCCTTTGTCCTTCTCGCTCTCCACGCCGATGGTTCCGCCCATGAGCTGCACCAGATTGTAGACGATGGACAGGCCCAGGCCGCTGCCCACGTTGTTGCGGGCATTCCCCGGGTTCTCCTGCTCAAAGGGCTGGAAGATCCGCTGCATGAATTCTTCCGACATGCCGATGCCATTGTCCCAGACCATAAACTCCAGGTAGGCGAAGCCGTTTGCGCGCTTTTCCTCACGGATGTCCACCCCCAGCTTTCCTCCCGGTGGCGTGAATTTCAGGGCGTTGGAGAGCAGGTTCATCAAAATCTGCTTCATGCGCAGGGAGTCGCCGATATAATGGCTTTCCAGGGGCTCCCGGTGGCGCATCTCGTAGCCCACCTCTTTCTCCAGAGTCTGGGGATAGATGATCTGGTTCAACTCCTCCGCAAAGGCTTTGAAGTCAAAGAGCTCGTGGGCGATCTCCATTTTGTCTGTCTCGATCTTGGACATGTCTAAAATGTCGTTGATCAGGGACAGGAGATATTTGGACGAGGTGTCGATCTTGCGGAAACAGTCCCGCACCACCTGACTATCCTCCAGTTTGAGCTGGCCGATGGTGGTCATGCCGATGATGGCGTTCATGGGCGTGCGGATGTCGTGGCTCATGCGGGAGAGGAAATCCGACTTGGCCCTGCTGGCCGCGTTGGCGGAGGCCAGGGCATCCCGCAGAAGCTGCTGCTGGCGGGCCTGCTCCTGGCGCTGGCTGTCCAGAAGCTTCACCAGATCGATGGCCAGCACGTCGTCGTTAAAGGGGTTCTCCACAGCGATCACATGCACGGAAAGCCAGTGGTACTCTCCGTCGTCCCCCTTCTGCTGCATCTCCATGTAGATCTCCCGCTCCCCGGCCTCAAATCTGCGCAGAATCTCCTCCCGCCGGAAGGTGTTCCGGTAATCCTCCTGGTAGGAGGGATAGATCATGGGCAGGCTGTTCTCCACCAGATCCGTGTAGGTCCCCTCCCCCTGGATGGTATAGGAATCCTGCTCATCCACAAACAGGCTGTAGGTATTCCGGGTCAGATTCAGGCTCATGATCAGGGGGTATGCGGTGTAGATCGCGGCGCGCAGAAAACGGTTTTCCAGAATCCGCTCCTGCTCCTGGGCCTTTTCCAGGCGCATCTGCTCCGTGATATCCGTAAATACCGCCTGAATCACCTCCTGGCCGTCGCTGTTGACGATCCGGCCCATGACCACGCTGATCCACGCCTCCTGGCCGTCCCTTCGGACGCAGCGGCGGCGGTAGGATGAATTCTCGCCGTTTAAAGTCAGGCGGTCGATGGCTGCCAGAACCCGGCCGCGGTCCTCCTCCTCCACATTGTCCAGCGGGCTGGTCACGTCGCGCCGGTACGCCTCCTCGGAGTCATAGCCGTAGAATTTCCAGGTCATGGGATTTAAAGCCACCACCCTGTGGCCGGGATCCGTGGTAAACTGAAGAATTCCGCAGGGTATGGTGTCGTACAGGCGTTCCAGAAACTGCGCCTGGTTCTCGAACTCCTGGTTTTTGATGTTCAGAGCCGATTGCAGGCGGATAAATTCCTCCCTGCTGGACTCGATCGGGAACAGTTCGTCCTCCTTAATGGCCTGATAGGGCACGGAGTTGTGGATATGTACGGCCTTAAGCCCCTCGTCTGTCTCGCGGAACACAAAGGTCACCCGCTGCTGCATGTTGACGTAGAATTCCGATCCCGGCTTGCTGCGCAGCCAGCTCACCCCCTCGCAAAGGTAAGCGCCGCCTCCAAGGTCCATGCAGTGGTAGGATTCCTCGCTCATGTCGCAGGCGATCATACCGTCCTTTCCGCTCCGGAAGCAGGCGGCCACCGCCTCTTTTCCCTCCGCCTTCTGTTTCTCGCCTCCGCCCAGCCAGATAATGTCATCTGCAAATGTGGAAATCAAAAACTCCAGATCGGAGTCGCAGAAATAGGTCGTCAGTATCTTCCGTGCCAGGCTCTCAACCTCCGCCAGCGTCACATTGCCCAAATCTTTTTACCTCCTTTTATTGAACACCAAAGCCGCCTTGTCTCCATTCCGTCTAAGTTTACCGTATCCCGTGCCCAGGTGCCGCAGTGAATGGTCATAAAAAACGAAAAACCCTTGAACGAGTCAAGGGTTAAGGGTTTACAAGCGGAGACGGAGGGATTCGAACCCTCGTACGGGGATGAACCGATAAACGCATTTCGAGTGCGCCGCGTTACGTCCGCTTCGCTACGTATCCTAAAAATAGCCAACTATCGTATTATACACTAAAATTCATCTTTTGGGAAGTGGTTCGCTGCATTTTTCCTCAAGTTCAGCGATTTTTTTGAGCGAAATCCCGCGGGCAGGTTCCGGCCCGGGGGATTTCGCCGTTTTCCCGGGAGCAAAACACGTTTGCCGGGAAAACGGCAGGAACTCCGCCCGCTGGGGAGGCTGCGGCAGCGCCGCAGGCTTCCCGGTTTCATACTGTTTAATATCCGAAATACTGGTTGATTCCGGTCAGCAGCCCGTCCGCCAGGGTATCCAGGGTGGCGGAGGAATGGTCCGATGCCTTGTCGCCCAGCTCGATATCCACGGAAGGGATGGTGGAGAAGGAGGTCTGGGTCAGGTCCATCTCCATGGCTCCGTTGGAAAAGATCTTCACACCGGCGGATTTAAGCCCGGCTACCAGGCTGGCGCCTAAGGCGTTGTGCTGCTCCCAGTGGGACTTCACCGGCTCCATGTTCCGGTAGGACTGATTGGAGGGAACGCTCATGTAGAAAGCCCCCTTGTTGTTGGTGGTACTGTCCCAGTGCAGGGCAATGTGGCAGTCGCTGGTGTTGTTGGCGATCACGGTGCGTGCGATGTTGTCCAGCTGGACGTCGTCGCTCTCCCGGATCATCAGCACGTCGTAGCCGTTCGCCAACAGCTTGTCCTTCAGCTTCAGGGCCATGGCCAGAGTGACCTTGGCCTCCGGGGTGCCATCGGAAAATGTCATGCCGCCGGACACCGCCACCGCCGAGGTGGCGCCCGCGCTGGTGGTGCCGCCTGTCACCTTGGGAGTGCCATCGGGATGGCACTGGGTCTTTACGCTGCTGCCGCCCGAGGTGCCGTGGCCCGCGTTGACGCAGATTGTCTTGTTCTTGCGGCTGCCCGCCTCGGAGCGGTACAGCTTTGCCGCCCCGGAATTGATCTTGGAAAAGTCCGCGTACTTCCAGGAGGAGTCCAGCTTCACCTCGCCCGCCTCCACGTTGGCGGAATTCGAGACCGCCGTGGTCTCAGGGACCTCAGTGGTCAGAAACGCCGTGGCCACGTAGTACACCTGGCCGTCTATCACAATGCGGCTCCACTCCTCGCTGATTCCGGTGCGCTTAAGCTCCGCGCCCACGGCCGCTGTGGTCACCACGTTGGAATTGTTCTGCTTGTTGCAGCTGGAGCGCACGTTTACCGGCGTCCCGTCCGCAGTTTTTACATAGACCGTCTCGTCCACCTCGTCGAATTCCGGCGGCTTGGCGGTGGTCAACTCCGCCTCGTTGCGGCTGGACTCAGGGGTGGGCTGGGTATTCCCGTCCGCCTGACCGTTATCTGCCGCGGCCTGTCCGTCTCCGCTATCCGCCGCGGCCTGACCGTCTCCGCCGTCCGCCCGGTCCTGGCTGTCTCCGGCGGCCGTCTGGTCTGCGGCGGCCTCCACCGGCTTGTATGTCCCGCACGCGGAAAGGGCTCCGCTGGTGCAGAGCGCGCCTGCGCAGAGCACCGCCAAGCCCATTTTCGTCACTGTTCGTCTCATAAAATCGTTCCTCCTCCGGCCACGTAGTCCCCGGTGTAGAATACCACGGCCTGTCCCGGCGTCACCGCCCGGACCGGCTCGTCGAACACGCATTCCACCAGGTCTTCGCCGATCTCGCGTATGGTACAGGCGGCCCCTCTGTGGCTGTAGCGGATCTTTGCATCGACCCGCAGCTGCCCGCCGTGAAGCCCGTCCACCGCCATCCAGTTCAGTTTACTACAGCGGAGGGTATTTGTAAATACATCTTCGCCTTCCCCGATCACCACCTCGTTGGTGTCCGGACGGATCTCCACTACGAACACCGGGCGGCCCATGGACAGGTTCAGGCCCTTGCGCTGGCCCACGGTGTAGTGGGAGATTCCCTTGTGGCGGCCCAGAACATTTCCCTGAAGGTCCACGAAATTGCCCTCGGGGCAGGTTTTGCCGGTGTAGTCCTCGATAAAGGAGGCGTAATCCTTGTCCGGCACAAAACAGATCTCCTGGCTGTCGGGCTTGTGGGCCACATTGAGGCCGATCTCCTCCGCCATCCGCCGAATCTCGTCCTTGTGGTAGCTGCCCACGGGCATCAGAGTTCTGGAAAGCTGCTCCTGGGTCAGGTTGTACAGGGCGTAGGTCTGGTCCTTGGCCTCGGTGACGGAACGGCGCAGGGTGAAACGCCCGTTTTCCAGCCGCACGATCCTGGCGTAATGTCCGGTTGCAATGTAGTCGGCCCCGATGGCGATGCTGCGGCGCAGCAGGGACTCCCACTTTACATAGCGGTTGCAGGCGATACAGGGATTGGGCGTGCGGCCCTCCAGATATTCCCCTGCGAAGTAGTCCATCACGTGCTCGCGGAATTCCTGCTTAAAATTCATCACGTAGTAGGGAATCTCCAGCTGCATGGCCACCCGGCGGGCGTCGTCCACGGCGCTTAAGCCGCAGCAGCCCCCCTGTTCCTCCTGCACGTCCCCGTCCTCGTCCTGCCAAATCTGCATGGTCACGCCGATCACCCGGTAACCCTGCTGTTTTAAAAGGTAGGCGGCCACGGAGGAATCCACTCCCCCGGACATGCCCACCACTACGGTCTTTTTCTCTTCACTCATGGCCGATTAATAATCTTCCTCTTCTTCCTCTTCACCGATGTTGTCCTTGGGTTTCTCCAGCCCGTCGATGGTGATGCCGTTCTTCTGGGCGTAATCCCACAGCGCCGCGTGGATGGCCTCCTCGGCCAGCAGGGAACAGTGGATCTTCACGGGCGGAAGTCCGTCCAGCGCCTCACAGACTGCTTTGTTGGTCACCTGCATGGCCTCGTAGATGGATTTGCCCTTGACCAGCTCCGTGGCCATGCTGCTGGTGGCTACGGCGGCTCCGCAGCCGAAGGTCTTGAACTTCACGTCGCGGATGATCTGGTTCTCGTCGATATCCAGGTAAATGCGCATGATATCGCCGCACTTGGGATTTCCCACAGTGCCCATGCCGCTGGCATTTTCAATTTCTCCTACATTTCTGGGGTGCTCAAAATGGTCCATTACTTTCTCTGTATACATAATTCAATCTCCTGTATTTTGGTTTTTGTGAGCGGGCGGGGCCCGTTGTCCGGGGGGCGTCCCGCGCCCGCGGCGCTGTTGTCTGTGGGGAGGCCCCGCCGCCCATGGCGCTGTTATCCGGGAATGCCCCACCGCCCGTGGCGCTGTTATTCGGGAATGCCCCGCCGCCCGTGGCGCTGTTATCCGGGAATGCCCCGCCGCCCATGGCGCTGTTATCCGGGAATGCCCCGCCGCCCGTGGCGCTGTTATCCGGGAATGCCCCGCCGCCCGAAACCGGCGGTTACCGGCTGTTTTTCTTCATGAAGTCCTCATAAAGCGGGGACAGATTGCGCAAGTAGGCTACGATTTCTTTAAGCTTCTCCACCACGTAGTCCATCTCCTCCTTGGTGTTCTCCTCGCTTAAGGTCAGGCGCAGGGAGCCGTGGGCGATCTCGTGGGGCAACCCGATGGCCAGGAGCACGTGGGAGGGATCCAGGGAGCCGGAGGTACAGGCGGAGCCGCTGGAACCGCAGATTCCTTCCATGTCCAGCTTGATGAGTAAGGACTCGCCCTCGATGAACTGGAATGCGAAGTTCACGTTGTTGGGCAAACGGTTTTTGCGGGATCCGTTGATCCGGGTGTAGGGAATCTCGGCCATAACGCGGTCCATCAGGTAGTCGCGCAGACCGGTCTCATATTTGGAGCGCTCCTCCAGCGTGGCCATGGCCAGCTCCACGGCCTTGCCGTAGCCAACGATGCCGGGTACATTTTCCGTGCCGGCACGGCGCTTGCGCTCCTGGGCGCCGCCGTGGATGAAGGAGCGGATTTTCACGCCCTTGCGGATATAGAGGAAACCGATGCCCTTGGGGCCGTTTAACTTGTGGGCGCTGGAGCTGAGCATGTCGATGTTGTACTCGTCCACATTGATCGGCACATGGGCGTAAGCCTGCACCGCGTCGGTGTGGAACAGGATGCCGTGATCTCTGGCGATCTGTCCGATCTCCCTTATGGGCTCGATGGTGCCGATCTCGTTGTTGGCGAACATAATGGAGATCAGGATGGTGTCGGGACGGATGGCCTTCTTAAGCTCATCCAGCTTGACCACACCGTTCTCGTCCACGTCCACGTAGGTCACCTCAAAGCCCCGCTTCTCCAGATGGGCGCAGGTGTGCAGCACCGCGTGGTGCTCGATCTTGCTGGTGATGATGTGCTTTCCCTTGGACTGGTAAGCTTCCGCGGTGGCGGTCAAAGCCCAGTTGTCCGACTCGCTGCCCCCGGCGGTAAAATATATCTCTTCGGTCCTGGCTCCCAGGGACTTCGCAATGGTTTCGCGGGCCCCGGTCACCGCCTTTTTGGTGATGGTTGAAAATTCGTATACGGAAGATGGGTTCCCGTAATATTCGCTGAAGTAGGGAAGCATGGCCTCCACCACCTCCGGCCGCGTCTTGGTCGTGGCCGCATTGTCCAGATAAATCAACTGTTTCATGTTGCAAATCCGCCTTTCATTTTGTTTTATACATAGCATAAAGTTAAAAGCTTCATCTACGCTACTTACTATACCATTTAATTCCTACAATTTCAATGGGAATGATATTATTTTGTATTAAAAATGGAGTTTTTTTATCCACTATTGTATCATATGCAATTTTGCAGCCGGAATTCCTGATGATCCGTCCGAACCGGCGCGCCAAAAAAGAGATACCGCGTTCTGAAGCGATATCCCTTTTTTGCGGATTTATTAAATTCTCACCCTTTCACTCCCGTCATGGCAATTCCTTCCACAATATAACGTTCCAGCAGAAGATACGCCACAATCGCCGGAATGGAAGCCACCATTGAAGCGGTCAAAGGCACCACATAATCGATGGAGTATTGCCCGATAAAAGTTGGTATCCCCACCGGAAGCGTGAAAATATTTTCATCCATGGCGCACAGGAATGGCCACAGATAATTATTCCAGCTGGCCATAAAGGCAAATATGGCCACCGTAACCAGAACCGGTTTGGACAGCGGCAGAATCAGACGGGCGAAAATCTTCCCATGGCCTGCGCCGTCGATGATGGCAGCCTCAATCAGCTCGTCCGGAATCCCTTTGAAAAAGTTCGTCAGAATAATCATGTTCATGGACACGGCAATCGTAGGCGCCATAATTCCCACATAGGAGTCCAGCAAATGCAACCGGTTGCAGATTATGTAGAGCGGAATGATAGTGGCCTCTCCGGGAACCATCAGCCCGATGAGGAAAAACAGGTAGACCAGCCCCGAACCCTTGAAGCGGATCTTCGACAGGGCGTAGGCTGCCATGGCTGACAGCATCACCACCAGCAGAGTGGAAACCAGCGCGATCACCACGCTGTTGAACAGCCACAGCGGCACCTTACTGTCGAAGAGCACACGGGGATAGTTCTGTGCGGTATAAGGCGGCAAAAACCACTGTATGGCGTTGGACACCGCGGTTCCCTCTTTTTTAAAGGACACCGCCAGAGCCCATATCACCGGAAATAAGAACAATACCGCCACCAGGGTCGAAACAATCGTCAGCAGTACGCCTGCAACGCCTTTTTTCCGTTTCATCGCTCTCCCCTCCTTTGCACCGAAAGCTGCGCTACCGTCAGCACCAGCAGAATCAGAAACAGGGCGAAGGACATAGCGGAAGCGTACCCCATATTGTTTTTCTCAAATCCGGTCTGATAGATCAGCTGGATCAACGGTCGGGTGCTGGTACCCGGGCCGCCTTTGGTGATCAGCCAGAACTGGCCGAACACCTTAAACGAGGCGATCACCTGAAGCATAAAGATCAGGTAAGTGGTCCGTTTGAGCATCGGGATCGTGATATAGAAAAATGCCTTCACATCCGTCGCCCCGTCCATGGCCGCCGCCTCATAGAGCTGGCCCGGTATGTCTTTCAATGCGGAGAGATAGAGCATCATGCTGTAGCCCACCGTCCACCACACCGTGGCCGCCACCACCACAAACCAGGGCCGCTGGCCCTCAGACAGCCAGAATATCTCCTCCGCCGGCTGCAGCACACCGATGGTCTTTAAAAAACTGTTGACAAACCCCAGATAGGGCTTAAACATAAACAGGGCGCAGTAAGAGACAACCGTCACGGACAGCACGTTGGGCAGATAGTAGGCAACCCGAAAAAATTTTCTTCCCCGGCTGTTTCGGTTGGCCAAAAGGGCCAGAAGCAGCGCCAGCACCATCAGCACCGGAACTGTTAACACCACAAATTTCGTGGTATTTCCCAAAGCTTCCCAGAAATAGCGGTCGCCCAGAAACTTCTGATAATTTTTCAGGCCCACAAACCGCTGTTTGCCCATCAGCCCCCATTTGTGCAGGCTGACATAGAGTCCCTGTATGATCGGCCAGATGGTAAAAATCGTGTAGAACACCGTGAACGGCAGCAAAAACAACACCGCGGCCAGCAGATTTTTTCGTTTGTACGTCATGACAGGGACTCCCCCTTTACTTTCTATTCGATGTCTGCGCGGATTGTGGCAATCATGTCATCCACCATATCCTCCGCGGACACGTCTCCGTTCCAATAGCTGTCCAGCTTCTCAATCATATCAGCCCTCGCCGTGTAGAAAGACTCGGACTGCGGCGGATACGCAGCAATCTGCGCGGCACGCACGTACTCGCTTCTCTGCGGCAATGCCTTGAACGCATCGCTCTGTGTCACCGTCAGGTTGGAAGGAATCTGGCCGGACTCCGCCCAGGTAAGCCCTCCGTTCTTGGACGCCCAGGTGATAAAATCGATGGCGCCCTGCGTCTCCTCCGGCGTGCGGCCGGGATTCACCGGGATGGTAAACACGTGGGAATCCGCCCAGGCGCTCTCCGTCCCAAACAGGCTGGGTACCAGAGTGGCCTTAAAGTTCAGTCCGTCCGTGGCACCGAACTTGCCCACGCACCACGTGCCGGTAAACACCATGGCAGCCTTTCCGGCCTGGAAGATCTTATCCTGCTCCTCCGTGGTCGTCAGGTTGGGGGTAATGTACTCTTCGTCAAACAGCATCTTGATAAACTCAGCAGCCTTGATGGCCTTGTCCCGGTCGATGGCAACCTTGCCGTCCGCGTCGATTACATCGGTTCCGCCCATGGAATAGTAGACCTGCCACCAGTAGCGGAAGGGGTAATCCTGAATTTTGTCCATAGCCAGCGGATACGTGCCCTCCGGTAGTTTTTCTTTGAGTTGTTTGAGTAATGCCACAAAGTCGTCCTCAGTATTGACCGACAGATCCGGCTCAATTCCCGCCTCCTTGAACAGATCGGTATTCAGATAGGCGATCAGGCAGTGGGTGTCCAGCGGTACCCCGTAAACTTCGCCGTCGAACGTCACGGTGTTCCTGGCGCCTTCTGTGTACTCCGACCAGTCCAGATTGGTCTCAAAGGATTGCACCGCTCCGTTCGCCACCAGTTCCGGCAGCTTGGAGACATGGGAAACACCGATATCCGGTCCCTTACCGGCCGCCACGGCGGTCATCAACTTCGTGTAATAATCCGCCCACACCAGTTTCACGGGTACAATCTTATACTCCGGGTTGGTGGCGTTATAATCGTTGATGATCTTGTCCATCCAGTCGCCGTCGCCGCCGCTGAACAGGGACCAGAAAATCAACTCATGTTCACCGGCCACAATTTTCTCCGGATTGTTTACAGTACCGTCGCCGTTCACATCCGCCGCCTCCGTAGTTTCAGGAGCCGCTGTGGCGGAGGCCTCCGGCGCTTTCGTCTCCGGAGCCTTGGTTTCCGGCGCCTGGGACGCGGCCGTGGTGGGAGCATCCTTGCCGGATGAGCAGCCAAACAGCGACAGGCCCATAATGCTGGCCATCAGTAATGCGGTCAACTTCTTGCATTTTTTCATTTCTAATCCTCCCTTTCTTTGAAATAAATCAACTGAATGGTTCCCTTTATTAAAACATGCCGGTCACAGCATCGTTTCAATCTGATCATTGATCTGCCTTAACGCCTCCGGGTCCACCTTGGGCGTGCGGTCCGGCCGCAGCAGACCGTTGATCTCCTGTTCCACGTCGGTAAACTGAGTGTAACAGAACCCCTGAATCATTCCGGACCGGCCGATGGCGCGGATGATGCGCTGGTACTCCTCCAGAAATTCCTCAGCCCCGGACGCGCTGGTATAGCCCCATCCCCCCTCCGGCGCCAGTGCGATTCCGCCGCACTCCGAGAGGATCACCGGCTGCCCCTTGTAACCGTACCCCTCTGCAAATGGCTTGCGGATCATAATGTCCGCCAGCCCTTCCACCGAACAAAGCCCCCGTGAGAAACGCTCCTGCATCCCGGCGTCCGACCGTTCCCCATGGCGGTAGCTGTGCACCGCCACAAGATCCGTCTCCGTCATCTCCCAACCGTCGTTGGAAATCACCAGCCGGTTCCCGCCCAGGCTTCGCGCCAGATAGTACATGGCATTGGCAAACGCCTGCTGCTCGGGGTCATGGCTGACCGCCGGAATCCCCCAGCTCTCGTTTAGCACGTTCCATACCACAATGCAGGGATGACTGTAATCCCGCTGGATCAGGCCGCACCACTCCCGGACAAAGGCAGAGGCCGCCTGGTGCGTATAGCTGATGAAGCTGCCCATGGATTCCCACACCAGAAATCCCATGCGGTCCGCCCAGTACAGAAATCTTGGATCCTCCGCTTTTTCATGTTTGCGGCAGCCATTAAATCCCATTTCCTTAGCCCGCCTTATATCCTCCCGATACGCCTCATCCGAGGGCGCGGTCACCAGGCTGTCCGGCCAATAGCCTTGATCTAAAACCAGTTTTTGGAAATAAGGGCGGTTGTTCAGGTAAATCTTTCCCTCCGACACATGGATCTTGCGCATACCGAAATAGGTGTCCACCGAGTCCCGAATCTGCCCATCGGACTCCAGCTCCGTGTGCACGTCAAACAGCGTCGGGCTCTCCGGAAACCAGCACAGTCCGCTGTAATGGAAGCTGCCGTTCAGAATCCGGTTATGAAACACATCCACCGCAAACTCCCCGTTCCGTTCCCGGCTTATAAACCCACCCTCGTAAATCTCTTCGCCCTTCACCCGAATCTGCCATCGCAGGCGGCACGGCAGAGGACATTGCTCCGACAGGCTGAAACGGATGCGCACCAAACCGGCATCCACGTCGGAATCGTAACGTATTCCTGCAATATGGGCCTCATCCAGGGGTTCCAGCCATACGGACTGCCATATCCCCGAGGACGGCGTATACCAGATAAACGCGGGATCTCCCGCCCAAAATTGCTTTCCCCGGGGGATCGTCTCATCTTTAAGGGGATCCCAGACCCGGACCTCCAGCATTTCCTCCCCGCCGGTCAGATACGGGGTGATATCGGCTGAAAAGGGCGTATAGCCACCCTCGTGGCCGCACGCCGGCGAACCGTTTACAAACACCTGGCTGCGGTAGTCCACCGCCCCGAAATGAAGGATAATCCGGCTCCCGTTCCATTCCTCCGGAACCCGAAACGTCCGGAAATAACGCATGGTGTCATATGCTCCGCTCACTCCTGTCCCGCTCATGGCGCATTGATAGGCGAAGGGTACCTGGATTGTACAGGTCTGGTCCCCAAGCGTGATCCCCCATTCTCCATTGAGGCTGCACCAACGTTCCCTCCGAAATTCCGGCCGCGGATATTCTCCCCTCATGTCAAATCCTCCGATTATCTTGTAATGGTTAAATTGTATCGTTTTTTATTTATTACATTCTTTTTGTAATTTATTCTTCTAAATTCATGCTAGCATTTTCTATCTAATCTGTCAATATATTTTAAAATTAATTGCTTTTTTGAGCATTATTTCACAATATTTTTTCTTATATTTTCCATTTAATTTTAACATCTGTTTATTTATTACATTTTTTATACAATTAAATGGACGTTTTTGAAAATTTACTGGAATTTATACTTCAGTTTTGATAGAATAAAAGAAAATGAATCAGAACACTCAGGAGCGCTTATGTCAAAATCAAAGAAACCCATTCAGTTGAGCAATGACCGTAATATTCACCTGCGCACCACCGTTCCCTCCCACCAGGAACAGCTGGTTCACATCGGAAAGGCCATCTCC
>ENA-UONZ01002473-UONZ01002473.1-human-gut-metagenome-genome-assembly--contig:-C93old-NODE-2473-length-14379-cov-13.548729_pt1 | contig 14379 bp, 10 predicted proteins | sample MGYA00242468_ERZ724015 | MGnify/ENA metagenome assembly ERZ724015
ACAGTGACTTGTCGCCAGTTTCCTAACTTGACATTCGCTCCACGGAAAACCTGCCATCTTACAGGCAGCAACCTCACGCTTCATCGCTATCATGCCACAGCCTCTGTATCATATCATAAGTTTCCTTGAATTGCAAGGGATTTTTCAGGGTTTTTCCTCATTTTTTTCAAAGAAATTTCCGTGGATTTTCAGAGGTTTTTGGGCATTTTGACGAGGGGAGGGCGGGACGGGGATACACGGCAGAAGAAGGAGGTTTTTCAGTTCCAGCGAAGTCACTGAAAAACCTCCTTCTTCTGCTCCCCACTGTACTCCGGCCCGCCGAAAAGAGAGGAGAAAAGGTGAAGAGGAACTTCCTTTCCGGCCCCTCTCGTTTTCGCTCCCCCCGGCAAAAAGAGAAGGAAGGACAGATTTTTGTGACTTCGCTGGAACAAAAATCTGTCCTTCCTTCTCTTTCTCTTGCCCTTCTTTCTCTTGCCCCTTTAATCCCACGGAACCGGCTCGTAGGGGTCTCTCGCGTACTCGTCGCCGTTGTTGGACTCTTTATCTACTTCAATGACGATTCCCGACTTGTTCGTCTCAAACCGTGTGCCGCTGGAGTCCTTGACGGTTGTGTCTTTGGCAATCTTGCCTGATGTATTTACAAGGTAATTGTTTCCGTCCACACGGATTACCTCGTACTTCGTGCCGCTGTCAGCCTCCTGAAGCTTTCCTTTATAAAAGAGGTAATTATTCTTCACTCCCGTGTACCCGCGGCCGGCCTTGCTGCCGCTCTCGGTAAAGTAGTACTCGCACTTTGTGCCGTCGCCCTCCTCGATATCCATGCGGCCCTTCTGCACGGAGCTTGTCTGCCTGTCGCCGAAATAGTAGGTTTCAAAATCATTTCCGTCCTTCAGGTTTCTGAGGCCGTAGACAGGGTTTCCGTCATTGTCAAACAGGTAGGTCACGCCGCCGATCTTTTCCAGATCCCGGACAGTGGCTTCCTCCACAGCCGGGCCTACCTTTGGCTCGCCGTCGCTCTCGAAATAATACCACTGTACCTCGTCCTCCACATCCCCGTCATAGTCCTCCGGCGGATAGGTGGAGTACCAGCCCACAGTCAGCTTTCCGTTGTCCTGGAGATAGCGGTAGTCGCGGAAGTTGTCCTCATCCCCGGTCACGCAGATCCAGCCGGTCTGCATCCGGCCCTCCTCGTCGAAGTAATAGTTGACGCCGTCTATCTTGTATTTTTTGTAATTGTCTCCTCCTGTTTCCGGCATGTAGCGCTTGCCGGAGCTCTGGAAGTAATACCAGTGGTGATCCTCGTCGTCCTCATAGGGGCGCATCTTGTCGTCGTCATCGTCGTCCGCATCGGGATCTTCCAGATACTGCCAGCCTGTGCGCATGGTTCCGTCGTCTCCCAGATAATAGAGATCGTCATCTGCCCAGCCGGTCTGCATCTCGCCGTCGCTGTTGAAATAATACCACTTTCCGGAAATCTTCTGCCAGTTGTCGGAAACAGCCTTTCCGTCGCTCTCGAAGTAGTACCAGACCTGTCCGGCATTTGTATCCCAGCCGTCATCCTTCGGAGCCAGCTGCATCCACTTTCCGGCCACCATGATTCCGTTGGAGTCCACATAGTACTCGTCGTCCACCCAGGTGTTGAGGGCCATGTTCCCATTATAGTTGAGGTAGCGCCAGAGGCCGTCAGCCCCTTTTCTCCACTCGTTTGTCACTTTATTTCCGCTTGAATTGTAATATACCCAGTTGCCGCCGGACTGCTGCCACCCTTCGGCGAGGCTGGCCGTCGCTCCGGCCAGAGTCAGCGCGACCGAAAGGCCCAATACGGCGATTCCTTTTCTCTTCATTCAAAATCCTCCCGCAAATACCCATTTTTTCCTATCTACCATTCTAGCAAGAGCCGGACAAATATTCAAGCGAAATAATCTTTCAATTCTATTACGAAATTTTCTGCAGAATGGCTGAAGCCTTTCCGCACAAAACGCAAAACCTCTTTGACACCCGTTCCTGCGGAATATATAATACTCATATGCATCATGCATAACCAAAAAACGGCAGCCGAAAGGTTCTTGCAACTTCAGGGCTGCTGTTTTAGCCGAAAATAAAAATTCAAATTTAAGGAGAACAATACATATGTGGATAGCTGACGGCTGGAAAGATTATGAAGTAATAGACTGCTCCAAAGGTGAAAAGCTGGAGCGCTGGGGCAGGTATCTGCTTGTCAGGCCGGATCCCCAGGTTATCTGGGATACGCCGAAGAGGCACAAGGGATGGAAGCGGATGAACGGCCATTACCACCGAAGCTCCAGGGGAGGAGGCGAGTGGGAATTTTTCGATCTGCCGGAGCAGTGGACCATCCGCTACAGAGAGCTGACCTTCAACCTGAAGCCCTTCAGCTTCAAGCATACCGGCCTGTTTCCGGAGCAGGCCACGAACTGGGACTGGTTTGGAGAGAAGATACGAAAGGCCGGAAGACCTGTAAAAGTTCTCAACCTGTTTGCCTACACCGGAGGCGCAACCCTGGCGGCCGCCAAGGCAGGCGCCCATGTCACTCACGTGGATGCCTCCAAGGGAATGGTGACCTGGGCCAGGGAAAATGCCCGTTCCTCCGATCTTGCCGATGCCCCCATCCGCTGGATCGTAGACGACTGCGTCAAATTTGTGGAGAGGGAAATCAGGCGCGGCAATCACTACGACGGAATTATCATGGATCCTCCGTCCTACGGAAGAGGACCTAAGGGAGAGATCTGGAAAATTGAGGATTCCATCCACCCCTTTGTGCAGCTCTGCGCCAAACTTCTGTCGGATCAGCCTCTGTTCTATCTGATTAACTCCTACACAACAGGGCTGGCTCCGTCTGTCCTCACCTACATGCTTTCCACAGAGCTGGTTCCGAAGTTCGGCGGAACGGTGCGCTCTGAGGAAATCGGCCTCCCGGTAACAGAGAGCGGACTGGTTCTCCCCTGCGGAGCCTCCGGCAGGTGGGAGAGCAAAAACTAGGCTGCCGCCTGTTTTCTCATCTTCCCCCGCTGATTACCCTCCACAGAGGCCCTGCATATTTTCTCAGGAACTCTCCCAGCTTCCAGGCCAGAATCACACAGATAACCGGAATCGCCAGGTAGAGAAGCAGGGCCGTGAGGGCGGAGTGGGGAAGGAGAGCTGCTCCCAGCTTGTTGATTCCCCTCGCCAGTATAAAGTGGATAGTATAGAGAAAAAATCCGTACTTCATCCACTCCCTGGCATCCGGCAGCCTCATTCCCGGCACCGCCATCCAGAGGGTTACAGGCACGGTAAACCGGTAGAGAACTGTCTCAAACACGGAATGCCTGACTGTGATGCCCTGGTAAAAGTAAACTGCAAGCACGGTTCCGATCACTGCAGCGGCGGCTCTGACAGCCGTCCCTTTCCTGCCCTGCAGCCGCCGTTCCTCCAGAAAATCTTCTGCATGGAGCGCTCCGTAGGCGGCTGCGCTGTAATAAAAAAGGGCGTCCATATTGACAATCGGTATCTGAATCAGATTTTTGATGCAGTACAGCTCCGCCCCAATCACAAGAATGCCGGAAACCCTGTTTTTCAAGAGCGGATGCAGAAGCGGCGAGAGAGCGAGCAGGAAAATAAGCTGGTACATATACCAGAACACCGGATTATAGGTAAAATGAAGCACCGCATCTGCCATAGCCGGAATGCTGAGCTCCACCGCTGTCTTGTCTGAAATCCAGGCCAGATACGGGATGCGTCCGGCTGCCGCATAGCCCAGATAGTAGAGGAAATTCCAGAGCAGGTAAGGAAGCAGAACCGTCCGTATCCTCCGCTCCATCTTGGGCCCTATATCTTTATAGGAACACTTCCTGTAAAACTGGTAGGCAGACAGCATGAAAAAACCGGGCACTGCCACCGGCCCCAGAACGTCTGCCAGAATGTGCTGGAACTGCCAGACCACTTCTGAAGCCCCGCCCTCAGCCGGAAGCGCCAGAAACATATCTGCATTATAGCTGTGAATCATCACCACCATAAGGCTGAACAGAAAGGCCGCAAAGCACACCTTATTGTGAAATTTCTTTTCTGTCAAGGGCATCCCTCCTGTCTGCCTGTCCCATCGTTTTCCTGTTCCCGAACCAGATGTTCTCTTTCATCCTGTTCTGTCTCCTTTGTCTTCTCTGTCTCCTCTGTTTTCCCTTTTCCTGTTCCGCTTTGTTTCTGCCGGTCTTCCCCGCTGCCTTCCAATATATCAAAAGCACAGCCTGTGATCGTCATTCGCCGCTCGCTTGCGCTCATTATATCCTTATACTCGGTCACAGTGCTTTCGTTTCTGCATACAGCCGGCAGATAAGATATGCCCACGCAGCCAGAGCAGTGAGCGTAAGCCCCCATGCGCTCAGGCGTCCTGACTCCATCCACGTACCGAAGGCGGCCGCATCCAGGGTCAGCGCTGTCAGATTCGCCGCTATGTGAACAGAGGCAGCGGCTGTCACTGTGTGAAAGCGCTCTGTAAGGAATGCGAGAAAAAGTCCCATGAGCCCCGCATAAATCCCCTGCTGTACATTTCCGTGATAGATCCCGAATACAGCAGCCGTTGTCAGAGCGCAGGCCCAGACGCCAAACCTCCTTCTGAGCCTTTTATACATCAGGCCCCGGAACAAGACCTCCTCGGCAAACGGGATCAAAAAGCCCGTGCAGAGAAAAGTCAGAGCTGCAGCCGCCGCGCCGCCCGCCCGGGAAACTGTCGGCTCCGCGGCGCTCACAGCCGTCTGTGCCAGCGCAGATTCAGAAATCTCTGCCGGCACCAGGGCAGCTGCGGAAAGGCAGATGAGTCCGCTCATCCCAATACAGTAGCAGACACCTGCGGCGGGAAGCTTCCAGGCAGCTCTCACCCATTTTCCCTTGCTCTGCGGTCCTCCAAACCGGCCGTCTCCCTCCTGCTCCATCCTGGTATTTCCAGGCCTCGGCCAGTACCAGAAAATTATGACAGCCGCCCCCATGCCGCTTGCAGCCTGGGGAAGAACCTCAGTCAGAAACACAGCCGCTCCCGCCTCCCCGGCAGAAGCCCAAATACCTGACATACGCCAAACAGCTTCCAGAACAATCAGTGCCGTCTCCGCTGCAAGCCCGTAGAACAGCAGGGGCAGAAATGCGCTCAGAACAATCTCTGCAGTTTTATGGCTTCCTGCATCTGGCTTTTCTGTCTGTCTCCTCTCGGCGCCTGTCATTTCAGCCCTCCATCTCTCCGTTCTCCGCCTTTTATCTTTCTGCTCCATCCGGGTTTCAGCCCTATGCCCCTCCGGCCAGCTCCATGGCTTTCCCGGCATCCAGCATTCCGCCTGTGGCCGTCTTTCCATCCATAGCGCTGTTCTCCTTTACAGAGGAGAGGATGAGCTGGCGAAGTCTTCCCGTATCTGTATCCGGGTAAGCAGATTTTATCATGGCAGCAACTCCCGTCACCATGGGAGCTGCCATGGAGGTTCCGCTCATGTAGGCGTACTGGTTTCCGGAGATCGTGCTGAGAATATACTTTCCCGGAGCTGCCAGGTCAACGCCTGCCGGGCCGTAGTTGGAGCTGGGATCCAGGTTTCCGTCCAGCCTCATGCTGGCCACGGAGATCACATTGTCCAGGTCAAAGGCCGCCGGGTACACCGGAGACTCATCAATATTGATACCGTTTCCGCTTCTGTCGCCGTTTCCGGCGGCAACCACGAAGAGCATGCCGGAATTTTTCATGGTGTCATAGAGCTCCTGATTAAATCTGGCTGTGCCGAAGCTCAGATTGCAGATAGATGCCCCGTTGGCCTCTGCGTAGCGTATGGCCTGAGCCACATGTTCCGGCGTCCCGATCCCCTCTTCCGTTCCCAGGACTTTGATTGGCATAATCTTCACATAGGCAGGATCGCAGATGCCGGTGATCCCTCTCCCGTTTTTAGCCGCAGCAATGGTTCCGGCCGAGTGAGTTCCGTGGTTATCCTCCCTGCCTGAATAGAGCTGATTATTTCCGGCATAGAAGTTCCATCCGTTCACATCGTCCACATAGCCGTTTCCGTCATTGTCTGTCCCGTCTCCGGGGGTCTCATCTGCATTTGTCCAGATTCCGCCGGACAGCTCCTCATGATCCGTCTGAATTCCCGTGTCGATAACAGCCACAACCGTTTCGGTTTTCCCCTCCACGGCATCATAGGCAGCTCTGGCAGGAGTCAGGTTGATATCCATCCCTGCTTTGGCAAAGGTAGTTCCCCGGCTGTCCACCTCAGGCCCGTAGGCAGGCCCGCCTGTCCGGGAGGTCAGATTCTGAAACGCGGCTCCCGCCCCGCTGTTTTTGTCAGTCAGACGAAACAGGCCATTGTTCAGGAATCCCCACTGATACTCATTGTAAGGGTCTCCTCCTGGATAGGCCTGTGTTCCCGGGCCCGCGGCAAACGCCCTCACGGCCCTCTCCTTTTCCTGTACCTCTGGCAGAGAAGACCTTACCGGTACCGGAAGGGCTGAACATCCCGCCTGCAGCAAGGCTGCAGCCGACAGTACAGCTGCAGACAGAAGCGCCCCGGACACAGCCGGAGCCCTGAAAAGCTCCCGTCTCTGTTCCCTGCCGTTTACTTTTCTCATATTATTCCTTTTCCTCATCATGACTCCGGCCTTTCACGCTTTACTCTCCGCTCTGCTCCGGTCCTTTCGCAGAGGCCTTTTTCTCGGATTTCTTTTTTCCGTCCTTTTCTTTGGCCTTCTTCTCCTGGTCCTTCTTTGCCCTTTTCTTTTCCTTATCTGTCGGCTGCTTTTCCTTTTTTCCTCTCTTCTCTCCCCGGTTCTCCTCCGTTCTTTCCTTTAAGCCGATGAAGACTACGATGGTTCTGGCCGGTACCAGAAACTGCTTCTGCTGTTCCAGGCACGGCTCCTCTCCCTCTTCGTAGATGCCGTTTCTCTCTCTGTCATCTGTGTTAAAGGCCAGATGCCATTTCATCCCTTTGGGGAGCTTTGGCAGGGCAAACTCGTGGGGCTCCCAGTGCATGTTATAGGCGGTAAAAAAGTAGTCATCGGGTGTATTGTCCGCCTTTTTTGCGTACTCGCCGCAGTACATGATCCCCAGCTGGCGGCGGAAGTTTTCAAACTCCGGGCACCAGGCCTTCACGCCGTGGTAGGAGACATCCGGGTGTCCGCAGGCCAGGTAATCCATCACCTTCGGCTCCTGGGCCATATGGAAAACAGGGTGTTTCTTTCTGAAGGCAATCACCTGTTTCGCAAACTCAAAGATGTCTCTGTTTGTCTTAAGCAGCCCCCAGTCCAGCCACGAAGTCTCGTTGTCCTGACAGTAGGAATTATTGTTTCCCCCCTTGGAAAATCCAAATTCGTCGCCGGACAGCAGCAGAGGCGTGCCCTGGCTTAAGAAAAGCATGAGCAGCGCATTCCTGATCTGCTTGCGCCTCATGGCAGCTACCTTCTTCTTGCGGCTTGGCCCCTCTACGCCGCAGTTCCAGGTATAGTTCCAGGAACTTCCGTCCTGATTGTTCTCTCCGTTCTGCTCATTGTGCTTCATCTCATAGGTGACGGCATCCATGAGGGTAAAGCCATTTGTGTTGGCCATATAGTTTATGACGCCATAGCCCTTCGGATTTCTCCTGTTTCTGAAAATCAGGCTGTTCATCTGATCCTCGTCGCCCTTCAGAAGCCTTCTCATGTCAATCAGGAAACCGTCATTGTACTCCGCCAGATGGCGCCGGCCCGGTGTTTCCTCCTCCCAAAAAGCAGCAAACAGCTTGGTTTCTGACAGCCACGGATCATCTCTTAAGGCCGGGCAGCCGGCAATTCCCACCAGGTGCACGCCGTCTACGTGGTACTCTCTCACCCAGAAGCGCACTGCCTCTGAGATGACAGCGGCGCTCTCCTTTCCGGTGAAGTACAGCTCAATAATCAGTTCCAGGCCGTTTTGGTGAAGCTCCTTCACCAGCTCCTTGAACTCCCGCACCGGATTCTTCTCCCCACACGCCCCGGAAGCATAGGACTCCTTGGGCGCAAAGAGCATGCCGGGGGTGTATCCCCAGTAGTTAAGTTTTCCGGTGGGCCGGTCCACGCCGTAAGGATTTCCGTCTGCGCCGTCAGGCAGCATAACCTCCTCAAATTCGTTGGGCGGCATCAGCTCCAGGGAGGTGATGCCAAGCTCCTTAAAATAAGGGATCTTTTCTGCAATAGCCCTGAAGGTCCCAGGCTCTGCTCCGTTTTCAGTTTCCTCCTCTTTTCCATCCGCGCCCTTTGAACCAGCCCGCATGGTCAGCCCCCTTGTATGGATCCTGTAGAGGATCATATCCTCATACGGGAGCTGAAGGGGCCTGTCGCCTTCCCAGTCAAAGCTCTCAAGCTCAAACCTGCTCCTCAGGGGAGTGTCCACATGGGAAAGCTCTCCCCAGGTTCCATGTCCAGTAAAGGAACGGCCAAACGTGTCCGGCATCTCCTTTCCGTCCGATAAAACGGCATAGGTCAGGCCGGAAAAATCCTCTCCCAGGAGCTTCATGCACCGCATCCTGCCCATTCGGGAGCCCTTCGGGAACGGGAACACTCTCCGTTTCTCCTTCCTCTCTCCATCCGGCCCCTGCTCCTGCTCATATACTGCGAGGCTCACCTCTTCCCCGGCAGCCTCCGTGCAGATGTACACGCCGCCTTCTGTCTTTGTCACTCCCGGCTGAAAATATCCCGGTTCTTCCTCTGACATAATCAGTTTTTCTATTTTCACGCCAATCTCTCCAATCCCGGGCTTCACGCCTGTATAAAAATTATTTTCTGTTTCTTCCTAAATATAACTAACAGCTAACGGCTGTTCTGCTGCGCAATCCGCTCTGACAGATCATTTAAGTACATCCATCGCTCCATTTTCTGCTCCAGAAGCGCTTCTGTCTCTTCCTTTTCCTTCATCAGAGCAGACAGCTTTGCGTAATCTCTGGCAGCCCTGTCGATCTCAGGCCCCAGTTCTTCGATCCTCTGTTCCAGCTTTGCAATTTCATCCTCGATGGTCTCCCACTCCTTCTGCTCCATGTAGGTGAATTTGAGCTTTTTAACCTGGCCCTCCTTCCAGTTTTTTCTGGAATTTTTCTCCTGACTGCCGTCGGCCTCACCGTCCCCGGCAGCCTCTCTGCCTTTTTCTCTTCCGGCCCTGGCTCCTGCAGTTTCCTCTGCCTCCTCTCTCTCCTGTCTTGAAGCCTGGTAGTCTGTAAATCCGCCCTCATACTGGCAGATTTTTCCATCTCCCTCGAAAGCAAAAATCCTTCTCACAACCCTGTCTAAAAAGTACCTGTCGTGGGAGACAGTGATGACAATGCCCTGGAAGCTGTCAAGATAGTCCTCCAGAATCGTGAGCGTTCTGATATCCAGGTCATTGGTAGGCTCGTCCAGAATCAGCACGTTGGGAGCATCCATCAGGATTCTCAGCAGGTACAGCCGCCTCTTCTCTCCGCCGGACAGCTTTCCGATCACCGTATACTGCACAGACGGAGGGAACAGGAACCGCTCCAGCATCTGGGAGGCGGAGACGCTGCCGTCCGGCGTCCTCACATACTCGGCCACATTTTTAATGTAGTCAATGACCCTAAGGTCATTGTCCATGGCCTCATTTTCCTGGGAAAAATACCCGAGCTTCACTGTCTGGCCGATCTCTATCTCCCCGCTGTCAGGCTTCACCCACCCGGCAATCATCTTCATCAGAGTGGATTTTCCGCTTCCGTTGGGTCCGATGAAGCCGACTCTGTCATTTTTCAGAAAAATATAGCTGAAGTCCCGGATCAGAGTCTTTCCGTCGTAGGCCTTGCTAAGATTCTTAAGCTCCACCGTGGTCCTTCCCAGGCGGCTTGCAATGGAGCCAAGCTCCACCTCCCCGTCATACTCAGGGCCGCTTTTGGCACTCAGGGCCTCAAACCGCTGGATCCGCCCCTTTTGCTTGGTGGAACGCGCCCTGGCTCCCCGCTTCATCCACTCCAGCTCCACCCGGAGGATGGACTGGCGCTTTCTCTCTGACGCCTCCTCCATGGCCATCCGCTCCGCCTTCAGCTCCAGAAAGCCCTCGTAATTCGTCTGGTAGCTGTAGAGTTTCCCCTTGTCAAGCTCCACAATCCGGTTGGTCACACTGTCCAGAAAGTACCTGTCATGGGTGATCATGAGAAGGGCGCCCCTGAACTTTTTCAGATACTCCTCCAGCCAGTCAGCCATGGCGCTGTCTAAATGGTTGGTGGGCTCGTCCAGGATCAGAAGATCGGCTGTGGAGAGCAGGACGCTCGCCAGGGCTACCCGCTTTCTCTGGCCGCCGGAGAGCGTCTCGATCTTCGCCGTCCAGTCCGGCACATCCAGCTTCATCAGCATGTTCTTGGCCTGTCCCTCCAGATCCCAGGCCTGCTCATGGCCCTCATTTTCCCGGATCACACTCTCCAATACCGTATACCCGGGCTCAAAGACAGGGTTCTGGGGAAGGTAGCGGATATAGAGGTTCCTCCCCTTCACCACGCTTCCCTGATCCGGCTCCTCAAGTCCGGCCGCTATCTTTAACAGCGTGGATTTTCCGGTTCCGTTGATTCCGATCACTCCTACCTTTTCCCCCTCGTTGATGGAAAATGCAGTGTCATCAAAAAGCAGACGCTCTGTGTATGATTTTGTGAGATGTTCGATTGTCAGTAAATTCATGTCCGTTCTCTCCTGTTCTGGCTTCCCGCTTCAGCCGTTCCGGCCTATAGTTTTGACTTTTTGTCTTTTGGTTTCAGCGGTGTCGGCTTATGGCTTCTGGCTGTCTTGAATGTGCAGGGTTCTTATTCCCGCTTTCTCCGGCCCTCAGCCCTTTACTTGATCACCAGCTCTACCGGGCAGTGGTCAGAGCCCATAATCTCCGTGTGGATGGAAGCGCTCACCAGCCTGTCCTCCAGGCTCTCTGAAACGCAGAAGTAGTCGATACGCCACCCGGCGTTCTTCTCCCTGGCCTTAAAGCGGTAGGACCACCAGGAGTAGACCCCCTCCGTATCCGGGTAGAAATGTCTGTAGGTATCGATAAAGCCTGCATCCAGCAGGGCGGAAAACTTTCCTCTCTCCTCATCGGTAAAGCCCGCATTTTTCCTGTTTGTCCTGGGATTTTTCAGATCGATCTCCCTGTGGGCCACATTTAAGTCTCCGCAGAAAATGACCGGCTTTTTCTCTTCCAGCTTCTTCAGATAGGCGAGAAAGGCGTCCTCCCACTCCATGCGGTAGGGCAGACGGGCCAGCTCATTCTGTGAATTGGGCGTATAGCAGGTCAGCACATAGTAGTCCTCATACTCTGCCGTAATCACTCTCCCCTCGTGGTCGTGGGCGTCAATTCCCAGGCCGTAGACCACGCTGATGGGCTCCTCCTTTGAAAAAAGCGCAGTTCCCGAATAGCCCTTTTTGTCAGCATAGCTCCAGTACTGATAGTACCCCGGTATATCAAGATCAATCTGACCGGCCTGAAGCTTACTCTCCTGAATGCAGAAAATATCTGCGTCCAGCTTACGAAATACGTCGAGAAAGCCCTTTCCCACACAGGCCCTCAGGCCGTTCACATTCCATGAAATCATCTTTTTCATTCTGTATTGTTCTCCTTATCTCCCTTAACCGCATGGCGCACCTGACCGGCACACATGCAGGCGCTAATTCAGCCAACCTGCAGTATCGGCACAGGAAAAACAAAAAGCCATCAGCGGCTTCACTGTGGCTTTAGTATAGCATTTTCTTGTTTATTTTGGAAGGGGATCGAATGGAAGATACCGGAAGGTACTCTTTTCTTAAAAGAAGAAAGAGAATTGGTAAAATTCCGTGTAATGAAAAACCTTACTGCCTTTCAATTTTACGAAAGGCAGTAAGGTCTCCATTATTTAGTACCTCTATCTTGCCATTATTCTGGCTCCGTCTGCGTTGACATAATAATCGTCAACCCACTGTTCTGCTGCCATAGCTCCCTTTGTCCCGTCAGAGACAGGATTCAGGTAGTAGTATTTTCCGTCGATAACCTGCCAGCCTGTCAGCATCTCGCCGGATGCGCTTAAATAAAACCACTTTCCGTAGGATGCATCGTAAACCCATCCTGTCTTCATAGCTCCGCGTGTTCCGTCAGAGATCGGATTCAGATAATACCAGTTGAATCCGTCATAGAACCAGCCTGTTACCATGTATGTATCTGCTCCGAAGTAGTACCAGGTTCCGTCTATACGTCCCCACTTATTTGCCGCATAGGTTCCGTCTGTCTGCCTGAATCTCCAGCCTGCTGCATCCTGCTGCCAGTCACCGTAGATTGTTCCGCCGGAATAAGATGAACCGGTAGCGCTGCCGCCGGAACCTCTTCTGCCTGAGCTGGACGGCTGAGACGGATCGTCCGTATTATCGCCTGGATCCTGTGTTCCGTCATAGGGTTTGATCTCCGGGTCATAGAGGTTTCCGTCTTTCTGGAAGCGGGCGTAAGCGATCAGATTCTCTTCATCGAGCGGCCTGCCTTCGTCGATAGCGCTAGCTGTCTGATTTTCCTCAAACCATCCTGCAAATTCGTAGCCGCCGAACATGGCCGGTTTCGTCATGAGCATTTCCTCTGCCTCTCCAAATGGCGTTCCGGTATAAACGAATACTTCAGCCAGATAATCTGTATAGAATGTCTTTCTCACTCCTGCACCGTGGCCGGTATACATATAGAATGTCACACTACTGCCGATGTTAACCTGTACAGACTCCCACTTTTCTTCTCCCTGATACTCTGTGCAAAGTTCAATATAGTACCATCCCGCAGGAAGAGCTTCTTTACTTGTCAGTTTTCCATCTGCTGTTATGGTAAACAGATCAGCATCTCCAGCACCCTTTTCCGGAATCCTTGCATTCACTACTGGAATCTCTCGGAAGTTGCCTGAACCGTCTTCAACGATGCGGACTACCTGTCCCTCATATTTCACCGGTTTCTCTGTAGCCACCTGATACGGATCCGCCTCGAGATACGTCCACTCCTCTTCCTCTTTATCTTTCACGACAGGAGTGATAACAGTTGTCCCCTCTTTAACTGTATATTTCTCGTAGGAGTCGCAGCTTTCCACAGTTCCTTCATTATCGATTTCAAATCCTTCTAATCGGGCATTGATGGAGAAGCCGCGAAGCTGAAGCTCTGTGCCCGCCGGAATATTTACCTCTTCTCCAATTGGAACATACGTCTGAGTTGTCGTTCCGTCCTCATTTTCACTTATACTGTAAATTTCAGTAACTGCTCCCGGCACATTCTCAACTGTCACATGAGCCGTCTCACTTACAGCAGCCAGGATTACCGGGCTGAAGCTCGTCATGGAGAACTCTACCGTTCTGTTATCCCTGTCGTAGGTGGATTTCTCCAGCTTAGCTTTGCCGTCTTTCGTAAAGTGAATAACCGCGATATCCCTGCCTTCGGTCACACGCTCTGCGAAGTCATCAGGAAGGACAATATTGATTCCCACTGATTGACCGCTCTTTACGCTACCCTCCGCTAAGCTAATATCAAGCTGTATAGTATCGCTGATATCACTGATATCCATTCCCTCCGGAAGCGCTTCTGACAATTCTCCCACCGTCTTCAGTTCTTCCAAGTCAGTAACAGTTAACTCCACACCGTCAGGTGTCACAGCATTTACTCCGCTAATCTGGGTAGAATTTCCTCCCACGGGGAAGAACCAGCCAGCGTAGAAGTCCGCTTCGAGCTTTCCGGCACTGAACTCGTAGTCCTCTCCGTCATCCAGATTAATTTTGCTGTCAAAGTTTCCTTTCTCTGTCATCCATACAGGCGTCTGACCCGCATGAGAATCAGGAGCTACCAGCTCGGCATTCTCCACTGCCTCCATAAACTCCTCGTCGGACATGACAGCGCCCCACTGAATGTCAACAGTAAAATCCGTATTTTTTTCCTTTCCGATAGATTTCAGTTCCCACTTATAATCCTCGTCTCCTACGGCATCGCTGGGTGTCGAATCACTTGGCGTGGCATCATTTGGCGTAGCATCACTGGGCGTAGACGGATTCCTGTCTTTTTTCTCCAGCTTCAGAGCATTCAGGAATGTTCCGCCCGTTCCGTGGAGACGGACTTTTATGAAGTCCTCTCCTTTCTCTCCGTACACAGGCCCTGGCTTGCTCTCAGCAAAAGCCTCCATAATCCCCCCCACCGGTATATTGCCAAGGGCAAGGACAGCGCTCAGGGTAAGGGCCGCAGCCCTTTTAAGCTCTTTTACATACATCACACTTATCCTCCTTGTTTTCATTTCCCGTCTCCATCTGCTCCGATTTCTCCCCCCTTTCTTCGGAAACGGATTTATTCGAAATTTTCGTGATGTCCTATGATCGTCGTCCCTAAAATGTATATTTAACCTAAATTATTCACGGAACAGTATCTGAATTGATAACAATACCATGAATCTGAAA
>ENA-UONZ01002483-UONZ01002483.1-human-gut-metagenome-genome-assembly--contig:-C93old-NODE-2483-length-14336-cov-26.399062_pt1 | contig 14336 bp, 9 predicted proteins | sample MGYA00242468_ERZ724015 | MGnify/ENA metagenome assembly ERZ724015
CGACCCGGATCGGGCTCGAACCGACGACCCCCAGCGTGACAGGCTGGTGCTCTAACCAACTGAGCTACCGGGCCATATGGTGGAAGTTAACGGGCTCGAACCGCTGACCCTCTGCTTGTAAGGCAGATGCTCTCCCAGCTGAGCTAAACTTCCACAAAATGGAGCGGCCGACGAGGCTCGAACTCGCTACCTCCACCTTGGCAAGGTGGCGCTCTACCAGATGAGCTACGGCCGCACATTCCATTTGTTTTTGCCGGTCTGTTGTCCGGCGACGTTGGTTATTATACCGCACACTCCGGCAGTTGTCAACCACAAAATTACATTTTTTTGAAAAAGAACGTCTTTTAACTCTGGTACGTTCTTTTTATTTTGTGTGCAGCACCACATTCCCCCTTTTTACCTCGTTTCGCACGGCTGTGTGCACGGGCAAAATACAGTTGCTTTCTATTTCACAAACTATTATAATAAAGAGGACGCTTTGTCAAACGGAAAGCTGCACCCGCGCGGATGCAGCTTCCATTTATAGAAAAGAAAAAGGAATTGCCAGCAAAAAGGAGCTAACGCAATGTATAAGATCACTGAAAAGGTCGCGCTGAATCCCACCGTGACAAAGATGGTCATTGAAGCCCCGCTGATTGCCAAAAAGGCAAAGCCGGGTCAGTTCATCATTGTACGTCCGTTTGAGGACAGCGAGCGTATCCCCCTGACCGTGGCCGGTTACGACCGCGAAAAGGGCACCGTAGATATCATCTTCCAGATCGTGGGCGGTACCACCATGGAGCTGAACAGCCTGAACGCAGGCGATTGTGTCCACGATTTTGTCGGCCCGCTGGGTCGCGCCACCGAGACCGAGGGTCTGAAGAAGGTGTGCGTTGTGGGCGGCGGCGTAGGCTGCGCCATTGCACTGCCCATTGCCAAGGAACTGCACGATCAGGGCTGTGTGGTACACAGCGTGGTCGGCTTCCGCAATAAGGACCTGCTGATTCTTGAGGACGAGTTCAACGCCTGCAGCGACGAGCTGCGCATCATGACTGATGACGGCAGCTACGGCACCAAGGGCGTGGTCACCGCTGCGCTGGATGAGCTGGTGGCTGCCGGCAACCAGTACGATCTGGTCATCACCATCGGCCCGCTGATCATGATGAAGTTTGTGGTCAAGACCTGCCAGAAGCACGGCCTGAAGAGCATCGTTTCCATGAACCCCATTATGATCGACGGCACCGGCATGTGTGGCGGCTGCCGCCTAACCGTGGGCGGTCAGACCAAGTTTGCCTGCGTGGACGGTCCCGACTTTGACGGCGATCTGGTGGATTTTGACGAGGCAATGGCACGCGGCACCATGTACCGCCCGTTTGAGGCACACGCCCGTGAGGCAGCCTGCAACCTGTTCAAGACTCAGGAGGGAATGTAAAATGGCTTTCAATATGGATCCCAAAAAGTGCCCCATGCCCACGCAGGACCCCAACGTCCGCAACAAAAACTTTAAGGAAGTGGCTCTGGGCTACACCGCTGAGATGGCTGTGAACGAGGCCAAGCGCTGCATCGGCTGCAAGAACAAGCCCTGCCAGTCCGGCTGCCCCGTGGGCATCGACATCCCGGAGTTTATCGCCCATGTTGCCGAGGGCGACTTTGAGGCCGCCTATCAGGTGATCAACCGCTCCTCTTCCCTGCCTGCTGTCTGTGGTCGTGTCTGCCCGCAGGAGAGCCAGTGCGAGGGCAAGTGCACCCGCGGCATCAAGAACGAGCCGGTGGCCATTGGACGTCTGGAGCGTTTTGTGGCCGACTGGCACCGCGAGAACGTGCACACCGCACCCATCGTGCCTGAATGGAACGGCCATAAGGTTGCCATCATCGGCGCAGGCCCTGCCGGCCTGACCGCTGCAGGCGATCTGGCAAAGCTGGGCTACAAGGTCACCGTTTACGAGGCTCTGCATGTTGCAGGCGGTGTGCTGATGTACGGCATCCCCGAGTTCCGTCTGCCCAAGGCCATCGTCCAGCAGGAGATCGACGGCCTGAAGAAGATGGGCGTGGATTTTGAGTGCAACATGGTCATCGGCAAAGTGCTGACCATTGACGAGTTGATGGGCGAGTACGGCTACGAGGCTGTGTTTGTGGGCTCCGGTGCTGGTCTGCCCCGCTTCATGAACATCCCCGGCGAGAGCCTGAAAGGCGTGTACTCTGCCAACGAGTTCCTGACCCGCTCCAACCTGATGAAGGCTTACCTGCCCACCAGCAAGACCCCCATCCGCACCGGCAAGAAGGTTGCCGTTGTGGGCGGCGGCAACGTGGCCATGGACGCTGCCCGCAGCGCCCTGCGTCTGGGTGCCGAGAGCGTGTACATCGTCTACCGCCGCGGCATGGCTGAGCTGCCCGCCCGTAAGGAAGAGGTGGAGCACGCCGAGGAAGAGGGCATCATCTTCAAGACCCTGTGCAACCCTGTTGCCATCCACCCGGACGAGGACGGCTTTGTACACTCCATGACCTGCATCGAGATGGAGCTGGGTGAGCCGGACGCTTCCGGCCGCCGCCGTCCCATTGAAAAGCCGGGCAGCGAGTTCGAGCTGGAGGTGGATACCGTGATCATGAGTCTGGGCACCAGCCCCAACCCGCTGATCCGTTCCACCACCCCGGGTCTGGAGACCAACAAGCACGGCTGCATCGTGACCGAGGGCGACGAGGGCAAGACCAGCCGCGACGGCGTGTATGCCGGTGGTGACGCTGTGACCGGCGCTGCTACCGTCATCAAGGCCATGGGTGCCGGTAAGGCAGCTGCAAAGGCCATAGACGAGTACATCCGCAATAAGTAAGCAAATAGCATAAACAACGAGGGCGCTGCACGGTAAATGTGCAGCGTCCTCGTTCCGTGTAAAAGTTTTTTAAATGCCCGCCGCTTGCGCTCTGGGCATAATTAGCGGGAGCCCTATTTGAAGAATAAGCCCGGAAAGTCTGCGGACTTTCCGGGCTTAAATCTTCATGGGAAGGACACAGCCAAATACGGCATCTGTTTTAATGTACGCTGGCAAGCTCCTTTACAGGGCGGCCGGTACGGGTCATTTCAATCTTGCGGGATTTATCGTAGCAGTAGCGGATGATGGCCTGCCGCCGCACAATGCCGATGAAAATGCCCCGGTCATCCACCACCGGGACGAAGTTCTGGTTCATGGCGGCTTCCACCAGTTCATCCATGCTGGTGGTCACCGTGACGGCTTTGTAGTCCCGCTTATGCGCAAACTCTGAGATGGGAATGTCCTCGGCCGCTTCCAGATCCAGACCATGGTATTTTTTCAGTCCCCACAGGATATCGCCCTCGGTTAGCGTGCCCACATATTCGCCCTTGCGGTTCAGCACCGGAATGGAGGCGTAGCGGTTGTTTTCCCACTTTTCCAACGTCTGCCGGAGGGTAAAGTCATCGTAAACGTACATCAGATCCTGCTTTGGGGAAAGAAAAAAGAGAATGTTCATGCCAACAACTCCTATCGCATTTTTTGCAGGCAATACCTGTTGGAACGGTCTGTCTGCGCTATGTAATGTGCCGTGCGTCCGGCGTATTCCGGGAAGTATCATGGGAAAAGGGGGCTGGCAGCCCCTTTTCTTCTCTGTTTCTATTTTAGCACTTTTTCATAGACAAAGAAAGCCAGACAAGGAAGCTTTTATAATTTATTCACAGATTGTTTTTCTTCATTTGTCATACTTTCCGTTTTGATAGGTTCCGCACAGCCTGCCTTCAGCATACCACGCCCGCTGCGCAAAGCAGCGCGAGGGCTGTCGAGGGCAGTTCTCCCTTTTTTCTTTACCAAAATGATGCAAAAGGAGCGCAAAAAGCAGTAAATCCAACAATTTGAACTGTACAACCACGGTGCAAAGTTGTATAATAGGGTGGGTGTTTATCTGAGGCAAGTTTCGTTTTGCGCAGCCAATACCCCCGACCCTTGCGTGTATTTTTATGAAAAATAACATAAAGGAGCAGAGCGACTATGATCACTTCCCGTTTCCCGCTTGGGAATGTCAGCTTTACTGATGGGTATTTTTCCACCCTGGTGGGTGAAGCCACCAAACAGTGCTACGGCGTTGCTGCCATGGCTCCCCGTGATATGACTGACGCTGTGAAAAGCATGGTATACGGTTCCGATTACCCGGAAAAGGGTGTGCGCGTGACCCAGCAGAATGGGCGTCTGGTCATCGAGCTGCACATTGCCGTCAGCTACGGCCTGAACATTTCCACCGCCGCCCGCAGCATCTCCCACCGCGTCAAGGACGAGGTGGAGCAGGCCACCGGGCTGAAGGTCGCCCGCGTGGTGGTGTCCGTGGATGACGTCATCGCCTGATTTGTCTGCAAACTCGAGCCGGGATTTTCCGGCCAGATACTAAGGAGTAAAAACAATGATTTCTGGTAAGATCCTGCGCGACGCCATCATTTCCGGCGCCAACAACATCAACAACCAGCGTTCCCGCGTGGACGAGCTGAACGTTTTCCCTGTGCCGGATGGCGACACCGGCACCAACATGGGCATGACCGTGGGCGCTGCCGTGCGTGAGCTGGAAGCTCTGGACGACAGCTGCACCGTGGGCGAAGCTGCCAAGACTGCTGCTTCTGCCATGCTGCGCGGTGCGCGCGGCAACTCCGGCGTTATCACCAGCCTGCTGTTCCGCGGCTTTTCCAAGGCTTTGGAGGGCAAAAAAGAGGCTGACGCTGCCGATATCGTGGCCGCCCTGCAGAAGGGTGTTGAGGGCGCTTACAAGGCCGTGATGAAGCCCACCGAGGGCACTATCCTGACCGTTGCCCGCGTGGCCTCTGAGGAAGCCGCTGCCAGTGATGCTGCCGATGTGCCCGCCCTGTGGGACGTGGTGCTGACTGCCGGTCAGAAGGCACTGGAGGACACCCCCAACCTGCTGCCCGTGCTGAAGAAGGCCGGCGTTGTGGACGCAGGCGGTCAGGGCATTATGGTCATCTTTGAGGGCATGGGCAAGGTGTTCCATGGCGAGGACATGATTGCCGGTGGCGAGGCTTCCCCCAACAAGGCAAAGCTGTCCACCGAAAATGCCGGTAAGGGCGTGTTCACTGACGACCTGATGAAGGTGGAGGACATTACCAACGGCTACTGCACCCAGTTCCTCATCAATAAGTACGAGGGTGCCAGCGCCGCCAAGATGCGCGCCTTTGCAGAGTCCAACGGCGACAGCGTGGTCTGCATTGAGGATGACGATGTCATCAACCTGCACGTTCACACCGCCGACCCCGGCAAGATCCTGAGCGAGGCCATCAAGTACGGCTACCTGACCAACTTCAAGATCGAGAATATGCACGAGCAGTTCCTTGCCCGCCAGAAGCAGGGCAAGAGCCTTGAAAAGCAGGCTTCTGCCGAGAAGGCTCCCTCTCAGGCCAGCGAGTTCATCTACGCTGCCGTGGATCCCAGCCGCGACTACGGCTTTGTGGCTGTTGCCGCCGGTGAGGGTCTGAAGGCTGTGTTCACCGATCTGGCAGCAGATGCCGTGGTGTCCGGCGGTCAGACCATGAACCCCTCCACCGAGGACATTCTGGCAGCCATCCAGAGTGTGCCCGCCAAGACCGTGTTCGTGCTGCCCAACAACAAGAACATCATCATGGCTGCCGAGCAGGCACAGAAGCTGGCGGACCGTCAGGTGGTGGTGCTGCCCACCCGCACCGTGCCCATGGGCATTACCGCGTTGCTGAACTTTGACCCCTCTGTGAACGCCGAGACCAACACCATCAACATGATGGCTGCTGCCGACAAGGTATCCACCGGTCTGATCACCTACGCCGCCCGCGACAGCGAGTACGATGGCAAGCGCATCCGCAAGGGCGAGATCATGGCACTGGAGAACGGCAAGATCGTTTCCACCTCCACCGATATCACCAAGGCCACCTACCGTCTGGCACGCAATATGTGCAAGAAGGATTCCAGCTTTGTCACCATTATTTCCGGCTGTGACGTGAGCGACGAGGATGCCGAGAAGGTTACCGAGATCGTCAAGGCAAAGTGCCCCAACCATGTGGAGGTAAGCCACATCCGCGGCGGCCAGCCCGTTTACTACTATATGATCAGCGTGGAGTAAGTGCTCCCCTGCTCTGATTCGTATCACTGCAAATAAAAATCTCCGCATTGGGTAATCACACCCAGCGCGGAGATTTTTTCTTTATGAATATTTCAGAAAAAGCTCACCTGACTGCTCTCGGGCAGGTCGCCCAGTGCGCCCACCTGACGCAGACGGTCCAGAATGCTGCTGCCCACGCCGGAAGCCTGCTGCAACTCCTCCACCGAGATATATTCCTCTCCGTGGATAGTCACCCGTTCCAGCGCCTCGGCAGCTGCACCGCCGAGACCCTTCAGGGCGCTGAAGGGCAGACGCACCTTGTCGTCCTCCACCACATACTTGGAACCGCGGCTCTTGCCCAGCTCGATGGGCAAAAACTCGTACCCGCGGCTCAGCATCTCGTTGACCAGCTGCAAGCTGACCAGCACGTCCTCGTCCTTGGCGTTCTTTTCCTCCTTCAGACGGCGCTTGACCGCCTCCATGTGGGCACGCGCCACGGCAGCACCGCCTATGGCGGCTTCGTAGTCGATATCGTCGCCGCGCACGGTAAAGTACACCGCATAGAATGCCTGCGGCTTGTAGATCTTGTACCACATCAGGCGGATGGCACTCATCAGATAGGCCACAGCATGGGCCTTGGGGAACATATACTTGATCTTGCGGCAGCTCTCGATGTACCAGTCCGGTACCTCATGCTCCCGCATGGCTTCCTCCCAGCCCGGCTGGAAGCCGCCCTTAGCCACCTTACCCTTACGCACGGCTTCCATGATATCAAAGGCCATCTTAGGTTCCAGCCCCTTGCGCAGCAGGTACAGCATGATGCTGTCACGGCAGCCGATGACCTCTGCAATGGTGCAGGTGCCGCTGCGGATCAGCTCGTCCGCGTTGCCCGTCCACACGTCCGTGCCGTGGGACAGACCGGAGATCTGGATCAGCTCCGAGAAATTCTTAGGCCGTGCTTCCACCAACATTCCGCGCACAAAGTTCGTGCCCATTTCCGGGATGCCGAAGGTGCCGGTCTGGCTGTCGATCTGCTCCGGGGTCACGCCAAGCGCTTCCGGGCTGGTCAGCAGGCTGTACACCTTGGGGTCGTTCATGGGGATGCTGTCTACCGAGATGCCGGTGTATTCCTCAAAATACTTGTAGAAGGTGGGCATATCGTGGCCCAGCTCGTCCAGCTTGAGCAGGGTGTCGTGCAGATACTTAAACTCGAAGTGGGTGGTCAGCAGACCGCCCGCCACGTCATCCGCCGGGTGCTGGATGGGGCAGAAATCGTAGATCTCGTAGGTGTCCGGCACGACCACCATGCCGCCGGGGTGCTGGCCGGTGGTGCGCTTGACACCGGTGCAGCCCAGCGTCAGGCGGTTTTCCTCGGCGTGGTTCACGGTGCGCTGCCGCTCGTCCAGATATTTTTTAACGTAGCCGTAGGCCGTTTTATCCTGAATACCGGACACCGTACCGGCCTTGAACACGTTGGCCTTGCCGAACAGTTCCTCGGTGTAGCGGTGCACATTAGACTGGTACTCGCCGGAGAAGTTCAGGTCGATATCTGGTTCCTTATCGCCGTAGAAGCCGAGGAAGGTCTCGAAGGGGATGTCGTGGCCATCCACAAGCATCCGGGTGCCGCACTGGGGGCAGTTTTTGTCCGGCAGGTCAAAGCCGTCGTCCACGCTGCCGTCGGTGATAAACTCGCTGTGCTTGCACTTGGGGCAGCGGTAGTGGGGCGGTAGACTGTTCACCTCCGAGATGCCGGAAAAGTGCGCCACGGCGGAGGAGCCGACAGAGCCACGGCTGCCCACCTGATAGCCGCCCGCATTGGAGTAGGCCACCAGCTTGACCGCAATGACGTACAGAACCGCATAGCCGTGGCCGCAGATGGAGTCCAGCTCCTTTTGCAGCCGCTTTTCCACGATCTCAGGCAAGGGGTCGCCGTAATCCCGCTTGGCGTGCTCCCATGTGGCATCGCGCAGCTGCTGCTCTGCGCCCTCGATGCTGGGCGGGTAGGTGCCCCGGGGGATGGCACGCACATTATTGTCGATCATGGCGGCGATCTTGCGGGGATTCTTTACCACCACCTCGTAGGCCTTTTCCTTGGGCAGATAGTAGAACTGCGCCAACATATCCTGCGTGGTGCGGAAGAACAGCGGCGGTTGATTATCGGCATCCTTAAAGCCGTTGCCTGCCTGCAGTACAGCGCGGTAGATCGCATCCTCCGGCTCGGTAAAGTGTACGTCGCCGGTGGCGATGACCGGCTTGTGCAGATCCTCGCCCAGCTTGATGACGGTACGGTTGAATTCCTTGATCCGCTCCTCGCTGTCCACCTTGCCGTCCCGCACCATATAGGCGTTGTTGCCCAACGGCTGGATCTCAAGAATATCGTAGTAGGCGGCGATCTTTTTCAGCTCCTCGTAGCTGGTGCCGTCCACAATGGCGCGGTACAGCTCGCCTGCCTCACAGGCGCTGGTGAGCAGCAGGCCGTCCCGGTACTTGTTCAGCAGGCTGCGGGGCACGCGGGGCTTTTTGAAGAAGTAGTTGACGTGTGCCTCGCTGACGATTTTGTACAGGTTCTTCAGACCCATCTGGTTTTTGACCAGAATGATGAGGTGGTAGTATTTCTTTTTCAGCACCTCACGGTTGCCGCCCAGACCGGTGTTGATTTCGCTGACCTTCGTTACCTCTTTTTCCGCAAGGTCGTTCAGCATCACGCAGAAGATGCGTCCCAGTGCAGCGGAGTCCTCGCAGGCGCGGTGCGCCTCATAGGTAGGCAGCTCCAAATGCTTGTTGATCGTGCCCTGTTTATAGTTGTGCAGGCCGGGGTACATGGTCTGCGCCATGGTCAGAGTGTCGATATAGGTAGGCTCCAGCTTGATGCCGCTGCGCTTAGCAGCTGCCCGCAGAAAGCGCATATCAAAAGCGTGGACGTTGTGACCCACCAGAATGCGGTCGCTGGCAAAGGCAAGGAAAGCTTCCAGCGCTTCCTTTTCGCCGGGGGCATCCGCTACCATCTCGTTGGTGATGCCGGTCAGCTCGGTGATCTTGGGGGTGATGGGCTTGCCGGGCTTGACAAAGGTATCAAACTCCTCCACCACCTCGCCATTGCGGATGATGACCGCGCCAATCTCGGTAAGGTACTCTACCCCGGGGTCAAGGCCGGTGGTCTCGGTATCGAACACGCAGAACTCGCCGTCCAGCGGCTGATCCTTTATGCCATAGACGCAGGGCACCATGTCGTCCACAAAATAGGCTTCGCACCCGTAGATGAGTTTGAAATCCGGGTCCTTTTTGTGGATGTCATCGGCTGCCAGCATAGCTTCCGGGTAGCCCTGACACACGCCGTGGTCGGTGATGGCAATGGCGGGGTGTCCCATGCGGTGCGCCAGCTTGACGATGCCGCCGGGGTCGCAGAAGCCGTCCATGCTGGAAAGCTTGGTGTGCAGATGCAGCTCCACCCGCTTTTCCGGGGCGGTATCCTCTCGCTTTTTGCGCTCCACGATCAGCACATCGTAGGGGTATACGATGTAGTCGTGCTCGTATTTATCGTAGGAACAGTCGCCACGCACGATGACCGTGCTACCCTTGCCGATGCCCTCCCACTTGGAGCAGTCCTCCCCTTCCTGTGCGCGGACCTTCAGATTGATAGATCCGGTATAGTCGGTGATGGACACAGTATAGATCTTGCGGTAGTTGCCCTTGACCTCGGTAAAGAACACATCGCCCCAGATCATGCACTTGCCGCCCTCGCCGCCCAGATCCTTGAGGGGCGTAAGGTTTTTGGGGGTGAACATTTTGCCGTGGAAGATGGTGACAGGTTTATCGGTAAGGTTAAGTCCCTCCACCTTGATGGACGGTGCGGTGTTCTTTTTCTCAAATTTGACCACCGGCGGTGCGATCTTGCGCTCCAGCTTTTCCTCCATCTGCTGCTGCTCCGCCGCAGTCACTGCGCTTTGCAGCGTCACCTTGGGGGTAACGCCGGTATGCTCGGCAATACGCTTTGCAAGCAGTTCCTCAAAGCCCATCTCCTGCAAAAACTTTGTGCCGTGGCACACCCCCACCGTGATATTCTGCCCGGTGATGGTAATGCTGCTCCTGTCCAGAAAGCCGTTGATGGGCACACCGTCCCGCTTCATGTCCTCCAGCAGGGTGCGCAGAGCGTGCTCGTCCAGCATGGCATAGCCGAACAGGTTCTTGATCTTCAGTTCAAAGCCCTCGTAGTCCGGCTGCAGGGAAGCCAGCAGCCGGGCGCAGAGGTTCTGATCCAGCGGGGCGGCGCTGCGCATGGTAAACTCGACCTGCCGGTCCTGCCGCAGCATCCGGGCGTGCTCCACGATCACCTGCCCGAAGCAGGCCGCAAAATCCGGGTCCGCCATAAACTGCGGCCACAGCTGGGAAACAAGTGGTTTCACAAATGGTACTCCTTTTTGGTGGGTTCTTTACAACACAAACTGCCGCACCCGTTTTTGCAGGTGTGGCAGTAGTGAAAAGAATGCTTACAATTTATAGATCTCGTCCATGAACTGATCCAGAATGTTATCGCCGGTCAGCTTTTTGATGGGCTGGCCGTGGATGAACAGCACGGCCTCGCCCTTGCCGCCTGCAATGCCGATATCGGCTTCGCGGGCTTCGCCGGGGCCGTTGACAACGCAGCCCATCACGGCCACCTTGATGGACTTTTTATAGCCCTGCAGCCGCTTTTCCACTTCGTTGGCGATCTCGGTACAGGGGTACTGGGTGCGTCCGCAGGTGGGACAGGTGATGACCTCCGGCCCGGTAACGGGGAAGCCCACGGCGCGCAGGATGTTGAAGCCTGCCTCCACCTCTTTTTCCGGGTCTGCAGCCAGCGACACGCGGATGGTGTCACCGATGCCCTCCAGCAGCATACCGCCGATACCCATGCCGCTTTTCAGCAGACCCATCTGGTAGGTGCCGGCCTCGGTGACGCCCACATGGAGCGGGTAGTCGGTGACGGCGCTGAGCTGACGGTAGGCTTCCATCATGCGGGGTACGTTGGAGTTTTTGATGGAGATGACGATGTTATTGAAATCGAACTTTTCCAGCAGGCGCACATGGTACAAAGCGCTTTCCACCATGGCTTCCGGGGTGGGTGCGCCGTAGCGGGCCAGAATGTGCTTTTCCAGACTGCCGCCGTTGACGCCGATGCGGATGGGGATGTTCTTCTGCTGGCAGGCATCCACCACCGCCTTTACCCGGTCGTCATCGCCGATGTTGCCCGGGTTGATGCGGATCTTATCCACACCCACGTCCGCGCAGGCCAGCGCGGCCTTGTAGTCAAAGTGGATATCCGCCACGATGGGGATATTCACCGCGTTTTTGACGGCCTCGATGCACTTTGCATCTGCCGGGCTGGGACAGGTCACCCGCAAAATCTGACAGCCAGCGGCTTCGCACCGCTTAGCCTGTGCCACATTGCCCTCGATGTCCTCCACCGGCACATTGAGCATGGTCTGCACCGCAATGGGGTTGCTGCCGCCGATGGTCACATTGCCGATCTTCACTTCACGTTTTTTCTGCCGCATAAGGGTTCCCCTTTCTTATACTGTCCCGGTAATAAGCCGGAGAATATCGTTGTAGGTTGCAAAGATCATCAGCCCGAACAGCAGCCCGAAGGTTGCAAGGGTGAGCACGCTTTGCAGCTTTTCCGGCACAGCATGGCCGGTAACGCCTTCAATGACCAAAAATACCACCTTGCCGCCATCCAGCGCCGGGAATGGCAGCAGGTTGAGGATGCCAAGGTTGACGGTGATGAGCGCCAGCATCTCCAGCAGATCCTGCCAGCCGTAGCTGGCGGCCTGCCCGATGGCCGATACGATGCCCACCGGGCCGGAGAGGTTGTTGATGCTCTCCCGCCCGCGCACTAAGTCCACAAGGGAGGTGAACACGATGCGCCCGTAGTACAGCACGCTGTTGCCCGCCTCCCGCAGCACGTTGCCGGGGGTCTTTTCCAGCCCGTAGACGGAAAAACCGATGCTCATGTGGGTCTCGCCCTGTTCGTCCTGCCATGTGTCGAACTGTACCCCCGACAGCTGCACCTTTTGGCCATCCCGCAGTACGGTAAAATCTGCGCTGTAAGACCGGGTGCGCACCAGCTCATACAGGATATCGTTGGCCACAAAGCAGCGGCGGCCGTTCACCGCCAGAACCTTGTCCCCCGCCTGCAGGCCGGTCTGCCCGCAGAGGGCACCGTCCTGAATGGCGTAGATGGTCTTGCTGGTGATAGGCTCATTCTGGGCGGCGATCAAAAACACCAGCACCACAAAGCCCAGCACGAAATTCATGACAGCACCGGCTACCATGACCAGTGCCCGCTGCCACACCGGCGCTTCATTCAGGGGGACGCCAGTGGGCTGCACAGATGCTTCGGTCTCCTGGGCGGGCTGCTCCTGCACAGTATGGGCAGCTTCTGCCTGCTGGCTTTCGGGGCTTTCCTCCCCTTCCAGCGCTACAAAACCGCCCACAGGCAGGGCACGCAGACTGTACTGGGTGCCCTTATGGTTCTTTTTCCAGAGCACCGGCCCCATGCCGATGGAAAACTCGTTGACCTGAATGCCGCAGAGCTTTGCCACAGTAAAATGCCCGAACTCGTGGATGGCGATCACCGCACTGAACACGAGCAGTGCGGCAAGAATGGTGATAATAAATGACATTCGTTCTCCTATATCGTCCCGGGGCCATTACAAAAACAGCGCCAAGGCGTATATTGCTGATAAAGCGTTACAGGTGTGCCCGCACGAATGCGCGCGCCATGCGGTCGCACTCGTATACGTCTGCCAGCGTATAGTCGCCGCCAAAGCTGTCGCTATCCACAACAGCCTCCACCAAGCGGCCGATATCCAAAAAGCCGATCTTGTCCTCAAGGAACAGCTTAACGGCTTCCTCGTTGGCACCGTTGGCGGCGCAGGGGCCAAGACCGCCCTTGCGAATGGCCTTTTTGCAGGCGGCAAGGCAACGGAAGGTCTCTTCATCGGCCACGTCGAAGGTGAGCAGCTTCAGGGTGGTAAAGTCCAGCTCCGGCACTACGCCCGGCACACGCTTGGGGTAGGTCAGGGCGTACTGGATAGGGATGCGCATATCCGGCACACCCAGCTGCGCGATGATCGAATTATCGCTGAACTGCACCGCAGAGTGGACGATGCTCTGGCGCTGCACCACGATCTGAATTCTTTCCGGGGGCAGACCGAAGAGCCATACAGCCTCGATCAGCTCCAGACCCTTGTTCATCAGGGTGGCGGAGTCGATGGTGATCTTCGCGCCCATATTCCAGTTGGGGTGCTTGAGCGCGTCTGCCCGGGTCTTGCCGCGCAGCTGCTCGGTGGTCATGCCGAAAAAGGGGCCGCCGGAGGCTGTGAGCAGAATTTTGGTCAGGCTGGGGGCGCTTTCCTTATCCTGCAGACACTGGAAGATGGCGGAGTGCTCGCTGTCTACTGGAAGCAGCTGTACGCCGTGCTTTTCCACAGCCTGCGTGACCAGATGACCGCCGGTAACAAGGCTTTCCTTGTTGGCCAGTGCCAGATCGTGGCCGCTTTCGATGGCGCACAGGCTGGCACCAAGGCCGGCAATGCCCACCACACTGTTCAGCACCACATCCGGGCCGTCCAGCGCAGCCAGCTCCTTCAGCCCCTCCGGGCCGGTGAGCAGCTTGGGCGCATTTGCCCGGCCTGCCAGCGCAGCGTCCAGCTTTGCGGCGGCATCCGGGTCGGTCATGCAGACGTATTTCGGGTGGAATTCCTCGATCTGCTGCAAGATCTTTTCCACATGGCTGTGGGCAGAAAGGCCGTAGACCTCGTACCCTTGAGCGCGGATGACATCCAGACTCTGGGTACCGATGGAACCGGTAGAGCCCAGCAGCGTAATTTTTTTAGACATGATAGATTCCTCCCTGTATCAGGCGTAGAACACGGCGGTGATGACCATGGTCACGAAGGGCGCGATGAACATCACACTGTCAAAGCGATCCAGAATGCCGCCGTGACCCGGGAAGATGGTGCCGTAGTCCTTAATGCCGCACTGGCGTTTGACCACACTGGCAAACAGATCGCCGTAGATGCCCAGCACCGCAGCGATGCAGCCCAGCAGTGCGATAATAACATACATAGAAACGCCGATATTAGAGCGGGTAAAGGCTTCCATGCGGTTTGCCGCAATAGAGTAGATGAGGGTAGCGACCACGCCGAACACCATGGTGCCCAGCACGCCGCCGATGGCACCCTCTACCGTCTTTTTGGGGCTGACCACCGGGCACAGCTTATGCTTGCCAAAGGCGCGGC
>ENA-UONZ01002494-UONZ01002494.1-human-gut-metagenome-genome-assembly--contig:-C93old-NODE-2494-length-14256-cov-3.641504_pt1 | contig 14256 bp, 8 predicted proteins | sample MGYA00242468_ERZ724015 | MGnify/ENA metagenome assembly ERZ724015
AGTAAAGGAAAGTGAAAAGAGTTCTGGCTTTGATTCTGACTATGGTCGTCGGCTTGGGCTTACTGACTGCCTGTGCGCCCGATCAGGACACGTGCGATCATAACTGGTCGGAATGGACGGTCGTGACGGAAGCGACGTGCACGGTGGACGGATCGGAAAAGCGGACTTGCAGTATCTGCAAAAAGGAAGAGACCCGTCCTATTACTGCGGCGCATCAATGGGGCGAATGGAAGATTGTCGAGCCGGCAACGCATGAAACGCCCGGACTGAAAGAGCGCGAGTGCTCCGTCGACCATGAAAAGCAGCAGGAAGAAATTCCCGCGTACGGCGGCGAGCATGAGTATAAGTTGGATAAAATCATCGAAGGCGACTGCGTTACCAAAACCGTCTACGAGTACAAATGTTCCGTTTGCGGCGATATCAGGAAAGAAGAGGGCAACATCGTTCCCGATAAGCACGTCGGGACAAAATACGACTGCGGTCTCCACTGCGAATTCTGCGGAAAAGATATGGACCATGCCGCGACGACTTGCGGCGTGGAAGGGCATTTTAAATGCGACGGGCTGGATCATACCCAGTGCGCCATCGAAAAGGCCTCCAACATGAAACTCACCGCCATCGACGATGGTAAAGCGTGGCGTCTCGACGGCTTTACCTCCGCGGGGGACAGGACGGAAGTATTCGTGCCCGCCTTTGTAGACAATAAACCTGTCACGGAGATCGGAGCCATGGCCTTTGAAGGGTATCTGGATGCCGGCGACGATGAATCTGTCATCGATTGGCTGGATATGGTCACCTATATTTACATACCCGATACCGTCAAGACGTTGGGTGAATATTTCGCTTATGATATGGACGCTTTGGAAACCGTGCGCCTGCCCAAATCTGTCGAGAACTGGGAACAGCATACTTTCTTTGCCGTACCCTCTTTAAAGACCTTGAATATTCCCCGCGGCACGACTTCTTTGAAAGGAAACGTCGGTTCGCCTTCTTCGGATACGGAATATGCTTTGGAAAGCATTACTCTTCCCGTTACGTTTGCCGATCTGAACTGTTTGAAAAATTTCTTCCTGAACAGCAAAGTTTCGGCGATCAACTACGAGGGGAGCGAGGAATCCTGGGCGGCTCTGCTTGCGAAAGTGACGGATTCTGAGTACAAAGGGAAACTGGAAGAAATAACGCCCGTTTATAATTATAATTACAATACCCTGTACGCCGCGGAAACTGCCGATATGCAGGTGCGCCTGGCCGGTTTCGCGTTCGAAGCCGTGGAAGGCGGCTACGCGATCACGGGCTGCACGGGTACGGTTACGGACACCCTGACCATTCCCGCCACGCTGCTCGGTAAACCTGTCGTGGCATTGGCGAACGACGCGCTCAGCGGTGAACCTTATGGAAACGACGAAGAGGGGACAAACTCCAATCCTCTGAGCAAGGTAAAAACGATCGTGTTCGAGGCGAAACTTACAAGTATCGGCGATTATAACTTCTACGGAATGGACGCATTGACCGAAGTCGTATTGCCCGCAACGGTGACGTACGTCGGTTCGCAGTGCTTCTATAACTGTAAGAATTTGACCAAAGTCGTTATCCCCGACGGAGCGACGGTAGATATGAGCCGCGCGCCCTTCGCAAATTGCCCCGCGCTGGTCGAAATCGAATTGCCCGCCACGCTTAAAAATCAGAGTGCGGAAGGTGCGTTTGCCAATGCCAACGAGGCTTTGGCGATCACCTTTGGAGGAAATTCCAATCTTTGGTATTATTTGACGAGCGCGGCGTCTGCCAATCTTGCAAAAGCGACAATGACGTATAACGGCGGAAAGACCATCGAGCAAGACGGCAACGGCACCGAATTTATCTTAAATGACGACGGCGAATCTTATACCTTGGTCGGCTTCTACGATACGGTCAAAGCGGGCGAACCTTTGGCGCCTGTCGGGGCGTATACGGTTCCTACCGAGTTTAACGGAAAGCCGATAACGGGTATCGGTGCAGCGGTATTCAATGCCAAAGCATATGCAAACGAAGAGATCGCTACCTGGATGAAGACGATGGTCGCGCTGATCATCGGCGTGATGACGCCGAACGCTGCCGGTGCTTTCGATTATTCCGATAATAACGTGAAGAATATCGGTAGTCACAATTTTGTTGCGATGGAAAGCGTTGCGCAACTTCGCGTTCCCACCGAAATCGACGATACCGTTATGGTAGGCTGCTATATCGATATCATCGGGGCAAACTTCATTCGCGTTCCCCGCGGTGTGGAAACCATGACCGATTGTTTCCAGTGGTCCAATGCATTCTTTAACGGCGTGGCTGCAAGATGGCTCGTGTTGCCTTCTTCGATAAAAGAGTTTAACGGCAACAGTTGGACGGGTAAAGCAAACGGATTCGGCGTAGTTATGGATTGCGCAAATGCCGATGCGGGCGCTGAATTTGAAAAAGTAATTGATGCAAGCCATTGTACGCGCAGCGATTGGGAGGGAGCGGTCGTTCCGTTCTTCAAAACGTTCTCCGGAGCAAGCTTGGTCGTGGGTGAAGGCGGTGCTTTCAATTATGATTTATTCTTGACTCTCGGATTCTAACACATGATCATCGTTCAAAGGGGGAAGGTGCTTTTCAAGAGGCGTCTTCCCTCCTCGATGAACGGAAATTTCGGAAAAAAGTGTATGAAGATCAAAAAGATATTTTCTCTCATGACGGCATTTTTGTGCTTGTTCGCGCTCGTCGCGTGCGGAGAAAAAGAGGTTCCGCCCTCGCCGCCGCCCGAAGATAGTTTCGAACAGTACAGGGAAATCCCCGTCGATTATACCAAGATCGACGCAACGTACGAAGACAGCGCGCTCAACTTGTGGTTCTCGCACGCCTTTTCCAAAACGGCGAAAGGCGATACCCATTCTACGGGGCGCGATACGTATAAAATCTATATGGGCAAAAACGAAAAGGAAAATTGCCAGTTCTTTTTGAGCGCCGCCACGGAAAAATCCTTTTCGCTCGCGGCGAGCGATTTCCGTTCGGAAAAGGGCGACATCGTTCCCGTTTCCCTCTTCTATCAGTATTATTTTACCATGCCTTTCGAAAACATGGAGCAAGAGGTGCCCGACGCGATCCCTCCCGTCAAAGAGGGCGCAACGTTTACCTTAAACGCCAACGAATCTGTCGGATTCGTATTGCAGGCGAAAACTTCCGCGGATACGCCCGCGGGCGAATATACCGCGACGCTCGAAGTATTCGACGGGGCGGGGCGCCAGATCAAGACCGCCAAAGTATTTCTGCACGTGTGGGATTTCGTCCTATCGGACGACACCGTCTGCCGCACGGCAATGTGGATCGACAAAAATACTTTGATGGGGCACGATTATAAGACGCTCTACGATTATCTGTTGGATAACCGCGTCAACGCTTACGATCTTCCCTATGCGCTCGACGATCCGCGCGTGGACGAATATCTCGACGATCCGCGCGTCAACGCTTTCAATATTTTAGGATTCAAGTTCAATAAAGAATCGGGCAAGGGCGACGAACAGATCAAATCCGCCATGCGCGCGGCGTATACCAAACTTTCCGTGAAAGAGGAATGGAACGAAAAGGGCTACTTTTATCTGGTGGACGAACCTAACCCGAGCGAGATTCAGAAACTGGGGTGGATCAAAATGTACGGCGAGTGGCTGGAAGAGTGCTACCCCGGTTACCGCCAACTCTCTCCCTTTTTCACAGATCAGTGGTACGACACCGCAAAGACGCAGGACTGGATCGAGTTTTTGCGTCCCTATATCAATATCTGGGTTCCCAAGACCTACGCTTACACGACGCTGCGCGAATACGGACAGATCGTGGGCGGGAAATGCCTGTATAAAGAGGGGCAGGAAGCGGAACTCGACGCGAAATTCGGCAGTTATCCGAAACGCATTCAAAACATGGTCGAACAGGACGGCGACGAGGCGTGGTGGTACGTGACTTCCCAACCCACCGATCCCTATATCACGCTGAACACGACCGAACCCGGCGTGGCGTACCGCATTCTGTTCTGGCAGCAAAAACTGAACGGCGTGAGCGGATTTCTGTATTGGAGCGTCAATTACTGGTCGGGCGACGGCTGGAACAACCGCGAAGGCGAGTGGACGGAGGGCAGCAAGACCTACGGCAACGGACAACTCATCTATCCGGGCGCGAAAGTGGGCGAAAGCGGTCCCGTCGGATCTCTGCGCCTCGAATCGGTGCGCGACGGCATCGAGGATTATCAGGTATTTACCATGCTGGAAAAACTCGTCGGTAAGGAAAAAGTAAACGAACTGATCCGCCGCACGACCACTCACGCGGCGGTCTGGGAGCGCGACGAAGATCATTTTGCGGGCGAGCGCGTGATTTTGGGAAATTATCTCGAAGCACTCTCGTCGAAAGCATAAAAGGAGAAAGATACAATGAAAAAATGGATTGCGTTTACAATGGCTCTCGCAATGTCGCTCACGCTCGTCGGCTGCGGCGGCAACGGCGGCGGCAATACGACGGACGAGCGCATCATGCACATTGACGGGCTTGCGGACGATCTGTATCCCAACCTGGAACGCATGGACGCGTCGGGCGACAACAACTTTGCGGGTTCCGTCGACGTGGATATCGTGTTCGGCAAGACCAAACCCGGCTGGGAAGCGGTGGAAAAAGCCTACGAAAAAATTCAGACGGGTGTGGACGTGCGCCTCAACGCCCATTCGGACGGCACCTATCTCAACGACGTGACCAACGCCGTGAACAACGCCAATACCGATTGGGATATCTTTCAGGGCAACCGCGTTTCCAACGTGAGCAGCGCGGCGATCAACCTTTCCTCGCAGTTGTTCGACGAAAATCACTATGCGGGAAAGGAGATAGACGATCCCGACGTAGAGGAGGGCGCATCCAAAATGTGGCAGAGCGTGCTCTCGACCGACGCGTACATCACCGATAAGTCGGGAAGCAACACCGCCTGTTATATCATGAACAGCGAATCTCTCTCCACCGCCTGGTTCGTCAACGAAACGGCGTTCAAAGCGGCGGTGGAAAATGGCTATAAAAACGAGGACGGAAAAGCGGAAATGCCCGTTACCTGGGACGATCTGGTCAATCTTTGCGCCGCTTTGAAAGAAGCGGGTTACACAAATCCCCTGGGCCTTGCGGGCGACAGCGCGTCCGTCAACGAATCGCAGTTTGCCTGGCTGTTCCGCGTCTACGGCGACCAATATTACCGCGATCTGTATCCGAATATCAACGTACAGGAAGGGGACGCGATCTATACGGATTCCAATTTGGAATTCGCTTTCGATCTCGAAGATCCGCAGCCCGAATCCAATCAGGGTTACAATCCCAGTCACACGCGGTTCTGGAATTCCCTCCTCGACGAAAACAACGAATACAATCAGGGGAAAAACATATCCTACGTGGGCGCGAACAGCGATAAATTCGCTTGTTTTCTGGATAATCTCTATAAAATACGCGACTATCTGCCCGACAATTTCACGACCGTGAAATTCGAAGAAGTGCGCGATTCTTTCATGAGCGCGACCGGAAAATCGTCGCCCGTCGTTCTTCTCGATTACACGGGGTTCGGGCTGACGTTCGGGACAGAATCGCGCGGGTTCGACATCGATTTCTTCGATTATCCGTGCATGACTTGCGATCACGAGGAAAAGCACGTGACGACCGATTTCGTGCGCGACGTGGGCGGCAACGGCGGATACCTTTCCGTGCTGCGCCATAAGAGCGACGCCATGCAGGAAAAAATGAATATTGACTTTTTGAAATTCTTTATGTCGCCGTACGGCCAGTCCATTTACTACAACGCCTTGCAGGGCAACAAGATCGCGCCCGACGGACTGTCCACCGTGCTCGATTTCGCCATTCCCGAAACTTGGAAACAGTTTTTCGAGAGCGATAAGATACAGTTCAACGGGCTGTGCGACGTGAACTGGTACAACAACAACTTTATTTATCACGTAAACGGGCAGAGCGACAGCCGCGAAGCGCACGTGAACGTGGTGCATAAGTTATACAAGACGGGAAAATACGATTCGGCGGCGGATGCGATCGCGGATTTCCAGAAGACCTGGGACGAAGCGGTGCGCGCGGGATACAATAAACTGTGCGAAGGCATGAATTGGAGCAAAGAACTTTGGAAAAAGCCCGGTACCAGCCCGATCGTCTGACGGAGGACTCGCAATGAAATGCAATAAAAAGGCATTCGTGACCATGCTCGTTTCCGCAATTTTAGCGCTCGCGCTCTTACTGACGGGCGGGATCCTTCTTTCGCGCATGCCGCACAACAGCGTCGTCGCGTCGGCGGAGGGCACCACGGTCACGAAGATCGCGCGTTCGTACACCGACGACGGTTGGTATTACGGCGACAGCGCGGGCAATCTCGTCAAACTCAGCGAAGAGGGCGAAAAACTGGCGGAAACGGTCATAACCGAGGGGCAGGGCATTCGTTCCGTTGCCTCCGATCCCAAACTGGACGGGTTGCTGGTGCTCGACGAAGCATACGATCTTTTTTGGGTGAAAGACAAGGGGAACTCGCTGGAAAAGCAATTCATCCGCGCTTTTCCCGGGGGATATCTCTCCCTTGCCGTGGACGACGATTTCGTGTATTTCGCCGTGCCTGCCTCCCGTTACACCCGTTTTGCCAAATACGATAAAAACGATCTGGCGGGCGAGCCCGTCGCGCGCGGACAAATGTACACATGCGTCAAGCAGGGCGCAAAATATTCCTTTCAGCCCGTCGTTTCCGGAACGGTGGTGGGAATGTACGCGGACGAAGACCATCTCTTTGTCGTCACGGGCGAGGGGCAGTACCACCGCATCGCAAAAGATTTTTCTTTGAACGATTTTCCCTTTCTCTCTGCGGACGAGTTAAAGGATCTGAACGCCGAAATTGCGGGCGACGGCACCGTGACGCTCGACGCGGGTTCGTACGACGCGGCGAAATACCGCACGGCGCGCAAACAACTGGCGGCGAAATCCGTATCGTACGACGAGGCGAACGCCCGTTTTTACGTGGCGAGCGCGGACGCGGAATTTGCGGCGCTGGACAAAAGTTTCAACGAAATAGAAGGGTATTCCCATAAACTTCCCAATACGCCCGCGACGGGCGCGATGGCGTTCCACCGCGAGAGCGGCACCGTATATATCGCCTATAATAATATTTCTTCGGTGACCGCGATCGATACGAACGCGGGGCGCGTCTTGTATCAGGCGGACGTGGCGTTCTATATTACGAATATGGCAGTGCCCTCGGGAGGCAACCGCCTACTGGTCATCTGTTCGGGGAGCAACCGCGACAATCCCGATTACAAGGAACTCTATTCCGCGGATATCCACACGTTGAGCCGAAAGGGGACGATGAACACGTTGGGCATTTTGAGCCTCGTGTTCGGCGCACTGGCGCTCGCCGTCGCAATTTTTGCCGCGTTGGCGGCGTTCAGGAAAGGGTATGCGGAGCGCTGCGTCGTAACGCTCAAAGGCATGGCGCGCAACTGGGTCACGTACCTGATCATTCTCGGGTCGCTCGCCATGCTGATATTGTTCTGCTACTATCCGGGCATTTCCTCCATGCTGATGTCGTTCTTCGACTATACGCGGGATAATCCGACGATGCACTTCAACAATTTCGAAAATTATATCGAAATATTCACGAACTCGGATAATCTTCTTGCCTTTCGGAATATGCTCATATTCCTTGTGTCGGATATCGTCATCGCGCTCGTGCCGCCCGTCGTCTTTGCGTTCTGCCTGTCGCTGATGCGCAACAAATCGTACGGCACTTTCGCGCGGATCGTGCTCTTTCTGCCCTCCGTGCTTCCGGGTATCGCGACGCTGCTCATCTGGACGCGCGGCATCTACGGGGTGGACGGCGTGCTCAATCTCGTATATAAGATTTTTGCGGGGGAAGACGCCTCGTCCATTCTGTTTTTACAGGATTACGGCATCCCGTCGCTGATCATGATGGGTTTCCCGTTCGTGGGTTCCTATCTCATCTTCTACGGCGCGCTGATGAACGTCCCGTCCTCCTATTACGAGGCTGCGGAGTTAGACGGCTGTCCGCTCTTGAAGCGGATGGCGATGATCGACCTTCCTATGATCTCTTCGCAGATCAAATACGTGTTCATTCTCGCGTTCATTCAATCCGTGCAGAATTTCGGGCGCGTTCTGATGACGACTGACGGGCAGTTCGGGACGAATATCCCCATCGTGCTCATGTACAAAAAATTGCAGGCAGGCGATTACGGGCTTTCTTCGGCATACGCCACGCTGATGTTCCTGGTGCTCATCGTCGCCACCGTGTTCAATATGAAAATAAAGACCGAGGAGTGTGATATTTGACATGAAACGTGCCAGAATCAAACAATCCGACCGCCTCGGCGTGCAGATCTTCGTCGTGACGTGGGTCACGCTCTCCATCGTTTTCAGTTTCGTTCCGCTGTACGTGACGATCCTGAACAGTTTAAAACCGCACTCGGCGATCGCGGCGAATATCTTTTCCTTTGCGATCTCTTTTTCCGCGATCAGGGATAATTTTACGCTTGCGTTCAACAGCATCTGGCGCCCCATGCTCAACAGTATTTTCGTGGCGTTCGTGGGGGCGTTTCTCAATATGATGCTGGGCGCGGTGATGGCGTATATCTTCTCGCGCAAGCAATTTTTCGGCCGCGAATTTCTGTTCAAGGTATATATCATCATTTTGCTGGTACCTTCGGTCATGGGAATGCCCGTGCTGCTCGACTTTATCACCAAAGCCAATCTGATGAACAGTTATTTCGCCATCTGGCTGCCCGTTATCGGCGGCGGTCAGGCGGGGGCGCTGTTCCTGTTTCGCACGTTTTTCGTGCAGCAGCCCGCCTCTATCTTCGAAAGCGCCAAAATGGACGGCGCCAACGACGTCAAAATATTCATCTATCTCGTACTGCCGCTCGCGCTCCCCATACTTCTTTTGAACTTTGTGGGTACGTTCTCGGCGCAGTACAACGACTACCTGTGGCCCGGCCTCGTCATTTCCTCGGCGGATAAAAAGACGCTGATGCCCGTCATTCAGTCCACGGTAGAACTTTTGGAATCCATGCAGCGGCGCGGCGCGCAGTACGCGATGTACGTCGTCTGTTCCATCCCTCTGGTCATTACGACCTCTCTCAGTTTAAAGCATTTCCAGAGCGGCGATTTCGCTTCGGGAATGAAATTGTAATTTTTCAACGGAGGTTTCTATGAAAAAATTCAAATATGCTTTGATCTTCGCGGTCACTGCGATCCTCGCCGCCTCGTGCGTTCTGATGTGCGCCTGCGGGCCGAAAGAAGGCGCGCTCGTAGACGGCAAAGCGGTGGTGAAATTCGATCCCAATCTCGAAAGCACGGGCTTTTTCGAAGAGGACGTGACAACGGTGCCCGACCAGGCGGTGGAACCGGGCAAGGTCATCGTCAATAAACCCCTCGTCGTCAAGGGCTCGCCCGTCAACCCGCAGAACCTCGGCTTCCGCTGCTGGTGCGTGGATAAAGAGGGCACGACGCCCTGGAATTTCAAAGATCCCGTCACCAAGAGCATGACGCTCTATGCCAAATGGGAGGCGCGCTATGAAGTCAATTATTACGACGGCGCGACTTTGCTGCACAAAGCCAACGTTTTCCCGGGAGAAAAGGCGGAAAGAAGAGATTCCGACGTTGTCTGGAAAAAGATACTCGGTTGGTATACCGACGCCGCGATGTCGAAAGAGTATGATTTCGGCGCCTCCGTCAATGCAAACCTCAATCTCTACGTCAAGACGCAGCCCGGTCTGTTCCTCTCTCCAGCCAATATTAAAACGAACGCATTGTTGGGATTCGGCGATATAAAGTATAAAGATCCCAACGACGAGTCGACAGTCAACGTCGTCGGCGAGGGCGAAGACGCCTACGCGGATATTCATTTCGCGCGCTGCCAGAACACCTCGTATATGTATTTCAACGGACTCGGGATGTGGCTGCGCGATCAGACGGACGAAACAAACCGCTTTGCCGATTATATGACCATCACCTATAACATTCTGGGACCCTCCTCGCATATCCTTTTCTACTACGTAGTGGATTATTTACAGGAGGACGGCTCCTTCATCCACTCGGGAGAGGGCGGCTGGAAGACGCGCGTTTTGATACCCATCGAAACGAATATGGATGAGGACGGCGAATGGGCGACGGTGAGCGTCAATCTCGTCGAAGAGACCATGGTGAACGGCGTTTCCGAATGGGGCACTGCGGACGTTCTTATGGTGCCTTGCTGGATGGTCGCGAAAGAAAACCCGTCTACGGGTAAATTCGAAGGCTGGTACGCCGATAACGACGTCTTGATCCGCGGGATCGAATTTACGGCGGTGCCGACGGAAGACTGACATGAAACGCTTGATCACGATCTTACTGAGCAGTATTTTGTTATTTTCTCTGGTCGGGTGCCTGGAGACGGAAACGCCTCCTCCTACGCCCCCGACGCCTCCCGACAACACATTGGAGGACAACAGCGGCATGGTAGACAGCAGATACGATCTTAAAACTTACCTGTATCCCTTGTGGGAGGGCACCACCGTTTATAACGAAACGGTATGGTTTACCGTCGACAACGTCGCGCCTCTCCTGTATACGCCCGATGAAATTTTATCCGTAAAGTCGTACGACTTAACGACGATTTATACCGAGGGCGTGGATTACGTGCTGGACGGCGGCTCGCTCGTACTTACCGATAACAGCCGTATTCCCTTTATGAGCCTGAACGAATATTTCCCCACGACGCCTACGATGATCGCGCTGCCCCGCGGCGACGGCACATACTGGTACGCGGTGGAAGGGCCCGATATCAGCAACAGGCAGGTCGTCGTTACCTATACGCGCAGTGCGCGCAAGCATTGGACCATGCCTCTCGACGAGAGTGCGAAATTCCCCAAAACGATGGAAAAACTTTCTAGCGGCGCGCCGATCAAGGTGCTGTTCTACGGCGATTCCATCACCGTGGGCGCAAATTCCAGCGAATTTCTGGGGATCGCGCCGCACGCGGAGTCGTACGCGAATATGGTGAAATCTTACATCGAAGCGCGCTTCCCCGACGCAAACATGACCTTTCACAATACGGCCGTCGGCGGAACGGATTCCAACTGGGGTATCGGCAAAAGCGCGGGCAACGCCGCCATCGACAACATCGAGGCCGCCGAGGGCGACCATTTCCAAAAGCGCGTTTTAAATGAAAATCCCGACCTTCTCTTCATCGCCTACGGCATGAACGACCAGGATTATTCTCCCGACTCGCGTTTCGAAGACAACATCGACGAAATGATCAGAAAGGTACGCGCGCAGAACCCGGATGTGGAGATCATGCTCATATCGGGTATGATTGCAAATCCCGATACGCCTTTTCACAATAAGGATTACGATGCGTATCAGGAATCTTTGGCGGCGATCTCGGACCGTTACGAAAACGTGGGGCTCGCCACGACGCTGAATACCGTGCGTTCCGTGTACAATAACGGCAAACGGTTCCAGGACTGCACGGCGAACAACGTGAATCATCCCAACGACTTTATGATGCGCCTGTATGCGCAGACGGTGCTGTATTCTCTGTTCGGCGCCGATTATATCGACCATATCTAAACGGAGGGAAGGGGATATATGAGTATGATACGCAAAGCGGCGGCGACGTTCGCCGCGCTGGCGCTCTCGGCGGGGCTAGTGTTCGGCTCGGCGCTTTGGGGCGCGGCCGCCTCGCAGGTGGAAGTCACGTACAAGGTACCTTTCTTTCAGGATATCGTCAAAAAAGTACAGGCGGATACCGTGCCCGAAGAACTGTTCATAACCGACGTGCGCGGCGAAATGTTCGGCATGCCAGACCACGCGCTGGTCGCCGACGGGCTGTCCGTGACGTGGTACAAGGACGCCTCGTATACCCAACCTTACGGCTTTGACGAGGCGCTGAGCGCCGACCTTACGCTGTACGGGAAGATCGGCGAAAGTTCGCGCAACTTCCTCTCCAACGGTTTCGGCTGGGACGTGCGTTCGGGCAAGATATACGACGGCGACGCCATCAACGACAATTATATTACATCCAACGAATACACGAGCCCTTCGTTCACCGACGAAGAGACGGGCGCTGCTTCCTTCGCGTTTTCGGGCATCAAGTATTCGGTGTACGGGAGGGGACTGGACGTAACGAAACCCTTTACCGTGGATCTCGACTTTACGAACGTAGTCGCGGACAACACGACCGCCTGGTTTCTGTATTCGCTGTTCCCCGCGCTGACTTTGGCGCAGGCGGGCGTGCAGGGACCGTGGGCGAACGCGGGCGCGGGCAGCGTGGTTATGTTCAATCTGGGCAACGGCGGCGCGCCGCAGCCTATCACGAAGGGCATGGATCTGGTGGGATACCGCTCTTCTACCGAAACGAGTTTCACCAATAACGGCGCGGACTTCAAGGCGCTGTTCGCAAACGGTAACCGCGTTTCGCTGGTCACGGAGATCACCGACGAGGGCACGACCTTCTCTTCGGGCGGCAAAGTGGTGGCGAATTCTCCCGCCAAACGCACGGATTTCCCCTCGGGATACGCCTATATCAGTTTGGCGAGCAACGGTTCTCCCGCGCAGAGCATCGATTTCGACGTGAAAGTTTCGCAGGAAGCGGGCAATCTGACCGCAAGCGCCGATTCGCACGCAAAGATCGGCGAACTCAAAGTGAACGAAATGTCGGTCACCCTTTCCGTCACCGTAGACGAAGGGTACGAGATCGAAAGCGTCACGGCAGACGGCATATCCGTCGCGTTCGTAAAATTGTACGGCAAAGAAAACGAGTACGCGCTCGACGTGCCCGTATGGGGCAAGGACGCGGAACTGAAAGTCAACACGAAAAAAGAGGGAGGAGAACCTGCCTCCTCGGGCTGCGGCTCGAATATCGGCACGGGTGCGGGAATCGCGGCGCTTTCCGTTGCCGCGCTGTTTGCGGCGGCTGTGTGTATCCGCAGCAAGACGAAATAACAAGAGGTGTTTACTATGAAAAAAATTATCGGACTGATTTTGTCGGCGGTGATGTGCCTGACGATGCTGTTCGCGGCGGGCTGCGGACTGATCGAAAAGGAAACGACGGACGACGAAGAGAAAGCGGAGATCATGAAACTTCTCGAAGACGTAGATCTGAATATCGACAGCAGTTATCAGGGCACGCTGAAAATTCTCTATCAGAACATTCCTTCTGAAACGAAAGTCATCAACGCGCTTTTGGACGCTTTCTCCAAGGAATATCCCAACATCAAGATCGTGCGCCAGCCGACGGTGGAATCCAACTATCTTTCTCTTCTCCCCACCCAGCACAACACCGCGTACCGCACCAAGGACTTTTCGGCGATGCCCGACGTTCTTTGGACGACCAACGAAGTGTTTGCGGGATGGATCGAAAAGGATATGCTGATGCCCGTCAACTACTTCGATGAAAAGGATACGAATTTTTCCGCGCAGGACACCTTTGTGGAAACCATGCTGCAAGACAGCACGCTCGGCACGAAACTGTATATGTTCCCGCGCGATTACGACCAGATCGTCATGTACTATAACCGCAAACTTTTGAAACTTGCGGGCGTTTCGGAAGACCGCATTCCCGCCGACCGCGCCTTGACGCACGACGAGTTCGACAAACTTCTGCGCGATATCCGCGCGGGGTTTGAAGGCATGGAGGGCAAAAATCCCGAAAACAACCGCGATTACGCGCAGGTGCGCTCGCTCGACGCCATCTGGGCGTGGGGCTCGCTGTGCTGGCCCACGCTCAAATCATTCGGCGGCAGTGTGATCGCCGAGGACGGTTCGGTGAAGTTCAATACCGAAGAAAACATCGCGGCGGCGACGTATCTCCGCGAACTCGTGAAAGACGAACTCACGTTCGGCTCGGGTTCCACCAAGCACGCCAACTTCATCAATCAACTGACGGCGCTCTGTTTCGAAACGCGCGCGGTGCTCACGGACCTGATCGACCGCACCGTGGACGGCGTGCCCGGGATCCTTCCCGAAGATCTCGGCGTGGCTCCCATGCCCAATCTCGGCAAGGAAGAGAATTACGCCATCGGCGCGGGCTGCAGCGGCTATTCCATGTACCGCTATGCGGAAAATCCCACGGAGGCGTGGGCGTTTCTCAAATTCATGGCGAGCGAAAAGGGACAGAATGCCTTCTGCTCCACGGGCAACGGCATTCCCTCCAATAAAAATATGCTCTTTGCCGAAAACGCCGTCTGGCGCAATCTGACG
>ENA-UONZ01002503-UONZ01002503.1-human-gut-metagenome-genome-assembly--contig:-C93old-NODE-2503-length-14214-cov-16.185112_pt1 | contig 14214 bp, 9 predicted proteins | sample MGYA00242468_ERZ724015 | MGnify/ENA metagenome assembly ERZ724015
CCCGCTCAGGCCGCCGCCCTGGGGGATGGCCTTCCGGTCCGCCGCCCCACGGGAAGCCGCTACGCATATCTGGCCTGGGAGGAGGACGCCGGTGTGCTGGACGCGCTGGAGGCCCTCTCGGCCCGGCAGAAGGAGGCGCTGTGGCGCGGCTTCCTCCAGGACGGGACCCAGCCTATGGAATTCCAGTGGCTGTGGGACGCCTACCGGGAGGGGGCGGTGGGCTCCCTGCTGGAGTGGGAGCTCACCCTCCAGCTCACCCTGGAGGCCCTGGGCTTCGCGGTGGTCAACGGGGCAGGCCGGTTTACCGTCACCGGGCCGGACGGCTCGGCCCGCAGCTTCGATCTGATCCGCGGCGGCCCGGCCGAAAAGCTGTTCCTGAAAATCCTGTTTCCCCTGGACAAGCGGGAATAAAAGATGTCCCCCGGAACCAATCGGTTCCGGGGGACGCTTTTGTATGGAAGAGGAAGATCAGGAGGTACTTACATCCAGTGCTCCTCGCCGTCATAGACACGGTAGCTGTGGGCGTTGGTGGCCTCCACAATGTCGTGGTAGGCCCAGTAGGAGGCGCTCACATCGGAGAACTGGCGCAGCTCGCCGGCGTGGTCGTCCACGTAGTCCTCGTCCGCCGCCCGGTCCAGCAGGCGGTTGGTGATGGCCGTCACCTCCGCCCGGGTGATGGTGGCCTCCGGCCGGAAGGTGCCGTCGGTGTAGCCGGTGATCCACCCGTACTGCACCGCCCCCACCACCTGGTCGTAGAACCAGTCGGAGGAGGTCACATCGGAGAAGGGATTCTCCCCGCCCTCGGGCAGGCGGGCAAAGCGCATGGCTATCACCGTGAACTCCGCCCGGGTGATGGTGCGCTCCGGGGCGAATTTCCCGCCGCCTACGCCTTCCACCATGCCCAGGGAGGCCAGGGTCTCCACCGCGCGGGCGTACCAGGCGTCGGCGGGCACGTCGGTGAAGCGGACCGCGGCGGACACCTCCTGGTCCAGCAGGAGGTTGTAGAACATCTGGGCCGCCTGGGCCCGGGTCATGTGGTCGTCGGGGCCGAAGAGGCCGGTTCCGTAGCCATTGAGGTAGGCCATATGGTCGGTGGTGTTGAGCCAGCGGTCCACGCCCGTATCCGGGGCCTTCTCCACGGCGCGGAACTCCGCCTCAATGGTGTGGTTCTTACGCACGGTTTCAAAGGTGTAACGGCTGACCGCGCCCACACTTTCGCCGTCCACCAGCACGTCGGCAATCTCATACCCGGCATCGGGGGTGATGCGGAAGGTCTTGTCGCTGCCGCGGCTCACCCGCACCCTGCCGTCCGGGCTGATCCCGCCGCCATGGCCCGCGCTGGCCTCAATGGTGTACCGGGCCGTGCCGGTGCTGCCGCCGCCGTTATAGCTCCACTGCGCATAGAGGACGGCATCCTGGCCGGTGAGCTGGAAGGCGTCGCCGGCGGCATAATCCTCGCCGCTGCCGTCCGCCTGGGTGTTCCACCCGGCAAAGCTGTAACCGGAGCGGGTGAAGGTGTTTTCCGCCACGGTGACGGTGCTCCACTTGTCGGCGCTCTGGCCGGCAGGGGCCGAGCCCTCGCCGCCGTTGGCGTTATAGGTCAGGGTGACGGTGCCCTCGTTGGCGTCGGGGACGTTGTTATTGTTGGTATCCTCACCGAAGGTCACGGAAATGGTGTGATCTTCCCGGACATCGGCGAAGGTGTAGGATTCCCACTTTTCCCAGGTGTCCATGCCGGGCAGCAGGTTGACCCCGTTGTTCACATAGGCATTGCCGTCGATGGTGACCCGGTCCACGGCATAGCCGGTGTCCGGAGTAAAATCAAACTTCTGGCTGTTCCCGGCCGGGACATAGACCTTGCCCTCCGGGGCGATGGAGCCGTTCTCACCCGCGGAGGAGGTGATGGAGGGATTCTGAGTGATGTCGGGCTTGCCGTCGTCATTGGTATCCCAGCCCCAGACGGCGTAAACAGTGATATCAGAGTTGGTGAAGGTCACCTGCTCCACAACACCGGCGGGCATGGTGTCACCCTGCGAGAGAATGCGGTCAATCTGTGTCTTGGACCAGCCCACGAAACGGGCCGTTCCCTTGTCGCTGGTTGTAGTTCCGGTGAGGCTGAGGCCGCTTCCATCGGCCAGGGCAACCGTATTGCCCTTGACATAAGTGCCGCTGTCGGTGGGCAGAACCCCCTGCAAGGTGCCGCTCTCCAGCTCGTTTTCGGCGTAGGTCAGCTTGTACTTGCCGGTCTCGTTCACGTCCGGCACGCCGTCGCCATTGGTATCCACGCCCCAGGCGGCGTAAACCGTCGTGTCGCCGTTGATGTCTACGGTGGCAACAGTGGTGGGCGCTGTATCGCTGGCGGTGTAGATCTTGTCTCCGGTGGTGTTCGCTGTCCATCCAATAAACAGCACATCCACGCCGTCCTGCTGGTCGTGAGTGGGGACGGGGGACTGCTTCAAGGTGTAGCCGGTCTGGGTGTCCAGCAGCTCCGTTCCGGGGCCGCCGCTGCCGCCGTTGGGATCATAGGTCAGGATATGGAGATTTTTGCTGCTGACCGTGATGGTGCCGGTGAAGTCGGTGTAGTTTTGGCTGCGGATCACAATGGGGATCTCGGCCACCTTTCCGGTATCCTGTGTGTCCACAGCGTTGGCTTTCAAGGTCAGAAGATTGCCTGTGATCGTTACATCGTTTGAGGTAAAATAGGACTCCTTGCCGGACTCGAACTTTATGTCGCCCTTCGTATACGAGGTAATGCCGAGAGTGGCGTTATCCGGATTCAAAGTGCGAAGATCAAAGGAATAACTTCTGGCGGCCCGGTTGGCGATGGTCAAGGTGCCGGGGTTGGCGGCAATACCGGCCTGGGTGGGGTCAGCTTTGGTAATGACTACTGGTTTGGTGTCTTGGGCTGGACTCAGGATATAGTGTGCCGCCCTGGTGCCGGTCAGCGCGTAAGCAATGGTGACCGACCGATTGCCGGCGTTTGCATTGCTCAGTGTTCCGGTGGCGGTCACATCCACATCATCGCTGCCCACAATGTCAGCTTGGGTCAGTTCGGCCTCGACTGTAACCGACGCCTGTACATCATAGGGCCACGTATACGGACTGGAGTGACCGTTCAGCTTCACGGTGCTGTCATCCACGGAAATCGGCTTTTGAGCCACAGATACGGTGACGGTACCGCTGGCGGCGGCATAGCCATCGTCTCCGCCTTTTTCCGCCACGCTGGCGGTAATGACAGCGGTTCCGCTGCCGGTGATGGTAACCTCACCACTCGGGGCTACTGTTACCACATCTTCATTATTGCTAGCAAAGGTAACGAGACTATCAGGAGAAATAAGGCTATCATCCTTTTGAAGTTCGACAGTTAGAGTGAAGTTTTCATCCCCATAGGTCTTGTTGATGGTACCATTTGTAACAACCTCATCTCCCTGCCGGATCACAACCGGATAAATGGGCAGATTGGTAATCGTGATGGTCAGTGTCCCGGACTTGGACTCTGGCGCAAAATTGGAATCACTGTGGCTGAAAACCCAATAGAGGGGTACCTCTTCGCCGGCGGATGTATTCTGAAGGGAGGTATCGGTCACCGCTTGCGAATGTTGCTCATCCATATACCAAGTCAGGTTCCCAGCCCTCAGGCCGGTCAGGTCATCTTGAATCGACGGGTCAATGGAAATGGTGGCAGGGGGCAGCTTGGACAGGAGCTGCGTTTCACCATGCGCCACTGTCCACTTCCCGTCGGACACGTTAATGCTATAAGCGGCCGGTTGAATGACAAAGGTCTTGGAGGCGCTGCCCGCCAGCAGGTCGCCGGCACCAGTGGAGGTAATAACGGCCTTGGCGGTCTCTCCGGCGTTTGTGGCATCTGTGTAAGTTACGGTATAGTCCGCCGGATTCCCATAGGTATGGGAATAGCCCCACAGATTTAATGTAACGCTTACCTCGGGGCTCTGCTCCGTGCCGTTGTAGGTCAGGTCCTCCGCGCCGGACAGGGCAATCAGCTTATCCTCCGGGGGCAGTTTGACGGTGCCGGTGCATTCCAGCGTACCGCTGCCATCTGTCTGGTCAAGACCTTCCCGCAGAATCAGGGTGCTTCCCTCGTCTACGGTGACGGTGCCGTTATTGGTCAGTTTGCCGTCCTGGCCGATTTCCAGAGTGGCGTAGGCGTAGTTTCGGTCATTCTGGACGACCCGCAGCTCGGTGCCGCTTTCCACCACAAGCGGATAGTCAATCACCGGTTCACCCCAGACCTGGATATTGGCCTCTGTGTCATTCAGGTGAACCGTACCGTCCTCACCCACCGTCGCGCTCGTATTATTGCCCTCATAGCTGATAAAAATACCGTCCCAGTCAGCGAAGCCGGAGGGGTCCCCAATGCCGTCCGGGGCCACGATGACGGCGTTTCCGCCCGTGCCGGTGGTGAAGGCTCCGTTGTCGCTTGTACCGATAGCACGGTTGCCGCGGCCGATGCTGGTGGAGTCCGCACCGCCCTCGGCGTATACCACACCGCCGTTGATGGTGACGGTTCCGCTATAGTTTGCGTTCTCACCGGAGCCGATGCCCGCGCCGCCGGTACTGCCGCTTGACCCACCGATGGCCGTGACGTATCCGCCGTTGATGGTAACATTGCCGGTTACAGTCCCGCTGCCGACCTCGTAGCCGCCGCCGATGCCCGCGCCGCCTCCGGAGCCTCGGGCAATGATGGTACCACCGTTGATGGTGATATTGCCAAAATTACTGCTGGCGCCATATCCACCGCCGATTCCGGCCGCCCCCAAACCGATGGATGCCCCGCCGGCGGAGGCCTCGAGTAATCCGTTTCCTTCAAAGGTAACGGAGGAACCGGACTCCACCCAGATGGCAGGATGATTCCGGTAACCTCTGAGAGTGTTGTTGCCCTCCAATATAAAGGTGACATCTGCGTTACCAGTTATATCAATAGCAGATTTCTCAACGCCCGGTGAGTCAATAGTAAGATTACTAAGCGTAATTATATGGGTTCCGCCATCAATGGTCTGATTCCTCCTGTTCCCACTCCAGGTCTCTTCGCTTTCACTAAAAGCTAGAGAAGTTGAAGGAAGAATAGATAGTAACATACATAAGACTAATGATGCGGCAAACCACCGTTTTTTTTGATGTCTCATGGTGTATCCTCCTTTTTGTAAATGTCTACCTTTTTAAACGAGGATACAACATTTTGCGATAGGAAGATTTAGGAAATAAATTTGTAAAATATATTAATAGCCTGTTGCAATTTTCCTGCAAAAATGATATATTTACTAAACATCCACATGTTTGATAATGTAGACATTTAAAAACACGATGTCCGCTTCTGCGGACATTTTTTATGCGCGGCCGGTCGGGGCGGGGACGGCTGGAGCAAAATGAAGCCAGTTGGCACTTCCGTGCGCCCAAAGTGGCGAAAATTGAGCAAAAGAGAAAGAAAACCGACGGGTATCTCTTGCAATCTTTTGGCAAAATGGTATAATGTCTCCGGTTACTGTATTTGAGTATAGTAGTGCAACGTAAATCTAGGAGGAATGACAAATGGCCAACACGCATAAGTATGTCTATTTGTTCTCAGAGGGCAACGGCTCCATGCGGGAGCTGCTGGGCGGCAAGGGCGCCAACCTGGCTGAGATGACCAATCTGGGTATGCCCGTGCCCCAGGGCTTCACCGTCACCACCGAGGCCTGCACCCAGTATTATAACGACGGCCGCCAGATCAACGCGGACATCCAGGCCCAGATCTACGAGTACCTGGGCAAGATGGAGGCCATCTGTGGCAAGAAGTTCGCCGATCCCGAGAACCCCCTGCTGGTTTCCGTGCGCTCCGGTGCCCGCGCCTCCATGCCCGGCATGATGGACACCATCCTCAACCTGGGCCTCAACGACACCGTGGTGGAGGGCCTGGCCAAGTTCACCAACAACCCCCGCTTCGCCTACGACTCCTACCGCCGGTTCATCCAGATGTTCTCCGACGTGGTGATGGAGCTGAGCAAGAAGCGCTTTGAGGAGATTATCGACGACGTCAAGGCCAAGAAGGGCGTCAAGCAGGACGTGGAGCTGGATACCGAGGACATGAAGAACCTGGTGGTTCTGTTCAAGGAGTTCTACAAGAAGGAGAAGGGCGAGGACTTCCCCCAGGATCCCAAGGTCCAGCTCATGGAGGCCGTCAAGGCCGTGTTCCGCTCCTGGGACAACCCCCGCGCCAACGTCTACCGCCGCATGAACGAGATCCCCTACGACTGGGGCACCGCCGTCAACGTCCAGTCTATGGTGTTCGGCAACTCCGGCGACAACTCCGGCACCGGCGTGGCCTTCACCCGCAACCCCGCCACCGGCGAGAAGGCCCTGTTCGGCGAGTACCTGATCAACGCCCAGGGCGAGGACGTGGTGGCCGGCGTGCGCACCCCTTCCCCCATCTCCAAGCTGCATGAGGAGATGCCCGCGGTGTACGAGCAGTTCGCCGCCATCGCCGACCGCCTGGAGAAGCACTACAAGGACATGCAGGACATGGAGTTCACCATCGAGAATGGCAAGCTCTATATGCTGCAGACCCGCAACGGCAAGCGCACCGCCGCCGCCGCCCTGAAGGTGGCCGTGGATCTGGTGGACGAGGGTATGATCGACGAGAAGGAGGCTGTGTGCCGCGTCGATCCCAAGCAGCTCGACGCCCTGCTGCACCCCACCTTTGACGCCGAGGCCCTGAAGAAGGCCCAGGTCGTGGGCAAGGGCCTGGCCGCCTCCCCCGGCGCCGCCTGCGGCCGCGTGGTGTTCACCGCCGAGGAGGCCAAGGAGTGGCACGAGCGGGGCGAGAAGGTCATCCTGGTCCGCCTGGAGACCTCTCCCGAGGACATCGAGGGCATGCAGGTCTCCCAGGGCATCCTGACCGTCCGCGGCGGCATGACCTCTCACGCCGCCGTGGTGGCCCGCGGCATGGGCACCTGCTGCGTGTCCGGCTGCGGCGACATCGTGGTGGACTATGAGAACAAGAAGTTCACCCTGGCCGGCAAGGAGTACCACGAGGGCGACTGGATCTCCCTGGACGGCTCCACCGGCAACATTTACGGCGAGGCCGTGGCCACCGTGCCCGCCGACCCCGGCTCCGGCTACTTCGGCCGCCTGATGGGCTGGGCGGACAAGTACCGTCAGCTCATGGTCTACACCAACGCCGACACCCCCCGCGACGCCGCCCAGGGCCGCGCTTTCGGCGCCCAGGGCATTGGCCTGTGCCGCACCGAGCATATGTTCTTTGAGGGCGAGCGCATCAAGGCCATGCGCGAGATGATCGTCGCCGACAACACCGAGGACCGCAAAAAGGCACTGGCCAAGATCATGCCCTACCAGCAGGGCGACTTCGAGGGCCTGTACGAGGCCATGGAGGGCTGCCCGGTTGTCATTCGCTTCCTGGATCCCCCGCTGCACGAGTTCCTGCCCACCAAGGAGGAGGACATCAAGGAGATCGCCGGCGAGATCGGCGTCACCGTAGAGCGCCTGCACGAGGTTATCGCCTCCCTGCACGAGTTTAACCCCATGATGGGCCACCGCGGCTGCCGTCTGGCCGTCTCCTATCCGGAGATCGCCGAGATGCAGACCACCGCCGTCATCAACGCCGCCATCAACGTCCAGAAGAAGCACCCCGACTGGAAGATGGTGCCCGAGATCATGATCCCCCTGGTGGGCGAGGTCAAGGAGCTCAAGTACGTCAAGGACGTGGTGGTCGCCACCGCCGACAAGATCATCAAGGACGCCGGTATCGACATGAAGTATGAGGTCGGCACCATGATCGAGATCCCCCGCGCCGCCCTGACTGCCGACGAGATCGCCAAGGAGGCCGAGTTCTTCTCCTTCGGCACCAACGACCTGACCCAGATGACCTTCGGCTTCTCCCGCGACGACGCCAGCAAGTTCCTGAGCTACTACTACGACAAGAAGATCTATGAGTCCGATCCCTTCGCCCACCTGGATCAGAACGGCGTAGGCAAGCTGGTGGCCATGGCCGCCAAGCTGGGCAAGGAGACCCGCCCCGACATCCACCTGGGTATCTGCGGCGAGCACGGCGGCGATCCCACCTCCGTGGAGTTCTGCCACAAGGTTGGCCTGAACTACGTGTCCTGCTCCCCCTACCGCGTGCCTATCGCCCGTCTGGCTGCCGCCCAGGCCGCTATCAAACATCCCAGAGCGAACTAAAATATTCGTATTTTCACTGAAAATAGGCTTTGAAGAGGCGAAACGCTTCCGAAAAGTGAACGGATTTTCTTTAACCCGTCAAAGTCAGTGGACTGGCGATTTGTTCGTAGACGTTTATATCTAAAATCACAAAGAGGGACTTGCATTGCAAGTCCCTCTTTATATTTGAACCAGAGAGCACTTCCGTTCATTTGGAAGTGCTCTTTTTTATTGGAAAGAAGGTGGCCTAGTTGACCGATGACGCTGCACCAGATAGACGTGCTGAGGAAAAAATTATCCGAGTGAGATTAAACGAGCTGCACCCATTCAAGGGCTATCCCGCCCTGAAAAACATTATGCCGCGCAAACAGCCGTACTTTGTACGGGAGGAGAACCCATCTATGATCCGGCTTATTGCCCGTGTAAAGGCGCGTGGTGTACGTCAGCCCGTACTTGTTCGCCCGGATCCGGAGGGGGGGTATGAAATTATAGACGGCCATCGGCGGTATCGGGCCAGCGAACTGGCAGAATACTCAGAGATACCAGTCATTATCCGGGATCTGAGTGACGAGGAGGCTGTGTCCGAGATGGTAGATGGCAATGTATACCGCGAGAACGTCCTGCCCAGCGAACGTGCCTGGGCCTATCGTATGTATTTGGAGGCGGAAAAAAAGCAGGCGGGACGACCTGCCAAAAATTTGCCGAAAATTTCGGCAAATTTCCGTAGCGACGATGAGATTGGGAAATCCCTAGGAATCAGTGGGGACACCCTGCGCAATTATATCCAGCTTACAGAACTGCGGCAGGAACTCATGGACAAGGTAGATACTCAAGAAATTGGCTTATCTGTCGCTTATCAGCTTGCCGCCCTCGCCAAAGACGAGCAGGCACTTTTGCTGGATGCAATGGCATATTCGCAGAATACACCGTCACTCTCTCAGGCCCAGCGGCTGAGAAAAGCCAGCAAGGAAGGGACACTTACGCGGGAGACAATGCGGGAGATGCTTTCCGAGGAGAAAAAAACGGAGGCGGAAAAGCTGACGTTTTCCACGGACACGATCCGCAAATACTTTCCCCGCTCCTACACGCCCAAACGGATGCAGGAGACCATCATCAAGCTGCTGGAGGCATGGCAGAAAAAGCGCCAACGCAGCCAAGATCGCTAATTACATACGACAAGTTACCGGACGCACCTTGCGATCCGGTTTTTTTGTGCCCAAAATCAGGAGGTCATTATGTTTGTCTGCACATTTCGCTATAGACCAAAGCACGTTGCCTGCTACCTTTGCACAGAATACAAGCAGAAACAGGGGTGTACGCTTCCTGTCTGTCCCTGGTTGGCTGAGCGGATTGAGGCCGGAGTGGTGGGGTATCAGGAGGCGGTGATGGCTACCATTCCCCGGAACCGACTGCTTGCACCGCGTCTGCGTGCCCTGGTCGCCAGCTTTCCTGGGAGTCTGTGGAAGGACGGGACACACAAGGAGCGCATGGAATATGCCAAGACCCGGCTGCACTACTACCGACGCAGGGATACTCCGGCCTTTTATGCCGCCCTGTTCCTGCTGACCTCCAGCGCAGAGCTGTGGAAACGTAGTGCCAACTGTTTTTACCGGAAGGGCTTCGAACCTGCCTATGCGGTACTAGGCGGTATCTCCCCCCATGACTACGCGCTAATCTCGGCGGCAAAGGGCCTGTATCGCGGTGTCGGAGGCCCCGCGACGATGGAGCTTGCAGACCCAGATATTGTGGACGCGGAAGTGTTCCGTATGATCGTCAATGCCACCCTTATCGCCCGGTATGGCCTGCCTGTGTTGGACATTCGGGCACGGAGGGCGCGTGTATGACGCGGTTCACTATCCGGGGACATGACCTGCTGGCCGTAGAACGTTTTCGGGACGATACCCGCTATATGGTCGAGTTTGAAGTCCTAGAGGACGATAATCTCATCGCTTTGCGCGGAGAGACGGCCCGCCTGTTCCTGAGTGAACAAGGGTATCAGAAAGTGCTCCATAGTCAGGAGCTGGGGAAAATCCATATTACCGACCATGCCCTTGTTGTGGAGGGGCATATCATCCGACCCAAGAGGAAGAAACATCATTAACAGAAATTGGAGGGAATTATCGTGTATAAGGTAAAGTATTTGCAGGAAGAACTTACCAGTCTGTTCCGTACCCGGATATTAGAGGACGGGAACCCTGCGGAGGACGCCATGGACTACCTGGGTAATATTGACTTCCATGCACTGACCCAGGCTGTGCAGGACAAAGCCCGAACGGCGTACACCTATATCACCCAAGGGATGCAGGAGAAGTCCTTCAACTATCGCGGCCCGGAGCTGTTTGGACAAAAGGCCACCCTTCTGTATGTGGAGGACGACCAGAGCACGATGGAGATTGCCGTCACCACCCGGACGCTGGAGCTGTGGCTGCTGGAGGACATGAGCCTTGTCTGCGTGGCCTGTGTGCGTGTGGAATATGAGGGCGGCGAATACGTCACCGAGTACCGCACCATCAAGGGGGATGCGGCGCAGAGCGAGATGTGTCTGGATCTGGAGGATCTGTCAGATACCCTGGACGAGCTGTGCGGCCCCTGCTTCGAGTGTGAGCAACCGGTCTACGAGCTGTAAAAAGAGAAGGAGGTCAGCAAGAAGGACGTGCCCTAGATGGGCGCTCTTATTACCGCCAAAGAGAATTTTCACGCGGTCAGTTTGAGCGGGGGCAAGGATTCCACCTGTCTCCTGCTGCTGATGATCGAGCGCGGCCTGCCCATTGACGCAGTGATTTGGGCGGATACCGGCATGGAGTTCCCGGAGATGTACGGCCATATCTCCAAGGTGGACGAGCATCTGTACCGAGAGCGGGGGCTACACATCACCACCCTGCGCTCTCCCAAGAGCTTCGAGTACATGATGTTTGACGAGCCCAAACAGAAGCCCTCCACCCTGGAGAACCGGGCGCGGTTAGGCGTTCCGCCCTATGGCAACGGCTGGCCGGGCATCAAGGTTCGCTGGTGCACCGGCCAGCTCAAGACCCACCAGATCAACAAGGAGTTGACCCGTCTCAAGGGCCAGCACCGCCTTCAGCAGTATGTGGGTATCGCGGCGGACGAGGCCCATCGCTGCAAGGATCTCCACTATCCTCTGGTGGACTGGGGCATCACCGAGGCCCAGGCCCTACAACTGTGCTATGACCGGGGCTTTGACTTCGGCGGCCTGTACCGGATCTACCACCGCGCCTCCTGCTGGTGCTGCCCCTTTCAGCGGATTGGGGAGTTGCGAAATCTACGCCATCATCACCCGGAGCTGTGGGCGCGCCTGCTGGATTTGGATAACCGTGCGCGGACACAGTTCGGCCCCGGCCCGCTGGGACAATTCAAACAAAGCTGGAGTGTGGCGCGTTTGGCGGAACGGTTTGCGCGTGAGGACGGGCAGACCGCCTCCATTCAGCCCAATGCTCCTAACGACGCTACATAGGAAGTGACAAAACATGGCAGTTTTCCGCATAGAACGGACGCTGGACTATACCGTAATGAGCAACCACCACCTGAAGGACACAGCCCTGAGTTTGAAAGCCAAGGGGCTGCTGTCCATGATGCTCTCCCTGCCGGACGAGTGGAATTACACCACACGGGGCCTTGCGGCCATCTGCAAGGAGGGCGTGGACGCCATCGGCGGGGCGCTGCGTGAGCTGGAAAAGGCGGGCTACATCGTCCGCCGCCAGCTTCGCGGTCCTGGAGGACGCATTAGCGACACGGAGTACACCATCTACGAAAAGCCCTGCCCCGGTGCGGAGGAACCGCCAGAGGAACCAGGACCAGATACGACCCCGCCAGATACGGGCGCACCAGATACGGCTTTCCCGTATCTGGTGGAACCGGATATGGTGGAGCCATCTACGGAAAAGCCCGCAGAATTAAATACTAAGAGATCAAATATTCAAAAATCAAATACGCATCTATCAAATACTCATTCATTCGTTCTTTCCACACCTGAGCTGGAAGGAATGAAGGACGTGTATGAGAAGCGAGAGGAAATTCGGGAACAGATCGAGTATGACCTGATTTGCACTCCGGTCAACCGGACCCAGGTGGACGAGTTTGTGGAGCTGATGCTGGAGGTGGCTATGACCCGCAGCCCTACCATCAAGATCGGACGGGACGCGGAATACCCCACCGCCTTTGTGCAGCAGCGGTTTGAGCAGATCACCTCCAGCCATATCGAGAAGGTTCTGGACGGCATCAGCGAGAACAACACCCGCGTCTGGAACGCCAAGGCTTATCTGCTGGCCGCCCTGTTCAATGCCCCCAGTTCCACGGATAACCACTACACCATGCTGGTCAACCACGATTTCCACCACGACTACGGCGGCTGAACAGGCCGCCTTATTTTATGCCCGGAATAGCTGGGAGAAAGGATTTGCCATGAAACGACCTCTGGCCTATATCACCGCCCCCTGGGGCGAGAACGAGTATGAGAACACCGAGAACGCGGCCCGCTGGTGCCGTCAGGTGTACGACGCGGGTTTTTCCCCGGTCTGCCCCCTGCTGTTCCTGCCGCTGTTCCTGGAGGACGGCATCCCCCAGGAGCACAAGGACAGCATCGACATGGCCCGCGACTACCTCCGGCGCGCCCGTGTGCTGGTGGTCTGCGGCGGCAAGGTGGACGAGACAGTGAAAAACGACATCGCCACCGCCGAGCGCCTGCGGATCACCGCCACCACGCTGGACGGGATTCTCACCGTCAAGGGACAGGGGCGGAGCCATTGACCCACTGCCGTTTGTTGCGGCGGCTGCGGGTCCCGCCTTAGCGCCTTGGCTTACTCTACCTAACCCCAAACCCATTCACCCACAAAGGAGGATAATGAACATGCGCATAAGATACCGTTACGCCCGCTCTTTGTTGGCGGGCTTTCTGGCCGTCGTGCTGCTGTTTTCCTTGGTACCTGCGGCATCTGCCGCTCAACAAAACAGCTATCATGACCCTGCTGAGAATTGGAAAGAGGCGTTGGACCGTACCAACGAGTTGGATGCCAATGCTGTTGTGACCCACGAGACCTTCGACTGTGCCTATTGCAATCAGGCGAGAGATTTTATCGTCTATCGTACTCCAGAGTATACCCGTACAGGGGAAACGGCGCTGAATCGAGGCGTTAAGTTTTCAGATGGGACAATGCTGGACGGAAAACAGCATGGCAGCTTGGATGACGGGACCCCTGGAGTGGATGCCTATTTTACAGGTTATCATTGGACAAAGGCAGTTTGCCAATCTTGTGGAACTATCAATGCCAATATGGGAACATACAGTTATTCCTATGACAAAAATGTTTATTGGCTTTTTGACTGTGCCGCCAACTTCTTTGAGGACCTGCCGGAGAGCGTCGAGATTGAGCAGGTAGACCGGGAGTACCACCGTGTTATCACCACGGGCGGCCAGTATTGCGGCTTCTGTTACGGCACCTACCACACAGAGGACGCCACGCTGGAGCGTCACCACATGGAGACCAGCATCCGGCCGGAGCTGGCCCACCAGCGGTTTGTGGAAATGGATACCTGCGCCGACTGCGGCTATGCCAAAACATCCTACACCGCCGCCAAAGCGGTTGTGGCGGACTACTACGGCGTGGCGGACGGCGCGCCCCACACTGTTACCGTCTCCGATCTCTCCGAGGCGGGCGTGACCACCGCCGTCCGCTACGGGCACAGCGCCGACGCCTGCACCCTGACCTCCGCCCCCAACTACACCGAGGCGGGCAACTACACTGTCTACTACGAGATCACCTACACCTATGCGGACACCGATATGGTGGAGGACGGCGTGGCCTATGTCCACCTGACCGCCACGGCGGACGGCTCCTGCGGCTGTGGCTGCGGGGACCCGGACTGCGACTGCCAGGACCCGGATTGTGATGGGGGTTGCTGCAATCAGGACTGTGAGCATCACTTTGTCTGCCATGATACTGTGGCCCCCAGCTGTATGGCCCTGGGCTATTCGCCCTCGTATTCGTGAGCCGACACCGGAACAGAAGTATCAAAAAGAAGAAAATC
>ENA-UONZ01002507-UONZ01002507.1-human-gut-metagenome-genome-assembly--contig:-C93old-NODE-2507-length-14198-cov-108.916566_pt1 | contig 14198 bp, 14 predicted proteins | sample MGYA00242468_ERZ724015 | MGnify/ENA metagenome assembly ERZ724015
GTATCATCCCGGCCTTGGTGTCCTCCGGCATGAAATCCCGCTGGTGTTCTTTGAGATAGCGCACCATTTCCGGGCTGAAAGACAGCTTAAAATCCCCGCTGCGGTAAACCGTCATGGCTTCTGCCCAGACCTGTGCAAGATAGGCTCTGGAAGCGGCTTCGTCCTCCAAAATGTGAACCTCGGCCTGTTCCGGGTACACCATGACCGGCAGGAAGCGCCGGTTGCCGGAACGGTCAAGGGGCAGGAAGTCAAGGGCATTGGAAGTGCCGCCGAACACACATTGCCGCAGCCTGTCCTCCGGGTGGGTTTCGTATGGGATTTTATAGACCTCCTTCTGTCGGCTTAAAAATGACTTGATTTCCTCAATGCTCTTGGCATTGGCGGTGGCAATCATCTCCGACATCTCGATAATCCAGTGGCCTTGCAGCTTGCGGTACACGTTATCATCATCCAGCTTCCGCAAATCATCGGAAAACCACTCGTCTTTTACTGCCAGCAGCCGGAAAAAGGTGGATTTCCCGGCTCCCTGACCGCCCACCAGACAGAGCATGACTTCAAATTTACAGCCGGGGCAAAATGCCCGGTGGATGGCTCCCAGCAGGAACAGCCGCAGGGCTTCATAGGTGTACTGGTCGGTGTCGGCTCCCAGAAAGTGGCGCAGGCAATAGCGGATACGCTCCTGCCCATCCCATGAAAGGCCGTTCAGGTAGTCCCGGACGGGGTGGTAGCCGTTTTCATTGGCAACAATCCCGATGGCGGCGGTAATCTTTTTCTCACTGGTAAGCCCATAGGTTTCTTCCAGATACAGGAGCAGATAGTTCATATCCGTGTCCGTGATGGCGGTGCCGATGCGGTGGTAGCCGATGGGCTTTACAATGTCCACTCGCTCGGTCAGCAGATTTTTTGCGATTGCCCCGGAAAGCAGCGGGTCATTCTGAAAGACGGTCAGGCAGTTGCGGATACTGTTGCGGACGCTGCCTTTCTCGGTGCTTTCCAGCATGGCCTTTACTTCCTCAATGCTCCGGGGCGGGGCTGCTTCTTGTATGGTCTGTTCTGCGGCCTGCCGTATCTTGGGCGGCAAGCTCTGCCATTCGTCTTTCAAGATTGCTCACTTCCTTTCCATAGTCAACGATAAGGACTGCCCGTTCCTCCATATCCGGGGAGAGCAGCACATCCAGCAGATATTCCACATGGGATTGCTTCTGCAAGGCTTCCACAAAAAGCGGGTGCCATGCTTCTTCCGGCATCTTAGGGGCATAGTCCCGTTTCCAGCGGCGCAGAAGATGGTAATAATCGGACAGCACCCGGAAGCAGTAACGCTCCATGCGGCAAAACCGCTGTTCCGGGGTTTCCTGCCGGGGTTTGGGTTTTCTCCTGCCGGGTGGTTCCCTGTCCTCATAGGGGATGGAGAACTCCTGCGCCAGCATGAGGGCGGCTTCCTTCGGACTGACAGCTTCCAGACGGGAAACAAAGTCAATCACATCCCCGTCTGCCTGACAGCCGAAACAGTGAAAGCGCCGGTCAACCTTCATGCTGGGGTTTTTATCAGCATGGAAGGGGCAGACACACATCCCGTTTCGTCCCACCCGGATTCCAAAATGCTCCGCAGCCTGCCGGGTGGTAACAGACTGCTTGACAGCTTTAAATACATTCAAATAAATCCTCCTGAAAATAAGAAAAGCGCCTGTCATTCTCGAAAAAGAAAATAGCAAGCGCCTATTAAAGTTCCATATCCTGTTTTTTCTCTGTGCGGGGCTGCTTCCGTTTCTCGGCCTGTTCTTCCCGGATACGCTGCGTCCGGCCTTTGACTGCCTGCTGGATGGACGGTTTCTTTCCCGGCTCGGCGGTCTGGCGGTACTGTTCAGACGGAAGAACCTGATTGAGCCAGTGACGCACATCCCGGAGAATCTTCACATCCTCCTGTAATGCGGACAACCGTTCCTTATATCCGGCAACTTCTCCGGCAAGCTGTGTCTGTTCCTCATTCAGCTTTTTAATGCTGTACTTCTTCTCCTTCAAATGCACCTTGAAATAACGGATAGCGGCATTATAGGCGTCCAGCTCGTCCCGATGGGCGGCGGCAAACTGTTCCCGTGGCTTCTTAAACCGGATGGCAGCATACTCCACATGAACCGGCTTATGGGCTTCAAAGTTGGCGATATGGGAAAGCAGGGTGTTGATTTCTTTCATACGCTGTTCTTTCGGCTTCATCTCTGCCCGGATGGAAACGGCCTGCCCGCTGACGGTATCCAGATAAGCGTCCAAACTCTGCACAGTGGACAGCTCCTTTTCCCGCAGATAGCGGATAGCTTCCATAACCTTGTTGAAATCGGCAACGCTGCCTGTAAGCTGGCCTTTGCTTGTCCAGCCTGTACGTTCCTCCCGGCGCAAATCCAGATATTTCCCCAGCAGCTCCGGCAGGGTGGGTTCCTTCGATTCCTGCAAGGCTTCCAGCAGGGCGGCTTTTTTCTCCTTCAGGTCTGCAATCCAGCCTTTCAGGTGGCGTACCATCTGCCGGATAGATTGCATAAGGGAATTGGCGGCTTTGATGTCCCGGTTCAAGTTGCCGATGTTGGTCTGTATCCCTCGTTTCTCCATCTGGCTGACTGCTGGCCCCATATGGACGGTGGGGATTTTATCAAGCCCCTGCCGTTCATAGGAACGAAGGTCAAGGCGCTCCGGGCGTCCGTTGGCTTCCAGATAGCGGTTAGCGGTAGCCGCCCAGCCCTGCCGCCAGATCTCTCCGTACTTCTGGTCGTTCCAGTCCACGGTATCCTCCTTGTGGCTTTTCCAGCTCCCGGACGGGAGCCGGATACGCTCGCCGTTCTCGTCAAGGTCATAAACCTTCCGGCTCTTGGGAAGCCATTTCCCGTTTTCGTCCATTGCCCGCATGGTCAGCAGGATGTGGGCGTGGGGATTCCCATTCCCTTTGTCGTGGATGGCAAAATCGGCAATCATGCCTTTAGAAACAAAAAACTCCCGGCAGTAGTCCCGGATAAGGTCGGCGTGCTGTTCCGGGGGGATTTCCCTCGGTATGGCAAGCACGATTCTCCGGGCAAGCTGGGAGTTCCATTGCTTCTCGATAGCTTCGGCGGCGTTCCACAAAGTATTGCGGTCTGCATACGCTGGTGGGGCGTGGGGCGGCAGCATGATTTCTGTATGGACAATCTCGCTTTTATGGGAATAGTATTTCTGCTTCTGGTCGTACTCGGAAAACAGCCGTTCCCCACTCTGGTAGGCGGCAGACGCAACGGCTGACTGGTGGTTGCTGCGCTGGATTATTTTTATATCATGGTGTGGACAGGGCATAGCGTTCCTCCTTCCTGTGGTTGATTTTGGGCAAAAGAAAAGCAGGAAACCGTTTCTGATTTCCTGCTTAGTGGTGTCGCTGGTAGGCGATTAGTATTCAGTTTTGAAGGTTCGGGTCAGGTTGGCTCGATGATGGAAAGCTGTCTAATAGCTTAAAAGTTTTTGTTCGCAAATTTACTTGTAATTCCAGTTTCTGTTTTATAAAATCCAAAAATCAGAAAAATAATTCCAACAACTACTCCTGCAAATACGGTAGTCTGTGTAGAAATATTAAGAAGAAGTAAGGATATACACAAAACGATTTCTACCAAACCTAATGTTTTGCCAATACCAATAAAAATATTAGGTGCTATGCTTTGTGCATAATCCCAATGCTCTTGTGACTTCCGAGATGTAGGCGTATTGTATCCGTTACCGGATGTCATATCTTTTACCGGGTGCTTCTTTAAGATATATCCTACAAAAACCATAACAAAGGGTATGATGAAATTCAAAGCAATCAATCCATACATAAAACCATCTCCTTAGATAGTGTTCGTCATTAGCTTTATTATACTACGGGCAGTCCTGTTTTGGAATAGATAAATTGTAAACTTGCTGGACGGGAACAGCTTGCAGCGCAAGGTGTTCCCGGGCGGCAAGTCCACAAAGGGGTAGCTGGCGCAGCCAGCGCAGGGGAAGTGTAGCGTCCCCTGTGATGATTGGAAGCAGCCGCAACGGTGCTGAAAATCATCCGCTTTCCGCAGGAAGCCCCCGGCAGGGCGCAACGCACCGGCTTGACCGGTGTATAGTTGCGCCCTTACTCCGTAAGGGATTCCCCGGCTACCCGCCCTTTCACGCTTTCTGCAACTATTTCCTTCATGCCACTTTGAGAAAATGCCTGTTTCAGAATGTCCATCACATCCTCGTCTGTCAGCACTTCCGGCCTTAAAAGGAAACTTTCCAGCATAGCTCCTCTGGTACAGAGCCGGTGCGTCCGTTCCTTCCGGGTAAGCTGCTTCACCTGGTGTTCCAGTATTTTTTCTTCATGCTGCGCCCGCCGCAGTCTGGCTTCGCCTTTGGCAATCTCCTGATTCAGCTTTTCCAGCTTCTCATTTATCATGGCAGCCCTCCTTTGGGAAGCAGCGTGTAAATGCGGTTTGGTTCTCCCACACCCCGGCGCACCCGCAGGATAAGCCCGATGTCCTCCAATTCTTTCAGGGAACGCTTCACAGTGACGGGGCTGCGGGAGAGGGCTGCCGCTAATTCCATGATAGGAAAACGGACAAACAAAATGCCGTTGCTATCCTCTATCCCTGCCGTAAGGGTGGTGTTCAGCAGACGGGCATACATGACTTTTGCTGTGCTGCTGATCGGCAGCCGAAGCATTGCGGCGGGTAGCGGCATACAAGGCGGCAGAACCGTGTCTGCGCTCATAAATTCAAATTCCATTTAACTGATTTTCTCCTTTCGCTTGGCTCGTTTTGACAGGTAATGGGGGCAGTCTATCACGACAGCCCGGAAACTCTGCTTGCACTTATGCTGGCACTTCCGGCACAGGTCGTTGTAGGCCACACGCCCCCGGTCATTGAGGAAGAAGGAAAGCTCCAACTTCCGTTTCTTGCTCATTCTCGGCATAGTGCCTCCTATCATAGAAAATCCGCCCATTTCAGCCGTAACAACGGGAACAGGCGGATAAAGGTTTTTGGTGTCATGTTTCGGGGCGATTTTCAAGGAAAATACGGCCATAGAGCCGCTTTGAAATGCCCCATAGTATTACGGACGGGGCAGACTACACCCCGCCGATTTGTCGTGTTTGGGTAGCGTTTTGGTATCAGTTCTGCCGGGTTGTCCTGCTGTCGTTCCTGCCCCTGAATCTCACAGCGGCGTTTCGTTCCCGTTGGTACGCTCGCTGCGGTCAAGGTTCCTCCATTTCCTTGCCGCAGGTCGTTGCGCTACATCGCCGGGGAGCATATCCCATCAGGCCGGTCATTCGATTGGAAATAATCCATCGATGAACTGACTTAATCATAGCTCATTTTTGAACCCTTTCCCGTATGTCCATAAAATAGGAAAACCGCCCCAAAATCGAAAAATTCCACGATTTCGGAACGGTATATGGTATAATAAGGAATAACAGCGGCAGCCAGCCGCAGGAAGGAGCGATGTGTTTATGAAAACCCGCATTTCCGTACAGGAACGCCTGAAAGATTTACGGGTGGAACGGGGCTTGAATCTGGAAGAACTGGCACAGGAAACCGGCATTTCAAAATCAGCCCTCGGCAGTTATGAAAACGACAACGACGAATACAAGGAAATTAACCACGGCAGCCTGTTGAAGCTGGCAGACTTCTATCAGGTGTCGGTTGACTATCTGCTCGGCCTTACCAATAATCGGAGATATGAAAACACCCCGATAGAAGAATTACATTTGAGTGATGAAGTCGTGGAACTGCTGAAAAGTGAACGCTTCAATAACCGGCTGCTGTGTGAGATTATCTCCCATGAAAAATTTAAGGAATTGCTGGCAGACGCAGAAATCTATGTGGACGGGATAGCAACCATGCACTTCCATGACACAAACAGCTCACTGGCTGCTTTACGGGCTATGGTACTGGAAGAACACCCCGAAGCTGCGGCAGACCGGGCAATCAAAGTGTTGGAAGCCTGTCAGATAGAGGAAGAAGATTTTTTCTGCCATGTGACGCACAAAACATGGGACGTCATTCTCCATGATATACGCAAGGCGCACGAAAATGACAGCGAAAGTGCGCCGGATACCACGCCTGCCGATGAACTTATACGGGAAGTACAAAAGGCCATGCAATCTCCGGGGGACAGGGTTCAGCAATTCACGGAGATATTCTGCAAGGCGTTCCGGCTCAAATACAAGCGGCTCTCACAAGAGGAACGAAGCCTTTTGAAAAAGCTGTTCAAGAAATCCCCGCTGATAAAACAGTCTGGTATGAACTTCCGGCGCAGGCCGTGGAAATAAAAACAGCCGTTGTAGGATTTTGTTCCTACAGCGGCTGTTTTTATTTATGAATCTTCTCCAACAAAAGACAGGATATTTTCATCAGTTTGTAATGTAATTGTTGCGCTTTCTGAATCATCAGAATAAACTCTTGTTCCATATACGCCTGTAACAGGCTCCTCTAAATTTTCAAAAGTTAATCCGAGTTTCGAAGAAGAATTGTCAATCTTTTCAAGCGAATATGTACCTGTCCATTCTTGTTTATGAGTGTTATCTGTTAAGATAAAACTTTTTTCTTCAAAACTCAATGTCAAATCCAATACTGGTATGTCATCATGCACTGAACCTGAGAATAACATATTACCATCTAAATCAGTAATAAATTCTAAAGACCAGTTATATGATGATACCGACCGAGTTTGGGAAGAATCACACGAACATAAGCCTACACACATAAAAAAACATACGCATATTGCCAATAACCGTTTCATTTTACCTATTACCAACCTTAATTCACAACTGTTTTGCATTTAATTAGGGAAGTGTCACAGGGTAAGAAATAGCGAAAGCTCCACCGCCTGCCAAGGCATTATTAGCGGTAGCAACACCAGAAACAGAAACCGTTCCCTTATCTCCGCTATTACCTGTTCTTCCAGTATCCACATCAGTTTCGATTGTTTCTTCACCGTCGGCTAATTCTGCAAATGCCGTATTGGTGGATTTTTTGTTCATAAGCACATTAACTGTACCAGTCATACCAGTGAACTCCGGTTTTGGAGATTCATACCACGGTACATACAACTTCACATGAACTTGAATCCCATCATCCTCATCATAAGTTGCATAAGAGTTAATACGAACATTAGCGACTGCTCTTTTGGTGACACCATCGGAAATCATAACATCGGTTAAGTATCCGTCATATTCTCCAATGACTACCGGCTGTTGAGTATCCGTTATTTCCGTTGTTGTTTCCGCTGCAAAAGCAGGAACCGCACTCACAGAAAAAAGCATACAAAACGCTACCAACGAGGTAAACAATCTTTTACTAAATTTTTTCATAAACAATGCTCCTTTCTAAAATGACCAGAACCTACATTTTTTGTATTCAGTTATTGGCAATATGCTACTAACCTGCAAGCACACTCTCAAATCATAAAATGTTTCAAATGTACTTGTTTTATTTTATGATAGCACTTATTTACATTGGGTACAATAGAAAATATACACCATTAAAATTTAATTTTTTGTGCAAATCGAATCAAATATAAAATTATATCGCTTTAGATATTGTCCTGTTCTAATTTAATCACATTCATAATACCACAATTCAAGGCTTCACAAATGCGAACCAGCGTTTCCATGCTGATATTCTTTCCCTTGCCCATGTTGGCAATCATATTTGTGGTAAGACCGGCGGCAAGCCGCAAATCCTCTTTCCTCATGCCACGCTCTTTCAGTGTGTTCCATAGTGGCTGATAACTAATGTGCATAGGCTTCCCGCCTTTCTTTCCATCGTCAAGTGTTTTATACCCATTATAGCAGAAATCTTGCGTTTCCACAATATTTCTTGACTACACCGCCGGTTCCGTCTGGATTGTGCTTTTCCTTTCTCCGCTTTTATTACATCTAATTAGCCATGAGCTGCTTCATACCCTGAGACTTTGCTTATGTGTGATAAAGAAGCAATAGAAGTGCAAAAAATTTTGCCGTTCCTATCCGACACTTGGCCATTGTGTCGGATAGGTCGGGCGGTTATTCGGGCAAGTCAATCTTGCCGACAAAGCTGTAATAAATCTCAATGTCCTGCCTGCGGGTGCCGTTCTCGTCATAGCTGCACTCATGCACGACGATTTTCTCAATCATTTCCCGCAAGAGGGTGGGGGTAAGTTCCTCAAAGGCAAGGTGCTTTCGGACGATACCCATAAACTTTTCCGCGTTGACGGTGGCGGCCTGCGACTTGTCCAGTTCGGCCTGCAAAGCGGCGGCGCGGTCTTTCAGTTCCCGCTGTTCCTGCTCATAGTCTGCCGACAGTTCCATGAAACGCTCGTCGCTGATTTTGCCGTTTACATTGTCCTCATACAGCCGCTTGATAATGCGGCTCACTTCGGCAATGCGCTCCTGCGCCTGTTCAAGCTGCTTGGTGGCTGCGGCGGTCTTTCTCTTGCCGCCGATCTCGTTCTGCTGGATAAGCAGCTTCACAAAGCGGCTCTCATGCTTGGCGGCGTATTCCGTCACTTGCCGGAGATTGGAGAGGACACCGGCGGTCAACAGGTCGGTGCGGATAAAGTGCGCCGTACAGTCGCGGGTGCGCTTCTTGTAGCTGCCGCAGATGTAACAGTCCTGCTTGCGGTCTTTGTTCTGATACCGCTGCTGATACAGCACATGGCCGCAGTCGGCGCAGAACAAAATCCCGGAGAACAGCCCCACTTCATCGTAGCGGTTCGGGCGTTTGCGCTGTTTGCGTAACTCCTGCACCCGTTCCCATGTTTCCTTGTCGATGATCGGCTCATGGTGGTTCTCGAAAATGGCCTGCTTCTCGACGGGGTTCTCTATGCTGTGCTTGACCTTATAAGAAGGCTTTTCCGTTTTGAAGTTCACCAGACATCCGGTGTACTCTCGGTTTTCGAGGATATGAACGACGGTGTTGGTCGCCCATTTGCACTCATAGCCTGGGTGATAACGGCGGGTGCTGCCTGTCCGCTGATATTCCAGCGTCCCCGGCGTGGGGATTTGCTGCTCCGTCAGCATACGGGCAATCTTGGTCGGGCCGTTCCCGGCAAGGCAAAGCTGGTAAATCTGCTGCACCACCGGGGCGGCTTCCTCGTCTATAATAAAATTCTCGTCCTCGTCCATCACATAGCCGTAAACCGGCTTGCTGGTAACAGGCTTGCCGCTCATGCCTTTTGACTTTTTCACTGCCTTGATTTTCTTGCTCGTATCTCTCACCAGCCATTCATTGAACAGATTTCGCAGCGGGGTAAAATCGTTGTCCATGCCCTCGCTGGCACTGTCCACATTATCGTTGACAGCGATAAAACGCACACCCTTTTGAGGGAACAGCATTTCCGTGTAAAACCCTACCTGCAAGTAGTTTCGCCCTAACCGGCTCATGTCCTTGACGATGACCGTACCCACTTTCCCGGCTTCAATGTCCGCAAGCATGGCTTGAAATCCGGGCCGCTGGAAGTTCGCGCCGGAAAAACCGTCGTCGGTGTACCAGCGCAGATTGGTAAAGCCGTTCTGCTTGGCGTAGGTTTCCAAAATCCTTTTCTGGTTCGATATGGAATTGCTCTCGCCTTGCAATTCGTCCTCATGGGACAATCTCGGATAAAGGGCGGTAATGAGGTTTTGGGTGGCTTGTCTTAACATAAAATCCTCCGTTTCCGACAGCCAGCCCCACTATTCCGTGGTTTCATTGTACCACGGAACGGCGGGGGCTGTACAGCGGCAAAAGCGTTAAATTTGCTTCTTTACAGCTTTTCAATTTTCCGATTTTTATGGTATGGGTTGTCGTCCCATATTTGCAGTAGAAAAGTTCATAACTCCGTGGTATACTCTGATTTAACAAAAAAATCAGAAGTTAAAGGAGAAAACATGAAGTATACAATAGATGAATTAACCGCGGCCAAAAGGCAAATTGATTCAACTCTGCACAAGCTAAGAGAAACAGTAAAAACATTTGAATCAAAGGATAATTCCGAGCGTTATAAATCACAAATCACATTGGCAAAGAGAAGAATAAAAGCCTTTGAAATTGCAAATTATTTTATAGAGAATGAGATTAAGAATTGCTAAAGCACTTCCGATTTTCGTTCCAGCGGTCATGCTCCCTGGCATGGCCGCTTTTCCATGCCCCGGTTCACGCCGGATAAGTCGGCTCCTGTGTAGCAGCGGCTTCCGCTTCCAGTACCCGCGCCATTTTGTCGGCGGCGGTGGTCGTGGTGTCTTTCTTGAAATAGCCGGACACGACAAGGACGGAATTGCCCATGCGGATTTCCGTCACGCAGTCGGGGCGGCGGGTGGTGCGGGTGTCGTGCTGCTGTCTATCTGCCATAGGCAATACTCCTTTCAGTCGGTAATCAGTTTCTTCATGCTCTCCATTTTCCGCTGCGCGGTTTCCTGCCGGAAGTTGTCGCCGGTAAAGCGTACCGGGACGCACATGGAAAGCAGGCGGTCATAAATCCGGGAATGGGCGGTGTCCTCCGGGTTCCGCAGGTCGTCCAGCGTGAGGTTGGTCGTGACGATCAGCGGCTTGCCGCTGCGGTAACGGCTGTCAATCACATTGAAAACCTGTTCCAGCCCGTATTCCGTCCCGCGCTCCATGCCGAAGTCGTCAATGATAAGCAGCGGATAGCGGCAAAGGCGGGAAATGTACTCGTTGCGGTTCTCAAAGCTGGCGGCAAGGTCGTTGAGGATAAGGGCAAAGTTCGTCATGTGGACGGGGATTTCTTTCTCCATGAGGGCGTTTGCGATACAGCCCGCAAGGTAGCTTTTCCCGGTTCCCACGCCGCCCCAGAACAGGCAGCCGATATTGTCGGCTCGCATATCCTCCCAGTGTTCCACATACCGGCGGGCAATCCCGGCCTGCGGATTTCTGCCGTTGTCGTTCTCAAAAGTCCAGTCCCGCATGGTGGGGTCGGTAAAGCCCCGGCGTTTCAGTTCTTCCACGGTGTCAAGGTGCCTGCGCCGCTTCTCGGCGGCCTCCCGTTCCTCGCGGGCGGCTCTCTGACAGTCGCACTCTGCCGGGTGGCGGTCACGGCCAAAGATATCAGCCTTATCCGGCGCAAAATAGGCTTCTTTCGGCTTGCGGCACTTGCCGCAGTACAGTAAACCGTCCTCGCCGGTGTAGTCCTCCGGCTCCGGGGTGGTGGCCGTCATATTCTCCAAAACAGCGTTGATTTCGTTCTTCATAAACTCTCGCCCTCCTTGCATGAGTAGTCTGGTATGCCCTTTTTCGGGGCTTTCTTTTTGTCGTTCCCCGCCCATATCCGCAGGGCGGCGGCATAGTTCTGGTAGCTTTTCCCGTTGGCGGCAAGGTAGCGGCTCATTTCCTCGATGAACCGTTCCAGCCTGTCGGGGTACTCTGCCTGCAACTCGTCGTATTCGGTCTGCGACAGAAAAATATTCTGGTATCGGCCATAGGGCGCGGGCGGCTCCCCACTCACTCCCATTGTTTGGCTCTCTGTAAGGTTGTTTATAGTAGTTTGGTTAGGGGACGGTTTTCCGACCATCATAAGGTCGGTTTTCTGACCATCAGTAGGACGGTTTTCCGGCTCTATGAGGGTCGGATTTCCGGCCATCAGTTGGTCGGAAAACTGTACCTGTGGCACACGCGGCACTTTCACATATAGGCGGTTCGGTGCGGAGAAGCCGCCCCGTTCCCGTTCCAGCAGCCCCGCCATGTCCAGTTCATTAAGCGCCCCCTTTATGGTGGTGCTGCCCTTATCCAGTATTTCGGCTATCTCCGCGATGGGATAGATAATATATATCCTGCCCTCGTCGTCCTGCCACTTGTTCTTCTGGGAAAGTGTGGAACGGTCTAACAGCAGCGAATACAGCAGCTTGGCGGTCTGGGAAATCTCCATTTTCAGCAGGAAACGGGGGTAGGGCAGATAGATAGGCAGCGGCGTGTCTGCCATGATATAATCAGCGATAGTATCACCTCCCTGTGTTTCGGGTTGATTTTGGCGTTTTGTCACGCCTTAGAACGGCGTTTCCGGTGGAAAAGGATAAATGTATCGCGTACCCTTTGACACCCACGAAAAAAGCCTTGATTTATGCGGGTTTGAAAGGCTCTAAAGCGTGACATCTCTGCCTTTGTTTCCGCTTTCTCTCGGCGGCTTTGAGTTTCTTCATGCGTCCGGCGCAGTCGGGGCAGTATTTTCCCCGGTTGGATTTGGGGACAAAGGCCGCCCCGCAGACGGCACACCGTTTCCGGCTTCCCCGGCACAAGAGGGCTGCGGCCAGCTCCCCGTCAAGGGGCAGGACAGCCACACGGAACCAGCGGCACATGAGGGAAAGGGAAATGCTCTGGACGCACACGCAAGGCTCCCCGTCGTCTAACAGCAGGCAGTTTCCCTCGTCGTAGTTACAGCACTCATGTACCAGCCGCCGCGCCCGCCGGTGCTGGCGGTAGTCCATGCGGGGCAGGTTATCGCTCATGGCTCTGCTCCTTTCTGCGGTGGGGTTCCTCCCGGCGCAAAATCTGGTCGATGTTCCGCTTGACGGTCTGCAACTCCTTGAACCGCTGTTTCTGTTCGTGATAGGTGTTATACAGGCCGTCTTTCTCGGAGATAAGCTGCTCGATCTCGGCCTGCAACGCTTTCCGGGCGGGCAGCTTGGTAATGCCATGCGCCTTGAAATACCGGGCGGCGGCTTCGGCTATGATAAAATCGCTCTCGTTTGCCTGCCGGTAGGCGGCGCGGGCTTTCTCGGATTTCTGCGCTTTCAGCCCGTCGCGGGTGGGCTTGGTCTTGGCATAGGCAAGTACCTGTTGCTGCAACTCCTTTTTCCCTTGTAGCTTCGTTTCCAGTGCTTTCAGTTCGCCGCTGGTCTGGCGCATTTCCTGATAGGCGGTATCAACAGCGGCTTCTAACTGCTCCGGGGAAGTAAAGCCGTATTCCTGATACACATTCAGCGTCGCGGCCATTTGTTTGAGGTTGTGCATGGTCGCCCAGCGTTCATAGCCCCGGCCTTTGCCCTCGGCCATTTTCTGCTCAATGTCCACAAGCCGCTGCACTCCGTCCTGTTTCGGGGCGGCTATCTCGGCTCTGGCAACCTGCAAGCGGTCTTTTATGGTGCGTGGGGGATCGGGGGATCTGGCTGGCGCTTCGGCTGCTCTGGCGGCGTTTTGCTCTAAAACGGCAAAGACAGCGGCGCGGTCAAAATCGTCGCCCAGCTTCCGGGCGGTAATTGGCTTTGTCCTGTCCGGCGTGAGGTAGGAAAGCCGCCCCCGGCTCTCCTTGACGGTCACACCCTCCTGCAGCAACAGAGAGGAAAACTCGTCAAAGCTGGCGGCGGTGGCAAGGGCTTTCCGTAGGGTCTGCCGCAGCTTCTCCTTGTTCGTTTCAAACTTGGTCTGCCGGGGCGTGATACCGCCTGCAATCATGGGGGCGTTCTGCTTGTCCAGCGCGGCCTGTCCCTTTTTCTGCGCCCAATACTCCCGGTCGGTGACGCGGTTCTTGCTGCCGTTCAAGAGGTCGATTTGATAAAGCCCCTCCCGGTGGCACATCTCCATGACTTCGGATTTGAAGTAGCGCAGGGCAGCGTCGGTACATCGGTGCTTGCAGCCGACTTTCGTATCGGCCGGCCTGTCCATGTAGGGCAGGAACGGCACTTCCTCAATCCGCAGGCTGTTTATGACGATATGCACATGAATGTTGCCGCTGTGGTTATGCCCGTCCGGGTGGGTGCAGACAAGGGCCTGGTGGCCGGGAAAATGCTCTTTACAGAATTGTTCCCCCAACGCCTGCGCCCGGTCTACGGTCAGGCCGTTGTCCGGCCCGTCCCGCGGGTCAAAGCTGATGATGTAGTGGTGGCTTTTCACATCTTCCCGCCGCTGGTTTTTCTCATAGCGGAGATTGGCCCGCATACACGCAACGGCAAAATCCTCCCCGCCGCAGTTCAGCGTGGACAGCCGGTAGTCCTCGCGGGGGATAAGCCTGCCGGTTTCATCAAGGACGGGCTTCATGGTAAACTCGTCATGCTCAAAGAGAAGATATTGTTCGGCGGCTCCGTAGTCGGCGTTTTTAGAGTTGATATGCTTGAGTGTTGCCAACCGCGTCACCTACTTTCTTGAGGACTTCATACTTGAGGACGGCAAGGTCGGATATGGCGGCGCGTACCTCGCCGGAAAGGGTGTTGTAGGGTACGCCGTATTCGTTCAGATACCGGGCAATCTGATTGAGGTTGCCGCCGATCCTGCCGTACTCGG
>ENA-UONZ01002514-UONZ01002514.1-human-gut-metagenome-genome-assembly--contig:-C93old-NODE-2514-length-14174-cov-4.475034_pt1 | contig 14174 bp, 9 predicted proteins | sample MGYA00242468_ERZ724015 | MGnify/ENA metagenome assembly ERZ724015
TACCTGGGCTGCCTGCTCTACGACAAAAAGCGCTACCAGGAGGCCGCCGCCCACGGGGAGGCCGCGGTGAGGGAGAAACCCGGCCTGGCCATGGCATGGCGGAACTTGGCCATCTACCGCTACAACAAGGCCCAGGACGGTCCCGGGGCCCAGGAGGCCATGGAGCGGGCCCTGCCCCTGGAGCCGGGCCAGGCGCGGTTTTTGCTGGAGTACGACCAGCTCGCCGCCCGGCTGGGAGTGCCCGCCGCCCAGCGGCTGGCCGCGCTGGAAGCCCGCCCGGAGCTGGTGGCCCAGCGGGACGACTTGGCCTTGCGGGAAATCACCTTGCTGAACCGGGCGGGCCGCTATGAGGAGGCCTTGGCTGGGCTGCTGGGACGGCGCTTCCACCCCTGGGAGGGGGGCGAGGGCAAGGCCAGCGCCCAGTACCGCCGGGCGCTTATCCACCTGGCCTGCCAGGCTTTGGAGGAAAACGCCCCTGCCAAGGCGGTGGAGCTGCTGGAGCGCAGCCTCTCCTACCCGGAAAGCCTGGGCGAGGGCAAGCTGCCCAACGTGCCGGACAACCAGGCACACTACTATCTGGGCGTGGCCTGGCAGCGCCTGGGGGACGAGGCCCAGGCGGAGGCGCACTTCCGCAAGGCCGCCGCTGGTCCCCGGGAGCCGGAGGTGGTCCGCTATTACAACGACCAGCCCTCGGACTTCCTCTACTACCAGGGGCTGGCCCACCGGGCCCTGGGGCAGGAGGACCAGGCCCTGGGGTGCTTCCACCGGCTGGCGGCCTTTGGGGAACGGCACCTCTTTGACAAGGTGGAGGTGGACTTCTTCGCCGTGAGCCTGCCGGAGATTGAGATGTTCCAAGAGGACCTGGGAGAGCGCAACGCCCGCTACTGCAACTACCTGCGGGCCCTGGGCGCCTTGGGCCTGGGCCAGGAGGAAAAAGCCGCCGCCCTGCTGGGGGAGGTAAGCCGCAGCACCGCGGAACAGCCTGACCTGGACCTCTCCCCCACGCCGGGGATGGTTTGAGCGGCGCTCACTCTATAAGACTCTGTTAAGATGGAAACGGGGATGCCCTTGCGGGGTGTCCCGTTTTTCTTGGGTGATGTGGGGCGCCGCTTTCGCATTTAACTTGTGATGCGGGGAAAAATCTGGTATAATCGTTTCTGTAAATTTTGCAGCCCTCCCGGGGCAGGCGCCAGTCGCTGCCCGGTGGGCATCCCAGGGAGATGGAATTTTCAATGAATATCACGCTGGAAAACCTCACCAAGCGGTTCCCGGCCCGGGGCAGGAAGGCCCAGGGCGAAGTGACCGCCGTGGAGGATTTGACCTTTGAAATCCCAGACGGCATGCTGGTGGGGCTGCTGGGGCCCTCTGGCTGTGGGAAATCCACCACGCTGAACATGATTTGCGGGCTGGAGACGCCCACCTCCGGCAAAATCTTCTTTGGGGAGGAGGACGTGACCGCCCTGGCCCCCGAGCTGCGCGGGGTGGGCATGGTGTTCCAAAACTATGCCCTGTACCCCCATTTGACGGTGATGCAGAACATCCTGTTCCCGCTGGAGAATTTAAAGGGCAAGGAGCGGCCCTCCCGCCAGGAGATGCGCCGCCGCGCCCTGGAAACCGCCAAGCTGGTGCAGATCGAGGAGCTTTTGGAGCGCAAGCCCCGGGAGCTTTCCGGCGGCCAGCAGCAGCGGGTGGCCATCGCCCGGGCCCTGGTGAAGATGCCCCGGGTGCTTTTGCTGGACGAGCCCCTCTCCAACCTGGACGCCCGGCTGCGCCTGCAAACCCGGGAGGAGATTGTGAAAATCCAAAAGCGCACCGGCATTACCACCTTGTTTGTCACCCACGACCAGGAGGAGGCCATGAGCATCTCCGACCGGATTGTGGTGATGCGCAATGGCCTGCTGATGCAGCAGGGCGCCCCCCAGCAGGTCTACGACGACCCCCAGAACCTGTTTGTGGCGAAATTCTTGGGCACGCCGCCCATCAACGTGTTTGAGGGCGAGGTGAAGGGCGGCGTCCTCCAGCTGGGCGGCCAGCCTGCCATGGATGTGCCCGGCGCCCCGGACGGCAAAGTCTTTGTGGGCATCCGCCCCGAGGGCTTTGAGCCGGACCCGGCGGGGACTGTCACCTGCGGCCTGGACCGTGTGGAGGTGCTGGGCCGCGACACCAGCATGGTGTGCACCCATCCCGCCTGCCAGGCCGCCAGCCTGCGGGCCATTGTCCCCTCCGGCCAGGAGGCGGACCCCCGCAGCGCCACGGTGCGCTTCCGCCTGCGGCCGGAGAAGGTCTTTCTGTTCCACCGGGAGACGGAAGAACGCGTCCCCTTTGACACCACGGCCAAGGCCTAAAGCTGGGAAGGAAGGGAAGATTCCATGGACCGCAACTCGAAAAAAGCCTGGCTGTACCTGCTGCCTGCGCTGGTGCTGCTGGGGCTGTTCTTAATCTACCCGCTGGTGGACGTGCTGATTTACTCGGTGGAGGAGTGCTACAACTTCGCCTCCCAAACCTACCAGGGGATTGGCCTGTACAACTACTCCTATGTGCTCCACGACCCCTATTTCCTCCAGGCGGTGGAGAACACCTTTGTGCTGGTGATTATCACCGTGCCCACCTCCACGGTGCTGGCCATTGTGATAGCCACGGCCCTTTCCTCCATAAAGCCGCTGCGGCAGCTGTTCCAGACCATCTACTTTCTGCCTTATGTGACCAACACCCTGGCGGTGGGGCTGGTGTTTATGGTGCTGTTCCAGCGCACGGAGTACACCGACGGCCTGATTAACCTGATGCTGGCCTGGTTTGGCGCCGGGCCCATCGACTTTATCAACGGCCCCCACTGGGCCAAGATGTTCGTGCTGTGCTTTTACACCATCTGGGTGGTGCTGCCCTTTAAGATTCTGGTGCTCACCAGCGCTTTGGCCTCGGTCAACGACGAGTACTACAAGGCCGCCCGGGTGGACGGCACCTCCCGCACACGGACCTTCTTCCGCATTACGCTGCCCATGATTTCCCCCATGATTGTCTACCTGGTCATCACGGGCTTTATCGGCGCTTTCAAGGCCTACAGCGACGCGGTGGCCCTGTTCGGCACGGACTTGAACGCCGCGGGGATGAACACCATTGTGGGCTATGTCTACGACATGCTCTACGGCGACAGCGGCGGCTACCCCTCTTACGCCTCGGCGGCGGCCATCATCCTGTTTGTCATTGTGCTGACCATCACCTGCATCAACCTGCTTGTCACCCGCAAGCGGGCCACGGACTGAAAGAAGGTGCCCCTGTGGAAGCGAAAACCAACCTGGAAAAAAAGGAGAAGGCCATCCAGCGGAAAAACGGCCTGCTTACCGCCCTGACCTACCTGCTGCTGAGCATTTGGGCGGTGGTGGTGCTGTTCCCCTTCTACTGGATGGTGCTCACCTCGTTTAAGAGCTACGGCGCCTACAACGGGGAGCGCACCCCGGTGTTCTTCACCCTCTCCCCCACCCTGGAAAACTATGAGAACGCCTTTACGGCGGTGCCCCTGCTGGGCTACCTGCTGAACACCCTTATCTTCTCTGTCATCACCACGGCGGCCATGGTGGTGGTGAGCACCTTGGCGGCCTACGCCTTTGCCCGGCTGAAGTTTAAGGGGAAGAACCTGGTGTTTGGGCTGTTCCTCTCCATGATGATGATTCCCACGGAGCTGGTGGTCATCACCAACTTTGTCACCATCACCAACTGGGACATGCGCAACAGCTTTTTGGGGCTGATTCTGCCCTCTATCACCTCGGTGTTTTACATCTACCTGCTGAAGGAGAACTTTGAGCAGGTGCCCGAGGAGCTGTACAAGGCCGCCAAGGTGGACGGCACCTCGGACTTGAAGTACCTGTGGAAAGTGATGATTCCCATCTGCAAGCCCACGCTGGTGACCATCACCATCCTAAAGCTGATTGAGTGCTGGAACTCCTACGTGTGGCCCAGGCTCATCACCGACGACCCAGCCTATTACCTGGTGTCCAACGGCATCCAAGAGATACGGGAGAACGGCTTTGGCCGGGAGAACATCCCCGCCATGATGGCCGCGGTGGTGGTCATCTCCGTGCCGCTGATTCTGCTGTTTCTGGCCTTCCGCAAGAAGATCATGGAGGGCGTTTCCCAAGGAGGGACCAAAGGATGAGAAACAAATTCCTTTGCCTGGCGCTGGCGGTGCTGCTGTGCTTCTCTTTGGCGGGCTGCCACGGCAGCCAGGAGCGGGCGGCCTTTACCGTGCCCGACAGCCTTTCCCAGGACAACTATGAAATCACCTTCTGGGCGAAAAACGACACCAACAAGCTCCAGACGGACATCTACCGCCAGGCCATTGAGGAGTTCCAAGGGCTGTACCCCAACGTCACCGTGAACCTGCGGCTGTACACCGACTACGGCGACATCTACAACGACGTTATCACCAACATCTCCACCGGCACCACCCCCAACGTGTGCATCACCTACCCGGACCACATCGCCACCTACCTCACCGGCGACAACGTGGTGGTGCCCCTAGACGGCTTATTCACCGACCCCCGCTACGGCCTGGGGGGCAGCGAGGTGCTCTTTGACGCCCCCACCCAAGAGGAGCTTGTGCCCCAGTTTTTGCAGGAGTGCAGCCTAAATGGCCACACCTACGCCGTGCCCTATATGCGCTCCACCGAGGCCTGCTACGTGAACAAGGACATGGTGGAGGCCTTGGGCTTCACTCTGCCCGAGACGCTGACCTGGGACTTTGTGTGGGAAGTCAGCGAGGCCGCGGCAGCCACCTTGGGGGCGGACGGCGTCTACGGCGCCAATGGCCAGGAGGTGCTCATCCCCTTCATCTACAAGTCCACGGACAACATGATGATTCAGATGCTGCAGCAGCTGGGGGCGGGGTACTCCAACGCCTCGGGGGAAATCCAGCTGTTCAACGACACCACCACCGGCCTGCTGCTGGACATTGCCAGCCACGCCGCCAGCGGGGCCTTCTCCACCTTTAAAATCTCCAGCTACCCGGCCAACTTCTTAAACGCCGGGCAGTGCATCTTCGCCATCGATTCCACCGCCGGCGCCACCTGGATGGGCACCAACGCCCCCCTGGTGGACATTGCCGAGGAGGAGATCATCGACTTTGAAACCGAAGTGATGATGGTGCCCCAGTTTGACCCGGAGCATCCCCAGATGATTTCCCAGGGGCCCTCCATCTGCATCTTCAACAAGGAGGACCCCCAGGAGGTGCTGTACTCCTGGCTGTTCACCCAATATCTGCTGACCGACGGCATTCAAATTGCCTACTCCCAGACAGAGGGCTATGTGCCGGTGACCACCAGCGCCCAGGAGAGCCCGGCATACCAGGACTACCTGGCCCGGGCGGGGGAGGACAACGACACCTACTACCAGGTGAAGATTGACGCGGCCAAGCTGCTGCTGGACAACCTGGACAACACCTTTACCACCCCGGTGTTCAACGGCTCCACCTCTTTGCGAGACGCGGCGGGCCAGCTGATCGAGGACGTGACCAAGGCCGAGCGCCGCCACCAGGAGGTGAGCGAGGAGAGCATCCAACAGCTGTACGCGGACACCACCGCCCTTTACCACCTGGACAGCACCTCCGCCACCGGCGGGGGCAAAACCGAGCTGGGTCCCCTGCCCTCCACCGCCGTGGCGCTGCTGGCCGTTCTGGCCGCCGCCTGGGTGATGATTTTGGCCTACGCGCTGGGCCGCTGGCTGCGGGGCAAAAGGAAGAAGAATCCACCTGCATAAACCAAGAGGCGCTGGAAAAGCGCCTTTTGTTAAATCCTCCGCATTTTGGCATTTTCATTGACTTTTCCATGGATACGCAGTATAATAGGCGCGTTTGAAAGCAGGGCGTTTCCCCCGGGCTTGGGGGCAGTTTGCCAAACCCAAGGGCACCCTACAAAAACGATGTATGCAAAGGAGAAAACCGCTATGAAGAAACTCATCGCCGCATTCCTTGCCCTGTGCCTGGCCTGCTCTATGGCTGCCTGCGCTGGCGGCACCACCTCTGAAAGCTCTACCGCTTCCACCTCCTCCACCTCTTCCGAGAGCTCTGTGGCAGAGGAGAGCGTCGCCTCTGAGGAGCCCAGCTCCTCTGACGTGAGCGAGGCTTCCTCTGAGGGGAGCGACACCGCCGAGGCCACTGTGCTGTCCCACGAGGAGTACATGGCCGCCGAGCTGGACACTGAGGTGACCATTCAGGCTTACGTACAGGCCAAGCAGTCCTACTACGCCGAGCAGGGCACCGCCACTGTGTACCTGCAGGACCAGGACGGCGCTTACTTCGCCTATGACATGGCCTGCACCCAGGAAGAGTATGACGCCATGACCGAGGGCACCTGCATCCAGGTGACTGGCTTTAAGAGCGAGTGGTCCGGCGAAATCGAGATTATGGACGGCCAGCTGGACCAGATTGTGGAGGGCGACACCTTTGTGGCCGAGCCCCTGGACGCCACCGAGCTGCTGGGCACCGATGAGCTGGAGCAGCACCAGAACGAGAAGGTCAGCTTCACCGGCCTGACTGTGGCCCCCAGCACCGACGCCAACGGCAACGAGGCCGCTTTCCTGTACAACGACGACGGCTCCGGCACCCAGGGCGACGACGTGTACTTCAACGTCTCCTACAACGGCCAGACCTACAGCTTTGTGGTGGAGTCCTACCTGTGCGGCAGTGACACCGAGGTGTACAAGGCTGTGGAGGCTCTGGAAGTGGGCCAGACCATCGACTGCGAGGGCTTCCTCTACTGGTATGAGGGCGCCAACCCCCACATCACCTCTGTGACTGTGGCTGCGTAAAAACAACACTGGCAAAACCGGAAAAGCCCCTGGCGGCCTATGGCTGCCGGGGGCTTTTTTGCGCGCGAAAAGAGGCTGCCGCGGCAGCCTCTCCGTTTTCTTTGTATGGGGTTTTAGCCCACCACGGCGCGGCGGTAATCGTAGCCGCGGTCGCCCTGGAAGGCGGCGGGAAGCAGCTGGAAGGACACCACGGCGTCCTCTTTCAGCCGCAGCGTGAAGGACAGCTGGCCGTCCTCCGCGGTGAGGCGCTGGGTGGACACCAGGGGCTGGGCGCTCTCCTGGAGCAGGGCCGTCTGGGCGGCGGTGAGCTGGCGGGGCTCGCCCAGGTCATGCCACACCTTCAGGGGATTGGCGTGGTCCTCGTCCACGGTCTTGGTGAGCAGGCACCACTCCCCCTGGGCCGGAAGGGTGAAGGTGAGGGAAGTCTCCCCCTTCGTCTCCTGGGACATGTTCCAGGCCACGCCGGCCACGGTGCCATCCGGACGCTGGACCGCCACGGCCTCCCGGTTGCGCAGCAGGCACTGGCCCTGGAGCTCCTTGAAGAAGGCGAACGTCCAGAAGGTGGGCTTGGGGATGCACCCGTTGGCCACCAGGCCAAAGCCGCCGTGGAAGGGGGTGAAGGGCACGCCCTTCTCCTCGAACACGTCGCCGAAGGTCCAGTAGGAGTAGGACTCGTTCATCTCCCCCAGGCAGGCCAGCAGCCGGGCGATGTAGGCGGCATTGCGGGTGGTGTCGTGGACAGGGCTGTCCGGCGAGTAAGAGGTGTTAAACTCTGTGATGTGCATGGGCAGGCCCTTGTACTCCGGGTAGCTGTCGATGATTTCCCGGGAGCGGCGCAGCTCCTCCAGGCTAATTTCGGGGTCGCGCAGGCCGCCGTAGCTGTAGCGACCCACAAACTCGGGGTCATCGAAGGTGTAGAAGTGGCGGGTGACAAAGTCCAGGGGCAGGCTGTTCTGGTGGCAGTACTCCATAAAGTCCTGCATCCACTCCACGTCCTTTACGCCGCAGATGGCCGGGCCGCCCACGGTGAAGCGGCTGTCCACCTCTTTCACGGCGGCGATGGTCTCGGAGAACAGGCGGAAGTACTCCTCTTTGTCGGCGCCCTTCCAGAAGCCGGGCAGGTTGGGCTCGTTCCACACCTCCAGGGGCCAGGCCAGTAGCGCTCCAGCAGGTGGCGCAGCAAGGCCTGGACCAAGGCGCGCCACTGGGCGTAGTCCTTGGGCGGGGTGGTGTTGCCCTTCCAGTAGAACACGGTCTGGTCGCCAGAGGCCATCTTCTCAGGCATAAAGCCCAGCTCCAGGAAGGGGCGCAGGCCCAGCTCCTGGTAGCTGTCCAGCACGCGGTCCAGGTAGGTGAAGTTGTATTCCGTTACCGTCTCCCCCTGGGCGTTTTTGTACTCCTGGTAGATGGCCATGTCGTCGCAGAACAGGCCGTGGCCCCGGATGTGGGAAAAGCCGATGTGCTCCTGCACCAGCTTCAGCTGGTCGTAATACTCCTTGTGCAGGGCCAGGCCCATGCGGCCGGTGCCGATGCAGTAATCGGCCTGGTTGTAGAACTTCTCCCCGCAGTCCGGGGAGAGGGCGTAGGTTCTCTCTGTCATAGCGAAATCCTCCTCGTGATGGTTTACCAGATGCGGTACTTCCCGCTGAGCGCCAGCAAGGCGAAGAAGTACAGGCAGTTGTCATAGTAGCGGCGGTCCCCCTGGCGCAGGGGCGTCTCCCAGAAGCGGCGGACCCACTCCTGGGCGTAGGGGCCATCGCTGGCCAGGGAGGCCTCGGCCAAGGTGGCCAGCAGGCCCACGGGGTGCAGCGCTTTCCAGCCCGGGACGGGGGTGCCGTCAATGAGGAACACGCCCTCGGTGGAGCCCTTTTGCTCCTCGCTGAAGAACCGCTGGATGTTGGCGGCAATGGCGCGCTGGCCCTCGTCCGCGGCGAACCAGGCGTAGTCCAGGCCGATGTTGGCGGCGGTGCGGTAGGCGTCGCTGTAGAACCAGTCGTGGCGGCCGCCGTACTGGCCGGGCGGGGTCACCTGGGGGGCGCCGTCAAAGGCGGCGTACTCGGCGCACAGGCCTGTCTTGGGGTGGCAGGCCTTGTGGAGGTACTCCCGGCTGGCCTTGGCAGCGGCCTCCCAGAAGGGCCTGTCCTCCTCGTCGGCCCACAGGGCGAACAGCTGGTAGAAATGGGGCAGGTGGTAGGAGGGGTCGGAGAAATCCTGCTCCGCCACAAAGCGGATGAGCTTGTTCGCCGGGTCCCACATGGCCCGCCCTGTGCCGGGGGCTTCCCCCTTGTGGACGCAGTCGTGGAGAAGCTTTCTGGCCTCTTGGGAATAGGCGAAGATGCCCTCCCCATCGCCCCACCGGTGGGAGGCGAAAAACAGCGCCATGGCGAAGTACTCCTCCCCGTCCGGGGCGGCGCCCCAGGCGTTTTTGGTGCCGTCTGTCTGGCAGGACCAGGCAAAGTAGCCGGCGTTCTCCCCCTCTGTCATGTACATGTAGGTCTTGGCCCACTTCCAAATGCGGTCGAACTCCTCTTTTCTGTCCATCTGCACGCACATCATCATGCCGTAGGACATACCCTCGGTGCGGGCGTCGTGGTTGCCGGTGTCCTCCAGGTAGCCCATGTCCTCCCCGGCGGGGTGGTAGAACCGCTGGTCCTCCGGGCCGTAGAAGATGGTCTGGAAGGCCTCCTCCACCTTGCGGTCGATGTCCTCCTGGGAATAGCCGCACTGGGCGAACAGGTTGCGGTATTCCTTGGCGGCAAACGCTCCTTGCATGTTGTCAACACTCCTTCCCTTCGGGAAGCCTGTTTCGGCGGCTTCCACCTTGTGCATTATAGGCCCTATCGGGCGGATTGTCAAATAGGAAAAGGGCCGCCGCGAAAGGCGGCAGCCCTTTTCCGTAAAACTTGGTTTATCCCTCTTGGGCGAAGCCCTTGTCAAAGTTCATCAGGATGCTGGCCGCCTGGGCGCGGATGGTGCTGCCCTTGGGGTCCAGCCGGCCGTCGTCGTGGCCGTTGATAAGCCCGTTGCCATTGGCCCAGCCCAGGGCGGTTTCCGCCCAAGAGCTGACCTGGCCGGAATCAGGGAACTTGCCCAGGTCCGCGGAAGCGGAGAGGCCGTACCCCTTGCACTTGGCGTAGTTGTACAGGATTTGCGCGAACTCCTCCCGGGTGACGGCGCAGGCGGGACGGAAGGTGCCGTCCTCGTAGCCTGCCACCACATCGTTGGCGGAGGCCCAGGCAACGGCCTTGGCGTACCACTGGTCATCCCGGATGTCACTGAAGCCGGAGTCCCCGGAAACCTGGGGCTGGCCCTCCAGGTTGTACAGCATCTGCACCACCTGGGCGCGGTTTACGGTGGTGTTGGGCTCGAAGGTGGTTTCGCTCATACCCACCATAATGCCCTGCTGGTACACATAGGCCACGGCGTCGTAATACCACTTGTCCTCGGTGACGCCCACAAAGGGCCAATCCTCGGGGATGAAGGTCACATCCACGGTGACGCCGCCGCTGCGGATTTCGCCGTTTTCCATGTAATTTTCTGGGTCAGATTTGGCATAGGCTGCCAGGTCCATGGTGATTTGCCCCGCATAGGCGCCCTGGTCGATGGCGGCCAGGTCCGTTGTGGAGTCGATGGTGAACTCCGCCCCATTGGCGCGGGTACCGGTGCTCACAGGGGAGAAGCTGGCGTACTGGCTTTCGATAGGCATGGTGCACTCGAGGTCGCTGAACAGGCCCACCTTCACCGTCCGGCCGGAGTTTTCCAGCTGGGCGGCGTTGTTGGTGCCAGCCAGGCGCAGCTGGTTGTCGCCGCCCTGGATGGACTCCTGGTTGGCCTGGGCGTCGGCGCCCTCCCCTTCCCCTTCGTCTGTGCTGGCGGGGTCAGGGAATGCATGAATGTCTTCTTCCCCAAAGGATGCGCCGTTCCACTGCACATAGCTTGCCTTGGTGTCCTCCAGCTGGGTGGAATCGTGGTCGTGAAGGAAGGCCAGGATGGCGCCGTCCTCGGTGAGGAAGGGCTCCGAGTTGGGATAGCTGTTGCCTATCAGCTCTTGGTAGCCGGTGGAGGTGGTGTTCTCGGCCAGAGTCTGGGCCCTGGCACGCAGCACCTGCAAGCTGCCCCCATAAGTGCGGGGGGACTCCAAGTAGTCGCGGCTTTCCAAGGTGGCGGTGGAGGGTGCGCCGTACAGGGCCACACCGGTGGAGGAATCCGCCGCCAGGAGCTCCGGCTGCTGGGAGGCTGTCAGGCTGGCCTGCTGGGTCTCCCCGGGGGTGATGATTTCGTACTCGTTGCCGGAGTTGCCCTGCTGCACCTCTTCCCAATACTTCTCGATGGCGTCCCAATTGTTGTCCTGGATGCTGGGAATCTGTCTTTTCTGGGACCACAGCACCCGCTCGTAGGTGATGAAAAGGAACTTGATGAGGAACTCAATGCCCACCTCGCCCAGAAAGTCGATTTTGTAGCCCACTTTGGCCTGGGCCTCGCCAATGGCGTTGAGGAAGCGCACCGCCCCCTGGAAGCTGAGCTGGCCAAACAGGCCAATCTTCATGGCCAGGATGGCGTAGTCAAAGCCGATGCCGCCAAAGGCCCGGATAAAGGCGTTGAGCTGCACCTGGGTGAGGTAGTCGTTGGCCATCTGGGTGCGGTCCACTGCGGCGGCGAACTGCACGTCCAAGGCCACGCCAAAGGCCAGCTGGGCCGTGACGGGCACAGGGCCGCAGAAGGAGTTGAAGTTCCAGCTCATGCCGAAACCGCCGCCCACATTGAGCTGGCCGGTGACCACCACCATCTTCCAGGCGCCAGCGTCGTAATCGTAGTAGATTTCCGTCTCAAAGCCGCCCTTGAGCATGTAAGAGATGTTGTTCTCTCTGTTCCGGGTGGTGGCGTGGTTCTTCAGCAGCTTCTGGGCGTTTTCCGTGCGGTTTTTCGCGTCGGTGGCCCAGCCGGAAGCACCCATGGAGGCAATGTTCTTCAAGTCGGCAAAGCCAGGCATATAGTCCAAGTCATCTTTTTGAGAGGTATCCGGGTCGATGCCCGTGACGTTGTCGTCAATCATATTGTTGATGCCCGCCAGGAAGATGCCCCGGAACACAGTGGGGTCGGCGGTGGGGACGATCTTCATGGTGAGCATGTCCATGTCAGTGCCGATGTTGTAGGTGGTGGCCAGGGCAATGCCCGTGCTCACCAGGGCGTTGGCAACGTCGATGCGGCCCTCGCCGTTGGAGTTGGATTTCAAAGCGGTCTCCCGCATGAGGCGCAGCATGTTGTCCTCGTCCGCGGCATCCCCGGCGCCCAGCATGTTGATGATACGGAACCCGGGGTCCTCCCGCTTGACCTGCTGGCCCTGGCTGTCGGTGTAGACCATGTTCAGGCCCGCGCCCTCCAAGGTGTCCAGCCAGCCGCTCATGGTGTCCTTGTTCAGCTGCCAGCTGTGGATGGTGACAGGCATGGTGGTGAAGGGATAGTTTAGGATTTGGCAGCTTTGGTTCTTGGGGATGATGCCGAACTGGTCCTCGAAGCGCAGGGACATGCCGCTTTCGGATTTCTCCTGGCCCCACCACAGCGTGAGGGTTTCCAGCTCCAGGTCGGAATAGGTGTCCCCGGGGCCCAGCTTGCCCTTGCGGCCTTTGACGTCGTCGGAGTAGCCGTACTTGTTCTCGCCGTAGTAGAGCGTCTGCACCGCGGCAAAGGGCTCTTTGACTACCTCATCGGTCTCACTATCCACGGGGGCTTTTTCCAAGGTGATGATGCGCTCGCCGGTGGCGATGGCGTCCTCCTCGTTGATATTGCCGTTGACCCGCACCAGCAAGGGGTAGTAGCCCTCCGCCTCCATCTGGAACACAAACTGCAAATTGTCCGAGGCGTCCACGGGGTCGGTCCCCACGTCCCGGCCCTCGGTGGAGAACTGGGTCATGTCGAACACAAAGGTGTGGGCACCGTTGTCCTGCGCCAGGTCCACTGTATACCCTTCCTTGCTGTCGTAGCCCTGGCTGTCGTCGGTATCCAGCCTGGCATCGGGGGAGTAGGCGTCGTTGAGGTACACGCCGCCGTGGACGGTGACCTCCCCCAAATAGGGGGTGCCGTCAGGCTTCTTCAAGTAGATGGGCACCTGGGCGGCCTTGCGCAAGGTCATGTAGTTGACAGGGTACAGCTCCAGCTGGGTGGAATCCTTCTCCGAGGAGACCAGGTTCTCGTTGTAAAGGGTGCCGAAGTATTCGGTATCGCCCTGTTGGGACTCCAGGTAGACGTCGCCCTGGATGCCGCTCTCCTCATAGATGGCCGCCCGGCCGTCCGCCATGGAGGTGACTTCCTTCTGGACGCCGTCGCCGTTGGTGTAGCGCAGCGTGGTTTCCACCGCGGGGGTGAACTGGAACAGGAACAGCTTGTCCTGTAAGGTGTCCACGTTGACGATGAGCTCCGCCACGGTGCCGGTGTTGACGTGCTCGGCCGTCACCTTGGTGGTGCCATCGGAGAGGCCGGACAGGCGGAACTCCGCCGTGGGGCCATAGGAGGTGCGCTGGTAGCGGGTGATGTCCTCGTAAAGGGCGCCCTGCTGGTAGTTGAGGGTGGCGTGGGTCTGGCCCGTGCCGCTGGCAGTGGTGGTGTCCTCCGCGCTCCAGGCGAACTGGTCGGGGACTTCCAGCCAGGGCTTATCCGGGTCCATGGAGACGTCTGCGGTCAGGGAGATGTCCCGGCCGGTATCCCACACGGCCTGCTGGGCTGCTGTGCTGTTTTGGCTGTCGATCAGCTTTTGGATGTACTCTTTCTCCCCGTTGGACAGGGTGATGGCGCTGCCGTTGGCTGTGTCTTCGCCGTCCACCACGAACTGCTGGAGGGCCACCCGGTCGTAGACGTAGAGCACGAAGGAGTCGTAGCTCCAGGTGCTGTCGGTGGCGTTTTTGGCGGCCACCTCCACGGTGTAGGTGTCGCGGTAGCCGTTGGTCACATCGGCAATGTTCATGGTGAAGGAGCCGCTTTGGTTCCCAGCGTTGACGTCAGTGCCCTGCACCGCACTTGTGGTATTGTTGGTGATGACCAGGCGGAACTCCTTGCCGTCGCCGTTGAAGTTTGCACGGCTCCAGGTGAGGGGGAGGGTGCCCACTTCATCGGTGATGTACAGGGAGCTAGGCCGGGCCAGCTCCACCACCGCTGGCGGGGACTGGACCTCGATTTTGGCCCAACTGGTGTAGGTTTTGCCCGTGGCGTTGTCCGTGGCGGAGATGGTGACGTAGTAGGGCTCGCCATTGGCGTAGGGATTGTTTGAGCAATCTCACTTCTCTGGCTTAAATCCTGCGGTAAATCCCAGGTCAGTTCTCCCGAAAGCGAGGTGTCCTTGTTCGAACCAGACAGGAACTTAAAGCCACTTACCTTGCTCTCCC
>ENA-UONZ01002515-UONZ01002515.1-human-gut-metagenome-genome-assembly--contig:-C93old-NODE-2515-length-14148-cov-70.720358_pt1 | contig 14148 bp, 10 predicted proteins | sample MGYA00242468_ERZ724015 | MGnify/ENA metagenome assembly ERZ724015
CTTGTCTCATATATTTTATAAAATGTTTATTTTCTTGCGAAGATAGTGAAAAAAGGATTTAAATCTTCTTTTTCTGCCAGTTTCCTTTCTTCATATACCAGTAGCAGAACAACAATATAAAAGTACCGTACACACATTCTGTTGTCCAGGCAAAAGCGACGTCCATCCGCAGGTACATAATGAAATATGCAGAGTATGTGACATAGATAGCCAGTACACAAAGTTCCATAGCCAATGCAGTCCGCGTATTTCCCGTACCTGATACCGATTGGAAATACACATTGGCAGGCACCAGCACCAGATAGGCAGAGCATAGTACCCACAGTGAAGGTACGGATGCCGCTCTTAAATCCGGGATGTCTGTATAAATGCGCAGAATCAGATCCGGGAATAAGCAGAAAAACACCAGGATCGGCAATACAAAGATATATCCGATACGGATATGTTGCTTGATAGTTCCCCGTACACAATCCTGTTCGCCTGCACCGATCAGGTTACTTACCAGTGAACCGCAGGTGGAAGCAAATGCCATTGCAATCATAAACGGTATCCCCGACACATTGCGGATGATGTTGGCAATCGCCAATGACCGCTCTCCCAAATGTTCCACAAACAGGAAGAACATGAACCAGGTAGACAAAGAAACGAAATTCTGAATCATTGTCCACACAGAAACATTCAGTATGCGTTTCAGTGTTTTTCCATGGAATTTGGGCAATATGTTCAACGCATATTTCTTGCAGTCAATTCGTTTCCATGTATAGATGATGAAGAAAATCACCGATACCATTTCGGCCAGTGACGAACCGATGGCAGCACCGGCAATTCCCAGTTGCGGGAAACCGAATTTACCGAAGATCAGGATATAGTTGAATACCACATTCGAAAGCACCATTACGATAGAGTTCAGCGTCAGTGTTTTGGTTTGTGTCGTACCTACAAAGAAGGCGCGGAACATGACCATGACAAAAGAGAAGAAGAACCCATACACACGCCAATGAATATAACTTTCGGCTGCATCGTAAATGTGAGGAGACGAAATGATATTCTTTAAGATATATGGTGAAAATACGATGGAGAATGTGAATAAAATCACTGCCATGGCAAGCAGGAAATATATGCCCTGATAAAAAATGGGTCCGATTTCCTTGTAGTTTCCTTCTCCATTGCGACGTGCAATTAATATCTGGGCACCGATGCTGAAACCGAATGCCATCATGAAAATGGCAAGGTAATATACACCTGCAATGGCGGAAGCACCTAATTCGATTTCTCCGACACGTCCCAGAAAAGCAGTGTCCGTCATACCAATCATCTGTTCCATAATCAGACTGATCAGGATAGGGAAGGTGATCGTCCAGATTTGTTTATACGAATATTTAGTTTTCATCTTATTATATTGTTTAGAGAAAGAAAGCCGGGCAACCAAAATAGGGTGTCCGGTTTTCTTAGAATATGATTCAGGAATAATTCCTTATTTTTTATTCTGTCTTTGCTGCTGCAGTAGCTCTTGTTGCTTTTGCATCGCTTCCAGGCGGGCAGCAAATCCGGTCTTTTTCATTTGTTTCGGGTCTTTCTTTTTCGCTTCAAGAATAGCCAGCAATTTAGTTTCGTCGGTCGTTTTACGAAGCAGAATCATAGTACCCACGCTAATCAGCGTTGACACGAAGTAGTAATAGTTCAAACCTGACGGATAGTCGTTCAAGACAAACAAGAACATAATCGGCATCAGATACATCATCCATTTCATTGCCGCCATTTGTGGTTGCGCTCCGGTATCCTGCATAGACATCGTATACTTCGTGTTCAAGATGTTTGTCACCGTCATCAGCAAGCAGAACAAGCTAAGGTGGTTGCCCAGGAACGGAATATGGAATGGGAATGTGATGATAGCGTCATAAGTAGAAAGATCGTCCGCCCACAAGAAACTCTGTTGACGCAGCTCGATAGCACTCGGCACGAACATAAACAAAGCCATCAGGATAGGGAACTGCAATAACATCGGCAGACAGCCGCCCATCGGGCTTACCCCGTACTGGCTGTAAAGACCCATCACCTCCTGCTGTTTCTTCATTGCATCTTCCTGCTTCGGATATTTCTTGCTGATTTCGTCAATTTTCGGTTTCAATACACGCATCTTGGCAGAAGACATGTACGTTTTCCAGGTAGCCGGATAAACCACGACTTTCACCATGATGGTCAGAATCAACAGTACGATACCCATGCTCAATCCCCAACCGGATAACCAGTCGAATACGTTGATTGTGATAAACTGGTTAATCCAGCGAATCAACGGCCAGCCCAGATAAACCAGTCTGTGAAGTTCCCATTTCTCGTCGCGGCCTTTATCCAGCGCTTTCAGCGTCTTAAAGTGGTTCGGACCGAAATAGAAATACATCTCTGTCGGTTCTTTGCCTGTCGGATCAAAGAAAGTATTCATTTCAGCAGAATAATCTTTGATATATCCGCTTCCTTGCTGCTCCATTTTTGACTTTACGGAAACCTTGTCGAAATCCTGTTCAGCAATAAATACAGAAGAGAAGAACTGATTTTTGAAAGCTACCCAGTCGATACGTCCCGGCAAATTCTGACTGTCATCTTTGGCAGCAGATAAGTTGTCCACATTGTCGCCTGTTACTTTATAAGTCAGTTCCGACAGACGATTCTCATAGGTGAATCCTTTTTCCAGTTGGCGGGCGCGTTGTGACCAGTCGATGTCCACATACTTGGTGCTTGCCAACTTGTATTCCATGCCTGTCGCTTTGATTTCAAAGTTCATCAGGTAGCTATCCGGTTTCAGCGTATAGATGAAATCGATATAGCTTGCACTATCCGCAGCCAGACGCATGGTAACACTACTATCCGTCTTGTTTACAGCTTCAAAGAAATAATCTTTGGTCTGGATGGCTCCTGCTTTGTTGTAGAAGTTGAAGTTCATCGAAGCATCATCGCCGTCGAACAACATAATCGGCGTCTTTTTGTCCTGTGCCATATAATTCTTCAACATGGCTGAATAGACACGTCCGCCTTTTGTTGCGAAAGTAATTTCCGCTACATTATTCTGGATGCTGATTTTAGAATCGGTCCCATGCAAGGCATTGAAAAACAAAGCAGAAGAATCGGCGGCCGATGCAACCTCTTTTTGGCTGTTAGCCAGCGCAGCTTCCGTTTTCGCCTTCAGCGCTTCCTCCTGCTGCTGTACTACGGCAATAGAGTCATAGTATCTTTTTTGTGCAGCTATCTGTTCCTCGCTTGGACGACTCAAAAAGCTGAATCCTACCAATAATATGCCTATTAGAACGAGACCTGTGATGGTGTTTTTATCCATTCTTATTTTAATTACAAATTATAAAATTACAAACTACCGGTCGTTTACCGCGTATCGTTAGCCTTTTGCCGTTGTTTTTTCGTTTTCGATGGCAGCTTTCACAAATGCCACGAACAACGGATGAGGGTTCAGTACCGTACTGCCATATTCCGGATGGAATTGTGTACCGACAAACCATTTCAAAGCCGGGATTTCAACGATTTCTACCAAATCCGATTCCGGGTTGATACCTACACATTTCATGCCGGCAGCTTCATATCGGTCTTTATAATCATTGTTGAACTCATAGCGATGACGGTGACGTTCCTGAATATGTTCTTGTCCGTAAGCCTGATATGCTTTCGAACCTTTCTGCAATACACATTCGTAAGCACCCAGACGCATCGTACCACCCATGTTGGTGATTGCTTTCTGTTCTTCCATGATATCAATCACGTTGTGCGGAGTCTTTTCATCCATTTCACGTGAGTTGGCATCAGCGTATCCCAGTACGTTGCGTGCAAATTCGATGGCGATGCATTGCATACCCAGACAAATACCGAAAGTCGGAATGTCATGCGTACGTGTATATTTGATAGCGACAAACTTGCCGTCAATACCCCGTTGGCCGAATCCCGGACCGATCATTACACCTGCCATACCTTTCAAAGCTTCACCTACATTTTCGTCTGTCAGTTTCTCACTGTTTACGAAATGAACTTCCACTTTGCGGTCATTGTAAGTACCTGCCTGCGATAAAGCTTCGCGGATAGACTTATAAGCATCCTGCAAATCGTATTTTCCAACCAGTGCAATATTGATCGGTTCTTTGGTCTCTGCAGCGTGACGGCGTTCCAGAAATTTACGCCATGGACCTAATCCCGGAGTTTCTCCTACCGGCAGTCCCATCTTTTCGAGGATCGTGCTGTCCAGTCCTTGCGCCTGCATCAGGATAGGTACTTCGTAAATTGTTTCTGCATCGATAGACTGCACAACGGCTTTATCATCTACATTACAGAATTGTGCCACTTTCTTGCGTAGTCCGTCACTTAGCGGATGTTCGGCACGCAATACCAGTACATCCGGCTGGATACCCACACTTTGGAGCTCCTTTACAGAATGTTGCGTCGGTTTTGTTTTCAACTCTCCGGCAGCAGCAAGATAAGGAACATAAGTCAAGTGTACACAAAGAGCGTTCTTTCCGAGTTCCCATTTCAACTGACGGATACTTTCGAGGTAGGGGAGTGACTCGATGTCACCTACCGTACCACCGATTTCAGTGATTACAAAATCAAACTTGTATTTATTACCAAGCAGTTTTACATTCCGTTTGATCTCGTCTGTGATGTGAGGAATCACTTGGATCGTTTTACCCAAATAGTCTCCACGGCGTTCCTTGTCAATGACGCTCTTGTAGATACGTCCCGTAGTAATGTTGTTCGCCTTTGTCGTTTGTATACCCAGGAATCGCTCATAGTGTCCCAGGTCGAGGTCGGCTTCGTGTCCGTCTACGGTTACATAGCACTCTCCGTGCTCATAAGGATTCAATGTTCCCGGGTCGATGTTGATATACGGGTCAAACTTCTGAATGGTTACATTATAACCTCTTGCTTGCAGCAACTTACCGATGGATGATGAGATGATCCCTTTTCCTAATGAAGAGGCAACACCACCGGTGACGAAAATATACTTTGTTTCTCCCACAGCTATAACTGTTTTAATAATTGTTTACTTAGTAGTAATCTTACGAACTTAAAAAGCGCAAAATTATAAAAAAAAGAGGAAGATTGCAGCCTTTCGTCTCTACAATTTTATTAAAAAATGCAATTTTGAAAGAATCCTATGATTTCTGAACAAAATAATGTAGCTTTGCAGCCTAAACCATAGACAAATATGATGAGAATTACTACTTTATGTTCAGCGTTTATCCTGTCAATCTTATCGTTATCGCTTTTTGCGCAGGAACCTGTCGAGGCTGCTTCACTTCCGACTGACTCTCTGCAGCCTGCCCCTGAAGTGATTAAACCAGCTAAAACGGTCAAACCTTCGGCAGTTGTGGCAAAGGCCAGAGTTGTGAAAGCCGATACGCTTTCGGCAGAGCTTCAGAAATATTTAATGCTAAAACTTAATCTGTCAGGTCCGACACCGAAATTGGATACTGTTTCTTATTTATATAATAGGTATGTTGCGCAATTGGATTATTTGAATGATTTGTCTGTGCCGCCACGTTATATTCCGTCCGATCCCGATTATTTTCGTCTGTTTACACCTTTGGCATATTATTATGCTCCGATGGCTCAATACTCGAAGCTGGAATGGAAACCCATGCAATTGGATACCACTCCTCAACTGACGCAAGAGCTTTTGCCATACGATACCCTGGCATTTACCAAAACTCAACGTGCCGGGAAGATAGTCAACAGCGCGTTGATGGATCTTTATTTGGCACGTCCGGAATTAGTTGTCACTACGGAGGATCGTATCATGAGTCGTGATGTGTTCCGTCATGATGTGAAGCCGAAAATATCTCCCAAAGCAAACGTTATTCATCTGTTTCAACCGGAAAACATGGATGATAATGTAGGAAAGGCCAATATGAAGATTAGCAGGCCTAACTGGTGGGTGACCGGAGGTAACGGATCGTTGCAGATCAGTCAGAACCACCTTTCGGATAACTGGTATAAGGGAGGTGAAAGTAACTTCTCCGGATTAGCCACTTTTCAGGTTTTTGCCAACTATAATGATAATGAAAAAGTCCTGTTTGAGAATCAACTGGAAGCTAAAGTGGGTATGACCTCCACTCCGTCAGATGAATATCATAAATATCTTTTTAACACCGACCAATTCCGCTTATATAATAAATTAGGTTTGAGGGCTTTCAAGAATTGGTACTATACCATTTCTTCCGAGTTTAAGACACAGTTCTTCAACGGATATAAAGCTAACAGTGAAGAATTGGTTTCATCTTTCATGTCTCCGGCAGATTTGGCGGTCAGTGTCGGTATGGATTATAAATTGAGTAAGAAGAAATTTAATCTTTCCGTGTTTATGGCGCCGTTGACTTATAACTTGCGTTATATAGGTGATTCTGAAGTGAATGAAACTAAGTTTGGCTTAGACAAAGGAAAATGCTCTAAAAATGACTTCGGTTCCCAGTTGCAATCGACATTCAACTGGACCATCATTTCTGCAGTAACTTTAGAGTCTCGTCTCAATTACCTGACCAACTACCATTGGGCACGTGTAGAATGGGAAAACACATTCAATTTTGTATTAAACCGTTATCTTTCTACCAAGCTCTATATACATACCCGTTTTGATGATAGCTCCAAGCCGACCGAAGGAGATAGCTTCTTCCAGTTGAAAGAATTGCTTAGCTTCGGTATTAATTATAAGTGGTAATTCGTGTTTCGGGAATACTGATTAAAAGATAAGAAAAGACTGTTTAACTATAAAAGTTATTCAGTCTTTTTTTTATGTTCATATCTGTTATATGATGTAATCATTCTTACTACATGCTTTAACTGCATATTTTGATTGGTAAAAAGAAAAGAAAGCATCTTTTTCTTGTTTCTTATTTATTATTTTATCTATATTTGCAGCAGGAATTATTTCATTGCCTAAGTAGCAATGGAAAAAAGTGGGGTAAAAATATATGATCATTAGCAAAAATGACGATCGAGAAGTTCTGCCAACAGATGTGATTGGCAGAAGCGTAGCGCACTCTAAACGCTGGTTAGTCGCCATTGTGCGCATTTATCATGAGAAAAAAACAAGCGAACGCCTCACTAAAATGGGCGTTGAAAATTTCCTTCCTATTCAACAAGAAGTTCATAAATGGAGTGACCGTCGCAAAGTTGTCGACCGTGTTGTGCTTCCAATGATGATCTTTGTCCACGTTGATCCACAAGAACAAAAAGAAGTTCTGACCTTATCCGCTATCAGTCGTTACATGGTACTTCGTGGGGAGAGTACTCCGGCTGTAATTCCCGACCAACAAATGTTACGATTCAAATTTATGCTCGACTATTCGGATGAAACGATCTGTATGAGCACATCGCCATTAGCGCCGGGAGAAAAAATAAGGGTCATAAAAGGGCCATTAGCAGGGCTGGAAGGAGAATTGGTAGATATAAATGGGAAATCAAAAGTTGCAGTCCGACTGACAATGTTAGGATGTGCATGTGTAGATATACCGGTAGGATGTGTGGAGCCGGTTTAGCACTATCAATTGAATTAAAAATTCAAATTACTCAATGAAAATGCAAAAATTAATGGGGGCGCTCATCCTCTTATTGATGTTGGGCGCCGCACCTGTGGCTGCTCAAACTATGAGCGATTCTCAAGTATTGGAATATGTCAAAGAGGGGATTAGACAAGGGAAAGAACAAAAACAATTAGCCTCTGAACTTGCACGTAAGGGTGTGACCAAAGAACAGGCTATGCGTGTGAAGCAGCTTTATGAGCAGCAGAACAATGTCAATGCTTCCAACGCTACCGGTACGGATGTCAATGAATCCCGTCTTCGTGAAGAAATGAAGGAGAATACCTCCGATATGCTGGAAGACCATCCGAGTACTCAAGACCTCGCACGTGGTAATCAGGTTTTCGGACGCAACATTTTTAATACCCGTAACTTGACTTTTGAACCCAGTGTCAACATCGCCACCCCTTTAAATTACCGTCTCGGTCCCGGTGATGAAGTGATTATCGACATTTGGGGAGCCAGCCAGAATACTATCCGCCAACAGATTTCTCCTGATGGCACTATCAACATTCAGAAAATAGGTCCCGTCAACCTGAATGGTCTGACTATTTCTGAAGCCAATGACTATCTCAAAAAAACATTAAACAAGATATATAATGGTCTTAATAATACGAATGACCCCACTTCTGACATCCGTCTGACTTTGGGTAGCATCCGTACTATTCAAATCAATGTGATGGGTGAAGTTGTCCAGCCGGGCACTTACTCTCTTTCTTCCTTTGCCACTGTCTTCCATGCACTTTATCGTGCAGGAGGTGTCAGTGACATAGGTAGCCTTCGTAATGTCCAGCTGGTACGTAACGGTAAAAACATCGCCACGATTGACGTCTACCAATTTATCATGAAAGGTAACATTCAGGATGACATTCGTCTGCAGGAAGGCGATGTAGTAATAGTCCCTGCCTATGATATCTTGGTTAAGGTCGACGGAAAAGTGAAACGCCCGATGCGTTTCGAAATGAAGAAGGATGAAAACTTATCTACGCTTATCAGTTATGCCGGTGGATTTGAAGCCGACGCCTACACCCGTTCTTTGCGTGTCGTACGCCAAAACGGACAGGAGTATGAAGTAAACACGGTCAAAGACCTTGATTATAGTGTCTATAAAATGCGGAATGGTGATGTTGTGACTGCCGAGGCTATCCTTAACCGCTTCACTAATAAGCTTGAAATCCGTGGTGCCGTTTACCGTCCCGGTATCTACCAGCTAAACGGTAAACTGAATACCGTCCGCGAATTGGTGAACGAAGCCCAAGGCTTGACGGGTGATGCTTTCTTGAACCGTGCTGTCCTTTATCGTCAACGTGAGGACCTTACTACTGAAGTTATTCCTGTTGACATTAAAGCCATTATGGATGGTACTTCCCCAAATATCATCCTGGCGAAAAACGACATTCTTTATATTCCGAGTATCCATGATTTGGAAGATAGGGGAGATGTTGTAATCCATGGCGAAGTAGCCAAACCTGATTCCTATCCTTATGCGGATAATATGACTCTTGAAGATTTGATCATTCAGGCCGGAGGCTTGCGTGAAGCCGCTTCTGTTGTTCGTGTGGATGTATCGCGTAGAATCAGGAATCCCCATAGTACAGTGGATAATGATACTATCGGTCGGACGTATACATTCTCTCTGAAAGAAGGTTTTGTCGTTGACGGTACACCGGGTTTTGTTCTTCAACCTTATGATGAGGTCTATGTACGTCGTAGTCCGGGTTATCAGGCTCAGCAAAATGTAGTTGTTGAAGGTGAAATCCTGTTCGGAGGCTCATACGCCATGACCAGCCGTGAAGAACGTCTTTCAGATTTGATCAATAAAGCGGGAGGTACTACGAATTATGCTTACCTACGCGGTGCCAAGTTGACTCGTGTTGCTACTGAGGGTGAGAAGAAACGTATGGGAGATGTGATCCGTTTGATGAGTCGACAGTTGGGTGAGGCTATGATGGATTCTTTGGGCGTCCGTGTGGAAGATCATTTTACAGTCGGCATTGATTTGGAGAAAGCTATAGCTAATCCTGGCAGTGCATCAGATTTGGTTCTTCGTGAAGGTGATGTGGTTTTTATTCCGAAGAATACTAATACGGTAACAATTAACGGTGCTGTCATGGTTCCTAATACCGTTTCTTATATAGCTGGTAAGAATATTGATTATTACTTGAATCAGGCCGGTGGTTATTCAGACAATGCGAAGAAGAGCAAGAAGTTCATTGTTTATATGAATGGTCAGGTAACTAAGGTTAAAGGTAGCGGCAAGAAGCAGATCGAGCCTGGTTGTGAGATCATTGTTCCTAGTAAATCAAAGAAGCGTACTAATATGGGAGAAATCCTGGGATATGCCACTTCTTTCAGCTCCTTGGGAATGATGATTGCCTCTATTGCTAATTTAATCAAGAAATAACGAATACCTTTATTTATGTCTACTTTGATGGAACAAACATCTGAAAAGGAAACAAAACAGTTGCATAATAATCACAATGATGAGGAGATTGAAATCGATTTGATGGATCTTCTTCGTAAGGTTATAGGCATTCGTAAGAAGATCTATAAAGCGGCCGGTATCGGACTGGTAATTGGTGTTATTGTTGCAATAAGTATCCCTAAGCAGTACACGGTTGAAGTTGCTCTTTCTCCGGAAATGGGTAATAACAAAGGTGCTGGTTTATCCGGTTTGGCCGCTTCTTTTTTAGGAAGTGGGGTTACTATGGGAGATGGCACTGATGCCTTGAATGCTTCCTTATCTGCTGATATTGTTTCTTCTACTCCCTTTCTGTTGGAACTTTCTAATATGAAAGTCCCTGTATCAGGGAGTGAGGAAATCTCTTTAAGTTCTTATTTGAATGAAGAGTCATCCCCATGGTGGGGTTATGTAATCGGATTTCCCGGTATGGTAATTGGTGGGGTAAAGTCCTTGTTTACAGAAAATGAGGATGAATCTGGTTTTTCGGATAAAGTGAGTCAAGGTACAATTGAATTATCCAAAAAGGAGTTTCAGAAGATTGAATCACTAAAGAGAAAGATTGCTGCTTCTGTAGATAAGAAAACCTCTATGACTACCGTTTCTGTGACTTTGCAGAGTCCTAAGGTTGCTGCAGTTGTTGCTGACTCTGTAGTAAATAAGTTGCAGGAATATATCATAGACTATCGTACCTCCAAATCTAAAGAGGATTGTCTCTATTTGGAGAAATTGTTTAAAGAACGTCAGCAGGAATATTACGAAGCGCAGAGAAAATATGCCGATTATATGGACTCCCATGACAATATCATTCTACAAAGTGTTCGTACCGAGCAGGAACGTTTGCAGAATGACATGAGTTTGGCTTACCAGGTATATAGTCAGGTTGCCAGTCAGCTTCAGGTTGCCAGAGCTAAAGTTCAGGAAGAAAAACCTGTTTTTGCTGTGGTAGAGCCTGCTGTTGTACCATTATATCCTTCGGGAACCAGTAGTAAAGTATATGTTTTAGTTTTTGTTTTCCTATCAGTTTGTATTGTTATATTCTGGAATTTATTTGGAAAAGATTTTCTGAGTAAGTTCAAAGAAGTATGTGCCTAAAATCAATCTTTAATGTGATATGGTATCAACCACCAGTCAAATCAATAAATTTATAGAATTTGTAGCAGTTCTGGGAGACCTGGTCATTTTGAATCTGGTATTGTTCTTTCTCCTTTTCTTTTGGGAAGAAGTATTTGTCTCTTTACCTTTTTCTTGTAGGGTTTCCTGGATGATGACTTCGTTAAGTCTCTGTTATCTGGCCTGTTCCAGTTCTCGTGGGAGGGTTTGGGACAGTCGGGGAATTCGTCCCGACCAACTTGTATTGCGCGTGTTGAAGAATATTATAGCTTTTTCCATCTTTTGGGCATGTATCATGACTTTTAGTGGAATCTCTATATATTCTCCTCTTTTCTTTGTCGCATATTTCTCTTTTCTCTTTGTCATTTTAAGTGTTTATCGCATTATTATCCGTCATTTCCTGATAGTCTATTGTGCTAAGGGTAAGCATAGACGTTATGCTGTTTTTATAGGTGGAGGCAATAATATGCAGGTGTTGTATGAGGAGATGGAGAGCTCTCTGGCGTCTTCTCTATATGAGGTTGTGGGGTATTTTGATATGAAACCGAATGAAGCCTTTTCCTCCCAATGTTCCTATCTGGGTAATCCCGACGGTTTTTCAGATTTTATGTCCGCACACCCGGGTATCAAGCATGTCTTTTGTTCTTTGTCGATGGAGGAGGGGCGTTATAATTTTTCTATCATGAACCATTGTGAAAACCACTTGCTTTATTTTCATGGTGTTCCTAATGTTTGCAAAGGTTTTCCTCGTCGTATCTGGCACAGTATGGTTGGTAATATGCCTATTTTGAATCTGCGTTATGAGCCTTTGGGTAAAATGGAAAATCGTATCTTGAAGCGGCTGTTCGACGTTGTTTTCTCCGGTCTTTTTCTGGTTACAGTTTTTCCTTTTGTTTATCTCATAGTTGGAAGTATTATAAAGTTGACTTCTCCCGGTCCTGTATTTTTTAAGCAAATGCGTACAGGTTTGAATGGTGTGGATTTTGTGTGTTACAAATTCCGTTCTATGAAAGTGAATGATGAAGCTGACAGTAAACAGGCTACGGCTGATGATCCCCGTAAAACTCGTTTTGGGAACTTCCTACGTCGTTCTAATATTGACGAACTTCCTCAGTTTATCAATGTCTTTAAGGGTGATATGTCGATAGTCGGTCCCCGTCCTCATATGTTGGCTCATACGGAGACTTATGCCCGTTTGATTGATAAATATATGGTGCGACACTTTATAAAACCAGGGGTAACTGGTTGGGCTCAAACACATGGTTTCCGTGGTGAAACGAGGGAACTTTCACAGATGGAGGAACGTGTTAAGGCTGATATTTGGTATATGGAGCATTGGACAATGTTGCTTGACTTATATATTATTTATAAGACTATAGCAAATGTGATTGTTGGAGAAAAGAATGCATATTAATGAAAAATAAGAACGATCGAGTAGCTTTAAAATAGTAAATATATGTTTACTAACTTCTTTAAAGCATAAAATGAGATGTTTGATAACTAAGGGAGAGATTATAGAGAAATTTATAAATGAAAATGCACTTAATAAAATTAAAATTGCATTCCAGTTTTACTAATGGATGTACACGCAGTATTACTGTAAAAAAAAATATTGCAGGAGCATTGGTGTTGAAGTGCATTAGCATTTTGATTTCATTGCAAGTTGTACCATTAACTATTGATTATATCAACCCAACAAAATATGGAATTTGGCTGACATTAAGTTCTATTATTGCTTGGTTATCTTATTTTGATTTAGGCTTTGCACATGGATTTCGTAATCGTTTTGCTGAATCAAAGGCAAAAGGAGATATAAAATTAGCAAAAGAATATATCAGTACGACATATATTGTATTGTTCTTACTGTTTTCTTTTATATTATTGATAGTTTTGATAGTGAACAATTTTTTGAATTGGAGTAGTATTTTGAATATAGCTCCAGTTTATAATAAAGAACTACATATTGTTTTTGGGTTATTAGCTTGTTTCTTTTGTTTGAATATTGTAGCAAGTGTTTTTACAACAATGTTGATGGCAGATCAGAAGCCGGCATTGGCTGCGCTTGTGCAGACAGGGGGGCAGGCTTTTGCTTTTCTTGGTGTTTATATTTTGACGAAAACAACTTCTGGAAGTTTAAGTGCTTTAGCTGTAGCTTTTGCAGGAATTCCTTGTGTGCTGTTGATTATATTTTCTATAATAATGTTTAATATGAGAAAATATCGTTCTATAGCTCCCTCTATTCATTGTGTCCGAATTTCTCTAACTAAGAATATTTTAGGGCTTGGAGGACAATTCTTCGTCATAATGATATCAATGTTATTTATCTTTCAGTTTATTAATATTATACTATCAAGAGTGGAGGGACCTGATGCAGTTACTCAATATAACATAGCTTACAAGTACTTTAATGTGCTTAATATGGTGGCTACGATTATTCTGACTCCTTTTTGGTCTGCTTTTACGGACGCTTATGTAAAAAAGGACTATGAGTGGATGCGTAGAGCATTGAAGAAGTTAGAATGTCTGTGGCTATTGTGTATTCCTATTCTATGCATAATGATCTTATGTTCAAGCTTTTTATATCGATTGTGGATTGGTGATTCGGTATGTATTCCTTTATCTTTGTCTTGTTGTATAGCCGTTTATGTTTTGTTTCAGACAGGAGGTAATGTGTATATGTATCTTATTAATGGGACAAGTAAAGTTCGGCTTCAACTGATAGTTTATGTATCTGTTGCTATTGTAGCTGTTCCATTGATGAATTTGTTTTGTCATAGGTATGGTATAGAAGGTATTTTGATTGTGCCAACGATTACATTTGGTATACAAGCTTTAATTGGAAAAATACAAATATCGAAAATTATTAATTGTAAAGCAAGAGGCATTTGGTTGAAATAGGATAAACAAAGAAAATAGTTTTTATGCGATGTAACTTTTGTTTCACTGTGTGTAACCATTCTATTTTCCGCCTTGACATAAGTTGTTAGCCGCCATATCTTTGCG
>ENA-UONZ01002522-UONZ01002522.1-human-gut-metagenome-genome-assembly--contig:-C93old-NODE-2522-length-14107-cov-6.540208_pt1 | contig 14107 bp, 10 predicted proteins | sample MGYA00242468_ERZ724015 | MGnify/ENA metagenome assembly ERZ724015
ATAAATAATTAAACATTGTTATGATTCTTTGAGGAAGGATATTGAATTATGAGCACAATCACCTTATGTTATTCCCCGGACTGCGAAACCATCTCTTTTGCAGCTGCGGAGCTGGAGCGTTATTTAAAGGCAGTCAATCCTGCATTCGCCTTTTCCCATGCTTCGGAGAGTTCTGCTGCCAATGACTGCACCATCCAGCTAAACACGGATCTGGATCCGGAGCTTTCATCCGGTCTGGATTCCAGAGCCGATGACCTGTTTTTGATTTCTCTTTCCAATGGAAAAGGAAGCATTCAGGGAAGCAATCCGCGAAGCGTGCTTCTTGGTATGTATGCATTTCTCCGCAGGCTTGGCTACCGTTTTCTTTTGCCGGATGAAACCGTTATGCCCCATCAGCTTTCCCTTGCAGACCTGACCTGTTCTTACTCACACAGAGCCTCCCTGCGCCACAGAGGCGTCTGCATTGAGGGGGCTGACTCTCTTGAAAATGTTCTGGATTTTATTGACTGGCTTCCCAAGCTTGGATTCAACAGCTTCTTTCTTCAATTTAAGGAGCCCTATATTTTTCTGGAAAGATGGTATCATCATACCCTGAATCCAACAAAGGATCCCATGGAACTCACGGAAGCATTCCTGCAGGACTGCTACAAAAAAATGCATGAAGCTATGAAAAAGCGTTCTCTTCTCCTCCACGCCGCCGGACATGGATGGACCTGTGAAGCCATCGGGCTGCCTTCTATAGGATGGGTGCCGGAAAAAGCAGAGCCTTCCCCTAAGGTTCAAAGGCTTCTTGCCCTGGTCAATGGAAAAAGAGAATACATCGACCGTATTCCCATGAATACCAATCTATGCTACTCTGACCCGGAAGCCATCGACCGTTTCTGCAATACAGTGGTTGATTATGTAAAGGAGCACCCGGAAACAGATTATCTGCACATCTGGCTGGCAGATGAATACAACCATATCTGCGAATGCGAAAGCTGCCGGAAAACCACTTTGTCGGATCAGTATGTACATCTTTTAAACTTGATTGACCAGCGCCTTACCCAAGAACATCTGGACTGCAAGCTTGTGTTCCTTCTTTATCAGGAGTTGCTGTATCCGCCTGTAAAGGAACGGTTCCAGAATCCGGACCGTTTTGTCCTCATGTTTGCTCCCATCAGCCGGACCTTCCGGGAATCCTATCCGGACAGGATCCAGGAGGTTCCCATTTCGGAATACAGGCGCAACCAGATGGTTCTTCCTGTCACCATTGAGGAAAACCTTACCTTTCTCGCAAAATGGCAGAAAATTTTTGACGGGAACAGCCTGGTTTACGACTACCCTCTTGGCCGTGCCCACTATGGGGATTTCGGCTATGTTTCCATCAGCAAAGTACTTGCAGGGGACATTCATCATGTAAAAAACCTCCATCTGGATGGCTATATCAGCTGCCAGGAGCTACGTGCATTCCTTCCAAACGGACTTCCCAATTATGTAATGGGATATCTGACCCTTGACACAGAAGAAAGCTTTGATTCCCTTATGGATGAATATTTCCAGGCAGCCTACGGTTCCATGGCTGATGAAGTCAAAGAATACCTGACCCGGATTTCCCAGCTGTCAGACTGCGATTACTTCAACCACATCGGTCCCAGAACCAATCCTGCTGCTGCCTGGAAATACCAGCAGCTTTCTGATTACGTGTCCGGCACAACAGAAGACCTTTTAAATCGCGCCAAAGACAGCCATCAGATTTCGGACCGCTTCCAAAAGCTGCTGACTTTTCACAGGGAATATGTGCTTTTGCTTACAGATGCACTGGTTTCTCTGGCATCCGGTAACGCGGATGCAGCTGATGAGAAATTCAGCCTTTTTGCAGATTTTGTACGGAAAAAAGAAGATTTTATCCAGCCTTATCTGGACGTATACCGGATTCAGGAGGTTGCACATCGCTATACCGGATTTTCCCTGCCGGAAGAACGGACGTCCCAAAATTAAGACTGGCACTATCAAAAATTCAGAGGGAGAAAATTATGTATCAGACTTCCAATTCCAAGCTCACCAACCGAGAACGAATTCTTGCATGTATTTTCCGCAATCCTTCCATTTCCAGAACCGGAATTGCACAGCTTACAGGTATCACGCCTGCCACCGTCAGCCACACCATTTTCCAGCTTCAGCAGGAGCAGCTGGTTTTTGAAGCAGGACATGACCTGGAGGATTCCTCCTCTGCCGGACGAAAGCGTGTGTCTCTTGATATCCGTCCGGAATACGCAGCTGCCCTCGGACTGGAATTTACCAAAAAAACACTGACTGCATGCGTTACAGATTTAAAGGGAAAGGTTCTCTACCAGTATCAGATTCCTTATTCTGAAAACTTAAGCCTTACCATCACGGAAACCATTATCCAGGTTCTTCAGATGGTTTTAAAGGACTGCGGCATTCCCCTTGATTCTTTTTGCGGAATCGGGATCGGGGTTCCCGGCCATGTAACCGAAAAGGGCACCTTTGTGATCAACAGCAGCAATATCTGGCAGACCTTTGATGCCAATAAGATCCGGGATGCCTTTTCCCTACCTGTTGTATTTGAAAACAATGTGCGCTGTATGGCCCTTGGACAGTACCTTTTCCACCCGGATTACACCCCGGAGAATTTTGCCTTTTTCCATGTGGGTGCGGGCATGTTTTGTGCCAATATTGTGGATGGCAGTCTTTTTACCGGACATACCTTTATCTCCGGGGAGATTGGACACATCATTGCCAACCCCAACGGACTGCGCTGTGAATGCGGCAAGCAGGGCTGCCTTCAGACTGTTGCCAGCGAGTCCTGGCTGATCAAAAACACCCGGCAGCTGTACCAGCTGGACAGCTTCGGGATTCTCCACAGACTGGTCTCCTCTCCGGAGGAAATTACCACAGAAACTATTGCTGCGGCTTACTCCCTTGGGGATGAAGCGGTGTGCACCATTGTTTCCAATGCGCTGAAGTATCTGGGAATCGCCATCTCCAACATTGCGATCCTGAATAATCCGGAAAAAATATACCTGCACGGACAGCTTTTTTCCCACCCGCTGGTTCATTCCGAACTCAGCAGCATTCTCACACAGCAACTTACCTTTGTGGAAAATGACTATGTAAAAAATTTCGAGATTTGCCCATTTGATACCCTGGACGGTGCTACAGGGGCCTGTGCCCTTGCCATCCAGAAGATCTTTTTGAAGAAAGGCCTGACAGAATAATATGACATTAAAAGATATCGCCAGGGAAGCGGGAGTTTCCATTTCCACAGTTTCCAGAATCATCAATGGCAACTCCACCAAAGCCGCAAGCAAGGAGCTGCAGGACAAAATATGGAAAATCGCACGGGCAGGCGGCTATGCGCCTAATACCTCTGCCCAGACCCTGAAGCAGAAAGTTCCTGTGAAGAAAACAACTTCTCCTTCTATTGCCTGTCTTTATGCCCGCAGCCAGGATGCACAGAATGATGCTTTTTTCTCGGCGCTGACTAGAAGCATTGAGCAGGAAGCCCGCAGGGAAGGCTATGTGGTGAAGTACTCTTTTTCTGCTCTGGATATCCACACTCCTTCTGTTTGCGAGCAGATTGAGAAAAATGAGGTGGACGGAGTTGCCATTCTGGGACGATGCGATGCGGCTACCATGAAATTTATGAAGGAACATTTCCGCAAGGTGATCTATACCGGTCTTAACCCTCTGGATGCAAGCTGGGATCAGGTGATCTGTGACGGCAATGCTATTGCCGCTGATGCTGTGCGCCATCTGATTTCCCTGGGACATGAAAAAATCGGCTATATTGGGGAGACCTGCAACGAGATCCGCTATCAGGCTTACTGCAATACCCTGGCGGATCATCACATTGCCTTTGACAAAAATGTGATTGCCAATGTGCCCGGTTCTTCTGAGGGCGGCTATCAGGGTGCTCGCCAGGTTCTGAAACGTTCTTCCAAGGTGACTGCTTTTTTCTGCATGAATGACATTACCGCCATCGGTGCCATCCGGGCTATCAAGGAATGCGGCTATCACATTCCAAATGATATCGCGGTGATCAGCATGGATGATATTGACATCGCACAGTATATTTCTCCCATGCTTACCACTATGCACATCCCCATCGAAGAAATGGGCCGCATGACCGCCAAGCTCCTCATCGACCGCATCAACAACGGCCACACCCTCCCCATGAAGCTGTCCCTGCCCTATTATCTTGCGAAGAGGGAAAGCTGTCCGTGAGGGGGATGAAAGTGCAACTGTCGAGTTATTCTCGGTAGTTCAAACTAAGGAACAATGTAACGTTAAAAAATGAATTTACTATAACGGTGAACAAAATTCGTCAAAGAAAGTAATAAAATTAATACATGGAAAATAGTGATTGAGAAACGAAGGTAAACTGGTTATAATAAAAAAAGTACAGAACAAACATTCGGATTGTTCTGTACTTTTTTTATTGGGAATGATATAATGCAGACATAGTTATACTAAAGGAAATATACTGTTATTTTTTCAGGAAAAGATCAGGAGAAAACTATGGATCATTTTGAATTGCATTCGGAATACAAGCCAACTGGGGATCAGCCGCAGGCGATTGCGGAACTGGTGAAGGGATTTAAGGAGGGAAATCAGTTCGAGACTTTGCTGGGGGTGACGGGGTCTGGTAAGACGTTTACCATGGCGAATGTTATTGCGCAGCTGAATAAGCCTACTCTGATCCTGGCGCACAATAAGACGCTGGCGGCGCAGCTTTATGGGGAATTTAAGGAGTTTTTCCCGGAGAATGCGGTGGAGTATTTCGTCTCCTATTACGATTATTACCAGCCGGAAGCATATGTGCCATCCTCGGACACCTACATTGCCAAGGACTCTGCCATCAATGACGAGATCGATAAGCTCAGGCTCTCTGCCACTGCTGCCATGTCTGAGCGCAAGGACGTTATCATCATCTCCTCCGTATCCTGTATTTACGGACTGGGTTCTCCACAGGAATTCCAGGACATGATGATCTCGCTTCGTCCGGGCATGACCAAGGACAGGGATGAGGTCATCCGAGAACTGATCGACATTCAGTACACCCGCAATGAGATGGATTTTCACCGAAGCACCTTCCGTGTCCGCGGGGACACTCTGGAGATTTTTCCGGCCAACAGTTCGGATACGGCTGTGAGGGTGGAATTTTTCGGAGATGAGATCGACCGGATTTCGGAAATTGATGTGCTTACCGGGGAAATCAAGTGCCAGCTTGCACATATCGGTATTTTCCCGGCATCCCATTATGTTGTGCCTGCGGAGCAAATCCAGAAGGCGGCAATTGCCATTGAGGAAGAATTAAAGGAACGGGTAGATTATTTCAAAAGCGAGGACAAGCTGATAGAAGCCCAGCGAATTTCTGAGCGTACCAACTTTGATATTGAAATGATGAAGGAAACCGGATTCTGTTCCGGCATTGAGAACTATTCCCGTCATCTTTCCGGTCTGGAGCCGGGGCAGCCCCCTTACACTCTTCTGGACTATTTCGGGGATGATTTTCTCCTTATTATTGATGAGTCCCATAAGACCGTTCCACAGGTAGGCGCCATGTATGCAGGTGACCAGAACCGTAAGCAGACACTGGTGGATTACGGCTTCCGCCTTCCCTCTGCCAAGGACAACCGTCCTCTTAGCTTTGAGGAATTTGAAAATAAGCTGGACCAGGTTCTGTTTGTGTCTGCCACTCCCGGTGACTACGAATATGACCACGAGCTTCTCCGTGCAGAGCAGATCATCCGTCCTACCGGACTTTTGGATCCTAAGGTGGAGGTTCGCCCTGTAGAGGGTCAAATCGATGACCTGATTTCCGAAGTCAACAAAGAAACTGCTAAGAAAAACAAGGTGCTTATTACCACTCTTACCAAGAGAATGGCTGAAGATCTGACTCAGTATATGAGGGATGTAGGAATCCGTGTCCGCTATCTTCATTCGGATATTGATACTCTGGAACGTGCGGAAATTATCCGCGATATGCGTCTGGACGTATTTGACGTGCTGGTTGGAATCAACCTGCTGCGAGAGGGACTTGATATTCCGGAAATCACTTTAGTCGCTATTCTGGATGCGGACAAGGAAGGCTTTCTCCGTTCCGAAACTTCCCTGATCCAGACCATTGGACGTGCTGCCCGAAACAGTAATGGCCATGTTATTATGTACGCAGATGTGATGACGGACTCCATGCGAAACGCCATTGAAGAAACCAACCGCCGACGGGAAATCCAGGAATCTTATAATGAGGAGCACGGTATCACACCTACTACCATCAAGAAAGCGGTCCGTGACCTGATTGCCGTTTCCAAGGCTGTTGCAGAAACAGAGGTGAAGCTGAAGAAGGATCCGGAATCCATGAGCAAAAAAGAGCTGAAGGATCTGATTTCCCAGCTGGAGAAGCAGATGCGCCAGGCTGCCGCAGACCTGAACTTCGAGCAGGCCGCCGAGCTGCGTGACAAGATGATTGAACTGAAGAAGAATCTGGCGGATGCCGAGAAATAACTTACATCCACCCAAAATTCCAGACGATGTCTGGAATTTTGTCATGGACGCATCATTGTGGGCAAAATGTGGGTACGCCCATTATTTTCCCTTGCATTCCTCCCCCAAATATGCTATACTCATGCCCGTTGAAAAGCCCTCAAAACCAAGGTCTTATAGGCTTTTCCGCCGATTCCCGGCGTAGGCCATATACCTTCCGGTATATGCCTCCGCGGCATTCGTCAAATGTCCATGCAAGCATGGCCGCTTGACCAAAAGCCGCGCGAAAATGAATCGAGTGTTCGTGACCTTCCACTCGTAAAACAAAACTAAAGGAGACAAATGAATATGAAAAACAAAAGTACCCTGTTTCTGGTGCAGGCAGCGCTGATCGCGGCTGTCTATGTTGTACTGACACTGGTGTTCGCACCGTTTAGCTATGGAGAGATCCAGGTCCGAATTTCCGAAGCCCTGACCATCCTTCCATACTTCACACCAGCTGCCATCCCCGGTCTTTTTGTAGGCTGCATCCTTGCCAATCTGCTTGGCGGTGCCATTCCTCTGGATATCGCATTCGGAAGTATTGCCACCCTCATCGGAGCTGTATTTACCTACAAGCTTCGTAACAGCAGCAAATGGCTTGCCCCGGTTCCGCCGATTGTGGCAAACGCAGTTCTGGTACCATTCGTACTTCGCTACGGATATGGAACCAACCTTCCCATCCCGCTTATGATGCTTACAGTAGGCGCTGGTGAAGTGGTATCCTGCGGAATCTTTGGTATGGTGCTTCTCACTGCACTTTCCAAATACAAGAATACCTTATTTGGCAGACAGGCTTCTGTAAAATAAATTCATAACTGCAAATACCCGATGAAGAGCTTAGTTTATTAACAATTCTCTCCATCGGGTATTTTTTCTATCATACAATCACACAATCTGCATCCGCAGACAATAGCCTAATCAAAACCATTCATCAACTCTCAGAAATTAGAGCAGGTTTGAAAAAGGCGTTCTGAGCCCTTTCCCCGCAATCTCCTATTCAATCTGTGCCTGCTCTTTCAAAAATTCCAGAAACCTCTCTACGCCCCCGCCAAGCTGCACCACGCCTTCGGGACGTTTTCCAGGAATCTGGGACACATCGAAGAACTCTCCAGCCGCTGTTTTCTCTGTCTTCATAAAGCTGTCGCTTCCGTAAATGCCTTCCTCAATTCCCACATACTCATCTCCCCAGAAGCTGCACTCCTGCGGGCTGATTCCCTCTTTCTCCTCCAGATACTCCAGAATCCGGTCCACATTATCGCTTTTGCTGGAAATTCCAACCTCCAGGTATTTGGCATCACAGGTAGGCTTCACAGTAATCCCATATCGCGCTCCTGCTGCCTCTGAAATATCCAGAAGCCCCTGCAGGCCGCCTTCTACCCCATGCTTTTTCAGGCAGTCCTTCAGCAGATCCAGCTCGTTCCCCTGCATAAACAGGTTATCCCCCCTCTGGTTCTCCACCATCAGGTCGATCTTACAGTAATTCGGTCTGGAAAATACAATGTCCGTGTTCATTCCGTATTTTTCCAGAAGCTCCATGTGAATGTCAAAACAGATCCTGTGAATATCACTGAGCAGTTTCCTGTCCGGAAGCATGTCTGAGAAAACAATCTCCTGTCCATTTTCATATCTGTAATTAAAAGCCCCTCTTCCAAGGCCAAGATACAGATGCTCCAGCTGCTCCTTTGTAAAATACGAATCAAGCTTTCCCCCTGCAATATTTTCCATGGTAGTTCCGCTTACGATCACCAGATTCACCTTCTGATCCAGAAGTGGTCCCATAGCCTTCACAATCTCCTCCACAGGAGCTTTTCGGCTGAGGACAGCAGTGCCGTCCCAGTCAAAAAAGATTCCTTTATATTTCTTCTTCATAAACACTTCCCTCTCCTGGTTCCAGATGTATTTCCTTCTCGTTCAGCTTCAATGCGACAGCATCTCCTGCCGCCAGTTCCACCCTTGTCTTTTCATGGGTCAACTGAATCTTCAGCTTTCTTCCACGGTACAGAAGGTAAAACTGCATACCATTCCACTTTTCCGGTACATACGGGTGCAGTTCCAGCCCGCCGCCGTTTACGCGCACGCCTGCAAATCCATTGATAATCGCCTGCCAGGTTCCCGCCATGTTGGCCGCATGGATACCGGCATAGAAATTATCATGATAGTCATCCAAATCCATTCTGGCAGACTGTGCAAAATATTCATAAGCCTCATCATAATATCCGATCTGGCACGCCAGCATTCCAAATACGCAGTTGGAAAGGGAAGAATGATGCAGGGTCACTTCCTGATAAAAATCATAGTTTCGCTTCAACTCTTCCTTACTGAAGAAGTTGCTGTGCAGATAAAGTCCAAAAATCGCGTCCGCCTGCTTGCACATTCTCTGTCTGTAGACAAACAACGGATGATAGTTCTCATACAGAAGATGTCTCTTCTCCGGCGGGATTCTGGAATCATCCCATGGGCGAAGCATCATAAAACGGTCATCCAGGGCATACACCTGACGGTTTTCATCATATGGAAAATACATGTTCTCCACAATTTTTTCCCAGTATGCAGTTTCCTCCTCTGTAATTCCCATTCTGGAAACAAATGCCTCATACACATCCGCTCTGGCTTCCTTTAGCATCTCCAGAGCCTTCAGTGCATAGCGGATATTTTCCCTTCCCATCAGGTTGGTATAGAAATTGTTGTCTGTAATGGCGTTGTACTCATCCGGTCCGGTCACTGCGCAGATGCAATATTTTCCGCCCCTGCACTCTGCAAAATATCCCACATCCGCCCAGACTCTTGCGGTTTCCACAAGCACCTCAGCTGCCATGTCCTTGAAAAATTCCAGATCCCCGGTCACGCTTACATACAGCCAGAACGCATAGGCAATGTCCGCATTAATATGATACTGTGCCGTTCCAAGTGGAAAATAGGTGGAAGCTTCTTCTCCGTTAATGGTACGCCATGGATATAAGGCTCCCTTTGGATGTCCCAGAACCTTTGCACGGTCACGGGCCTGATCCAGAGTGCGGAAACGATATTCCAGAAGCTTCTTTGCCAGCTCCGGTGCCGTGTAAACAAATACCGGCAGCACATACATTTCCGTATCCCAGAAATAATGTCCCTCATAGCCTTCCCCGGAAAGTCCCTTTGCGCCCATTCCGGTGCGTCCGTCTCTTCCGGCGGACTGCATAATATGAAACAGGTTGAAGCGGATTCCCTGCTGAAGTGCCTCGTCATCATAGATCTGCACATCGGAAATCTCCCAGAACTCATGGATTTTCGCCTGCTGGGCATCAAACTCTTTCTGCCATCCGCCCTCAACAGCTTCTTTCAGTTCCTTCTTTGCAAATCCTTCCAGCTTGCCAGCTTCCATATCCTGGCTGGAAGTATAAACCATAAATTTCTCGCAGGTAATGGTGGTATTTTCCGGAACCTCCATTCTGCTTTCACACACAGCATGCCTTTTCTCTTCGTCTGTGCCAAAAACAGTCACAACCTCCCCGGCTCCTGCTATTTTGTATTCACTTGCGCATGCCATTGTCATGCCGCTCTGCAGGGTCGTGCCCTCGTAATACAGCACCCCATCCTCAGCCTGAAGCTTGTCCATATGCAGTCTGCTACCAAAAGGACCGTAACCGATCAGAGGATTGGTCTTTCTGGTATGATTCTCCACATCTCCATTCAGATGGGAACAAATGCGGATCTCCCCAGAAAAATTCACAGGCGTAATCTGGATCTGCTGGTACATCCGGTTTTTGTGCACCAGGGAAACAAAGCGCTTCATCACAAGCTGCAGCTTTTTCCCCTTTGGTGAAGTCCAGGTCAGCTTTCTTTCCACATATCCGTCCTGCATATGAAGGACACGGCTGTAATCCTCCACCTTGCCGGTTCGCATGTCGAACAGCTCGCCGTCCCCATAAATTTCCGTTTTCTTCAAATCCGGCAGGTTCAGAAGGGACTGGCTTTTGGTTGGAAAACCGTAATTCCACTCTCCATAAGGAATGTCCACACTCTCATAAAATCCGTTGATAAAGTTTCCTTCCAGACCTTCATCAACGGAAAAATCATATCCTTCCTCGAAGGTACCGCGGGTTCCAATGTATCCGTTGGAAAGTGCAAAGGTTGTCTCATTGCGGTAGTTGGTCTCCATGGAAAATTCTGTCTCTGTAATGTTCCACGGCTCTACCGGGTAAATTGGTTTCTTATTGATATCCATATTCTCATCCTTTCACAGCTCCTGCAGTCAGACTCTCCATAACCTGTCTCTGCAGCAGAATAAACAAAATAATGGTAGGAAGTACCGTCATCACAACCGCCGCAAACAGCGCGGAATAGTTGTTTGCAAAGGTTCCCATATAATAGTTCAGCGCAATCGGCACAGTTCTGGCACGGTCGCCGCTTGTAAGCATCAATGCAAAGTAGAACTCATTCCAGATGTTGATAAACTGGATCATAGCAATGGTCACAAGTCCCGGCTTTGCCAGAGGCAGAATAATATGCAAAAAGGTCTGGATAAAAGTTGCCCCGTCAATATAAGCGGATTCTTCCAGTGCTGTAGAAATGGTTTTGTAATAGCTGACCATAACAAAGAAGGACATTGGAATTCCCATTGCAGAGTACACAATGATCAGGCCCAGCTTTGTATCAAAAATCCCAAGCTTCTGGAAAATGGCAAACAGCGGCTGGGAAATCGCCTGTGCCGGAAGCATTAAGGATGCGGAGATCAAAAGCACGATCAGGGTTTTCAGCTTAAACTGAAATCTGGAAATCACGTAGGCACACATGGCAACCAGTGCCACTGTCACCAGCACGCTGACGCATACAATGATCACGCTGTTCATGAAATATTTCAGGATCGGCGCATACTGAAGAGCTGCCTTGTAGTTATCCAAACTGAATCTGGACGGCCAGGACAATGCGGAGGAGTTGATTTCCGCATAGGATTTAAAGGAACTGATAAACGCCCACACGATGGGTGCCAGGGAAATAAAGATCAGCAGGATCATAAAGAAATACTTGAAAAAGGACGCGATCCCGTTTTTCACTTTGCTTGTTTTTCTCATTATGCCGCCTCCTTTTTCTCACGGAACAGACCTTTGATCAGAATAACCAGGGTAATTCCGATGATGATCTGAACCACGCCCACTGCGTTTGCTTTTCCATAATTGTTTTCCAGGGTTGCTGCTTTATACAGGTAAATAGGCAGGTTCAGGGTAGACGTTCCCGGGCCGCCCTTTGTGGTCATGTAAATAATATCGAACTGGGAAACCATGGCAACACTGGCAAGGGTTACGCAGGTTCCGCATACATTTCTCATCAGGGGCAAGGTGATATAACGGTCTGCCTGCCAGGGCGTTGCGCCGTCAATGGCTGCTGCCTCATAAATTTCCTTGCTCACAGCCCCCATCTCTGCCAGGAAAATAATGGTGTTAAATCCAGAGTAGAAAATCCAGGTTGCGGTTACGGTCCAGAATGCATATCTGGAATTTCCGAACAGGTTTGGAACCATGGCATAGTTCACGCCAAAGAAATCCAGAACAGGCTTCACAATTCCAAACATAGGATTCAAGAGCAGGGTAAACATCACGCCGGTTGCCGCTGTAGGAATGATATTCGGGATCATGTAAGCAGTTCTTGCGATTTTCCAGCCCTTTGGCTTTCTTCGAAGAACAAGGGCCATGGCAAGACCTACGCCTACGTGAAGAGTAGACTGCAGCACTACCCACAGAAGGGTATTTCGGATGGAACAGATAAAGTCACTGTCGCTAAAAATTGTAATGAAGTTTTTGATTCCCTGAAAGGCAGGTGCGCTAAATGCTGTATAATCACACAGAGAGGTGTAAAAAACCGTGATGATTGGAGCCGCATACACAAGCGCGAACAAAATCATGCAGGGAATGGTAAACAGGAAAATCCATATTTTTTTATTTTTCGTATTCATTCTTTCTCCCCATAAAAGCAGCCTGTCACCAAAGCTGTATCAGGTGACAGGCCTTTTACATTATTCCAGATTCTTTGCTGCCGCTTCTGACAGTTTTGTGCAGAACTCTTCTGCTGTGATGTTTCCATATGCCAGTTCCGGAAGCTCTGTTGAGAATGTATCGATTGTGTTCTGATACCAGTATGCCTGATTCTGTCCGTAAGTCACGCCTGCTTTTCCCTGGATCTCAAGTGCCTGTGCCATCAGAGGATCGCTCTCAGAAAGGGTCTCCGGGATCTCAAGATTGTCAGATACAGGCTGTAATCCGGTCATTTCCAGTGCCTTGATCTGGTTTTCCGGTGTGGTCTCAAATTTCAGGAATGCAACAGCTGCCTCGATCTTTTCAGGATCGGTAGCACCTACCATATCACCAGGTGTTGGAACCATTTCCATTCCGTTTCCAGGAAGAAGCATGATGCCGACTTTGTCATAGAAGCCTTCCGGTGCTTTCTCTGTTTCGGAGAAATCCGGGATCATCCATGGTCCATTCGGGAACATTGCAACTTCACCGTTGAAGAAGTGGGTTGCCATCGGATCGTATTTGCCGCCAACTGCATCTGGTGTTGTGTAGTTCTGGAACATTTTCTGGATGTTCTCAGCTGCTGCGATTACTTCCGGTGTATTGTAGTCTGTTGGATACATGGTGTTCATCCACTCATTTCCAGCCTCTCCGTTGGTTCCGATCAGAGCGCTCATCCAAAGGTTGGTCAGCCAGCCGGAGTCCGCACTGTCCATTCCGATCGGGGTGATTCCTGCTTCTTTTAACTTGTCGCATGCTTCGAAAAACTCATCCCAGGTTGCATAAGCAACTTCCGGTGCTTCGATTCCAGCCTGCTCAAACAGGTCTTTGTTATAGTAGATATAGGAAACCTCTTTGGAAACCGGGATGCCGTAGATCTTGCCGTCTACTGTATTGAATTCCAGGGAAGTATCGTCAAACAGAGATTTCCACTCCGGATCCGCATCCAGATAAGGGGTCAGGTCTGCTACCTTTCCGGATTTTGCAGCCAGCTCAATGATGTTGTTTCCGCCGTTGAAAACGATGTCCGGCAGATCTCCGCTGGAGATGAGAAGCTTGATTTTCTGGTTGAATGCATCTGTAGTAGGAATTTCCTCAAAGCTGAACTCTACATTCTTGCCTTCCTCTGTCTGCTGGAAAGCCTCGAACAGATAGGAATAATACTCAGCTGCGTAGTCGGTTCCTACGTGATAGTTGATTACGCTTAAGGTTACTTTTTCATCATCGGCAGCCATTACAGGTACAGCCATTCCTGCACACATAGTTCCGATCAGTGCTGCTGCCATAATTTTAGAAATCATTTTTCTTTTCATGATGTTCCTCCTTCGTTTCGGTTGATGACTGTATTATAGCCTGTAAAGACGCATTTTTTAATAAAAGACCTTGTGCTGTTCCTTGGAAATTCCTGCATATTTTTCACAAAATTTTCACATATCATGCCCATTCATTCTACTGTTTAAAAATTTTGTCCTCTTCTTTAAAATACATGACATTCCTGCAAATTTAATTGATGTACTTTTTTAAATGTGGGATAATAATATATTATGATCGAGAATTGCGGGAGCTGCTTTGCAGCGGAGCAATTC
>ENA-UONZ01002526-UONZ01002526.1-human-gut-metagenome-genome-assembly--contig:-C93old-NODE-2526-length-14092-cov-5.138277_pt1 | contig 14092 bp, 10 predicted proteins | sample MGYA00242468_ERZ724015 | MGnify/ENA metagenome assembly ERZ724015
GCGCTCCCGATTCATCGGCCACGTGTGGCGGGTGGACAGCGAGGAGGAGGCCCGTGCCCGCATCGAGGAGATGAAGAAGCGCTACTACGACGCCCGGCACAACTGCTGGTGCTACCTGATCAAGGATGGGCCGGTGCGCTACTCCGACGACGGAGAGCCCCAGGGCACGGCGGGACAGCCCATGCTCAACGTGTTTCAGCGGGAGGGCGTGGTCAATGTGGTGTGCGTGGTCACCCGGTACTTCGGCGGCATCCTGCTGGGGGCGGGCGGCCTGGTCCGGGCCTATACCCAGAGCGCTAAGGACGCCCTGGACGCGGCGGGGATCTCGGTGGTCCGCCGGTGGGTGGAGATTCTGCTGCCCTGCTCCTACGCCCAGTATGAGCGGGTGAAGCTGGAGACGGAGGGCTTCGGCGGCGTCATCGCCGAGGCGGACTACGGGGCGGACATCGCCCTCACCGTCCTGCTGCCTGAGGAGCGAGCGGAGGACTATCTGGCACATATGCTGGACGTCACCGCCGGGACCGTGGAGGGCATGGTCTGCGGCGAGCGGTTTCAGGACGTGCCCTGGCGGGCGCCCATAGAGAAGGAGGAGTGACCATGGAAGGAACTGCGGTAAACACCCTGCTGGCCTGTATGGAGAACTACAACGAGGCGGTGAAAAAGATGACCGCCAAGCTGCGTCCGGGGGACGGACTGCTGGGCTTTGGCCGGGACCCCAAGCGGGACCCCTGCCACATGGAGTTTTATGAGGCCGTGGGGGAGGCGGTGGGCCGGATGGTCCAGGAGGGCCTCACCCCGGCGGAGGCGGAAGATACCGTACGGTTTTTGGTTACCTTGGCTCAGGAGGAGCGGTATTTTGACCTGACCCAGCCCATGCGGGAGGCCGTCCAGGGACACGCCCGAACCTTGGTTCCCCTCTTGGAGCCGGAGACGGCCCGGGAGCTGGCCGCCTGGTACAAAAAACCTACCCCCCGCCGCCGCGGGCGCCGGGGCCACACCCCCCTGCCCAAGGCGGTGGTGCGGGGGGCCAAGGGAAAAAAGCAAATATAGCGGGCCGCGGTCTGCCGGGGCCCTCTCTGTATAGGGAGGAGACGAACCGAATCCGGGACTTGTGCGGAACATACCCCTATGCTATAATCCAGGCATCCAACCAAAGAAAAAGGAGGCATACCGTGAAGCTTCAATACTGTGTGAACCGGACGGGGGCCATCCCCCCGGAGAAGCTGGCCCTCACCGGTCTGGAAGTGCAGAAGGCGGCCTGGGCCTTCCACAGCACCATCCCGGGCTATGAGGCCACTCCTCTCACCGCTCTGGACCACCTGGCCCGTCGGCTGGGGGTGTCCCAGGTGCTGGTGAAGGACGAGTCCAAGCGCTTCGGCCTGAACGCCTTCAAGGCCCTGGGGGGCAGCTATGCCATGGCCCGGCATCTGGGGGACCAGCTGGGGCTGTCCCAGGACCAGCTCACCTTTGAGGCGCTGGGGACGCCGGAGGCCCGGGAGAAGCTGGGGGAGCGGACCTTCGTCACCGCCACCGACGGCAACCACGGCCGGGGGGTGGCCTGGGCCGCCCGGCAGCTGGGCCACCGGGCGGTGGTGTACATGCCCAAGGGGAGCGCCCGGGAGCGGCTGGAGAATATCCGGGCCCAGGGGGCCCAGGCGGAGATCACCGACCTGAACTATGACGACGCGGTGCGCCTGGCCGACCGGATGGGCCGGGAGCACGGCTGGACCCTGATCCAGGACACCGCCTGGCCGGGGTATGAGGAGATCCCCGCCTGGATCATCCCGGGCTACACTACCATCGCCCAGGAGATCGCGGACCAGCTGGAGGAAAAGGGCTGGGAGAAGCCCACCCACCTGTTTCTCCAGGCGGGGGTGGGCAGCTTCGCGGGGGCCATGCTGGGCAGCTTTGCCGCCCGGTGGGGAAAGGACTGCCCCGTCACCTGCGTCGCGGAGCCGGACCGGGCGGACTGCCTCTACCGCAGCGCCAGGGCGGGGACCATCACCCCGGTGACCGGTGACCTGGACAGCATGATGGCCGGTCTGTGCTGCGGCGAGCCCTGCACCGTCAGCTGGCCCATCCTCCAGAGGGGGGCGGCCGCCTTTGTGTCCTGCGGGGACGAGTACGCCGCCCGGGGCATGCGCCTGCTGGGCCGGCCCGAGCCGGGGGACCCGGCCATCGTCTCCGGGGAGTCCGGAGCGGTGGGCGTGGGGGTGCTGGCCGCCATCCTGTGCGAGGAGGGGCTGGAGGACCTGCGCTGGACCCTGGGGCTCAATGAGAACTCCCGGGTACTGTGCATCAGCACCGAGGGGGACACCGACCGGGAGAACTACCGCCGCGTCTTGGATGGCGCGCGGTTCTGAAAACGCCGCTGCTCTCCCGGGCCGCTCCGGACCAGGAAAGTCTGCACTCTTATTCGCCAATTTTCGATAACCTGGGCGGACACAGTTGTGTCCGCCCTGTTTTATTTCTGCTGAAGATGACGGGGTTCCGCCGGCAAGAAATATTTGAGCCCTATGGAATCATCTGCTATAATATTTCTAACATAAAGGCAGAAAACAGATGGGAGATTCCGGCTTTGAGCCGGATCTGCGCCGAGGCGGTTTCCGCAGGGCGCACTCTTATGTTGGAAAGGACGGATACGCCATGGCTGGAAAAACGCCGTACACGGTGATTGTGGCGGATGACGAGGACGAACTGCGGGAGGCGGTCTGCATGATGACGCCCTGGCAGGACTTTGGCTTCTGTCTGGTGGGGAGCGCCAGCAACGGACTGGACGCCCTCCAGCTGGTGGAGAAGCTGGAGCCGGACCTGCTGCTCACCGATATCCGGATGCCCTTCATCTCTGGAATCGAACTGGCCCGGCAGGTGCGGGAGATCCGCCCTGCCACCAACATCGCCTTTCTAAGCGGTTACGACGACTTTGAGTACGCCCAGCAGGCGATCCAGTACAACATCATCAGCTATATGCTCAAGCCGCTGACCATGGAGGGGCTGGCCTCAGAGCTGCGGCTGATTCGGGAGAAAATCGACGCCCAGTTTGCCCGGTTCCGGCAGGCGCCCTCCAAGATGCATGGGATGGATCTGCAGGCCGCCATGCTGATGCCCCTGGTGCTGGACGACTACGCCGACCCGGAGGGAGCGGGACAGGCGGAGGAGTACGCGCGGCAGTGCGGCCTGCTCCGGGACCTGGACGACCGGCCGTGCTGTACAGTGATGGTGTCCGTCCTGCTGAATGAGGGCGGGGCCAACTGCACCACCCCCGCCTTTGTGGCGTCGGTGGACCAGCTGGCCGCCAAATACCTGCGCTGCGTCAGCTTCTACACCTCTGGAAAGGTGGTTTCGGTTCTGATGGGCAGCCCCTCGGATTTCAGCGAATACCTGCATATCCTGGCCGACGAGATTCCGCAGATGGCGGAGCGGGTTTTGGGCAGTCAGTGCCGCATCGGCGTCAGCCGCATGGTGCACACCCTGACCGCCCTCCACGACGCCTACCGGGAGGCGATGGACGCCCTGCGCCAGGGGGACGGCGCGGAGGGAGGGACGCACTTCAGCCGGGACCTGGCCCCCGCCGCCAAGGGGGGCTCACTGTTGTGCCAGCGGGCCCTGGACGCCTTGGATCAGCTCTATATGGATGCGGACCTGTCCCTGGTCTCCCTGAGCGAGCGGCTGGACGTAAGCCCCAACTATCTCAGCGCCTGCATCAAAAAGTACGCCGGCGAGACCTTTATGAACATCCTGATCCGCAAGCGGATGGAGGCGGCCAGGGAACTGCTGTCCACCACCCCGCTCAAGGTGCAGGAGGTCGCCGGCCGGTGCGGTTATACCGATCAGCACTATTTCAGCTACTGTTTCAAAAAATACTGCGGCGAATCGCCCAACGCCCTGCGCCGCAGGACGGAGCAGGAAAGGGAAGGGTGAGGCGGCGTGAAGAGGGATATTTCCCGGCCGGGGCCCCGGACGACCACCATTCTGGTCGCTATGGTGGTAGGGGTAGTGGCCATTATTCTGTGTTGCTGCATTGTGCTGTTCCTGGACCGCTACCGCAGCGCCATGGTGCAGAGCGCCCGGACCGGCAGCGCCCAGACGGTCTCTCAGGTGTCCAGCACGGTGGGAAACTACCTGCGGGACATGGACCAGGCCATGGAACTTGTGGTGCGTTCCATGTCGGAGCCGCAGCAGAGCCGGGATGAGCTGCTGTCCGCCTTTTTACAGTTCCGGCCCGATGTGGTGGCCGTCACCAGCTACTCGGAGGCGGGGGAGCTGGTGGAGTGCTGGTCCCTGGGCCGGGAACCCCGGAAGGAGATCTTCCAAAATCTCTCCTTTGACTTGGATACAGCCCGGGCCTCCGACGGCCCCTATATGAGCACCCCCCATGTGGAGACCATCTTTGAGAGCTACTACCCCTGGGTGGTCACCATGACCGCACCGCTGGAACAGGGGGGCGAGGCCGCCTGGGTGTCCCTGGATCTGAGCTTCTCCAATATCTCCAACCACATCAACAATGTTGGCATCGGCCAGCGGGGCTACTGCTTTTTGATGGACCGCATGGGGCACATTATGTACCACCCCCAGCAGCAGCTGCTGTATGCGGGGCTGAAGTCGGAGGACACCGCGGCCCTGGCCGCCCTGAAGGACGGCACCTATGTGGAGGATACCGTGATCTATGCCGTCACCAGCGTGGAGGACAGCAGCTGGCGGGTGGTGGGCGTCAGCTTTGTGGACGAGCTGGTCAACCGCAGCGTGCGGGAGATGATCGGGATCTCCGCCGGCCTGGCGGGTCTGGTGCTGGCGGCTGCCCTGCTGACCAGCTGGATTCTGTCCCGGATGCTGAGCCGTCCCCTGTGGGGGCTGGCCTCCGCCATGGAGCGCTTTGAGCGGGACGCCGACCACTTTTCCTACCGCCCGGTGGGGGGCACCCGGGAGGTGCGGGAGCTCTCCCAGTCCTTTGGACACATGGTGCTGCGGATTCAGCAGCTCATGTCCACTGTGCGGCAGGAGGAGATCAATCTGCGCAAGACTGAGCTGAAGGCCCTCCAGGCCCAGATCAACCCCCATTTTCTGTATAATACCCTGGATTCCATCGCTTGGATGTGCGAGCGGGGGCGGGACGCCGACGCGGTGAATATGGTGCACGCCCTGGCCCGGCTGTTCCGCATCAGCATCAGCCGCGGCCACGAGCTCATCCCCATCGCCAAGGAGATCGAGCACGCTGAGAGCTATCTCCAGATCCAGAAGTATCGCTACAAAAACCAGTTCACCTATGAATTTGACGTGGACCCGGGGTGCCTGGATTACTACTGCAACAAGATCACCCTGCAGCCCATCATTGAAAATTCCATCAACCACGGCCTGGATCTTCTGGTGGAGGAGGGGCGCATCCAGGTGGAGGTGCTCCAGGACGGGGAGGACATCCTGTTCCGGGTCCGGGACAACGGCGTGGGTATGAGCCAGGAGCAGGTGGACGCCATTTTGGAGCAGGACCCGGAGGACCGCACCGGCATCGGCATTCGGAATGTAAACGACCGGCTTCGGATCTATTTCGGAGCGCCCTATGGTCTGAACATCACCAGCGAACTGGATGTGGGCACCTGTGTGGAGATCCGGATGCCCAAGGTGAGGGAGGGAGAATATGAGGCGAAATAGGCGTGCCGTTCTGTGGGGGGCGCTGGCCCTCGCCCTTCTGTGCGGCTGCGGCGGAGAGCAGGACGCGTCCCAGCGGCACTCGGTGGCTCTGGTGGTCAAATCCACCCAGTCGGAATTTTTCCGATCCGTCTTTGCCGGGGCGGAGGCCGCGGCCGCGGAGTACAATTTAGAGCTGAGTATCGCCGGTCCGGAGACGGAGGAGGACTACGAGACCCAGAACCGGCTGATCGCGGAGGCGGTGCGGGCCGGGGCGGAGGCCATTGTGTTTTCCGCCATTGACCAGGAAGAAAATGCCGCTGCCATTGACGCCGCCGCCCAGGCCGGGCTCCAGATCGTGACCATCGACAGCAGCGTGGACTCCGACCAGGTGAGCACCTACATCGGCACCGACAACTACGCCGCCGGACAGATGGCGGCCGACGCCGTTCTGGATCGGGTATCCGGCCCCCTGTATGTGGGAGTGGTCAATTACGACGTGAGCACCGCCAACGGGCAGGAGCGGGAGCGGGGAGCGTCCGACGCCTTCGCCGAGAGCGGCCGAGCGGAGATCACCGCGGTGGTCAACACACTGACGGAGGCCGGCCGGGCCCAGGCGGATACCGCCGCCCTCCTGACCGAACACCCGGAGATCAACGTGCTGCTGGCTCTGAATGAGCCCACCAGCGTGGGCGCGGCCCAGGCTGTGAAAGCGCTGGGCCGCTCAGAGGATGTGTTTTTTGTGGGGTTTGACTCCAATGTGGTCACCGTGGACGGGCTGCAGGACGGGTGTGTGGACGCCCTTGTGGTACAGAACCCCTATGCCATGGGCTATCTGGGGGTGGAGAGCGCCTATCAGCTGCTTGCTGGGCAGGGCGGGGCTCTGGATGAGACGGTGGATACCTCCACCCGAGTCGTGGATCGGGACAACTTGTTCACATTGGACAGCCAGAAGGCCCTGTTTTCCTTTGAAGAGCACCTGGATTAGACGTTTTCCACAAAAATGAAGTGAAAATTTTTTGCATATTATTTGCCCTGGATAAAATTTTAACTTTTTTTCAGTGGTTTTTTACCTTGCTTTTTTGTGCATTTTCCTCTACTATAAACTTATCTTAAATAGAGTTTTTGTGCTCTATTTAAAACATGAGAAAAGGAGAATTGCTATGAAAAAAGCTCTTGCACTGACCCTGGCCGCCGCTATGGCCCTGGGCCTGGCCGCCTGCGGCAACGGCGGCGGGACTTCCGGCTCCGGCGCCAGCTCCGGCTCCGGCAGCACCAGCGGCTCCAACGCCGCCACCGAGGTCGCCAACAAGGACAAGCCCCTGGTCTGGTTCAACCGCCAGCCCTCCAACAGCTCCACCGGCGAGCTGGACATGAACGCCCTGTCCTTCAACGACAACACTTACTACGTGGGCTTCGACGCCAACCAGGGCGCCGAGCTGCAGGGCGAGATGGTCCTGAAGTACATCACCGACAACATTGACACCATCGACCGCAACGGCGACGGCATCATCGGCTATGTGCTGGCCATCGGCGACATCGGCCACAACGACTCCATCGCCCGTACCCGCGGCGTCCGGTCCGCTCTGGGCACCGGCGTGGATAAGGACGGCGCCATCGACTCCTCCCCCATCGGCACCAACACCGACGGCACCTCCACCATCGTGAAGGACGGCGAGATCACCGTCAACGGCACCACCTACATCGTGCGTGAGCTGGCCTCTCAGGAGATGAAGAACTCCGCCGGCGCCACCTGGGACGCTGGCACCGCCGGCAACGCCATCAACACCTGGTCCGCCTCCTTCGGCGATCAGATCGACGTCATCGCCTCCAACAACGACGGCATGGGCATGGCCATGTTCACCGGCTGGTCCAAGGCCAACAACGTGCCCACCTTTGGCTATGACGCCAACTCCGACGCCGTGGCCGCCATCGCCGAGGGCTACGGCGGCACCATCAGCCAGCACGCCGACGTGCAGGCCTATCTGACCCTGCGGGTGCTGCGCAACGCTCTGGACGGCGTGGACATCGACACCGGCATCGGCACCGCTGATGGGGTCGGCAACGTGCTCAGCGAGGACGTGTACAAGTACGTGGATGAGGAGCGCTCCTACTACGCCCTGAACGTGGCCGTCACTGCGGAGAACTATGAGGACTTCCTGGACTCCACCGTGACCTACGCCCCCGTGTCCTACCAGCTGGACGCCGAGACTCACCCCACCAAGAACGTGTGGCTGAACATCTACAACGCCGCCGACAACTTCCTGGGCTCCACCTATCAGCCCCTGCTGCAGAAGTATGACGACCTGCTGAACCTGAATGTGGAGTACATCGGCGGCGACGGCCAGACCGAGGCCAACATCACCAACCGTCTGGGCAACCCCGATCAGTATGACGCCTTCGCCATCAACATGGTGAAGACCGACAACGCGGCTTCCTACACCGCTCTGCTGAGCCAGTAATCGGACCCGCGGCCGGTTTTACCGGCGGCTGAATCAGGTAATATGACACGCTATTAGGGAGAAGGAATTCTCCGTTCGGGAGAAATAGATCTCCCTTCGGCAGAAGGAATTCTCCCTAATAGCGCTTTTTTGAGGGAAAGATCCGGCAGAATCGGACTTTTTACGGAAACTACTACTACATAAACGGGAGTAACGAGAATGGCAGATACGAAAGACGATATCGTCCTGTCGATTCGCGGTATGTGCAAGTCTTTCGGCCGCAACCGGGTGCTTGACCATATCAACCTGGACGTAAAGCGTGGAACGGTCATGGGACTGATGGGCGAAAACGGCGCCGGTAAGTCTACCATGATGAAATGTCTGTTCGGCACCTACCAGAAGGACGAGGGAAAGATCTATTTGAACGGAAAGGAAATCAGCTTTTCCGGTCCGAAAGACGCCCTGGAAAACGGGATCGCCATGGTCCACCAGGAGCTGAACCAGTGCCTGGAGCGGAACGTCATCGACAACCTGTTCCTTGGACGTTACCCCACCAATTCCATGGGGGTCGTGGATGAAGGTGGCATGAAAAAGAAGGCCTCCGAGCTGTTTCGTAAGCTCGGTATGACCGTGAACCTGACCCAGCCGATGCGGAACATGTCCGTTTCCCAGCGGCAGATGTGCGAGATCGCCAAGGCAATCTCCTACAATTCCCAGGTGATCGTCCTGGACGAGCCCACCTCCTCTCTGACAGTCCAGGAGGTTGACAAGCTCTTTGAAATGATGCGGATGCTGAAGGAGCAGGGCATCGCTCTGATCTACATCTCCCATAAAATGGACGAGATCTTTGAGATCTGCGACGAGATCTCGGTCCTGCGGGACGGCAATCTGGTCATGACAAAGGCCGCCAAGGACACCAACATGAACGAGCTGATTACCGCCATGGTGGGCCGCTCCCTGGAGAGCCGCTTCCCTCCGGTGGACAACACACCTGGCGACACCATTTTCTCTGTCCAGCACCTCTCCACCAAATACGCCCCCCATCTTCAGGACATCTCCTTCGACGTGAGAGAGGGCGAGATCTTCGGCCTGTACGGCCTGGTGGGCGCCGGGCGGACCGAGCTGCTGGAAACCATCTTCGGCGTGCGCACCAGAGCCGCAGGCCGCGTCTACTTTAAAAACCGGCTGATGAACTTCAACAACGCCAAGGAGGCCATCGAGCACGGCTTCGCCCTGATCACCGAGGAGCGCAAGGCCAACGGCCTGTTCCTCAAATGTGACCTGACCTTCAACACCACCATCGCCAGTCTGGAGCAGTACAAGACGGGCCTGGCCCTGTCCGACGCCAAGATGGTGAAGGCCACCAACAAGGAGATCAAGATCATGCACACCAAGTGCATGGGGCCGGACGACATGATCACCAGCCTGTCCGGCGGCAACCAGCAGAAGGTCATCTTCGGCAAGTGGCTGGAGCGGGAACCCCAGGTCTTTATGATGGACGAGCCCACCCGCGGCATCGACGTGGGCGCTAAGTATGAGATCTATGAGCTGATCATTCAGATGGCAAAGCAGGGCAAGACGATCATTGTCGTCTCCTCTGAGATGCCCGAGATCCTGGGTATCACCAACCGCATCGGCGTCATGTCCAACGGACGCCTCTCCGGGATTGTGAATACCAAGGAGACCGATCAGGAAGAACTTTTGCGACTGAGTGCAAAATACCTATAATGGGAGAAATTGCATATGGCAACGGAAAACACAAAGATTCTCACGGCGGAACAGGAACAGCAGCTCCGCCAGCCGATCGACGAGTATGTCGGCGGCATCCAAGCAAAGATTGACGCCCTGCGCAAGGACGGCACCGACCAGGTGGTCGAGATCCAGAGCAGCATGGACAGTCTGAAGCGCGACCGCATCTACACCCAGCAGGAGAAAGAGGCCAAGCTGGCCCAGTACAAGGCCGAGCTGGAGAAGGCCAAGGCCGTGGAGAGCCAGAACAAGGGCGAGGTGGACAAGCTCATCGCCGAGGCGGAGAGCTATCTGAACAGCCACTTCGGCGAGTACTACCAGGCCGTGGTGGAGAGCGGAAAGGCGGAAAAGGTCCAGGCTCAGGAGAAGTACCAGGCCGCCGTGGCCCAGCTCAACAAGGAGCACCAGGAGACCATGGCCAAGCTCAGCGACCAGCAGGAGATCAAGGACGAGAAGTACGTCTATAAGAACCGCCTGTTTGACGCGAAGATGGACCTGAATAAGGATCTCCAGGAGATCAAGGACCGCCAGCATGCCGCCTTTGATCACAAGTACCACCTGATCGACATGCTGCGCATGTCCAAGTTCACCTTTGCTGAGACGATGGCCCAGCGCTGGGAGAACTACAAGTACACCTTCAACCGCCGGGACTTCCTGCTGAAGAACGGCCTGTATATCGCCATCATTATCATCTTCATCGGCCTTTGTATTGCCACCCCCATCCTCAAGGGCGGCACTCAGCTGCTGACGATGAACAACATCCTGAACATTCTCCAGCAGGCGTCCCCCAGAATGTTCCTGGCTCTGGGCGTGGCCGGCCTGATCCTGCTGGCTGGTACCGACCTGTCCATCGGCCGTATGGTGGGCATGGGTATGACCGCCGCCACCATCGTGATGCACCAGGGACCCAACACCGGCGGCGTCTTTGGACACATCTTCGACTTCAGCACCATGCCGGTGCTGGTGCGGGTCCTTCTGGCTCTGGTGGTGTGTATCGTTCTGTGCACCGTGTTTACCACCATCGCCGGATTCTTTACGGCCAAGTTTAAAATGCACCCCTTTATCTCCACCATGGCCAATATGCTGGTCATCTTCGGCCTGGTGACCTACTCCACCAAGGGCGTGTCCTTCGGCGCCATTGATCCCAGCATCCCCGGCATGATCATTCCCCGGTTCAACGGCTTCCCCACCATCATTCTGTGGGCTGTGGCCGCGGTGGTCGTGGTTTGGTTCATCTGGAACAAGACCACCTTCGGCAAGAACCTGTTCGCCGTGGGCGGCAACCCTGAGGCCGCGTCGGTCTCCGGTATCTCCGTGTTCTGGGTCACCGTGGGCGCCTTTGTGCTGGCCGGCATTCTGTACGGCTTCGGCTCCTGGCTGGAGTGTATCCGCATGGTGGGTTCCGGCTCCGCCGCTTACGGTCAGGGCTGGGAGATGGACGCCATCGCCGCCTGCGTGGTGGGCGGTATCTCCTTCACCGGCGGTATCGGTAAGATTTCGGGCGTGGTCGTGGGCGTGTTTATCTTCACCGCTCTGACCTACTCCCTGACCGTGCTGGGCATTGACACCAACCTGCAGTTCGTGTTCTCCGGCATCATCATCCTTGTGGCTGTCACGCTGGACTGCCTCAAGTACGTCCAGAAGAAGTAATTCTTCTCATCTGTGCAGAAAGCCGCTGCAAGGCAGACATAAGAATCCGTCTGCTTTGCGGCGGCTTTTCCCCGGCTCTGCGGCCGGGGCAGCGCCGCGTCAGAAGGCCCCACAGAATGCTTGGAAAAGCAGGCGGGCTGTGCTATGATAAAAAGACAGAAGACCGGGCCGGACGGAATCAACAGACCGGCCGCCCGGAGAGAAAAAGGAGTTCGGATGACCATGCATAATTTGGGCGAAGTACGCACTGCGCTGGCGGCCGGCGAGCTGGACGAGGCTCTGGCCCGCCTGATGTGCGGGGACCCCGCGCCCGGCCGGCAGCGGGTGACTCAGCTGCTGGACGGCTTTCAGCGGACCTTCGGCGGGGGGGAAGACACCCCTGTGACGCTGTGTTCCGCACCGGGCCGCACGGAGATCTGCGGCAACCACACCGACCACCAGCACGGACGGGTGTTGGCCGCGGCGGTGAACCTGGATTTTTCGGCCTGCGCCGCCCCCAACGGCACCAACACCATCCGCTTCCAGTCGGAGGGCTGGCCCCTGGTGGAGGTGGAGCTGGACACCCTGGACCCCAAGGAGGAGGAGAAGGAGTCCACCGCCGCCCTGGTGCGGGGGATGGCTGCCCAGGCCGCCCGGCGGGGCTACCCTGTGGCGGGCTTTGACGCCTACGCCGTCTCCGATGTGCTGCCCGGCTCCGGCCTGTCCTCCTCGGCGGCCTGCGAGGTGCTGCTGGGCGTCATCGAAAACCACCTGTTCTGCCGGGACGAGCTGACTGCGGTGGAGATTGCCCAGATGGGCCAGAAGGCGGAGAACCTCTACTTCGGCAAACAGAGCGGCCTCATGGACCAGACCGCCTCCTCCGTGGGAGGGGCGGTGGCCATCGACTTCGCCGACCCCGCCGCCCCCGTGGTGCGGTCGGTGGCGGTGGACCTGAACGCCCTGGGCTACGCACTGTGCATTGTGGACTCGGGGGCCAGCCACGCCGCCCTCACCGGCGAGTACGACTCCATCCCCCAGGAGATGCGGGCGGTGGCCGCCTTCTTCGGCAAAAACGTGCTGCGGGAGGTGGACGAGGCCCAGGTGCTCTCCCAGCTGCCCCAGCTGCGGGAGGCAGCCGGGGACCGGGCGGTCCTCCGGGCCCTCCACTTCTTTGCCGATGACCGGCGCGCGGAGCAGGAGGCCGACGCTCTGGAGCGGGGCGACATGGACGCATTCCTGGCCCTGGTGGAGCAGTCGGGCCGCTCCTCCTGGGAACTGCTCCAGGACATCACCCCCACCGGGGCGGTCCAGGAGCAGGCCATGGCCGTGGCCCTGACGGTGGCCGAGCGGGCTCTGAACGGCCGGGGCGCCTGCCGGGTACACGGCGGCGGCTTCGCCGGCACCATCCAGGCCTTTGTCCCCCTGGACCTGCTGGAGTCCTTCAAATCCCAGGTAGAGAGCGCGCTGGGCGCGGGCAGCTGCCACGTACTGAGCATCCGCCCCGTGGGCGGCACCGTCCTCTGGGGCTGATTTTCGATCGGAATCGAAGAAAGGAGCGCATAAAACTATGGCGATCTTAGTATTGGGCGGAGCCGGCTATATCGGCTCCCACACGGTATATGAACTCATCGACGCGGGCCGCGAGGTGGTGGTGGCCGACAACCTTCAGACCGGCTTCCGGGCCGCCGTCCACCCCAAGGCGAAATTCTATCAGCTGGACATCCGGGACAAGGGCGCCCTGGACACCCTGTTCCAGGCGGAGCACATCGAGGGCGTGATCCACTTTGCCGCCTCCTCCCAGGTGGGGGAGTCCATGTCCGACCCTTTGAAGTATTACGACAACAACCTCCACGGCACCATGGTGCTCCTGAAATCCATGGTAGAGCACGGGGTGGATAAGATCGTCTTCTCCTCCACCGCCGCCACCTACGGCGAGCCCGAGCGGGTGCCCATCCTGGAGGACGACAAGACCGTCCCCACCAACTGCTACGGCCAGACCAAGCTGGCCATGGAGCACATGATGGGCTGGGTGTCCAAGGCCCACGGCCTTCGGTATGTGGCCCTGCGGTACTTCAACGCCTGCGGCGCCCATCCCTCCGGGGCCATCGGTGAGGCCCACAACCCGGAGACCCACCTCATCCCCATCATCCTCCAGGTGCCCCTGGGACAGCGGGAGGCGGTGTCCATCTTCGGCGACGACTACCCCACCAAGGACGGCACCTGCATCCGGGACTATATCCACGTCACCGATCTGGCCCAGGCCCACATCCTGGCCCTGGACTACCTGCTCAATGGCGGGGACAACAACGTGTTCAACCTGGGCAACGGCGTGGGCTTCACGGTGAAGGAAGTGGTGGACGTGGCCCGGGCAGTCACCGGCCACCCCATCCCGGCCAAGATCGCCCCCCGCCGGGCGGGCGACCCGGCCCAGCTCATCGCCTCCTCCGAGAAGGCCATCCAGGTGCTGGGCTGGAAGCCTCAGTACAACGACCTGAACACCATCGTGGCCTCCGCCTGGGCTTGGCACAAGAGCCACCCCCACGGCTTTGAGGAGGGATGACCATGGAACGGGATCAGGCCATTGCCAAGCTGATTTCCTACGCCCTGGAGCGAGAGCTCATCCAGCCCTCTGAGAAGCTCTGGGCGGTGAA
>ENA-UONZ01002531-UONZ01002531.1-human-gut-metagenome-genome-assembly--contig:-C93old-NODE-2531-length-14025-cov-43.157122_pt1 | contig 14025 bp, 7 predicted proteins | sample MGYA00242468_ERZ724015 | MGnify/ENA metagenome assembly ERZ724015
GGTGTGGCAGGCGACTTGCTGATTCTCGTAGAGGAAGAACCGCATCAGGACTTGATTCGCGACGAGAATGATTTGATTTATAATCTGTTGCTTAGTTTCCCGACTGCTGCTCTGGGCGGAGCCGTGGAAATTCCGACTATCGACGGCAAAGTGAAAGTGAAGATTGATTCGGGTACTCAACCGGGTAAGGTGCTTCGTTTGCGCGGCAAGGGATTGCCGAATGTGAACGGGTACGGAACAGGGGATTTACTCGTCAACATCAGTATCTATGTGCCGGAAGCGCTCAATAAAGAGGAAAAGAGCACGCTCGAAAAGATGGAGGCTTCGGACAACTTCAAACCTAACACGTCGGTGAAGGAGAAGATTTTCAAGAAGTTCAAGAGTTTCTTCGATTAATTTTTTGCTATAATATATAAGGTATAAGTGAGCTGCAATCTTTTTTGTGGCTCACTTCTGTTTTTAGGGCTTGTCCTTTTAAAAAAAAGACATATATTTGTGTAGCAAATAAATAGAGACTAAATATAGACTTCAAGTATGGCAGAACCTTTTAAGAATATGTACAACGAGCAATTTTTCGACCTATTTACGAAAGATTTGAAACTTGTTATCGATGATTTTGATGCTCACGGGTTTGTTTCTCAAGTTATGGATGATGAATGGGAAGGCAGGGAACTTAAACAGCGCTGCATACATATCACTACCATTCTGAAAAAGTTTTTGCCGGCAGATTACAAAGAGGCAATCGCTAAGATTCTTGAGTTGTTGGATCATGTAAAAAGTACGCGGCCTGATTTTTCGGTGATAGATGATACGAAATTTGGATTGATGCTGGAGTATGGGGCGATTCTGGATAATTATGTCGAGCAATATGGGTTGGATGATTATGAAACGTCTGTCAAGGCGATAGAGAAAATCACGCAGTTCACAAGTTGCGAGTTTGTGACTCATCCTTTTATTATAAAATATCCGGATAAAATGATGAAGCAGATGTTGGTTTGGTCGAAACATGAGCATTGGGGAGTAAGGCGGCTTGCGTCAGAAGGTTGCCGTCCGCGTTTGCCTTGGGCGATGGCTTTGCCGAATCTGAAGAAAGATCCGACACCTATTATTCCTATTTTGGAGAATCTTAAAAATGATCCGGCAAGATTTGTACGGTTGAGCGTTGCCAATAATTTGAATGATATTGCGAAAGATAATCCGGAAATTGTCATTGATTTGGCAAAGAAATGGAAGGGTGAATCGAAAGAGGTAGACTGGATTATTAAACACGGTTGCCGGACGCTCTTAAAGCAAGGGATTCCGGAGGTGATGGAGTTGTTTGGTTTTGATTCTATCAGAAATAATATTAGTGTGAAGGATTTTCAGATTTCAAGTCCTAAGGTTAAAGTCGGGGATTCGTTGGAGTTTGGTTTTAACTTGTTGAATCATAGCAATAAGACAATCAAAATACGGCTTGAATATGGTATTTATTACCAAAAAGCAAATGGAACGCTGACGAAGAAAGTTCATAAAATCAGCGAAAAAGAATATACCGGGAATTCTACCACACGAATAACGCGAAAGCACTCTTTCCGCGTGGTTACGACGAGAAAATTCCATCTCGGGCTTCATCAAATTGCTATAATAATCAATGGGAGTGAATTTGAAAAATATGATTTCGATTTGATTGAGTAATTCGATTGCTGCAACAAATAATATAAATCCTCGATTCTCCGGATGAAAATGGCAGTGTCCATAATATTGTGTAAATGTAAACGGGATTCAGTTATAAGTTCTCTTATATCTGGATTCTGTTTTCAAAAATAAGCATAAACTGGTTCATAATCAATCCCCAGTTAGTAATCGGCATTGTCCATTTCTTCTCAATCTCCATCAAGGAAAGGTATACCATCTTCTTCACTGCGTCATCCGACGGGAATGAAAGCTTTGATTTAGTGTACTTTCTGATTTTTCCATTCAGATTTTCAATGAGATTTGTGGTATAGATTATTTTTCTGATTTCCAATGGGAACTGAAAGAAAACAGTCAGATCATCCCAGTTGTTCCTCCATGAAAGAATGGCATAAGGGTACTTCCCTCCCCATTTCTTTTCCAGATTATCAAGCTCCGCGGCAGCAACTTCCTTGTTTGGCGCATTATAGATATTCTTCATATCTGCCGTGAACTCTTTTTTGTCCTTGTAAACGACATATTTACATGAGTTTCTTATCTGATGTACAACACAAATCTGAGTTGATGACTGAGGGAATACGGTACGTATAGTGTCCGTAAATCCGTTCAGGTTATCGGTACAGGTTATCAGTATATCTTGTACCCCACGGGCCTTCAAGTCAGTGAGAACACCCATCCAGAAGGCGGAACTCTCTGATTTACCCACCCACATGCCAAGAACTTCCTTCAAGCCGTTTTGTTTCAGGCCGACACAGAGATAGACAGTCTTGTTGATAATCTTCCCGTTGTCACGGACCTTGAAGACAATACCGTCCATCCAAACGATGAGATAGACCGGGTCCAAAGGACGGTTCTGCCATTCTTGAGCAGCCTGGTTTACTTTGTTTGTGATGATGGAGATGGCAGAGGTGGAGAGTTCTATCTCATAGATCTCGCGCATCTCTTCTTCTATATCGGACACACTCATTCCTTTGGCATATAAGGAGATAACAAGCTTTTCTATGGAAAGCCCACGGCTTTCATGCTTGGGGACTACTATGGGTTCAAACTGACCGTTGCGGTCACGAGGGATGGGTATGACAGCCTCGCCGTGCTCGGTCTGGATTTTCTTGGGGTAACTGCCGTTACGGGAATTACCACTGTTATTGCCGGAAACAGAATGTTTCTCATAACCCAAATGAGCATCCATCTCACCTTCAAGCATCTTCTCCAGCACTTGGGCGTGGAGCTGCTTTAGGAACTTGCTTACGTCTGCCTCAGTTTTGAAATGGCTGAGGAACTCCTTGGTTAAAACCTCATCAGGCACTATATGATTCTCTTTCATAATCTTTTTCATTTTGCAAATCTATTAAATAAAAAAATACGGAACTCGTACTGAATCCCGTATTTTACATTTACACAAAATATTTTATAGTGCCATGAAAATCGAGGATTTTTTATTTTGATTACTACTATCTTCTTCCTAATACCCCGGATTCTGCTTCAACCTCTCATTCATCACCCGTATTTTCTCCGGTATAGGGAATACAGTTGTATATCCACTTGCTTCATCCGGCAGTTGCGGACGGCTGCTGTAAGCTCTTGTAAACTTCCCGAAGCGGACTAAGTCCTGTCGTCTCCATCCTTCCCAAGCCAGTTCCAGCTGACGTTCGGCAAGGATATTCTCTAAAGTGGCAGTGCGAGGAGAAGCGTTGACACGGCTACGAACTTCATTGAGTTCTTCATCTCCGTTTGCTCCGTTCCGGACTTTCGCTTCACTCTTCATCAACAAAGCGTCTGCATAGCGGAACAATACAATGTCATTCTCCATCAACTTACCGTCTTTTGTGGCAGTCGGGTCGACTTCATACTTTTTCATGCGGGCTCCTGCGGTTTGTTCGTATGAGGTGTCTGTTATATCCAGAGATACTTTCCAGGGCAGATATTCCAGTACCGTTCCATTATCTAGTTTGATTATGTTTCCTTTCAGGTCGTGGACAATTCCTGCAAAATAGCAAATATCAAAACGGGGATCTTGTTCCGCGGTTTCATAACCGAAAGTTTCGAGGGCTTCAATGGTGGCGCTGGGACCGTTCTCACCGCTTAGTCCGTAAGCCTTGGCGTGATTATAGTGGCGGGAACGGAAGAGATATTGCATCTGGTTGGTGTACAGAGTTTTGTTCATCGGGATAGTGAAGACATTCTCTACGGACGGTTCGTTGAATATGGAGAAATTCGTTTCGTATTCCGGTTCCAGTTTGTAGCCCATAGTCTTGAGTTGGTCACAATAGTAGATGACTGTTTCCCAGGCATTGAGTTCGCTGCCGTTCACTGTGAACTTTATATTTTTTCCATCCGGGCGTTGTCCGTCCGTCCAATCATTGTCTGTATAAACTTCGGAGTTCAAAGCCAGTTTGGCCAGTAGGAAAGTTACCACGGGGCGAGTGATACGGCCATAGTAAGGACCGGACTGGTTGCTATGTGCATCGCTCAACAAAGGAGCCGCCTCTTGCAATTCCTTGACAACAAAGTCAAAGACCGTTTTCCGTTCACTTTGCACTACATCTTTCATTGCTACGGAAGAGGATTGAACTAGCGGGATGCGTCCGAACAAATCCATCAGGTAATAATAATACATAGCCCGTATGGCACGTACTTCGGCACGGTATGCCGGCAGTTCCGTAGCGGAATGAGTTTCGGCGAATTTGTCTATCCGTTCCAGTGATTTGTTACTTAACATGACGACTTTATAGAGATATTCCCATGTAGCCTGAATGGCATCATTCTCTATTCCCCAATCGTGCAGGTAAAGTCCTTGCCAAAAACCACCGTCATACCAGTCACCTCCACGGGTGGGGATAATGGCTTCGTCGGAGGTAAAGGTGTTCAGGTCGTAGACTCCCCTACCCGTTCCCTGCAATCCCTGACTATCACTATAACCGCCTACGTATGTATAAAGCGAAGCTACTGCATTGAGATATACTTCCGAGATTGTATTGTAAACGTCATCTTCGGGTAACTTATCTTTCGGATTTTCCTCCAAAAACTTACTACATGAGAATAAACCCAGGCACATTGCCAGAAAGAATCCTAACCGACTTTTATTTTTCATATATTGTTTCATCATCTCCTCCTCCATTAAAAGTTAATACTCAATCCCAGTGTGTACGTCCGCACCAACGGATATCCCCGTTTATCATCCACGCCTAAAGTGGAGTTCACCGTTGAACTGTTAATCATGGGTGAAAGTCCCGAATAACCGGAAATGGTTGCTAGGTTGTTGACTGTAAATGCCAGACGCAGGGAACGGACATATTTCTTCAGTTTCTGTACTTTCTCAATCGGCACGTTCCAACCCAGCGTCACATAGTCGAAGTTGACATAATCTCCCTTTTCCAACCAATAGTCGGTGGCGGTTTGATCCTTGATGTTCTGTTTCGGGGCTTTCTTCATTACGTTATAGTCGGGAAATATATTCATGTTCATATAGGTCAGGGAGGTTCCGTTGTAGATTTTATGTCCGAAAGCTCCGTTAACCTGCAAAGACAGGTCGAAACGCTTGTAGCGGAAACTGATGTTGGAGCCAAGAATCGTTTTAGGTACGGCTTGTCCTGCCACGTAGCGGTCTTCACCATCTTCAAGGCTGACACCTCCGCCATTCAGATCGGCGATGCCATAGGTGTATCCACCGTTTCCATCGGATTCGAGTCCCGTACTGTGGGGAAGATAGAACACGCCCAACGGTTGACCCACCATCTGATATACGATGTGGTTGTATCCTCCGTGAAAGCCGGCTCCGTCGAGGCTGGCAAGACTTTTATATTCGGGGGCAGAAAGCATTTCGCCGTTGTACATACCGCTTAATGAGAGCAGTTTGTTGCGCTGAAAAGTGATATTGGCATTGATATTCAGTTCCATATCCTTGGTCTTCAAGGGGGTGATGCCGATGGCGATTTCCGTACCCCAGTTGCGCATGGAACCGATGTTGGCAAGTAAGGTGTTATAGGTGAAAGGCGGTACGCTTACGTTGTAAAGGTAAAGCATGTCTGTGGTTCGGGAGTTGTAATAGTTGGCGGAAAGCAGCAGGCGGTTGCCGAAAAGAGCTACGTCGATACCGGTATTAAAGGTATGTTTCACTTCCCATTTCAGGTCGGGATTTGTGTTCCGTAAGTCTCCTAAAGATACGACGGCGGAGTTTCCGACGGGGACTACACCGTTCGGCTTTACAAGGTTCAATGTAGTGTATGAGTCAATCCCGCTCTGATTGCCTGCCAGACCGTAGCCAATACGGAATTTCAGATTATCCACCATCGGCAACTGCTTCATAAATTCTTCTTCACTAATCACCCATGCGGCAGATGCGGAGGGGAAGAATCCCCATTTATGGTTCGCTCCGAATTTGGAGGAAGCATCTGTACGGGCGTTCAGCGTCAGTACGTAGCGGTCGGCGTATGTATAGTTGAAACGTCCCATGAAAGATGCCAGACGGGGTTGGTCGTAGTAAGAATTAGTGCCTTCCCACAAACGGAGTGCGCCTGCCTGAAGATTATTATACCCGAATTTGTCGGTGCTGAAATTGCTTACTGTTGTATAATATCCTGTGTAGGTTTCTTTTTGAAGTTCGGCAAGTGCCAACACGTCAAAGAAATGTTTTTTCCAGTTTTTCTTATAGGTCAGCATCATGTTGCCCAGCAAGAATTCTCGCTTTTTGGTTCCTTTGTAAGCCTGGCCGTTCGCCCAGACGGAGGTGGGGAGGTATTGCGAATTTTCCACGATATTATAGGTATAGGCACCGAAGAGGTTTAGTTTCAGTCCTTCCAGCAGATTGAAAGTCAGACGGGCGTGCGTGCTGATGTGCGAAGTGGCATCATCGTCCTGCACTTCCATCCATGCCAATGGATTGGTGATCTGGCTGGCAGTCGTTATTCCGTCCCAGGAATTGGTGACGGGGTCTTTATGGTTGGGATAGGTTGGGTTGAATGTGGCTGCCGAATAGAACGTTTTCTGATAATCCACCAGATTATGATTCTTCTGAATGGAACCGAACATTCCCAGCTCGCAGTTCAGGAAGCCGTCGAACATTTTCTGATTCATGTTCATATTCGAAGTGAAGTTTTTCATGTCTTCATTCAGAATCACTCCCTGACGATCCATGAAACCAAGAGAAACGCGATAGCTGGACTCACTGGAACCGCCATAAAAGGCGATGTGATGGTTTTGTTGTAGTCCTGTCTGTTCAATCTCTTTCTGAAAATCGGTGTTGTTTCCTTTATCCAGAATGGAAATCCCGCGTTCCGAGGCGACACGGCGGTACTCATCGCCGGACAGCATTTTCAGATTCTTGTAGACGGTGGAAATTCCGAAGCTACCGTTGTAGGCTACCTGTGTTCTGCCGCTCATTCCTTTTTTGGTGGTGACTTCAATCACACCGGAGGCTCCTCGTGAACCGTATTGTGCGGTTTCGGAAGCGTCTTTCAGAATGGTGAAGCTCTCAATATCCGTAGGGTAAATGGAGGTGAGCATACTCAAGTCGCCAAATACTCCGTCGACGATTATCAAAGGGTCATTGCCACTGGTCAGTGAGGTGGTTCCCCGCAGGCGTACCGCATCCAAGGCTGCCGGACCGTTTGATCCGCGTTGGACGGTCAAGCCCGGCACACGTCCGCGGATTGCTTCCAAAGGGTTCGTTATCTGGTCTTTATTCATCTGTGTCTCCGTAATCTTCTCTACGGAACCGGAGAGGGTTTTCAAACTTCCGGTGGCATATCCAACAGTTATCAATGAGTCTATGGGCGTGGTAACGGGTATCTCCTGAGCGAATATATCACTACATGAAGCCGACAAAAGAAGAGTGAGCAATGTTAGTTTACCGTGTCGTCGTATCATAATTGTTAGTTTTTAAGGTAATACTATAAATATAACAAAAAAAGAAGGAATCTGGTTGAGTGGATTCCTTCTTTTTTTTATTTTTGGGACACGGAGTACCGCACGGTTATTTCACGGATTATTTCACGATTATCTCATCAGTGAATATCCAGCCTCCGAACTCTTTTCCGGCTTGAGCCTGATAGCGAATGTATCTTCCTGTCGCATTCCCCTTCCATGAGATGTCCGTAAACTGGATAGGAATTTCTTTGGCGACTTCAAAAGTCCGGTGTTCCAATTCCGTAAAATTGGTTCCATCGTCAGAGACAGAGATTGTGACAGACTCAGGCAAAAACACCTCCGCACCCGTCACTTGCATGAAAGCAGCAGTAACGGAATGAATGGGAGTAACAGTTTCCATATCGATTGTCACATCCAACCGGTCACCGTCAATAAATCCCTGCCAACAACCGTCACCATACGTCCAATCGCCACGTATGCCGTCCGTTAGAGCGGTATTGCCCTGTGCCGGATAATGGGGACTATACGACGAATTGTATATTACCTTCTTACCCAATGCCAGATGGGCAACGGGTTGTACGGATTCCGGACGACTGCCGATCTCATTCTTCAAATCGAAAGGATGATACCCCCTTGCCTGTAACTCTCTCACCGCTTTCAAGGCGCGGTCATGGAAATCCGGCCATGACTTACGCTCGGGAGCAGACCAAGCCACTTCCGCCAATGCGAGGATACGGGGATACATCATATATTCAACCTGTTCGGGAGTGGGAATATATTCCACCCATAAGTTACCCTGCACACCGTAAACAAGTTTAGCCTGCTCTGTAGTCAGGGAAACGGAAACCGGATCGTACGAATACACTTTCTTCAATGGCAGGTATCCGCCGATAGCTTCCGGCTGTGAATAGGGTGCATCCTGATAACTGTCCAAATAACAATAAGCGCCGGGTGTCATGACAGCCCGATGACCGGAGGTTACGGCAGCGATCCCACCTTCTTCTCCACGCCAGGACATAACAGTAGCATTGGGAGCTATACCTCCTTGCAATATCTCGTCCCATCCCAGCAAATGACGACCGTGAGCATTGAGGAACTTCTCAATGCGGTGTATCAGGTAACTTTGCAGTTCATCTACATTGGCAAGATGCTCATCCTTCATTCTCTTTTGACACTTCGGGCACGTTTTCCATGCCGACTTGCCAGCCTCATCACCACCGATATGGATATATTCTGACGGAAAAAGTTCCATGACTTCGGTCAGCACATTTTCGAGAAAGGCAAAGGTTTCTTCATTACCGACACAGAAGTCCGAATTCTTGTACGGCTCGCCCGAACAGGACAGTTGCGGATAAGCAGCCAGCACTTCTTCCGAATGGGAAGGCATTTCTATTTCAGGGATGACCGTCATGTAATGCTGACGGGCATATTCAAGTATTTCACAAATGTCTTTCTGAGTATAATAACCACCGGAAGCTCCAGGTTCATCGAAGCGAACGTATCCGCGTCCACCGTTCCACCATTTCTTCCAGTTCGGCTCCGTACGCCAAGCGGCAAAGTCAGTGAGCAAAGGGTATTTCCTTATCTCAATGCGCCAGCCTGCCGCATCAGTCAGATGCAGATGAAGCCGGTTTATTTTATAAAAAGCCAATGCGTCTATCTGCTTCTTCACAAATTCTTTGGAGAAGAAATGGCGGGAAACATCGAGCATAAAACCACGATAAGCAAAACGAGGAGTATCCTCTATTTCAACGGATGCGACGGAATAGCCCGTGCCCGAAGGGGTAAGCAACTGTAACAGTGTCTGCATTCCGTAAAATAATCCGGCTCCGGAAGTTGAACGGATAATGATTCGTCGGGGAGTGACGGACAGTGTGTAACTTTCCGGAGAGGGCAACCGCTCATTCTTTCCGGTTATCAGCAGTGAAAGTACTTGGCGTACGTCCTTTTTCGAACCTTTCTTCAACGAAACAGGAAGTGCTTGCAGACAGTTCTCCCAAAGCCTCGCTTCTTCCCCCTCTAAGTTTGTATAAAGTTTTGTCTTTTCTGATAGAAAAAAGTAGTCCGCACCCCGCTCCATTTTCAATGGAACAGGAATTACGGACTGTGCTTTGATGGGATGCACCGCAAGGCACATCCCTAATATCCATAAGAAAAGACAAACTTTAGCGTGTCTATTTCTTATATTCATTAATCAATACTGATTTCGTCTACAAACAAGAAACTGTTTTTACCTTTTCCACCATGCCATGCCGACATTGATTTCTCCGGTGATGCAATAACTCTTACATACTGCGTTTTCACCGGAGTAAAGGTCAACTTATGATTATAGACACCGTCTTTATCATCTTCTTTCATTTCCGGATATTCTTCGGAAGCAACTTTAGTGAAGTTCTTTCCGTCATCCGAAACTTCTACGGACATAGTTCTCGCATCGAATACCCAATCGCCTTTGGCAACACAAGTAGAGATGGACACACTTGAAATCTCTACAGGTTGTTGGAGATCAATCGTCATATCCATGTCATTTCCGTTGAAAGCAATCCAACGGCCGGATTTGTAACTACTGTTTCCTTTCAGACCGTCTATCAATGTAGCAGCTCCCTTGAACATATATTGTTCATTGATTTTCTGATTGGCAACAATCGGCTTCATGCTGGATTTGCTGAAATCAATTTTCTCGGTAAGCACCTTGCTGTCTCCTGAAGGACGAATAGCTTTGGCGGACAAGGTAGCATTTTCCTTGAGTTTCAACACACCTTCATACAAAGGAGAAGCAGCGGTAGGTTCCGTACCGTCCAAAGTATAATGAATAGGGGTCTTATCAATAGTAGATAACGTAATATCCAATGTTCCTTCTGCCGGATTCGGTTCAAATTGGGCTTGCACCTCAAAGACGTGTTTAGCATAATTATATCCTTCGGCTTCATACCATCTGATTAACTGAGGAAGACGAGACAGGAAGTCTGCATAATTCTTCTTATCGGGATTCGTCCACTGAACTTCACACAAAGCAGCCCAACGGGGCAATACCATATATTGCGCATGCGGGAATGTAGCGATATATTCGGTCCAAAGATTAGCTTGTACCCCTTTTATATATTGCTGTTCCTCCGGAGTAAGAGAAGCTGGCATAGGCTCGTAGCTGTATACTCTTTCCATCGGCAGATAACCTCCGATACCGAAAGGTTCATTTTCGATATCTTTAGACTGATAGTAGTCGAAATATAAATAAGTATTCGGAGTCATGATGACATCGTGTTTCTGCCTGGCGGCTTCAATACCTCCTTTTTCGCCGCGCCATGACATTACAGTGGCATTCGGAGCAAGTCCGCCTTCAAGGATTTCATCCCAACCGATAATCTGGCGTCCGTGAGCATTGAGGAACTTCTCGATATGATTGATAATGAAACTCTGCAAACGTTCTTCTTTAGAGTGTTCCTTATCCGATTTCAAGCCCAACGCCTTGGCACGTGCCTGGCACTTCGGACATTGTTCCCATCTTACTTTCGGACATTCGTCACCACCCACATGGATATATTCCGATGGGAAGATTTCAATCAATTCTCCATATACATCCTCGAGGAATTTCAATACCTGATCATTTCCGGCACAAAGCACGTCTTCAGATACTCCCCACTGTCTCCATACTTCGTACGGACCACCGGTACAACCCAGCTCAGGATAAGCGGCAAGGGCAGCTTGCATATGTCCCGGAAGGTCTATTTCAGGAACAACGGTTATGTAACGTTCTGCAGCATATTCTACAATTTCTTTTGCCTGTTCCTGCGTATAGAATCCACCGTAAGGTTTACCGTCATACTCACCGGAGTTGCGTCCGATGACGGTTTCCGTTCTATTGGAACCGATTTCTGTCAGCTTCGGGTATTTCTTGATTTCCAGACGCCATCCTTGATCATCCGTGATATGCCAATGCAAACGGTTCATGTTGTGCAATGCCTGCATATCGATGTAAGTCTTTATTTCATCTACCGTGAAGAAATGACGGCTGGTATCGAAATGGGCACCACGATAACCAAAACGGGGAGCGTCTTTGATTTCTACGGCCGGGAGGGCTATATTTGTTCCCACGGCAATAGGCAAAGATTTACGCAAAGACTGGATACCATAAAATACTCCGGCTTCCGTAGAACCGGTAATGGTTACTCCGTCACCGGCAACTTTCAATTGATAGGCTTCCGGATTCTCATTTTCTGTCCCCAAAGCCAGGATAATGGCATTTTTTCCTTCTGTTCCGGCCTCAATGGTAAAGTCTTTTCCCGTAGCCGTCTTCAGATAATCGGCCAGGAATTTCGCATTGCGCTGCATCTTCTCGTTTCCTTCCGGATAGAGAATCTTTACTCCGCTTTTCAGGATAAAGGGGGCTCCCTGCTCTACAACGATTTCCTGCGGCAAGGGAATTACCTGATAATTAGCTTCTTGCTGAACTGACTGGCAAGAAGCAAAAAGCCCTGCCACTGCCAAGCATCCGGTTAATTTCAAAAGTTGTTTCATAAATTAAAAAATTAAGTGTTAAGTTATTAATAAATTTATGGAGTCAAAGATATTATTTTTCTGCCATATTTCACATTTTCCATCATATTCCATGGATAATTTAACAAAATATATTAATCAGGTAAAACACAATAACCCATCAAAAATAGCTTTCTTCATAATATAATTATCTTATTCTTTAATAATATCTGTAAGCTTCACTGCTTGAAATGTTATGTGTGCCACACTACTTTCGTATAAAATACCAATAGTCTCTTTATCAATCATAGTCAGGCAGCTATATCCCCATCCCGGATCTTCATCCAATAAAAGTTGATGTTCCGGCAGCCAAGTAAGTCCTTTATCCAAACTTGCCTTTATTGTAATATGATCACGTCCTTTTACTGTATTCGGATTTGAAAACAGAAGGATGTCTTTGTTCAACACATTATCCAGTGCTTTGACATTCAGCAAGCTGGCCATACATACGGGCTCATTAAGTGCTTTACGTGAAGAAGCGTGTTCGGTCCAGCTCTTACCCAAATCTTTTGTAATGGATACCGCCCGACTGCCTCCTCTGTTATCACGCATATTCAACATCAAAACTCCCGGTTCTATTTCTACAACTTGGGCTTCTGTGGTATTGGTACGGGCCATGTTATGCATCTTCCATGTCTTACCTCGATCCTTACTATACATAATTCCGGCATTAGGAATACGTGTCGAATCTATAAACTGGGTCGGAAAAACCAATGTGCCGTCACTCATCGTTATTCCGCGTCCCGGTCCTTGAAGTAGAAAGTACCAGGATGGATCTTTCACCTGCTCCGTTATATTGATTGGTTCCGACCACGTTTTACCATCGTCGGTACTTTTCACCATCATCAATTGCGCTGTATGATTCATATCCATTCCCGGATGTGAACTCCACCATGCACGCTGATTGCCCATACCATGCGTCCATGCAGCAACTATCCATACAGTATTTGTTTTTGTGTCTACCAAAATAGAAGGATCCCCTACTCCATTTTGAGCTTTTGGCAAACCACCATACTCACCAAATGAAAGAGGAAGACGCATTTTTTCCCATGTCTTTCCTCCATCTGTACTACGGCTCAACCCAACATCAACATATTCTTGCAAATCAACGCTACTATTATAACGAACATCATATACTCCTAACAAAGTTCCTTTATTCGTAGTCACCAATCCCGGAATACGGAAAGCTGCCGATCCGTCATCTCCTGCGTGACGTACGCCGATAGCCATTCGATGAGAGATATTCTTAGGAGAAAGATATTTACAAATCAAATCTCTGCCATCTACTTTTACCGCACATAGTTCAGAGTTTATTCGGGTATATAAGGAAGTCCCTTTTTTCATCTGCAAGCTAATCCAAAAAAAATTTACGCCTGGAAATAATTTATAATTACTCTTAAGTACTACTTTATTGGAAGGTCTCACTACTTCCACACATTTCACCGAATACGACGGATTGGCAGATAAGGTAGTTCCCGGATGAAAACTGGATATATATTCTACAGGAGCCATACGCTTTTTATTTCTATGCTGCAATGCCTCCGTGCCTCCATAATAGAGTTTTACTGACTGGATATCGTGCTGTGGCGTGCTTTTGCTGAAATCTAATACGACTTCATTCAGTAACTTACTGTCTTTAGCATCCAAACGGATATAAAACAAAACATTGTCTTGCCGTTCTATCAGAATGGGAATTTGTGTTTCACGGATAAATACTGTATCTGAAGCTTGAACAGTATCTGAGGCTTGAACACTAAAGGAAAATCCTAATAAAATAAGAAGGAGAAAATAATGATTTCTTTTCATAATGGGGGTATTAGTTAGTTTAACGCGGTAAAGATAGGATTTTTCTTATACAAATTAAGTTTTTTCTTTAAAATACAATATGAGAGCCACAAACTTTCTCTTTTTTACCAAGTTCTGGTAGGACTTGTTAATACTTTGACCACCATTTTG